>ENA-UEQW01003066-UEQW01003066.1-human-gut-metagenome-genome-assembly--contig:-NODE-3066-length-11822-cov-2.487867_pt1 | contig 11822 bp, 6 predicted proteins | sample MGYA00242947_ERZ507947 | MGnify/ENA primary metagenome ERZ507947 (study PRJEB26167, sample SAMN06115421) | human gut metagenome | host: Homo sapiens | place: China:Guizhou | collected 2015-03-17... | reverse complement strand
AGGCACAGTGGATCACCGACGGCAGCTATAAATTCACCGAGAAGAAGGTCTCCCCGGTGCCGATGGTGTTCCGCAAAAGCATCCAGACGAAAAAGCCGGTCGCGTGGGCGCGGCTGTACGCGACGGCGATGGGCATCTACGAGGTGGAACTGGACGGCAAAAAGCTGGGCAGCCAGTATTTTGCCCCGGGCTTTACCAGCTACAAATCCCAGCTGCAGTACCAGACCTACGATGTCACGGAGCTGCTGACCGGCAGCAACGAGCTGACGGCGACCGTGGCAGGCGGCTGGGCGGTGGGCTCCTTCGTCTTTACCCGCAAGAACCGGGTGACCGCAGACCGGCAGGCGCTGCTTGCCGAGCTGCGCATCCGCTACACGGACGGGACCGAAGAGGTCCTTGGCACCGACACGAGCTGGCAGGTCACCGAGAGCGGTCCGGTCCGGATGGCAGATCTCTACGATGGCGAGACTTACGATGCAACCGTAACGCCGCAGGGCTGGAAGAACGCCGCAGTCGAATCGCTGCGGGTGCACCCGGAACTGCTTGCAGATTACGGCTCGCCGGTCTGCGAGCATGAGGTGATGAAGCCGCAGGCGGTCACGACTGCACCGGACGGCGAAGTAATCTACGATTTCGGACAGAACTTTGCCGGTGTCATCCGCTTTACGGTCAAGGGAAAGGCAGGGCAGGTGATCACCATCCGCCATGCCGAGATCCTGAACCCGGACGGCAGTCTGAACACCAGCTTCCTGCGCACAGCAAAGGCGACCGCAACCTACACCTGCCACGATGGCGTGCAGAGCTATCACCCCCGGTTCACCTACATGGGCTTCCGCTATGCGGGGGTGCGCGGCGTAAAGCCGGAGGACATCGAGCTGGAAGCGGTCGCCCTTTATTCCGATATTGAGCACGGCGGGTCCTTCCACTGCTCCAACGAGATGCTGAACCGGCTGCAGAGCAACATTACATGGAGCGCAAAATCCAACTTTGTGGATATCCCCACCGACTGCCCGCAGCGCGATGAGCGCATGGGCTGGACCGGCGATATCGCAGTATTCGCGCCTACGGCATATTACAACTTCACCCCGGACCGCTTCCTGGAAAAGTGGCTGCGGGATGTCCGCTCGGAGCAGCTGCCCACCGGCGGCTTGCCCAACACCGTGCCTGTGCAGGGCTACGGCTTCCCCGCCACCATGCCGGAGATGGCGATCGACTGGTGGGGCGATGCCTGTGTTCTGGTCCCGTGGGCAATGTACGAGGCAGAGGGCGATCTGTCCATCCTGCGGGAGATGTACCCCACCATGCAGCGCTACTTGAAAGCGTGCCGCTTCTGGGCAGGGTTCGGCTTCGGCAAGAACCGCTACATCTGGCACACCCCCGCCACGCTGCACTTTGGCGACTGGGTGGCACCGGACGTGCCGCAGATGAGCCAGTGGCAGAAGCGCAGTCGCTACACCGCAACCGCCAGCCTGTACAGCACCAGCTCCCGGCTGGCGCAGATCGCAAAGCTGCTGGGCAAGGAAGAGGACGCAAAGGAATACGCGGACCTTGCCGCAAAGGTGGCGGATGCGTACTGCGCGGTCCTGACCGATGGCAACGGCAGAACGAAGGAAGAGTTTCAGACCGCTTATGTCCTGCCGCTGAAGCTGGGTATGTTCCCGCAGAACGTCCGGGCGGCTGCCACGGACAATCTGGTGGAGCTGGTGGAAAAGAGCAACTACTGCATCGGTACCGGCTTCCCCGGCACCCCGCACATCCTCTTTGTCCTTGCCGACAACGGCTATGCGGATGTGGCATACAAAATGCTGCTGAACACCCGCTGCCCCAGCTGGCTGTATGAGGTGCGGGTAGGTGCCACCACCATCTGGGAGCGCTGGGACGGTCTGGACGAGAACGGTCAGTGCCCCATCGGCGATGACGGCACCGACAACATGATCTCCTATAACCATTACGCATCCGGCGCGGTGGGCGCATTCTTGTACCGCCGGGTGCTGGGCATCGAGCCGGTGGAAGCGGGCTACCGCAGCTTCCGCTTTGCACCGCTACCGGGCGGGGACCTGACCCACGCCGAAGGCGAGTTGGAAACCCCCTACGGCACCATTCAGGCAGGGTGGAAGCTGGAAGAGGGCAGGATGGCTGCCACCGTGACGGTTCCGGTGGGCACCGAATGTACGGTGGCGCTGCCCGGTGCGGCTCCTGTTAAGTTGGAAAGCGGTGTGCACACGGTGCATGCCGACGTAAAATAAGGAGGCTATCACCCCATGAGCAAATCAAACTTCTGGAATGGTCCGCTGACAAAATCGCGGATCACTTCCGATGACGTGAAGCTGCCGGAAATGCTGTTCGGCTACTTCATCGGACCCTTTGGCGCACTGCTGTCGTCCGGCATCTTCACCAGCATCCTGCAGAGCTACTTTACCGATGTGCTCAAGCTGGATCTGGCGTTCCTGACCACGCTGCAGCTGGTTTCCACGGTGCTGATCGTTGCGGCAAACCTCATTGTGGGTCAGCTCATCGAGCGCACCAAAGCGCTGGCGGGCAAGGCGCGCCCGTGGATCCTGCTCAGCGCGCTCACCCTCTCGGTGTCCAGCGTGCTGATGTTCATCGTTCCCTTCGAGGGCACGGCAAAGATGGTCTGGATCGCCATTGCGTACAACCTGTACTATGCGGTGGCTTACCCCATCTACAACACGGCAAACTCCACGATGATCCCGGTCTCCACCCGTGACAGCAAGCAGCGCGGTGCGCTTGCTTCCTTCACCAACATTGCCGGTCTGGGCGTGATGGGCTGCGGCTCCATGGTGTTCCCCATGCTGGTCTCCTTCGCATTGAAAGAGCACCAGAACCGGTGGTTCATCACCATGCTGGGGGTCGCGGTCTTTACCGGGGCAACCATCTATCTTCAGTTTGCCTACACCCGTGAGCGGGTCACGGAGGAGCGGCAGATCATGGCGGGGCTGTTCGGCCCGGAGGACGAGTTTGAGGCCGCAAAGGAAGAAGAGCAGCCTTCGGAGCCGCCTGCGGCAGAGGTACCGGAAGTGACACTGATGCAGCAGGTGAAAGCGGTGGCTTCCGACCGCATGTGGTGGATCATCATGATTTTCTACCTGCTGTTCCAGTGGAGCGGCGCGATGAAGAACGGCTCCATGACCTACTTCTGCAAGTGGGTGCTGGACAACACCTTCTTCGGCACGGCAGATGCATGGGGTGCTTCCCAGTCCCTGCTGGGTATTCTGGGTGCCATCCCCATGGCTGTGGCGGCTGCCATCGTGGTGCCGCTTGCCAATAAGTTCGGCAAGCGTCTGGTCTGCGGCGGCTTCATGCTGCTGGGTGCCGTGGGCGGCATCATTGCCGGCATTGGCGGCGGCAACATCGTTCCGGTGGCGATCGGCGTGGCACTCAAGTGCCTCGGTTCTTCTCCGGCCTGCTACCTGATCCTTGCCATGATCGCGGACGTCATTGATCACATCGAGTACCGCACCGGCATCCGCACCGATGGTCTGACCATGTCCATCTATTCTTCCCTGATGGTGGCAGCTACCCCCATCTGCAACTCCATCTTCAGCGCACTGCTGGCAGGCAGCGGCTACAATCAGGCAGCGGATGTCGCACTGGGCACCGCCGCACAGACTGCTGCCGTGCAGAGCGCCATCTCGGTGAGCTACATCTGGGTGGAGACGGTCTGCTACATCATCGGCGGTCTGTTGTTGCTGATCTTCTGGACGGTGGAAAAGAACCTGCCCGCCGAACAGACAGAGATCGCCGCACGCAAGGCAAAACAGTGAAACCACTGTATTGTATATGGAGAATCAATTAAGGAGGACAACCATGAAGAATGCTAATTCCGGTCGCCGCGCATGGCGCGGCGCGACCACCGTTCTGGCATCCGTTCTGGCGCTGAGCATCTGTGCCCAGCCCATCGTGAACGGATTCCGGACCGACATCGACAAGTTTCTGGGCACCAAGAGCACGAAGCTGGTGACCGAATCCACCGATGGCGTGGATCTGTACACCTATAAGTCCGACTACAGCTCCACCACCGAGCTGCTCCAGGCAATTCAGGATCTGGGCGAGCGGATGAATGAGGAAGGCACCGTCCTGCTGAAGAACAACGGTGCGCTGCCCCTGAGCGCGGACGAGATGAGCAAGGTGAGCCTGCTGGGCTTCTCCAGCTACTTCCCGGTACAGGGCGGTGACATGGGCTCCAGCCTCGCAGTCAATGAGGGCACCGATGCCGATACCATCGACTTTGTGGGCGCACTTGCCGCAAAGGGCTACACCATCAACCCTACCCTGCAGCAGATGTACACCTCTGCTACCATGCAGGAGAGCTTCAAGTCTGAGATCCAGTCCTGGGGCGGCACCCAGACTTACTACCGCATCGTTGCTCCCACCACCACCGGCTACTTCACCAGCAAGGAGCCTTCTCAGGCAGCAATGAACGCGGCAGATTCCGGCTGGAAGGACAGCATGAACGATTACAACGTCATGATCGTCACCATTGCCCGTGCAGCTGGTGAGAACCGCAGCTATATGCCCGGCAAGGCAGGCGTGGATCCCAGCCAGAACCTGAACCAGACTGATCCTCTGGGTCTGTCCGATGACGAGCGCGCCCTGATCGACGCCGCAGTCGAGGCAAAGAAGGCAAACGGCGGCAAGGTCATCGTCCTGTTGAACAATGCCTCCGCCATGGAAGTGCAGGAGCTGAAGGACAATGACGGCGTGGATGCCATGCTGGAGATCGGTCTGCCCGGCGGCTACGGCTTCTACGGTGTGGCAGACGTGCTGTCCGGTGCGGCAAACCCCTCCGGTCATCTTGCCGACACCTATGTTGTCACCAATGCGAACGCACCTTCCGCGCAGAACTACGGCGACAACGAGTGGACCAATGCCAACTCCGATATCAACATGAACTCTGAGCTGGTGGAAGCAGAGAACATCTACATCGGCTACAAGTACTACGAGACCCGTTATGCCGATACCGTGCTGGGTCAGGGCAATGCGTCCGACTCCGTCGGCAGCTCCACCGGCAAGGCATGGAACTACGATGACGAGGTGACTTATCCGTTCGGTTACGGTCTGAGCTACACCACCTTCACCCAAACGCTGGATGAGCTGAATGTGGACACCAACCAGAACACCGTCACCGCAAAGGTCACCGTGACCAACACCGGCGATGTGGCAGGCAAGGACGTTGTGCAGCTGTATGCAAGCGCTCCCTACACCGACTACGACAAGCAGCACGGCGTGGAAAAGTCTGCGATCCAGCTGCTGGACTACGGCAAGACCAAGGAACTGGCTCCCGGCGCAAGCGAGACCGTGACCATCACCACCGATCTGCAGAATCTGGCAAGCTGGGATTCCACCGCGGATAACGCCATCGGCACCAAGGGCTGCTACATTCTGGATGCAGGTGACTACTACTTCACCATCGGCAACGGCGCACACGAGGCTGTGAACAATGTGCTTGCTGCACAGGGTCAGGCTGTGGACGGCGATGCCGAAAAAGCAAAGACCTGGAATGTTTCTTCTTTCGACAACATTTCCTTCGCAACCACCAAGAACGGCACTGCTGTGGAGAACCAGCTGGCAGATATGGATCTGAACTACTGGATGCCCGGTACCGTTACCTACCTGACCCGTTCCGACTGGGCAGGCACCTTCCCCAAGGCATACACCGACCTGACCGCCACCGATGAGATGGTGGACATCATGGACAACGACACCTACGAGATCAACGCAAACGGCGATCCTTCTACCGTCACCTTCGGCGCACAGAACGGTCTGACCCTTGCCGATCTGAAGGGCGTTTCCGATCTGGACGATGAGCGCTGGAGCCTGCTGATGGACCAGATCAATCTGGAAGACGGCATGATCCGTCTGGGCTTTGGCGGCACCTCCACCAAGGCAATCGAATCCATCATGAGCCCCGAAGCGATCCAGAACGATGGTCCCAACGGCATCAACTCCTACACGCTGGGTCAGTATGCAAACACCGATAAATCTTCCAGCGACCCCTGCGCAGTCGATGAAAACGACAAGAACCTGAGCTACAAGTTCGGCACCATGTGCAACGAGACCGTGATCGCCCAGACCTTCAGCAAGGAGCTTGCTGCCGAGTACGGCAAGGTGGTCGGCAACTACAGCCTGTGGAGCAACCTGACCATCTTCTGGGGCGCCGGCACCAACCTGCACCGTACTCCCTACAATGCCCGTAACCACGAGTACTACTCTGAGGACGCAATGCTGACCTCCGGTCAGGCAGTGGCATACATCACTGCCGGTAAGGATTACGGCTGCATCATCGCACCCAAGCACCTCGCCTTCAACGATACCGAGATCAACCGTACCGGCGTGGCAGTCTTTATGACCGAGCAGCAGGCACGCGAGAACGAGCTGCGCGGTACGCAGGCAGCCATCGAGGATGCCGGCGCACTGGGCGTCATGACCGCATTCAACCGCGTGGGTGTCTACACTGCAAATGCACACACCGGTCTGCTCATGAACATCCTGCGTAAGGAATGGGGCTTCAAGGGTCTGGAGAGTCAGGACTTCATCCAGGGCGCAAACTACGCCGTGCTGAAAGAGTACGCCATGAACGGCGGCACCATGACCTGCAACACCGGCGACAGCACCATGGCTGCCGTCAGCGAGAAGTGGGATTACTGGACCGTGGAGAACGTTAGCAAGGATACCGCGCTGCTGTCTGCCATCAAGCAGGCAATGACCTGGCAGGCTTACGCGCTGGCAAACTCCAACGCAATGGACGGCTACGCGCCCACCACCCATCTGGTCAGCGTCCGCACTTGGTACGACAACGCCCTGACCGGCGCACAGGTCGCATTTGCGGTCCTGACCGTGCTGAGCGCTGCAATGTATATCAATACGGTCCGCAAGTCCAAGAGCAAGAAGAACTGAGGAGGTCATACCATGAGCTTTCTGAAAAAACAGGGCGCCGGTACTTACCTTACCGCCCTCACCGCCATTGCAAGCGTGGTTGGCTTCGCATTTTACATGGTCAACTGCGGCACTAACTACTTCAAGAGTCAGGGTACGAACCCCATCGTTACCGCCTGCATCCTTGTGTCCATTGCGGCACAGGTACTCTACCTGATCATGGGGCAGAAGGATACCCCGGTGGCAGATGTGATGCCGGTCATTTCCGGCGTGACCATCACCGTCGCGCTTGCCTACTTCATTCAGGCACGCGTCAACGGCATTGCCGCCATCATGACCTTTACCAACAACGCACAGAACATGAAGGATCTGTCCAGTGCCATCGTAGCGATCGCAGCCCTTGCCATCGCCATGATCCTGAACATGGTTGCTTCCTTCTTTGCGGTGCATAAGGACTAAGCCATTCACTTTTTAGTTTTCTTCTTCAACGACCCCGGAGAGGCGGATTCCCCTCTCCGGGGTTCCTTTGGTTTCACAAGACAGGTATTCGGCAATGAAAAGACGTCATTTTCTGCGCTGTTCGCTGGGAACGGTGCTGCTGCTTGCGGGCTGCAACGCTTCCTCTGCGCCGGATGCACCACGCTCCTGCCCGGTGGTGCTGGAACGCTCGGAGGCATTCTCGGCAGACCGCTATGCGCTGTCCGTGCCGGAAGGCGGAAGGGCGGTGTTCCGGCTTCTGCCCGCAGACGGCTATACCCTGACCGGCGCGGATGATCCGGATGCAGAACTCGTCCGGACATCGGAGGGCTACACCCTCACCCTGCCGCAGGTGCGTTATGCCACGGCGGTCAGTGTGACCGCCGTGCGGAGCGAGACGCATCTGTATTACAATCCCAACGGTGGGCAGTTTCTTTCTGGCGATCCGGCACAGACGTGGACGGAAGTCCCGGTGACGCCGTCGCATCTGCGCTGGAACACCGAACCGGACGGCACCCTGTTTGTCCGGACGGGCTACACCCTGACCGGCTGGAACACGGCGGCGGACGGCAGTGGCACGGCGGTGGGGCTGGGCAGCCGCACCGCGCCGGAAAGCCGACTCTATGCGCAGTGGGCGCAGTGGAACCCTGCCGAAGAGTTCCGCTTTGAACCGTCCGGCAGCGGGGTGACCATCACCGGATGGAGTGGCAGCAGTGCGAAGCTGGTCATCCCGGCACAGCTGGACGGGCTGCCCGTCACCGGCATCGCCGCCGGGGCGTTTGCCGGGGCACCCTGCACCGAGGTCATCTTTCCGGTAAGTCTGCGCGCGGTCGCACCGGGGGCGTTCACGGGCAGCGCAGTGCGGCAGATCACCCTGTTTGATGCCCTGCGCGACATCACGGACTATGCGTTCGAGGGATGCGCGGCGCTGCACACCCTGCACATCAACGCGGCGCGCGCGCCGGTCTACAGCGGCAGCTACCAGAGCAGCTGGGCGGATAAATACGACCGGCTGTGCAGTCTTACCGGGGAGAAAAAGCTGGTGCTCTTCTCCGGCTCCTCGGCGCGGTTCGGCTATGACAGCGAAGCGCTGGAAGCGGCGTTCCCGCCTTACCGGGTGGCAAACATAGGAGTCTTTGCCTATACGAATGCGCTGCCGCTGCTGGACCTGACCGCAGAGGTGCTGACAGAAGGGGACATCCTGCTGCTGTCGCCGGAGTTCGATGCGGCAAAGCGCCAGTTCTGCACCACCAATGCACTGGACGAGGTGTTCTTCAGCATGATGGAAGCGGACTACGACACGGCTGCCCGGCTGGACCTGCAGCGCTACAGCGCGGTGTTCTCGGCGCTGGGGTCCTACCTGAAAACAAGCGCCGCCATGAGCAGCCGCAGCTATGCGCTTTCGCCTGCGGACTTCGATGAGGATGGCAATCCGGTGGATACGCCGAGTTATAACGAACAGGGGGACTACATTCTGTATCGACCGGACGCCGCAGACGACCAGCCCATCTACGGGCTGGGGGTGGAATACACGGTGGGAGCGTTCCCACAGAGCTATCTGGATGCGGCAAACGCGGCATGGACGCCGCTGGTCCGGCGGGGCGTACAGGTCTACCTGACCTATAGCCCCCGCAACCGGCTTGCGGTCTCGGCGGACACTACCCCGGAGAGCATCGCAGCACTGGATGCGTATCTGCGGCAGGGGCTGGAGATACCGGTGATTTCGCCGCTGGCACAGTCGCTGCTGCCGGGACGCTATTTCTACGGGACGGACAACCATCTGTCCACCCACGGGGTGGTGCTGCGAACGGAGCAGGTCATTGCGGACCTGCATACACAGCGCAAAAAGGAGGGACGGGAATGAATCTGATCCTGACCGGTGTCGCCGTGCTCTGTCTGGGCGGGGCGGTGCTTGCCGACCAGTCCGCATGGGCGGCAAAGCTCGGCATGGCGGCGGGCGCAGTGCTGGTGCTCGGGCTGCTGGCGGCGGGTGCCTCCGGCGGCACGCTCATCCTTGCGGCGCTGGCACTGTGTGCCGTGACCCTGTTGTGCGGGAGGAAAAAGCAATGAATTTTACGGCACTTGCCTTTGTGGCGGGGTTCCCGCTGGTGCTGCTTGCGCATACGCTCTGCCCGCCCGGCGGGCGCTGGGCGCTGTTGCTGGCGGCAAGCCTTGCCTTCTATGCGCTGGGCAGTCCGCAGGCGCTGCCGCTGCTGGCGGCGATCACGCTGGGAACCTATGCCGCTGCGCGGGGCATCGACCGCAGCCGGACCGAAGCGGGAAAAAACCTCTGGTGTGCCGGGGCGCTGGTGCTTTGTCTTGGGTGCCTTGGCTGGTTCAAATATGCGGGGTTCTTTGCAGAGACCTTCGCCGCCGTGCGGGGCGGGACGACAGCCGTGCGGAGCGTCCTGCTTCCGGCGGGGATCTCGTTTTACACCTTCCAGACCCTCGGCTATGTGCTGGATGTGCGGCGCGGCACGGTGCAGCCGGAAAAGCATCTGGGCTACTACGCACTCTTCGTCTGCTTCTTTCCGCAGCTTGTGGCGGGTCCCATCGAGCGCACGGCGGTGCTGCTGCCGCAGCTGCGGGACGGTGCACGCCGCCCCGATGCACGAGGGGCGGTGCTGCTGCTGCGCGGCTTTGCAAAAAAGCTGCTGCTGGCGGATGCGATTGCGCCGTTTGTGGATGCGGTCTATGCCGCACCCGGGCAGGGGACCGGAGCAGAGATGCTGGCGGCGACCGTGCTGTTTGCCGGGCAGATCTACTTTGACTTTTCCGGGTATTCCGACATTGCGGTAGGAGCCGCCGCCCTGCTGGGCGTGAAGCTCAGCCGTAATTTCGACCATCCCTATGCGGCGTGTTCGATCCGGGAGTTCTGGCGGCGGTGGCACATCAGCCTGACCCGCTGGTTTACGGATTATCTCTATATCCCGCTGGGCGGCAGCCGGTGCGGCGCGCTGCGCCACGGCGTGAACCTGATGCTGGTGTTTCTGGTCAGCGGACTGTGGCACGGGGCGGCATGGCATTTTGTGCTGTGGGGTGCCCTGCACGGGCTGTTCCTTGTGGCAGAGAACGGTATCTGCCGCCGCTTTCCCGACTGGCAGCTGCCGCGCCCCGCTGCCCGTCTGCTCACGCTGGCGCTGGTCTGTTTTGCGTGGGTGTTCTTTCGCGCCGGGAGCATCCCGGAAGGAATGCAGCTGCTGGCGCAGCTTCCGGTGGGCTGGTCGTTTGCGGCGGTCGCCGATTGTCTGCGGGCACTGGGCGGCACGACCCTTGCACAGCTGGCGCTGGGCGGTTTGTGCCTTGCCCTGCTGCCGGAGCGGGGGAGCTGGGACGGCAGCCGGACACTGGCACTGTTCTGGCTGACCGTGGCGACCGTGACCGCATGGGGCATGGGGCTGACCGCAGGCGCGGGCAATGCATTCCTGTATTTTCAATTCTGAGGAGGGCAGGCAGATGAAAAAGATCCGGTTCTGGTTTGCGGGCTGCCTGCTCGCCGTGCCGCTGGTGCTGGCGGTGTGGGGCTTTCTGCTTCCGGCGCAATACCGCGAGACATTTCCCGGGGAGCTTGCGGTCAAGTGCGAGCTGCTGGCACAGGATGCAGAAAAACCCAGACTTGTTCTGGTGGGGGGCAGCGCTGCCGCCTTCGGGGTGGACAGCGCCCTGCTGGAAGAGCAGCTGCCGCAGTATAAAGTGGTCAACTTCGGGCTGTACGCCGCGCTGGGTACCCGCGTGATGCTGGACCTCTCCGAGCCGCTGCTCCGGGAAGGCGACCTTGTGGTAGTGCTGCCGGAACAGCAGCAACAGACCCTCTCAGATCATCTGGGCGCGCAGACACTGTGGCAGGCGACAGACGGGGAGTTTTCGCTGCTGCGCTGTTTGCATTTCCGGGATGCGGCGGCGATGCTGGGCACCTTCCCGCAGTTTGCGGCACAGAAATTCCGTTTTTTCTGCACCGGAGGACCGAGCCTTTCCGGCGTGTATCAGCGCAGCAGCTTCAATGCGGCAGGGGATATCGTCAGCCCGTTGTGCACGGCGAACCGGATGCCCGGCGGGTGGGACCCCACAACGCCCATCCGGTTTGACACTGCCTTGCTGGACAAGACTTTCTGCGCGGAGCTGAATGCCTACGCGGCGCGGCTTGCGGAACGGGGAGTGACCGTATGGTATCACTTCCCGCCCATGAATGCCGCGGCAGTGGAGCCGGGGCAGGATGTGGACGCCTATGCCGCCGCGTTGCAGGATGCGTTGACCCTGTCTCTGGCGGGGGATCCGCATACCTGCATTCTGGCAAGCGGCTGGTTCTACGATACGAACTTCCACCTGAACGCCAGCGGCAAGACTGTGTTCACCCGGCAGCTCGTGCGGGATCTCAAGGCGATGCTGAGGGACAGCAGTCCCACCGGGATCCCGCTGCCGGAGATGCCGCAGGGCGAGGAAACTGCCGC
>ENA-UEQW01003063-UEQW01003063.1-human-gut-metagenome-genome-assembly--contig:-NODE-3063-length-11833-cov-10.700323_pt1 | contig 11833 bp, 7 predicted proteins | sample MGYA00242947_ERZ507947 | MGnify/ENA primary metagenome ERZ507947 (study PRJEB26167, sample SAMN06115421) | human gut metagenome | host: Homo sapiens | place: China:Guizhou | collected 2015-03-17... | reverse complement strand
TGACCATCAACGCACCCGCTGCGGATACGCTGACCTATAACGGAAATCAGAAGGCGGCGACGGTGACAAGCAGCGACTGGAAGGGCGTTGCTATCGACAAAATCGCGGTGGCATACGAGCAGAATGGCAAGACGCTGCCCTCCGCACCCACTGACGCGGGCGAGTACACCGCCAGCATCACGGTGGGCGAGGGCAATAAGGCTGCCACCGCCAGCGTAAAGTATACCATTCAGAAGGCCAATCCGGTGGTGACCGAATGGCCGACGCTTTCTGCGCCGGTTTATGTTAACAGTGAAGCAACCCTCACCGGCGGCAGCGGCGAAGGCACCTTCGATTTCAAGGCAGGTGCTGCGAAATCTTGGGACAGCGCAGGCAGCAAGACCACCACGATCGTGTTTACTCCCACAGATACCAATAATTACAAGGAGCTGACTCAGGACTATAACGTAACGGTTGTCAAGCGTACGGTAAAGAGCTGCAATACGCTGACTGGCATTACGGACAAGCCCTACGGAACGGCGCTGGAAGAGCTGGGACTACCCGAAACCGTGACGATCACCACGGAGGACGGCAAAACATTTGATAAGATCCCCGTCACATGGAGCGGTTATAATCCGAATACGCTGGAGGAGCAGACGCTCACCGGAACATTAGATCTTACTTCGATTGCTAACGAGGTGGAGCAGCCTGGCATGCCTGTGACGGCGCAGATCAAGGTCAAACTCACGACGAAGAGCTTCAGCGGCATTTCGGCTGCGGCTTATGAGGGTGTGTATGACGGTAGTCCGCACGGGATCACCCTCACCGGCGTGCCTAGTGGCGCAATCGTAAAATACGGCGAAAGCGCAGATAGCTGCACACAGGACAGCCTGACCTACACCGACTTCACGAATGGTGCAAAGACCGTATATTATAAGGTCTCACAGTCCGGCTATGCGGATGCTTCCGGCTCTGCCACGGTAAATATTACCAAACGCCCACTCACCGTTTCCAGCATCACGGAAAATAAGACCTATGCGTATGCTTCCGGTTCAGACGGTAAGGCAATCGGTGTGAATATTGCAGGAAAGCTTCCGACGGATAGGGGAACTACAGCATATGCGGTTGCAAAGACAGATACAGAGAAGCTTTTAAGTGAGGTAACAGTCGATACAGCCGGAAATCTGACCTATAAAGTAAATCAGGTAGATGCGTCCAAGGTTGGAAAGACAGCAATTATCACGGTAACAGCTTCGATGGAGAACTATGCGAATGCTGGATACACGCTGACGATTAGTATTACAGATAAGAAGACGGTAGAGATTAAGAGCGGAAACACCGTATCTGTAGATGGAAGCAATGCGCTGACCTATGGGGAAAAGGTTTCAAAGCTGACACTTGGAAATACCGTTTTTGTGGAAGCCGGTACAGATGATGTGATAGAAGGTATTCTTTCATGGAGCAATCCGGACGAGATACCGGCAGCCGGAACCACACAGGCGGGCTGGGTATTCAAGCCGGCAGACAGTACGCATTACGCGGAACTTACCGGAACAGCAGCCATCACAGTAGCCAAGGCAACACCGATAGTTGTAACAGTACCAACCGTTGCAGAGCGTGGATACAATCCGGATGCTGCGCTTACCGGTTCAGATATAACAGGCGGAAGTGTGACAGGGGCAGATGGCAATTCACTTGCCGGAACATGGAGCTTTACAGGAACGAACATCATTCCGACTGTAAACAACAAAGGCTATCAGGCAGTATTTACACCTGATGACACAAACAACTACAATACAGTAACTAGAACAATAACAGTTACGGTCAATAAGGCAGCGAAAGCTCCAAACATGCCGGAAGCTGCAATGACACCGGCACACAGCACAAAGAAGGTTGGCAATATTACACTTCAGGAAGGATGGAGCTGGCAGGAGGCAGATAAGGACACGGTGCTTGCAGATGGTGTGGCTGTGACGGCGACTGCGGTTTATATAGGAGCTGACAAGGGAAATTATGAGACAGAAAGTGTAAGCATTACGATTACAAGAAGAGAATGTGATCACACGCACACTGAAATACGGAATCAGCGGGAAGCGACCTGCACGCAGACCGGATACGCAGGAGATACCTATTGTACGGACTGCGATAAACTTCTGAGCACCGGAAAAGAGCTGGCGGCACTCAGCCATGACTATCTGGCAAGCGTGACAAAGCAGCCGACGACAACAGAGGAAGGCATCAGAACCTATACCTGTACAAGATGTGGGCATTCCTATACAGAAAGCATTGCAAAGCTTACGAGCCCATCACCACAGCCAAAGGGCACCAATCTGAAGGATGACACAGGTGCAGCCTACAAGGTGACAAGTGCAAATGGCAAAACACCGGCAGTGCAGTATATAGCACCAAAGAGCGGTGTCAAAGGAACGGTGACAGTTCCTTTGGAGGTCACGATCGATGGCGTAACCTACAAAGTAACCTCTATCGCAGGCAATGCTTTTAAGGGCACTAAAAAGATTAAGAAGATAGTGATCGGAAGTAACATTACTTCTATCGGAAAAAATGCTTTTGCAGGCTGCACAAGTCTGACAAGTATCACGATCGGAAAGAATGTGACGAAGATCGGAAAGAATGCCTTTACCGGCTGTAAAAAGCTAAAGTCGATCACAATTAAGACGAAGAAGCTGACAACAAAAACCGTTAAAAAGGGAGCGTTTAACGGCATCAGCAAAAAGGTTGTGGTAAAGGTGCCAAAGAGCAAATATAAGACCTACAAAAAGCTGCTCCCGGCAAAAGGACTGAAAAAAGCGGCAAAGATCAGAAAGTAACCAACACGCTGAAAATACAGTAACCTCATATGAGAGACTGCTTAGGCAGCAGAAATGCAAATACAGACCTGCGAATCAACCGGAGCAGGGAAGTAATTGTATTTCTGCTGCCTTTCTCTATTTCATTTATCTTGACCTGTCGTCGGGTATTTTTAGAAATTGCAAATACAATGCATTCATGTTATAGTAGCTTCAAAGCATATTTTCTTTTCCGGAGGTATTCTGCTTCCGATGAACCATATCTATTGGATGCTTCAGAAATAAGAAGTATCGTGTCTGTTCATCTTTTAGAAAATCCATGCTTGTAGCTGAATAAGAGCAGGGATTTGCGAGGAAACAGATTAAATGATTAATTAGGTTTCTACTGAAAGTAAATGGTTCATAAGCTGTCAGATTTACGCGATGTTCCTGCCAGGTAAAGAAAGGAGCATCTTATGAAAAATGCGAATGAAATGAATTATGAAAACCTGACGATCCGTAACAAATTTATGTTCGGAAAAGTAACCCAGAATCCTGTGATCGCACAGAAAATGGCAGAACTGTTAACACCGGCAGAGATTGGAGAAGTCACAGGTGTAGAACGTGAAAAGTTTCTGCAGCACAGAAGCACATCGAAATATGTGAAGCTGGATATGTATCTGGAGGATGAGAATGGTCACGTAGTGGACACAGAAATGCAGAATAGATCCAATAATAAAATGGTGCAGGAGGAGCTGCCACTTCGTATCAGGTACTACCAGGGCATGATCGATCAGGAAATCTTATCGAGTGGAATCGATTATATATTTCTGAAGGAAACATACATTATATTTATCTGTACATATGATCCGTTCGGAAAGGGAAAATATGTATATCACTTCCACATGACATGTGACGAAGATGAAGAAATACAGCTTCGGGATAAAATGAACTGGATCTTTTATAATACAACTGCAGATTTAACGGAAGTACCGGAAGGAATCAGAGAATTTTTAAGTTATGTAGAGCATGACAATGCAGATGACGAATTTACAAAGCTGCTGGATAAGGAAGTAAAAAATGCGAGACTGAACGAAGAATGGAGGTCGGAGTATTTGAAAACATATGTAAATGATATGGATATGAGACGTGAAGGGTATCTTGAGGGCGAAGAACATGGCAGAATTGCTGGTAAAGCGGAAGCCTTAACGGAGCTTATCAAAAATCTGATGGAAACCCAGCATATCTCAGAAGAGGATGCAAAGAAGATGCTGAAAATACAGTAATTTCAATATGAAAAACTACTTAGGCAGCAGAAATATAAATACAGACTTGCGAATGAACTGGAGGCTTTAGAACATCTTAGCCTCCGGTTATCGGAGTAAGGAAGTATTTATATTTCTGCTGTTTTTCTGTCTGCAAAAAGATTTTCGTGCTTTTTTCAATTATGATGTTATAATTTTTATAATGTATTTACGAAAATGCGATGAACAGATAACATTATTACACACGACATTGATGGAAAACAGGTTTTCATTACTGCGATAAAGGAGCGGCTATGAAAAAAACAGGAAAATCAGGGAAACGACACAATAAGCTTCTGGCACCGCTTCTGGCACTTATCGTGCTCCTGGCAGCATGCAGCTCGCAGGGCGGCGATAATGCACCGGATAGCAGGCAGAAGGAAACTGTGCAGACGGAAGAGACATCGGCTGAGACAGCAGCAACGGATGAAATCAGGATGGATGGACAGCTCACAGGTGATATGCTCATGCAGCCATCCGGGGATACAGAGGGAGAAGCAGCGGATCCGGACGGATATAGTCAGGAACCACTTGAAGTACATTACATAGATGTCGGACAGGGCAGCGCGACACTATTAAAGAGTGGCAGGCATGCCATGCTGATTGATACCGGTGACAGCGATCAGGGTACAAAGATACAGCTCTATCTGACAAAACAGGGCGTGGAAAATCTCGATTACCTTGTACTGACGCATCCGGATGCGGATCATATCGGCGGTGCTCCGGTCATTATTACGAAGTTTGGGATCGGACAGCTTTTTCTTTCTAATTATGAGAAGGATAATAAAACAACACAAAAAGTCAGGGACGCGATGCAGTATAAAGGTCTGACTGCATCAGACTGTCAGGTTGGAGATACATATACACTTGGAAATGCATCTTTTACGATTCTTGCTCCCGTAAAAGAATATGCGGATTCCAACAACGCATCTATTGCTCTTATGGTACAAAACGGAAATAACAGATTTTTATTTACCGGAGACTGCGAAGCAGAAGCCGAGGCGGATCTGATCGCATCCGGTGCGGATCTTAGTGCAGATGTATATCTGGCAGGACACCACGGAAGTGATACCGCATCCTCACAGGCGTTTATGGATGCAGTAAGCCCCACGTATGCTGTGATCAGCTGCGGTGAGGGAAACAGCTATGGGCATCCGCATGCGGAAGTCCTCAACAGATTCCGCAGCATGGGCATTCAGGTATTCCGTACAGACGAGCAGGGCTCTGTGATCGCGGAAAGTGATGGAACCGGGATCACATGGAACTGCGCACCGTCCGAGACCTGGCAGGCAGGAGAGCGGACTAAAAATGCACAGACCGGGGCGGAAATACAGCCTGCAAATGAGACAGATGCAGCAGCTGCACAGGACATGCCAACAGCCGGGCAGTCGGATGCGGTAACACTTCCTGCGCAGGAGCAGAGACCGGTTGTGGCAGACGAAACGCCGCAGGCAGGCAATTATATCGGTAATCGCAATAACGGCAAGCTGCATAAGGCTTCCTGCAGTTATCTGCCGGATCCACAGAATCAGGTGCCGTTTACAACAAGGGAAGAAGCAGTGGAAGCTGGTTATGATGATCCGTGTAAACGGTGCAATCCGTGATGAAATATGCGCCGGGATGAGAAAACCGATTGCCGTATGTTGGCGGAGAAACAGGCAAGCGATCCGGCGGAGTAAAAAAATGATTCTGGAAAAGGGGAATACATCATGGAATTGAGACATATCAGGTATTTTAAGGCTGTGGCAGAGGAAAAGAATTTTACCCGGGCGGCGGAAAAACTGGCGATCGCACAGCCACCGCTCTCAAGGCAGATCCAGGATCTGGAGGCAGAGCTTGGAACACAGCTTTTTATCCGTTCCCCGCATAAAGTAACGCTGACAGAAGAAGGAGAACTGTTTTTACAGTATGCATCCCAAATACTGGATCTTGTGCACCGTTCTGAGGAAGAAGTCAGGGAAAGAAAGGAAGGGCTGCAGGGAACCTTATATATTGCTTCTGTGGAAGGCTGTGGACCGCGTTTGTTTGCGGAATGGATTGCAGCATTCGGACAGCAGCACCCACATGTGCAATATAATCTCTGGAATGGCAATACGGATGATGTGAATAACCGTGTCATGAAAGGTCTGTGTGAGATCGCGATGATCACAGCACCCTATAATACAGAAGAATTTCAGGTACTTCCGGTTTACCGGGAGCCATGGGTGGCAATGATCTCCAAGGGACATCCATTATATACGCCGGAAAATGATCCTGTAAAGCCGGATGATCTTCTGCCGTATCCGCTGTTGATCCCTTCCAGGGAATCCAGAAAAAGTGAGATTGACAAATGGTTTTCCAGTACCGGTCAGACACCTGCGATCCGCGGCAGGATCGCACATATGATGAATGCGTATGAACTGAGCCTGCACGGTGTCGGGATTTCCATTTATCCGGCTTCTATTTCCGCAATGGTAAAGAACAAGGAAGTCTGCATTCGTAAAATAGAGCATCCGGATGCGTATGCATCCTATGCTCTCATTTGGAAAAAGGATCACACGCTTTCCCATGTGGCGCAGGAGTTCCTTTCATTTATCAGGAGCAGCTGACAGAATATCTGAAAATGCATGTGATCCTGCCTAACAGATGCACCGGATTTCGTGAATGCATATGTGACAATGCATATAAAAACGATCGTAGAGAACAACCACTGTATAATACTCAGAAAGTATTGCAGTACGTTTATAATATGTATTTTACATTGTAAGACCCATATGTTACATTATAATCATCAAAAGGAAGTCAGGCCGGACCTCTAAAGTAACTGATCAATTTATATATTTCAGAAAGGTTATGGTGAGTGTTATGAAAAAAATTATGGGCAAGATCAATGAGTTCTTTGGTGAATATTATAAGAGTTTTGGTGAAAGAATCTGATCAAAGAGGCGTAAAATGAATCAGAGTGAAAATCAGACAGAGACTTAGAACGGGCAGTGTATCATATACATTGCCCGTTTTGTGTCATGGCGACGAGGAGAATGAATGCCATGCTTGCATGGGCAGACATTCGACGACCACTGATCAGAGCGAGATTCGCGAAGCGTATCTCGTCTCTGTTGCGGGCAGAAGGATTTTCGAATGAAAAGACAGATCCCCTTCTTTATTGGGAGAAAAAAGACTTTCAAAAAATAGGGACTTGCGTACAACTGGGGGATATGCTATGATATCTCTCGGCGGCATACAGTTGTACGCCGTACAAAAACATTCGGAAGAATGGAGCGTGAAAGAAATGGAGCAGTCTACCGGCTATTTTGTGGTAAAGCAGAAAGCATTACCGGAAGTATTGTTAAAGGTCGTGGAAGCAAAGAGACTGATAGAGTCCGAACGTGCTGTTTCCGTGCAGGAAGCAACAGAACGGGTGGGGATCAGCCGCAGTTCTTTTTATAAGTATAAGGACGATATTTTCCCATTCCACGATACGGCGGCGGGCAGAACGATCACGCTGACCTTCCAAATGGATGATGAACCGGGATTGTTATCGGATGTGCTCAAGATCATAGCCACATTCGGAGCAAATATATTAACCATCCATCAGAGTATTCCGATCAACGGAGTTGCCTCCCTGACGATCAGTGTACAGATATTGCCGACAACGGCGGATGTATCCCTGATGGTCGATGAGATGGAAAAACAAAAAGGCGTACATTACGTGAAAATCATAGCTAAGGAGTAAAGAAAATGGTAAAAGTAGCAGTATTAGGATATGGTACAGTAGGAAGCGGTATCGTTGAGGTAATCAAAACAAATCAGGATATGGTAAATAAGAAAGCCGGAGATGAGATTGATGTCAAATATATCTTGGATCTGCGTGATTTCCCGGGAGATCCTTATGAGAATCTTGTTGTACATGATGTTGAGATTATTTTAAACGATCCTGAGGTGCTTGTGATCGCAGAAGCAATGGGCGGAGTGGAACCGGCCTATACCTTTACAAAGAGAGCACTCAGTGCAGGTAAGAGCGTATGTACATCAAATAAAGAGCTTGTTGCAAAGCATGGTGCAGAACTAATTGAGTTAGCGCGCGTTAACAAATGCAACTATATGTTTGAAGCAAGTGTCGGCGGTGGTATTCCGATCATTCGTCCGTTAAATGCTTCTCTGACACCGGAACGTGTAGACGGTATCACCGGTATTTTAAATGGTACAACAAACTATATCCTGACAAAGATGGAAAAGGAAGGATCAGATTTTGATACAGTACTGAAGGAAGCACAGGACAAAGGCTATGCGGAGCGCAATCCGGAAGCAGATGTGGAAGGTTATGATGCATGTCGTAAGATCGCCATTCTTTCTTCACTGATCTATGGTAAAAACGTAAATTTTGAGCATATTTATACAGAGGGTATTACAAAGATCACGACAAATGATTTTGCATATGCAAAAAAGGCAGGCTATACGATCAAGCTGCTTGCCATGAGCAAAGAAGTGGACGGCAAATATTTTGCCATGGTAACACCTTGCATGATCAATGACCAGAACCCGCTTTATTTTGTAAATGATGTATTTAACGGTATTTTGGTACATGGCAATACACTGGGGAATACAATGTATTATGGAGCAGGAGCAGGTAAGCTGCCGACAGCAAGCGCGGTTGTATCCGATATCATTGACTGTGTGAAGCATCTTGGCAAGACAGTATTCTGTTTCTGGGATAAAGAAGAGCTGCAGCTGTCCAGCATGGATGATTCCGTAAAGCGTTTCTTCGTCCGTGTGAAGGATGCTGATTTTGCAAAGGCAAAGGAAGTATTTGGTGATGTGGAAGAGATCGATGCACAGATCGCAGGAGAAAAGGGCTTCTTTACACAGGCTATGAGCGAGAAAGCATTTAAAGAAAAGAGTGCACAGGTCGGTGAGATCATCAGCCGGATCCGTGTTGAGGAGTAAGCAGGATTACATATGGAATCACACATGACAGCTCGTGTGATCCTAAGTGAAAATAAATACCGAGGAGTAGGAAAATGAAAAAAGTAGTAAAATTTGGTGGTAGTTCATTAGCAAGTGCAGAGCAGTTTGAGAAGGTCGGAAAGATCGTCCGCGCAGACAAGTCAAGATGTTATGTGGTTCCGTCTGCACCGGGTAAGAGAAACAGCAAAGATACAAAAGTAACGGATATGCTGTACAATACCTATGCACTGGCAGAAAGTGATGATGCGTTTGATAAAGAACTGGATGCGATCAAAGCAAGATATCAGGAGATCATCGACGGACTGAAATTAAAGCTTTCTTTGGATAAGGAATTTGAAGTGATCCGTGAGAACTTTAAAAAGAAAGCGGGCAGTGATTATGCAGCAAGCCGTGGGGAGTTCTTAAACGGTATCATTATGGCAAATTATCTGGGCTATGAATTCATCGATGCAGCAGAAGTGATCTTCTTTGATGAAGAAGGCAATTTTATGCCTGATCACACAAATGAAGTACTTTCCGCGCGTTTGTCAGAAACACCAAAGGCAGTTGTTCCGGGCTTCTACGGTGCGAAACTAGATGGCAGTGTGAAGACCTTCTCCAGAGGTGGTTCCGATATTACAGGTTCTATCGTGGCAAAGGCTGCACATGTGGATGTATATGAAAACTGGACAGATGTATCAGGCTTTTTGATCGCTGATCCGCGTATCATTGATAATCCGAAGGGCATTGAAACAATTACCTATCGCGAACTGCGAGAGCTTTCTTACATGGGTGCTACCGTGCTGCATGAAGATGCGATCTTCCCGGTTCGTAAGGAAGGCATTCCAATCAACATCCGTAATACAAATGCACCGAAGGACAATGGCACATGGATCGTAGAAAGCACCTGCCAGAAGCCAAAGTACGTGATCACAGGTATTGCAGGTAAGAAGGGCTTCTGTTCCATCAATATTGAAAAGGATCTCATGAACTCCGAGATCGGTTTCGGCAGAAAGGTGCTGCAGGCATTTGAAGAAAATGAGATTTCTTTTGAACACGTACCATCCGGTATCGATACAATGACCGTATTTGTACACCAGTCAGAATTCATGGAAAAAGAGCAGCGTGTACTGGCAGCGATCCATAAGATGGCACATCCGGATTCCATTGATCTGGAGTCTGATCTGGCACTGATCGCAGTCGTAGGACGCGGTATGAGACAGACGCGCGGTACAGCCGGACGGATCTTCTCCGCACTGGCACATGCCAATGTCAATGTCAAGATGATCGATCAGGGATCTTCCGAGCTGAATATCATTATCGGTGTGAAAAATGAAGATTTTGATGCAGCCATCCGTGCGATCTACAATATTTTTGTTGAGGTTCAGTTATAAGATAGAAATATATAAAAACAGAAACATCATATAGCAAGCAATCGATAGCGTAGGCGACTGAGATTTATCGCTCGTTTACCCGGCGGCGAGATCGAAACGCTCTTTTTCGACCAGAGCCGGGTAAAATACGAGCAAGATAAACGTGAACCACCACACATGTAAAATCGGCTTCGCCGATGTGTGGTGGCTGCATAATGAATTTGTTGTACAAATTCATTATATTTCGCAAGGTAGCCAAGCGTGATTGCGGCTATATGATGTTTTTGTTTTAGATAGAATAACTAAAAATGCCAAAATGTTTTACTAAAATTGCATAAAATGCAATAAAAGCATTGCGATTTCATGATCTACCCCGTATACTGAAATTGTGTATATCACAAAACTATCTTTATATGGAGGGACTTATGAAAAGTAAAAAAGGAATCAAGAAACTTTTAATGGCTCTTGCACTTGTATTATGTGTTGCGGCATTTGTTCCGGCAACTGCAAGCGTACAGGCAGAGGCAAAAACAAAAAAAGTTACAGCAAACAAAAACTACAAAAAAGCACCGGCGCTGAAGCTTGGAATAACCTACAAGGTAAATTCCAAAAATAACACACTTGTAAAATTTAAAGCACCAAAGACAGGCACTTATAAAGTTACGATCAGCAATATTGCTACATATCCAAAGGTAAAAGGCAGAGCAGATCATAATCTGGGTAATCTGTATATCCGTAAACCATCATCTTATGGCTCTTACCTTATGTCTCAGACTGTAAAAACACAGGGTGGTAAATACCGTTGCTTATTTACAGCAACAAAAGACAGCTACAATGATTTTTACAAAGGTCGGAAGGTAAAAACAGGTACTTATCTGGCAAGCAGATATGGTAAGATCAAGCTGAAAAAAGGCGAAACAATTTATATGGATTATTTCTATACCGGTAAAGGTGGAAAGTGTACTTACACAATGAAGGTTACAAAATAAGAGTTTTAATTTAAACTACACAGGCGGCGTTTCTGATTTCCTAGGCAGGGAGTTAGGGACGCCGCTTTTTATGGGGGTATGGCAACAGCAGGTTGCATGTGTGAAAGATATGGTAAATGAGAATTTTACTAAAGAACGAAACTTGTCTGGGAAATGCGGCAATGTACGATCATCTTAATTTTTAATTTGATTATTGTAGTTCTGTTTCTTTTCATGATAAAGAATGTAGTAAGAAAGCATCAAGTCATAGGATAGAGTATCATATTATTTGGGAGATTGTCGGACTTCTGTTATTGAGGATTTGTAACAGAATTGAAAAAATGATCCCAAAAGAAGGTAGGGGATTGCGTTTTTATAAGGGGAATCGTATACTAAAATTGTATATATCACAATAATCATTTGATATGGAGGGACTTATGAAAAGTAAAAAAGGAATCAAGAAACTTTTAATGGCTCTTGCACTTGTATTATGTGTTGCG
>ENA-UEQW01003062-UEQW01003062.1-human-gut-metagenome-genome-assembly--contig:-NODE-3062-length-11834-cov-4.338182_pt1 | contig 11834 bp, 10 predicted proteins | sample MGYA00242947_ERZ507947 | MGnify/ENA primary metagenome ERZ507947 (study PRJEB26167, sample SAMN06115421) | human gut metagenome | host: Homo sapiens | place: China:Guizhou | collected 2015-03-17... | reverse complement strand
CACGGCAAACTCCCGCAGCAGCACGATGGCCAGCACCCACGCGAAGAAGGTGCCCTCCTCCACGAACCAGCACAGCGCCGCCATCACAAGGCACTTGTCCGCCAACGGATCCATGAATTTTCCGAAATCGGAAACCTGGTTATAGTGCCGGGCGATATAGCCGTCCAGCAGGTCGGTCAGGCAGGCCACGATGTAAATGCCCAGCGCCACATAGCGGCTGCCGGGGAAGCCCCAGTACAGCACCACCAGAAACGCAGGGATCATCAGCACCCGCAGGATCGTCAGTTTATTCGCCGTAGTCATAATATGTATCCGCCTTTCTTGATCGTATCCCGCACAGTATACCACATTCCGCCGGGAAAGAAAACTGCTTTTTATTCCGCCAGCTGGCCGGTCAGCTCGCCGTCCATGGCGCCGGTGATGCGCACCGGCACGAACTCGCCCGCCTCTACCTCGTGATCGGCGGTGAAATAGATGCGCCCGTCGATATCGGGGCTTTCGGCGTAGCTGCGCCCCACGAACTGCATGGCCTGCTGGTCGAAGCCGTCACACAGCACCTCGACCACCGTACCCATGCGGCTGTCGTTGAAATCGTCCATGATGCGGGACTGCACGTCCACCACCAGCTCCGCCCGGCGCTCCGCCTCGGCGGTGTCCACCCGGTTCAGCATCCGCGCCGCCGGCGTGCCCTCCTCCGGGGAGTAGGGGAACACGCCCGCCCGCTCGATGCGCACCTCCCGCAGGAACTCGCACAGCTCCTCGAAGGCGGCCTCGTCCTCGAAGGGCAGGCCGGTGATGAGGCTGGTGCGCAGCACCAGACCGGGAATGCGCTCCCGCAGCTCGCGGAACAGCGCCAGCAGCTCCGCCTTGTCGCCCCGGCGGTTCATGGCGCGCAGCACCTTGTCGTTGCAGTGCTGGATGGGGATGTCCAGATAGGGCAGCACCTTGTCCTCGGCGGCGATGGTGTCGATCAGCTCGTCGGTGAACTCGTCGGGATAGAGATAGTGCAGCCGGATCCAGTGGAAGTTCAGCTTGCACAGCTCCCGCAGCAGCGCCGCCAGCTTCTTCTCGCCGTACAGGTCGATGCCGTAGCGGGTGATATCCTGGGCGATGACGATGCACTCCTTCACACCGGCGTCGGCCAGCTTTTTTGCCTCCGCCAGCACGTCCTCCATGCGGCGGCTGCGGTATCGGCCCCGCAGGGAGGGGATCACGCAGTAGGCGCAGCGGTTGTCGCAGCCCTCCGCGATGCGCAGGTAGGCGTAGTGCCCCGGCGTGGTCAGCACCCGGTCGAATTCGTCGATCATGCCGTGGATGTCGGCAAAGCGGCGGGGCGTGCCGCCGGCCATCATCTCCGCAAGCGCCGGCACGATCTCGCCGTAGCTGCCGGTGCCCATGATGCCGTCCACCTCCGGCAGCTCGTCCAGTATCTCCTGCTGGTAGCGCTGGGTGAGACAGCCCGTCACCAGAATTTTGCCCACCTGACCGGCGCTCTTCAGCTCCGCCACGGAGAGAATGGTGTCGATGGCCTCCTCCTTGGCGCTGTCGATAAACCCGCAGGTGTTGATGACCACGGCGTCCGCGCCTGCCGGCTCCTCCAGCAGCGTGTGCCCCGCGTCGCGGCACAGCGCCATCATCTGCTCGGTATTCACCAGATTCTTGGCACAGCCAAGGGAAATAAATGCAACCTTCACGTTGTGTACCTCACGTCTCCTCGATCTCCTGCCCCCACTCGTTGAGCACAGGGCGTATCTCCTGCCAGGCAAAGCCCCGCCGCTGCAGGGCGGCGGCCAGCCGGCGGCTGTCCTCCGGGGTCATGCCGCGTCCCCGCAGCTTCCCCGCCAGAAATTTCCGTATGGCCTCCTCCGGCGGCGGCAGCTGCTCCAGCGCCGCGTCCCACAGCTCCTTCGGCACGCCCCGGCGGTGCAGCTCCTGCCGCACCCGACCCGCGCCGTAGCCCATGGCGCCGTAGTGCCGGACGATGACCCCGGCGTACCCGGCATCGTCCACCGCGCCCAGCGATTCCAGCCAGTCGGCCGTCTCCTCGGCCTCCTGCTCGGTGGCGCCCTTCTTCGTCAGGCGCCGCTGCACCTCTTTTTTCGACAGCATCTGGCCGGAGGCCATCCGCGCCGCCGTCTGCTTCAGCTCCGACTTCTGCGCCGCCGCCTGTAATTCTACCACAAGCGCCGGCGGTAAGTCCATACCCTTATATAAGCCAAAGCGCAGAAGCTCCGCGCCGGTGATCCGGAGGAGGTCGCCCCCCTCCAGAAACACCAGCACGCGCTCCTGCTTATGCTTTGATTTTTCGATCCGTTCGACGCGCATCAGTCTTCGTCGTCGAAGTCGTCGGCGGACACGTCCACCGCCCGGCCTGCGGCCTTGGCTGCCACGCGGGACTGGCTGCCCATCAGCTTGTGGAAGTTCTCGCGCACCGCCGTTTCCAGCTTGGCGGCCTCGTCGGGATGGTCGCGGAAGTACTGCTTGGCCGCGTCGCGTCCCTGACCCAGCCGCAGCTCGCCCATGTTGAACCAGGAGCCGCTCTTCTGCACCAGATCCAGCTTCACCGCCAGATCCAGCAGGTCGCCCAGCTTGCTGATGCCCTCGCCGTACATGATGTCGAATTCCGCCTCACGGAAGGGAGGCGCTACCTTGTTCTTCACCACCTTGGCGCGGGTGCGGTTGCCCACCACCTCGCCGCCGGACTTCAGCGTCTCGATACGGCGCACGTCAATGCGGACGCTGGCGTAGAACTTCAGGGCGCGGCCGCCGGTGGTGACCTCCGGATTGCCGTACATGACGCCCACCTTCTCGCGCAGCTGGTTGATGAAAATGACGATGGAATTGGTCTTGTTGATGATGCCCGTCAGCTTGCGCAGCGCCTGACTCATGAGCCGGGCGTGCAGACCCACGAAGCTGTCGCCCATCTCGCCCTCGATCTCGGCACGGGGCACCAGCGCCGCCACGGAGTCCACCACCACCACGTCGATGGCGCCGCTGCGCACCAGCGCCTCGGTGATCTCCAGCGCCTGCTCGCCGGTGTCCGGCTGGGAGATCAGCATATCCTCCACGTTGACGCCCAGCGCCTTGGCATAGGTGGGATCCAGCGCGTGCTCGGCGTCCACAAAGGCCACCTCGCCGCCCATTTTCTGCGCCTCCGCCAGCACATGCAGCGCCAGCGTGGTCTTGCCGGAGGACTCCGGCCCGTAGATCTCCACGATACGTCCCCGGGGCAGGCCGCCGATGCCCAGCGCCAGATCCAGCGACAGGGAGCCGGTGGGGATGGACTCCACGTTCATCGTGCTCTCCGCGCCGTAGCGCATGATGGAGCCCTTGCCGTACATCTTCTCGATCTGCTGCATGGCTGTCTCCAGCGCCTTTTTCTTGTCCGACACCACCGGTGCCGCGGCAACCGTTTCCTTCTTCGCCGCCATAATTCCGTCCTCCTCAGTTGAATATATGTCTATTCTGCGCCCCTTGCTGTCCCGTTTTCAGGACAGTGCTCACAGCTCCTTATGCAGTACGCCTTCCACCACCCGGGGAATGCCGTTCAGGTCGGGGGTGATCTCCAGATCGCCGAAGCCCACGCTCCGCATGATGCGCAGCACCTCGTCCGCCTGACCGATGCCCACCTCGAACAGCAGCCTGCCGCCCACGCGGAGCGCCGCCGTCCACAGCCGGGTGATGTCCCGGTAGAAGTCCAGTCCGTCCGCGCCGCCCTTCAGCGCCAGATGCGGCTCGTAGTCCCGCACCGACACGTCCAGCCCGGCGATGTCCCCGTCGGGGATGTAGGGCGGGTTGGACACGATGCAGTCGAACTCTCCCAGATGCGTGGGAGGCTTCTCCCGCGCGTCCAGCTGCAGGGATACCACGCGCCCCGTCAGGTCATTGCGGCGGATGTTCTGGCGGCAGACGCGCAGCGCGCCCTCGTCCAGCTCGCCCAGCACCGCATGGCAGCCCGGCGCATTTTTGGCTATTGCCAGACCGATGCAGCCGGAGCCGGCGCACAGATCCAGCACCCGCGGCTCGTCCAGCGTTTTCACACAGGCCAGCGCCCGATCCACCAGCACCTCCGTGTCCGGCCGGGGGATCAGCACGCTCTCGGAGATGTCCAGCGGCAGGCCATAAAACTCCCACTCGCCAATCAGGTAGGCCACTGGCTCGCCGTCCAGATGGCGCTGCGCCAGCCGCCGCACCTGCTGCTCCACCGTGTCGGGCACATACAGCCGCCCGTCGCGGCTCAGCTCCTCCCGGCTCTTTCCGGAGGCACAGCACACCAGCTCCCGCGATTCCAGCGTGGGGTCGGGCAGTCCGGCGCGCAGGAATTGCTGCCGGATATCCAAATACAAGTTGTTATATGTAATTGCCATAATACGTCCCGTTTTCACTTTCTTCCAGTTTTTTCGGGAAAATACGCTCTGCCGGCGGGCGGACAGTGCCCTGCCTCGGCTGTCACCAGTTGTCTTTGCCCTGCTGCTCCGGAATGACCAGCTTCATGGCTTCGATGGCCACCTCGATCATGGAGTCGTCCGGCTCATGGGTGGTAAAGTTTTGCAGCCACATGCCGGGGGCGGACAGAATACGCGTCACCACGTTGTCATGGGCGCCCACCAGCCGGTTGAACTCGTAGGTCACGCCCACCACAGGGATCAGCAGCAGCAGTTTCACGCCCACGCGCACCCAGATGCTCTGCCAGTTGATGTAGGGAAACACCAGACTGGACACGATGATGGACACGATGACCACCACAAACAGGAAGCTGGTGCCGCAGCGGGGATGGTGCCGGGGCTGGATGCGGACGTTCTCCACCGTCAGCGGCAGACCCGCCTCGTAGCAGAAAATGGTCTTGTGCTCCGCGCCGTGGTAGCAGAAGACCCGGTACACGTCCTTCTGCTTGGAGCAGAGGATCATGTAGGTCAGCAGCACCGCGATCTTCACCACGCCCTCGATGAGGTTGTGTACCGCCGGGCTGGTGGCGTGGAACAGTCCCGCGATGAACGTGGGCAGCAGCATGAACAGCACCAGCATCAGCCCGATGCTGAGCACCACCGAGAACGCCACGATCAGCGATTGCAGCTTGTCCGCCGGGATGTGCTCGTCCAGCCACTTCTCCAGCTTGCCCGGCTCCGCGTTTTCATCGTCCGGGAAGTAGTCCGCCGAGAACATCAGCGCCTTCACGCCGGTGATCATGGAACTGATGAACGTCACCGCGCCCCGCAGAATGGGGATGCCCAGAATGGGGTATTTATCCTTAACGAATTTCCGCTCCGTGACCTTTGTCACCAGTCCCTCCGGCGAGCGGACAACGATGGCGTCCTTCTCCGGCCCGCGCATGAGGATCCCCTCGATCAGCGCCTGCCCTCCGATACTGGTGCGGAAACCGCCCTTCTTTTTCTCCATAGGTCTGCTAAATTCCTTTCTGTCGCAAGCATAGCACATTTGCTTGAAAAATGCAACGCCTGTTCGATTTTATTTTCACTTTTTTCGGTCGCTGTTACAGCGCCGCCTCCGCCTGCTTTTTCAGCGGCAGGTATACCGTCACCACGGTGCCGCCGCCCTCGGCATTGGCGATCTCCAGCCGTCCGCCGTGGCGCTGCACGATCTCGTCGCACACCGCCAGACCGATGCCGCTGCCTCTGGCCTTGGAGGAGCCCTTGTAGAACTTCTGCTTCACATAGGGCAGCTCCGCCTCCGGGATGCCGGGGCCGAAGTCCCGGATGGTGATCACGTATTCCCCGTCCCGCTGGGTCAGGTGCACGGTGATGCGCTTGCCGCTGCCGCCGTGCTTGGCGGCGTTGTCCAGCAGATTGCAGAACACCTGCTTCAGCCGCTCCGGGTCGCCGGAGATGACCTCGCTGTACTCTGCCCGGTCGCTGGAATACTCCAGCGCGATGCCGTCCTGCCGGAACAGCTCCCGGTAGCTGTACACCGCGTCCTCCAGCTCCGCCTGCAGGTCGGTGTCCTCCACCTGTAAGGTGAAGCGGCCGTCCTCCAGCCGGGAGAATTGCAGCAGCTCCTCCACCATGTTGGTCAGGCGGCGGGACTCCTTCACCATGATCTGCACGCCGCGCTTGAGCTGCTGCACGTCGTTGGATTCGTCCTCCAGCAGCGTCTCGCCCCAGCCGTTGATGGCCGTCAGCGGTGTGCGCAGCTCGTGGGATACGGAGGAGATGAACTCGGATTTCATCCGCTCGCTCTCGCCGATCTTCCGGGACATGTCGTTGATGTTGTCCACCAGCTCGCCCATCTCGTCGGAGTATTTATTGGGTATCTGCACGCCGTAGCTGCCGCCGGAGATGCGCTTGGCCGCCTCCGACACCGCCGACACCGGCGCCACCACGTTGTTGATGAAGATCATGCTGGACAGGACGATCAGCCCCACCACCGCCACCATGACGCCGGCCACCAGCAGCACCGTCAGCAGCACCTGCCGGTCGATGTTCCCGATGGCGGTGACGTAGCGCATGACGCCCACCACCTGCCCGTTGAATTTCAGCAGGCTGGACGCCGCCATGATCCGCTCGCCGGTGACGGCGTCGCGCCCCACGTAGTCCTTCACCTCGCCGCTTTCAATGGCGCTGTATATCTCAGGCGTTCCAGGGTAGGTACCCACAGTGACGCCCCGCGTTGTCACCTCCACCCGGCCGGAGCTGTTGAGGAATTGCAGCTCGATCCGGTCGCCATCATCGAAGGCGGCGGCGTAGACCGTGGCGCTGCGGTAATACTCCCGGTAGCTGGTCATCACATAGGTGTTGAAATAGTCCGCGCCGGCGGCGGCCTTCGCCCGCAGGGTGGAGCGGGCGCTGTTGTAATAGTTGCTGGCAAAGCCCACAGAGATAAGCACGCCCACCAGCAGCAGTATTACCAGCACAGGTCCCATGCTGCCGGTCAGCCACCGGCGCTTCAGACCCTGTACCCTTTTCGGTTTTTTTGCCAAGGTGAGCATCTCCTTTCGGGCAGAATGCTGCGCGGAGGCGCTGGCGTACCGTGTGTACGTCAAGCCGACGCAACGAAGTACTGGCGGAAAAGATCCGCTGTCACAGGCCCCACTTGTAGCCGAAGCCCCAAATTGTAGTGATAAAGGTCGGATTCGTGGCGTTGTCCTCTATCTTCAGCCGCAGGCGGCGGATGTTCACGTCGACGATCTTCAGCTCGCCGAAGTAGTCGTGGCCCCAGACCATGTCGAGGATCTCCTCGCGGGAGAGCGCTTTGCCGGGGTTCTCCATGAACATTTTCATGATGGCGTACTCCACCTGGGTGAGCTTGATGCGCTGGCCGTTCTTCTCCAAGGTACGGTTGCGGGTATTCAGGAGGAAGGGCGGCTGGTTGATCTCGCCGGCCTCCACGGCAGCGCCGCCGCTGCGCCGCATGAGGGCGTCCACGCGGGCGGTAAGCTCCGCGGGGGAGAAGGGCTTGGTGACGTAGTCGTCGGCGCCGGTCATGAGACCGGTGACCTTGTCCATCTCCTGAGAGCGGGCGGTGAGCATGATGATGCCGATGGAAGCGTTGGTGGCGCGGATGCGGCGGCAGACCTCAAAGCCGTCGATGCCGGGCAGCATGATGTCCAGAAGCGCCACGCGCACATCGCTGTGCAGCTTCAGCTTTTCCAGCGCTTCTTCGCCGCTCTCCGCCTCCACCACCTCATAACCGGCGCGGCGCAGATTGATGACGATAAAGCTGCGGATGCTGGATTCGTCCTCCAGTACCAGTACCTTTTTCATTGAGTTCCCTCCTTGTCAGTTGCTCCAAGTGCCCACGATGAGACTGAAGCTGCGGCGCAGCAGATCCTCATCCATACCGTAATAGGCGCCGGCGTCGTACAACTCACCGGCGTAGACGGTGGCTGTCTGGCGGCGCAGGACGATGCGTTTGCCGAGACGTCCCCGGTTCTCCCGATTTTCACCGGTGATGGTGTAGATGCCCAGCACGGGGTCGCCGTTGATGTTGAGATTCAGCTGGTTTTCGTTGCTGATGCTGCCGGTGACCGCCTCCACGTTCCAGTCCCACCAGCTCTCCGGTATGTTCAGATACCAGCCGCAGGACAGGCTGTGGTACGTCTCTGCCGCCACGGACAGCTCACCGTCGCCGCTGCAGCGCATCCAGCGCACCAGCCCGTCGGTCTGTTCGCCCGACCAGGAGGGATCCGGGTCGGGTATCTCGATGCTGCCGTCGCCGTCAATATCCTGGGGAGGCAGCTGGCGGTAGGCAAAGACCGCGTTGGACACACCGGTGCTGCTGCCGGTCAGCGCCAGATTCACCAGCCCCAGCTCAGAGCGGAACACCAGAATGTCCGTGACCGCCATGCCCTGCTCGTCCACACCGGTGATGAACAGTGCCGGCGTGTCGGCGTCCACCCGTCCGCTGACCATGCTGCCCCGGTTCAGGGACACCATGCTGCTGGACAGCACGCAGCGGTAGGCCACGCCCATCTGCTCGTCCTGCCAGCCGTAGAATTCCGCCACCGACTGGCTGTTGCCATCGGTGCGCAGCACCAGCAGACTGGGGATGCCGTCGCTGTTGAGATCCTGCATGGTGAAGCGGCTGTAGCCGCTGGACATGAGCACCACCGGCTCCCGCGCCACGGTGTATACCGCCACGGTCTGTACCTCGGCGCTGATGCGCCAGCCCACGATCAGCTCCCGGCGACCGTCATCGTTGAGATCCTGATAGTACACGCTGTCAATGGCGCTGCCGCTGCTCTCGATGGTGCAGAAGCGGGTGTATGTCCCGTCCTCCAGACGGAATACAAATATTTTCAGGGGCTTTTCGTCGCTGCTCATACGGAAGAAGGCCAGCGCCTCCTGCTGTCCGTCGCCGTCCAGATCCACCATCTGGACGGACTGGATGTTCCGTCCGCCGGTAGGCGAGGCGTATTCGTAGCCCTGAGCGATCAGGTCGTCCAGTTCCTTTGTCAGCCCTGTATACTCCTCCGCCATGCGGGGCAGGGTGAACAGCTCCTCCACCGAGGCGTCGGAAAAGCCGCACCCGGTCAGCAGCGCCGCCAGCAGCGCCGACAGACCCGTCAGCAGGATATATCGTTTCACACGCCGCAGCATGGCACTCCCTCCTCTCGCCCGGCCTATTCTCACGCAGGTATCATACCACATCTTCCTCTGTTTTGGTAGTGGGATTTTGTAAATTTACAAAAAGCGGGCGCCCCGCGTCCGTCTCAGGCTATCGCAAAAGCCTGTCATTGCGAGGAGTACCCCAAGGGCACTTGCTTCGCGGCGCGCAGCGACGCGGCAATCCGTTCTTTTCCTGCAAGGAGACGGATTCCCATGCCAGTGACGCGGTCACTGGCTCGGAATGACAGGAAGCAGGACGTCGAGGACGCCGTCCCCTACGGGGTGCAGCAGTCATACGGGGACGTCGGGACGCCGTCCCCTACAACGGCTCATCGCACCCGTCCGCAGGAGGCGATGCCCACATCGCCCCGCCGGACAAATGCGCATTTTGCGGCGGGACACACGGGTCCCGCCCTACAGGGTACGCCGGTCATGCAGGACGGGACGTCGGGACGCCGTCCCCTACAACGGCTCACCGCACCCGTCCGCAGGAGGCGATGCCCACAGCGCCCCGCCGGCAGCACAAAGAGGCAGGCGCAAGCGCCTGCCAGCTTGTCGAAAAAGTCCGGATGGCCTTTTTCGGCAAGCTGGCAGGCAAAATCGCAAAATAAAAACTACATTTTATTTTGCGATTTTGGTCGCTGCGGCGGGTGATTGGACGCGAAAGGGAACCCTGACGGTTCCCTTTCACACTATCCTTCCCTCCGATATTTGTAACCGGGCAGTTTTTTTGACAGTCTGAGCCGCATGGTGCGGAGCGCCATGCGGCGTTCTCATGCTGGCATGACGATTTCAAAAAAGTGCAACATTTCGACCGCAAAAGCGCCGAAAGTTTTAACCATTTAAAGTGCGGCTCGGTACAATGCACAGATAATTGTTATTTCTTTGGCAATTCACACAATTGACGCATTTTTAACAAACCCGTATAATGTAGATAAACTGGTAAGACCAGTGACGCCCTTTTGCGCGTCCGGTCAAGGAGGAAGCATGTATACCTTAGGCATCGACATCGGCAGCACCACTTCCAAGTGCGTCGTGATAAAGGACGGAAAAGAGCTGGTGGCGCACAGCCTGCAGACCGGCGGTCTGGGCACCGGCGGTCCCGAGGAGGCCATGGCGCAGCTGTGGCAGTCCTGCGGCCTGACCCGGCAGGATATGGCCTGCGCCTTCGTCACTGGCTACGGCCGCAAAAACTACGAGGGAGCCGACGGCGAGATCAGCGAGCTGACGGCGCACGCGCTGGGCGGGCGCTTCGTGTTTCCCGACCTGCGCACGGTCATCGACATCGGCGGGCAGGACGCCAAGGTCATCGCCCTGTCGCCCTCCGGCAAAATGGTGAACTTCGTCATGAACGACAAGTGCGCCGCCGGTACGGGGCGGTTTCTGGACGTGATGGCGTCCATCCTGCGGCTGGACGTGGATGCGCTGGACACCGAGGCGGCCAAGGCCACCGCCCCCGCCGCCATCTCCAGCACCTGCACGGTGTTTGCCGAGAGCGAGGTCATCAGCCAGCTGGCCAACGGCGTCAAGCGCCCCGATCTGGTGGCGGGTATCTGCCGCAGCGTGGCCAGCCGCGTGGCGGCACTGGCGCGGCGTGCCGGCGTCACGGAGCGGGTCTGTCTCTCCGGCGGTGTGGCACAGAACGACGCGGTGCGGCAGGCTCTCAGCGACGAGCTGAACGTCCCCGTCAGCGTTGACCCTCTGGCGCAGTACTTCGGCGCCATCGGCGCGGCGCTGTGGGCATATAAGCAGCAAGTATAAGTAAGATGGAGATTTTTGCATAAAGGAACGAGGAGGAACTGAAATGGCAGAAGAAGTGAAGAAGGCTCCGAAGCCGGTGGATCCCAATTCCGCCAAGTATAAGCTGGGCAAGATCGCGGCGGACGCCTACGTGGACGCCATCGAAGCCAAGAAGCGGGGCGAGAAGGTGGCATGGGTGTCCAGCAACTTCCCCGTGGAGATCCCCGAGACCATGGGCATCGCCACTGTATACCCCGAGAACCAGGCCGCCGGCATCGCCGCCCGCGGCGCGGGCACGCGCATGTGCGAGGTGGCGGAGTCCGAGGGCTACTCCAACGACATCTGTGCCTACGCCCGCGTGTCCCTGGCCTACGCCAAGCTGAAATCCTGTCCCGAGCAGGACGTGGCCATGCCCGACGTGCTGCTGTGCTGCAGCAACATCTGCTCCTGCATGATCAAGTGGTATGAGAATCTGGCGCGCGAGCTGAATATCCCCATGATCCTGCTGGACATTCCCTTCAACCCCGACTATGAGGTGTCCGACGCAGAGGTGGCCTATGTTACCGGTCAGTTCTGGGACGCCGTGAAGCAGCTGGAGGAGATCACCGGCAAGAAGTGGTCTGACGAGAAGTTCAAGGAGGTCACCGGCTTCTCCTGCCGCTCCAGCCGCGCATGGCTGGCGGCCACCGGCTGCGCCAAGTACGTGCCCTCTCCCTTCAACGGCTTCGACCTGCTGAACCACATGGCCGTCATGGTCACGGCTCGCGGCAAGTCCACCGCCGCCGACGCCATGGAGACGCTGCTGAAGGAGTATGAGGACAACCACAAGAACGGCGTCTCCACCTTCCGCGGCGAGGAGAAGTACCGTATCATGTTCGAGGGCATCGCCTGCTGGCCGTATCTCCGCGCCACCAGCACCGGCCTGAAGTCCCGGGGCATCAACATGGTCACGACGATCTACGCCGACGCCTTCGGCTTCGACTACAACACCTTTGACGAGATGATCCGCGCCTACTGCAAGGTGCCCAACGC
>ENA-UEQW01003061-UEQW01003061.1-human-gut-metagenome-genome-assembly--contig:-NODE-3061-length-11839-cov-4.980701_pt1 | contig 11839 bp, 10 predicted proteins | sample MGYA00242947_ERZ507947 | MGnify/ENA primary metagenome ERZ507947 (study PRJEB26167, sample SAMN06115421) | human gut metagenome | host: Homo sapiens | place: China:Guizhou | collected 2015-03-17... | reverse complement strand
TTTATTTTGCAATTTTGCCTCAGCTTGTCAAAAAAGTCCGCACGGACTTTTTTGACAAGCTGGGAGACCCGCCCGATGGCGGTTCTCTTTTTTTATTTCTCCTGTTCGGCCTTGCACTCCATGGCCTCCTGCTGGTAGTCCAGCGCCGCCTGGCGCAGCTCGGCAATGGCTGCCTCGTCCAGCGCGGAGCGCACCTTGGCGGGGGAGCCGAAGGCCAGCGAGCCGTCGGGGATCACCGCGTGCTGCGGCACCAGCGCCCCGGCGCCGATGAGACAATTGCTGCCCACCTGCGCGCCGTTGAGCACGATGGCGCCCATGCCGATGAGCGTGTTGTCGCCCACCGTGCAGCCGTGGAGGATGGCGCCGTGCCCCACCGTCACATTCTGCCCGACCACCACCGGGTAGTCGTAGTCCACATGCACCACGCAGTTGTCCTGAATGTTGGTGCCGCTGCCGATGGTGATGGGCGCTCTGTCGCCCCGCAGCACCGCGCCGAAGAACACGCTGCTGCGCTCGCCCAGCGTGACGTCGCCCCGGACGGTGGCGTTGTCTGCCACAAAAGCGGAGGAGGAAATGGTGGGATTTTTCATGGGAAGCACCTCGCTGCAAAAATTTCCCCTCATTTTACCACACTTGTCAGAGAAAATCGACAACCAGATAGAATTTTGTGCTTACATTTTTCGACAGCATGTGGTATAATACAACAGAAGGGGGGACGCATGGCCGGTATGCCGTGTGCTTTTTTGTGTCAGTGTGTTGTGTGCGAAAAGGAGTGTGCGTGATGTTTGCAGTGGGCGATCTGGTGGTATACGGCGGCGAGGGTGTCTGCCGCGTGGAGAGTATCGGGCCTTCCGGCCTGCGGTACGACGGCGGCGACAAGACCTATTACCATCTTGCGCCCCTCTATCGCAGCGGCACCGTCATGACCCCGGTGGATACCGCCGTGATGATGCGCCCCATTATCAGCCGCGACCGGGCTATGGAGCTGATCGCCGCCCTGCCGCAGCTGCCGCCCCAGCGCCCCGCCGAACGGGGCATGCGGTTCGCCAAGGACTTTTACCACCAGCTGGTGCTGCGGTGCGACTGCGGCGAGCTGGCGGCCATGATCCACGGCATCTGCCACAAGCGCGCCTGGGCGGTGCGCCACGGCAAGAAGGTCAGCCAGATGGACGAGCGCTATCTCAAGCGCGCCGAGGAGCAGCTGTACGGTGAGCTGGCGGCGGCGCTGGATATGCCCCGGGATCAGGTGCTGCCCTTCATCCGCCAGACATGGGAGAAGTGGCCGGAGCAGCTGCCCAAGCAGGAGCAGGAGAGCGCCCCCGCCCAGGAAGCGGCAGAAGCAGAATAAAGCAAGGCAGCCAGCGGCTGCCTTGCTTTTTTCTGCGCTATTTCGGTTCGCGGGCGTCAGTCGCCCTCCCGCATGCGATAGCCCACGCCCACCTCGGTGAAGATGTACTGGGGGTTGCCGGGGGTCGGCTCGATCTTCCGGCGGATGTTGGCCATGTTCACCCGGAGGATCTGGTTGTCGGTCTTGGCCTTGGGACCCCACAGCTCGCGGATGATGAAGTCATACGTCAGCACCTTGCCGGCGTACTTGCCCAGCAGCGCCACGATCTTGTACTCGTTGACGGTCAGCCCGGCGTTCTGACCGTTCATCAGCACCTGGTGCTTGTCATAGTCGATGGTCAGGTCGCCGGTGACGAACTTGCCGGACTGGGCGATCTGGGTGTTGGAAAGGGTGGTGCGGGTGTGGCGGATGGCGGTGCGGATACGGGCCAGCAGTTCGGAGGTGCCGAAGGGCTTGACCAGATAGTCGTCGGCGCCGTAGTCCAGCGCCTCCACCTTGTCGTGCTCGTGGTTGCGGGCGGAAACCACCACCACCGGCAGATTGGACCACTTGCGGACAGATTTCAGCACCTCCATGCCGTCCATGTCGGGCAGGCCCAGGTCCAGGACGATCATGTCCGGGCAATGGGAGGCGATCATGGTCAGGGCCTCCTCGCCGGTGCGGACAATGATGGTGTCGAAGCCGTTGGCGGTGAGGATCATGGAGATAAAGTTGCTGATGGACTGCTCATCCTCCACGATCAGGACTTTGTCTTTAATCTTCATCGTTTTCTCCTTTCATGGGCAGGGTCACGGTGAAGACCGCGCCGCCCTCTTGTCTGTTGTCTCCCCGTATCACGCCGCCGTGGGCCAGCACAATGGTGCGGCACACGGACAGACCAATTCCCATGCTGCGCTTGCCGTCACTGCTGCGGTCGCTGCGGGCGGAGCCGTCAAACAGCCGAGACAGCAGGTGCTGGGGAATGCCGCGGCCATCGTCCGCCACAGTGAACACCGCGCAGTTGCCCTCGCTGGACAGGGTCACGTCGATATGGTGGGTCTCGCCGTGGATGACGGCGTTCTCCATCAGGTTCACCAGTACCTGCTCCATCAGCAGGGGATCCATGGGCACCATCATCAGCTCAGCCGGCAGATGGACACGGATATCCACCTCCGGGTAGTGCTTGTGGGTCTTGGCCACGGCGGACTCGATGACCTCCTCCGCCGGCTCCGGCTCTTTCTTGACCTTAGCCTCCTCAGAGCTTATGCGTGTGATGGACAGCAAATTCTCTACAATGCGGATGAGCCACTGGGCGTCCTCGTTGGTGGATCGCAGCAGCTGCTGGCGCTGCTCCTGCGTCAGTCCGCCGTCCTGCTCCAGCAGAACGTTGGTGGCGCCCACGATACCGGTCAGCGGCGTGCGGATGTCGTGAGACACGGCGCGCAGCAGGTCGGCATACATCTTTTCGCGGTCGGCCTCCCGGCGCACCTGCTCGGTCTGCTTGGCCCGGCTGGTAACGGTGGCGGTCAGGATGGAGATGGTCATCATCACCAGGAACGTCAGCGGAAAGCCCGTCAGCGTAAAGCTGATATGCCAGAAGGGGTAGGTAAAGATGATGTCCACGCTGAACACCCCCACCACTGCCATGATGATGCCCAGCAGATAGCCGTCCGTCCAGTAGGCGGTAAGGAACACATCCAGCAGAAAGATCATGGCAACGTAGCTGGTGTCGTTGTGCATATCGAAGCTGCGAAGCAGCAGACAGCACATAACGGCTACCAGGTAGAGTCCCAGTGCTTTCAGCACATCCATGCCGGAAAAGCGCAGGCCAATGGTCCGCAGCAACTGTCTCCGGCGGGCTTGTTTACCGGTCATAGCCGCCCTCCCCTCCTTTTGATGACGCTATTATAACATACATTGTCGCTAAGGTAACGCTAAAATATCGTTAAGGTATCACGAATATCTCATTAAGAGCAACCGAAAACAACAAAAATAAGAGACGGCGTTGGCCGTCTCTTTTCATCTTTGCTGCGCGGGGATCAGGCTTTGCGATCTATGTGCAGGAGGCGTTTTCTGTCGAAAAACACCCATAAAAAAGCAAATCACCACGCTTTCGCATGGTTTCCTCATCGGTATGCCTTACCGCTGGCTCACTTCCCAGTCGCTGTCGGCAAAGATCATGTCATCCAGGTCACCCCAGATCCAAGTTGTCGTCATGGTGATATCACGCTCCTTTCTTCCATTTTACAGTGTTATTATATGCCGCGGCAGCCCGGATAACAAGCGCAAAATTGGATATTATGTATAAAGCTTTTGTAAACTTTTATTGCACATTGCACAATACATATGGGTTATTTCTGTGCAACACTCTTGCGCTGTTGTGTGCTGTATAGTATAATAAAGTGTTCAAGCAGTCTTATGTGGTGAGGTGAGCACCTGATGAGAGAGTTTCACGGCGGCGACTATGATGTGGCCGTCATCGGCGCGGGGCACGCGGGCATCGAAGCTGCCCTGGCGGCGGCCCGGATGGGCATGAAGACCGTCTGCCTGACGGTGAGCCTTGACGCGGTGGGGAATATGCCCTGCAACCCGGCCATCGGCGGCACCGGCAAGGGCCACCTGGTCCGGGAGCTGGACGCACTGGGCGGCGAGATGGCCCGGGCGGCGGACAGGGCCTGCATCCAGTACCGGATGCTGAACCGGGGCAAGGGTCCCGCCGTATGGTCCCTGCGGGCTCAGGCGGACCGGCGGAAATACCAGCAGGTGATGAAGCACACGCTGGAATTGCAGCCGGGACTGACGCTGCGGCAGGCGGAGGTGACGGAGATACGCTGCGACGGGAACGGCCATGCCGCCGCCGTGGTGCTCCGCACCGGCGCGGTGCTGGGCGCCCGGGCGGTCATTCTGTGCACGGGCACGTATCTGACCGGACAGACCATCGTGGGCGAGTGCATCGAGGCCTCCGGGCCGGACGGCCTGCACCCGGCCAACGCCCTGACGGACAGCCTGCGGGCACTGGGGCTGCCCCTGCGGCGGTTCAAGACCGGCACGCCGCCGCGGATACACCGGGGCAGCGTGGACTTCAGCAAAATGGAGATACAGGAGGGCGACCCGGATCCGCTGCCCTTCAGCTTTGAGACAAAGGACGTACCGGAAAACCGGGCGGTGTGCTACCTGACCTACACCAACGAGGAGACGCACCGGATCATACGGGAAAATCTGGACCGCAGTCCCATTTACTCCGGCGTTATCGAGGGCATCGGCCCCCGGTACTGCCCGTCCATCGAGACAAAGGTGGTGCGCTTTGCGGACAAGCCCCGGCACCAGCTGTTTATCGAGCCTATGGGGCTGGACACCGAGGAGCTGTATGTGCAGGGCTTCTCGTCCTCTATGCCGGAGGAGGTGCAGCTGGAGATGCTGCACACGGTGCCGGGGCTGGAGCACGCGGTGATGATGCGGCCGGCCTACGCCATTGAGTACGACTGCATCGACCCGCTGGCGCTGCTGCCCACGCTGGAGGTAAAGGCGGTGCCCGGCCTGTACGGCGCGGGGCAGTTCAACGGCTCCTCCGGCTACGAGGAGGCGGCGGTGCAGGGCTTTGTGGCCGGCGTGAACGCGGCGCTGAAGCTGCAGGGCCGGGAGCCGCTGGTGCTCAAGCGGAGCGAGAGCTATATCGGCACACTGATCGACGACCTGGTGACCAAGGGCACCGAGGAACCATACCGCATGATGACCAGCCGGTCGGAATACCGGCTGCTGCTGCGGCAGGACAACGCCGATGCGCGGCTGTGCCCTATCGGGCACGAGCTGGGGCTGGTCAGCGATGAACGGCTGGCGGCGGTGGAGGCCAAGTACGAAGCCGTGGCAAAGGAGATACGGCGGCTGGAGCGCACGGGCATACCCGGTACGCCAGAGCTGAACGCCCTGCTGGCAGAACGGGGCACCGCCGCCGTGGACAGCGGCTGCCGCCTGATCGATCTGCTGCGGCGGCCCCAGCTGACCTACGCGGACCTGACAGAATTCGACGCAAATCGACCCGACCTGCCCGCGGAGGTGCGGGAGCAGGTGGAGATCACCGTGAAGTACGAGGGCTATATCCAGCGCCAGCAACGGCAGGTGGCGGAGTTTGAGAGGCTGGAGCGCCGGAAGCTGCCGCCGGATATGGACTACGACCACATTCAGGGTCTGCGGCTGGAGGCGCGGGAGAAGCTCAGCGCACTGCGGCCCCTGAACGTGGGGCAGGCCGGGCGGGTGTCCGGCGTGTCACCGGCGGATGTGGCGGCGCTGCTGATCTGGCTGCAGACACACGACAAGGAGGCGGACGCATGACGGCACATGAGCTGACCCACACCATACGGAACGATATGCCGGTGTATCCCGGCACGGAGCAGCCCCGGCTGACCACCGCCTGCACCATCGACCAGTGCGGCTACCGGGAGACGCTGCTGCATATGTTCTCCCATACCGGCACCCACATGGACGCCCCGGCCCATATGCTCCGTGACGGTACGGCGCTGGACCGCTATGACGCGGCGAAGTTCGCCGGTCCCGCCGTGGTGGTGGACTGCCGGGGGCAGCGCGCCATTACCCTGCCGCTGCTGCAGAGCTATGACCTGAACGGCGCGGACTTCGTGCTGTTCTGCACCGGCTGGGACAAAAAGTGGGGCACACCGGACTACTACGAGGACTTCCCTTGCCTGACGACGGAGGCGGCGGCATATCTGGCCGGCCTGCCGCTGAAGGGCGTGGGCGAGGACACCATCTCGCTGGACCCCTGCGACAGCGTGGATTTTCCCAACCACATGACACTGCTGGGCGCGGACTTTGTGAACACCGAGAACCTCAAGGGGCTGGACAAGCTGCTGGGCCGACGCTTCACGTTCGTTACGCTGCCCCTGAAATTTGAGAATGCCGATGGCTGCTCCTGCCGCGCCATCGCTCTGGAGGAATGACAATGGGTAAACTGCGGTTCCTGTTTGCGCTGTGGATGGCAAAGCTGTCCATCCCGGCGCTGAAGATCACCCGCCACAACGGCACGGACTTCCCCGGCAGTCTGGCGGTGAAGCTGTGTCCGGACTTTTTGAAGTATATCGGCAAGCCGGAGCACATCATAGCCGTCACCGGCACCAACGGCAAGACCACCGTGGCCAATATGCTGAGCGACGTGCTCACCGCCGAGGGCAAGTCCGTACTCAGCAACCGGGCGGGCAGCAACATTATCTCCGGCGTCAGCACGGCGCTGCTGAAGGGCTGCGGCCTGCTGGGCCGGATCAGGCCGGAGTACGACCTGGCGATCCTGGAGATCGACGAGCGCTCCGCGCCCAGGATCTATCCCTATGTGAAGCCGGAGCACATCGTCATCACCAACCTGTTCCGGGACTCCATCATGCGGAACGCCCATCCGGGCTACATCGCGGACATCCTGACCCGGTCCCTGCCTAAGGAGAGCAGGCTGATCCTCAACGCCGACGACCTGATCTCCTGCACGGTGGCGCCGGAGAACCAGCGGGTATATTTTGGCATCGACCGGCTGCCCACCGACGTGACGGAATGCGAGAACCTGCTGAACGATATGCGTATCTGCCCCCGATGCGCCGGGAAGCTGCGGTATGAATACCGCCGCTACCACCACATCGGCCGGGCCGTGTGCGAGAGCTGCGGCTTCCACTCCCCCGACTGCGACTATCTGGCCACAAAGGTGGACACCGCCGCCCACACCATGTGCATACGGGAGGCGGGGCAGGAATACCCGTACACCCTCATCACCGACAGCCTGCACAACATCTACAACACGGTGACGGTCATCGCCGTCCTGCGGCAGCTGGGCTATGACCACGGCACCATCGCCCGCCGCATGGCGGAGGTGAAGATCCCCGCCAGCCGGCTGTCCGAGGAGGAGATCGGCGGCGTGAAGGTCATTATGCAGATGTCCAAGGACAAGAACGCTCTGGCCTGCTCCCGCAACTTCGACTATATCCGGTCCAAGCCGGGGAAGAAGGAACTGCTGCTGATGATGAACTGCCTGGGCGTGGCCAAAAACTGGTCGGAGAACCCAAGCTGGATGTACGACACAGATTTTGAATTCCTGAACAGCGATGATGTGACGTGCCTGGTCTGCGCCGGGCCGCGGGCCTATGACTACCAGCTGCGGCTGCTGCTGGCGGGCATCCCCCGGCAGAAGATACGGCTGGCCGAGGACGAGTTCGCCGCCCTGGAGCTGCTGCCGCTGACCCCCGGCGACGACGTGTATCTGCTCTACGGCGTGGACGGCACGCCCCTGGCCTTCCGGGTCAGGGAAAAGCTGAAGGAAAAGCTGCTGGCAAAGGAGGGCGCGCAATGAAGGCGGAAATTCTGTTTCCGGAGGTCTGCAACCTGTACGGCGATCTGCAGAACATTTACTACCTGAAGCGCTGCTGCCCGGCGCTGGAGATCATAGAGACGGACCTGCACAGCAGCCCCCGGTTCCTCACGGAGGACGTGGCGCTGGTCTATATGGGCAGCACCACGGAGCAGGGGCTGCGTCTGGCGGCGGACGCCCTGCGGCCCTATGCCGCAGACATCGCCGCAAGGGCGGACGCGGGACAGCTGATCCTGCTGACCGGCAACGCGCCGGACGTGTTTTCCGCCGCCATAGAAAGCGACAGCGCCGACACCATAGAGGGGCTGGGCATTCTGCCCGGGCGGGTGAAGTACACCATGATGAAGCGGCACAACAGCTTCTTCCTGGGCACCTTTGACGGTATGGAGGTCGTCGGCTTCAAGAGCCTGTTCGGCTTCCACTACGACGCAGCGGAGACGGAGGGCTGGTTTGACACCGTGCGGGGCGTGGGCCGCACGCCGGAGTCGAAGCCGGAGGGCTTCCGCCGGGGCGGGCTGTACGCTACGGCGCTGATCGGTCCGCTGCTGATTCTAAATCCTCCGCTGTGCAAGTGGCTGCTGCGGCAGATGGGCACCGAGGACACCCTGGCCTTCGAGGACGCGGCCTTCGCCAGCTTCAACAAGCGTGTGGCGGAGTTCAAGGAGCCGGGCAGAGGTTTCCAATACTCGTAAGCAAAAAAACATCCCCCGGTTGGGGGATGTTTTTTGTATCAGAGCTTTTCGGACAGCGTTTCGTCCAGGCCCACGCCGTAGAGGTTCTTGGCCGAGCAGCCGGCGCGGCCGCCGCCGGCACAGGCGCAGGCGCACGCACAGGCGCAGCTGCTGGCGCAGGCACAGTGGCTGCCGCCGCCGAAACCGCCTCCGCCAAAGCCGCCGCCACGGCTTCCGCCGCCGAAGCCGCCGCCACCTCTTCTGGGCGGTCTGGGCTTTGTTTTGGTGCCCACGCTGCCGGGACGGGGCCTGCCGTCCGGCCCCGCCGGATACCACAGGTGGTTCACGAACACGTACCGCGTGCCGAAGCCGCCGGCGTAGCCGTCGCCCCTGCGGGCGGCGGAGATCAGCACGAGGATGAACATCACCACGAATATCGTCACCATCATGCCGATGATGGCGTCACCGGTGTCGTCCTCAAAATGCTCGCACGGCACATACACATAGGGGTCGTAGTCGGAGGGGAGATTGTCGGCGCTGTATTCCTCCGCCAGCTGGGTGGGCCAGTCGGTGTAGCGCACCTGTACGTTCATTTTGTAGCCGTAGTCCAGATCGGAGGCGGTGATGGTCATGCCGTTTTGCACCGTCACGCTGTCAGCACCGCTGACCGTACCCTCGGTGAAATCGCCGGTCAGCCCCTCCGGGTCGTTCCAAACCAGCACCATCTGCCCGATCCTTGCCTCGTCGAACCACCCGGCGGTGTAGTCATAGTTCACATAGTCGTAGTGAACATTGTCATAGTCCTCGATAACGCCGTTGGTGCTGAGCTGATACATATACTCCTGCACCCACGAGTAGGCGAAGGAAAACGTCTCGTTCGCCTCGTAGGCGCGGTCAAGATAGACATACATATAGCTGTTGTCGAAGTCCAGCCGCTCGATGTTGTCCGTCAGTGCCGCCACGTCCCGGATGGAGCCGTTGGGCACGCCGATCTTCAGCTCCTGCCCGTAGGGCAGCGCCTCCAGCGGCGTCCACTCCAGCTTCACGGTGATGAGCAAGCTCCCGTCCGCCGTGTTGGGCGTCACCATCACGCCGTACTTCTCGATGTAGTCGTAATCCGCCCATGCGGTGGCGGTAAAGCAAACCGCCGCCAGTAAGACAAGCAGCAGAACGTGCAGTTTCTTCAGCATAGGGTGCCCTCCTCCCGGTTGCTTTCACGCAGTTGGCACAGCTGCTCCATTTTGGCGCTCTTGGCCCGGATGGCCGCGCAGCGCTCACTCTGCCAGATCTTGTCCCAGTCGTCGGCGAGGATGTTCCCCAAGGGTTGGCTGCTGAGCCAGCTCTGGCAGGGGATCACGCCGCCGTCCGGGGCGACGGCCATGTTGCTGAGGCAGGCGCCGCAGCTGGGCACCAGAGTCAGGCCCAGGGCGCGCAGCGTCTCCTCCTTCAGCCAGCCGGGGCTGGTGAAGTCCAGTTCCATTTCCAGCTCCTCCGTCGCCGCCACAGCCTTTGTCAGCACATCGGTGAGCTGCTGCTCCGTCAGCGCCGTGGCCCGGCTCTCGTCGCCCACCGCGCCGCCGGAGGGGATCAGCCCGGAGCAGGTCACGTAGCGGACGCCCAGACCGTGGACGAAGCGCAGCGTCTCGTCATAGGCGGTATTCAGGCTGCACAGGGGCGTGTTCACGGACACGGACAGCCCCGCCGCCACAGCGGTACGGATGCCCGCCACCGTCTCGTCGAAGCCCTCCGCCCCCACCAGCGCGTTGTGTGTGGCGGGATCGTGGCTGTACAGCGTCACCTGCACGCTGTCCAGGCTGGCGTCATACAGCTTTTGGCACAGCATGGGCGTCAGCAGGCGGCCGTTGGTGTTCAGCCGGGTGACGAACCACTGGGCGGCATCCACCATCTCCACCAGATCGGCGCGCAGGGTGGGCTCGCCGCCGGTGAACGTCACCTGGGGGATATTTGCCGCGCGCAGCCGATCCAGGACCTCCTTCCACTGGGCGGTGGTCAGCTCCGGTGTGTCGGACAGGGGCTGTCCCGCCGCATAGCAGTGCAGACACTTCTGGTTGCAGTGCCACGCGCCGTCACGGGTCATGGCGCTGACCATCAGGTCCATACGGTGGGGCGCGGTCATCTCGGGGGCGTACTCGCCCAGCGTCAGCGGCGCGACCTCCGCCTCCGGCTCCTGCCCCCGGGCGATGGCCACCAGGGACTCTATCATGATTTGCAGGTCCTCCGCCAGACGCTCCCTGGGCGTGAAGGGGTAGACCTTATGGGTCCGGGCCACCGCGCCGGCGGCCATGGCGTTCCAGTCGCTCTCGGTGATCTCCAGCCCGGCGAAGGGCTCCAGCCGGTCCATGAAGCAGGAGAGCAGGATGGCCCAGCTCAGGTTCAGGGGCACCAGCTTGCTGCCGTTGAGCAGCAGCAGAAAGGGCGCGTTTTCCGCGTCCTCACGGGGTGGGATCATGTGGATACGCACCACGCCCCGGCCCTTGGGGTCCAGGGTGATGTGCCGCACACAGTTCAGGTGCTGCCGCCGGTAGCGGCGCTCCAACATTGTAGACACAGGCAGTCCTCCTTTATGAAGGCAATGTGGGTATAGCTATGTGCAGTATACCACAGCGCGGGGCAAAGCGCAACAGGACACACAGTGAGGCATCGCGTTGGCAGGGCACAGCAAAAATAAAGCCACCCCTGCGGGTAGCTTTATTTTTGGTGGACCTGAAGGGATTCGAACCCTCGACCTCTCGGATGCGAACCGAACGCTCTCCCAGCTGAGCTACAAGCCCATATGAACAGGGCAGCACACCCTGCTCATCTATTATACACATTTCCCGGCGGATTGCAAGCATTTTCTTCCCCGGCGGGCAAAAATCCGGTTCCGGCGGCGGGGCGGGAGCCGATTGTAAAGTCTTCTGATTTGTGATAAAATGCATGCCGGACCATAAAAGACAAAGGAGGCGCGCCATGGACCGGGAAGCCTTTGACCGGAAATATGCCGCCCGGCTGAACCGCCAGCAGCAGGAGGCGGTGCACGCCGTGGAGGGCCCTGTGCTGCTGCTGGCGGTGCCCGGCAGCGGGAAAACCACCGTGCTGGTGACCCGCCTGGGCTATATGCTGTGCTGCTGCGGCATTGCGCCGGACCAGATCCTCACCATGACCTATACCCGGGCCGCCGCCGGGGAGATGAAGCAGCGCTTTGCCGCCCTGTTCGGCCAGGACTGCCCCCATCCCCCGGAGATCCGCACCATCAACGGCGTGTCCTCCAAGATCATCGCCTACTATGCCCAAAATTGCGGCAAAAGGCCGCCCTTCATCCTGGCGGAGGACGAAAGCGCCCTGGCGAAGCTGATTTCGGACCTGTACCGGGACCTGTGCGGCGAGTACCCCACCCAGAGCGTGGTGAAGGAGCTGCGCAAGAGCATCGCCTATGCCAAAAATATGATGCTGCCGGAGGAGCGGCTGGGGGAGCTGGACACC
>ENA-UEQW01003059-UEQW01003059.1-human-gut-metagenome-genome-assembly--contig:-NODE-3059-length-11847-cov-16.175446_pt1 | contig 11847 bp, 8 predicted proteins | sample MGYA00242947_ERZ507947 | MGnify/ENA primary metagenome ERZ507947 (study PRJEB26167, sample SAMN06115421) | human gut metagenome | host: Homo sapiens | place: China:Guizhou | collected 2015-03-17... | reverse complement strand
TACCTCCATTGTTTTTGCGTGAAGATAATATAGCACAAGGAGCTATTAAAATCAATTTATTAGTTGATAAGCTCTAAAGATCATATACAATTCGTCGCCCAATCTGGTTACGATCCATTCGATGCTTTCTTTGACAGTGTCCAATCACCGATTCAATCGCGAAACACCGAGTTCATCAGCGGCAGAGAGAATGCGATACTCATTTCCGGAAACGATTGACGATTTGAATATTGCATTTACCTTCATAATTGTTACCGCGATACCTCAAGTCACAAATCTTCATTTCCGGTTCACCCTAGGGATTTTTGCCGCTTACTGCGTGCAGATTTCTGGATATGTCCATCGTAGGGATTTTCCGGATATACTTCTGGGCCCGCAATTCAGTTTGCCTTGACCGAAATTCCCCAAGCTACTGTTGGTTCCGAATTCAAAATATTAATAAAATGTTCTAAAATCATTTTTTGGGGACAATCGCACTTGGAAAATGGATCAAGTTGTGGTATAATATATATTGTTGTAGAACACTGGTTCAATTTGGTGAAAAAATGTTGAAATACGAAAAGATCAAAAAATATCTCAAAGAAGAAGCTTTGAAGCCTTCTGCTGTTCGAAAAATGCCAACAGTTCGTGCATTGTCCCGCCAATTTTCTGTTGCAACAGCGACTGTTTTGCGTGCGCTTCAAGAATTAGAGCAGGAAAACATCATCTGCCGGCGTCATGGTTCAGGTATCGTTGCTGTTCGTCCCGGGAGTATTGATGCAAATTTGAAAAATACACAGTGTAATAGCGATGATATGCGTCGAGTAGTTTATGCTGCAGTAGATTACCCGTCAGAAAATATCTGGCGCACTAATCTGATGGTAGAGCAGACATTACAGAAATATCACTATCTTCCTATCAATTGTCGTATCCAAAATAATACGACAGTGTCTGAAATTTGCGAATTTGCAACAACTCAAAAGAATTGTTGTGGGTTAATTCTCTTTGGATTATTCGGGATGATTTCTCCCGACGATCTTGGACGTATTTCAAAACTCCCTTTTAGAGTAGCGCTACTTGATCATCAATCTTTCAGTTATCCAACGTTACCGGAAAATTGCGCGCTCTTTTCAGTGGATGCAGCTTCAGGCGCTGGATTGATTGTCGATTATCTCACACGGCTCGGTCACACCCGGATCGGATATGTACGCAACGAACCGAACAGTGAATATCATGAACAGTTCCTTAAGGAGTTCGGAAGCGCCATGCGCAGGCACAAACTCGAATTCGGCCCACGCCGAATTTTCTCACGTACAATCCGGTCATGGGATGAAACCATGAGCGTTGCTCAACAACTTGTCCGCAGCAATCTAGAGCGAATCCGATCAGAGCTGTTGACGGCACTGGTATTTTCTTCCAGCCATGGCGCGTTCGCTGCGATTGAAACGCTTCGAGAATCCGGATTCCGCGTCCCGGAGGAGATCAGCGTCATCGGGGAGGGAGATGTTAAATTCTTCGGTTTTTGTTCCCCTCCACTCACAACAGTATCGGCAGATTACTTTGAGATGGTCATGCGCATGACAGAATTCATTGATGGCAAACCTTTGCATGACCACAAAATTTTCCTTCCTCTGCACCTTACTGAGCGCAAAAGCGTCTTCAATCTCACATATGAATCTCAACTTAGAGAAAGGCAACGAAATATCATTGTTAATGTCACCACTCACTTATAAACATGGAGGAAAAAGTATGATGAAACGCTATTTTACACTTATTGAACTTTTAGTTGTTATTGCTATTATTGCGGTTCTTGCTGCTATATTGTTGCCAGCTCTGAATCATTCCAGGGAAAAAGCTCGTGGAATAACCTGTGTCAATAATAAAAACCAACTTGCTTTAATGATGGCAATGTATGTCGGAGATTATAAGGTGTTGGGAGTTCCTCGTGAAACATGGGCATTCCCATTTGTAAAAGCTGGATATATCAAAATTCCCAATGTGGATTCCAATGCAACGGCAGGTCAAATGGGTAACAATTTTACTGATATCGAAAATTTACATTGCCCAAGTGCATTTCGCATAAGGCCTGATGATTATTCCATAACTCATATTACAGGAATGTATCATATGAATTTTCTTGTGACCCATAAAATTGGCGTAACATATACTTACACAAATGATGAATTCGAATGGTGGTATTCATTCAATATAGCAAAGCATCCTCGGCCTGCCTCCCAGCCAATTTTTGCAGATTCTATTTGTGCGAATAAAGACAGTTGGACAACAGGGAAAAGTCAATTAAGCGGAGACGAAATGGCCGATCACCAATCGTTTAACCAAAATGGAATTGCTTTGCGTCATGCTCGGAGTTCTGCGGTTGCTTTTCTTGATGGTTCTGCAAGGTTGGTTCACATTAACTCAATGCGGAATTTTTACCTTCCCCAATGGGTTTGTTATGATGAAAACGGTATTAAAATAAACATGTGGTAATCATAATTCTATTACTATATTTGTATGATGTAGAGCAAAGTTTATCATATCAATGAATTAGTTGGGCAATTAATTGTAGAATTTCCACAATTTTTATTTTATGGAATTAACTATGCATTTCAGAAAAATAATTCTATTATCACTTATTTTGGGGGGTGGTCTTTGTGGATTTGCCGGATCTAAAGAAAAATCACAAAATTTGAACAATAATTCTATAAGAAATTGTCATGCAGAGTTTTGTTATAAAATTCTAACAGATTCAAATGATTCAGAGATAGATGATATTGTGCAGTCAAATTGTGCAGATAATTCGATTCAGTACCGAAATTTTTATGTAACACTTGCGAAAGAGATAAAAGATTCTATTCCTGCAGGAATTATTATTCCTCTTCATCGTAATTTTTCAAGTTGGTCTCCTTCCAATTCTTTTATGGGGGATTCATGGAATTGCCAAAATGTTAAAATATTTGGGATTCCACATTATAACAGTTTCAATCTTAGAGAAAATGGTATTTATCTCCTCATGGGGGCAGATAACGCCGCATGTTTTTCTGATGATGAACTTCACGCATTGCTTTCTCAAAAGATTATACTTGATGGTGCTGCAGCAAAAGAAATATCAGATCGAGGATTTTCATATTTATTAGGAGTTAATGTCGAAGAAGAGATATTTCAGTTTTATGGTGAACAAAATATTGAAAACGAGAAAATTTATCCTATTGATCCTGCAACTAAAAAAAAGTTTATTTCTTTGCGCGATCCAATGACAAAGGTATTATCCCAATTTTATTCACAAAATTCGACAGGCGATAAGGAATATATAGCACCAGGTACAACTCTTTTGGCACAAAATATTTACGGAGGAACAGTTTGTGTAAGTGCAACTGATATAAATAATGATTCTGCTCTGCGATTGGGAAGGCGTAATAACTACCTCTATGATGTATTGAATCAATTGAATGGGAAGCAATTGCCGTATTCAATCAATAATCCGCAAAATCTGATTGTTTTAACTAGAACGTTGAAAAATTCAGATATCTTGATGGGGCTTTTCAACCTAGGAACAACAGATTCCTCTCCCCTTGAAATATATTGTGCGACAACTCCATATCAAATTGAAATCCTCCAAGAAAATGGATGTTGGGAATTTTTGCCGTTTCGAATCCAAAATAGATCTGTCTTTCTAAATATAGAATGTTTGGGATGTGCTGTTCTGAGAATTAAAACAAAACTATCAAAATAATACCAGAGTCGCTTCGTATCGTCGAAGCAGGAGACTTTTTAACCGTAATTCTCATTTTAGAACAGGTGTGATCTTGACAGTAAATTTGCGTGGATCAGCAAATGCCATAAATAAATTTTATAAAGAGTTAATAATGGAGAAATTACTTGTGAAAAAAATATTTATTTGTTTGACGATAACAATCGTCTTTCCACTGATTGCCGCCAGTCCCAAATACATCTTCTTGTTCATTGGTGATGGTATGGGAGTTCCACAAATTGCATTGGCATCAGAATATGCCAAGGGGAATTTGTCACTTAATACACTCCCGGTTGTAGGTATAACTACGACCCGATCTCTAAATCACTTTATTACTGATTCCGCAGCAGCAGGTACAGCATTGGCTTCCGGGGAAAAAACGAATTCTGGTATGATCGGCATGACTCCTGATGGCAAAATTCTTGAAGCATGCACTGTCAATGCGGCACACCATAACAAGAAAATAGGAATTGTCACCAGTGTCAGTCTAGATCATGCAACTCCGGCTGCATTCTATGCCCACGTTTCCAATCGAAATCATTACTATGACATTGCCTGCCAAATGGCCAAAAGCAACATTGATTACCTTGCCGGAGGAGGTCTTCTTCAGCCTCAGGGGGAAGACGGTAAACTACCTGATGCCCTTGCTCTTGCACAACAAAATAATTACATAATCAGCCGCACCTTGAAAGAATTTAATGAACTAAAGTCCGGCCAAAAAGCAATCGCTTTGGCACCCAATCCCACAAATCAGGCAAGTCTTCAATATGAGATCGATCAAAAATATTCCCCAAATCAAATTTCTTTAGCCGATTTCACTCGTAAAGGCATTGAATTGTTACAGAATCCAAATGGTTTTTTCTTGATGGTAGAAGGCGGCATGATTGATTGGGCATGCCACGCAAATGACGCAGCAACTGCAGTACATGAAATTCTCGCTTTCGATCAAGCGATTCAAGTAGCTCTGAAATTTGCCGAGAAACATCCGGTTGAAACTCTTATCATTGTGACTGCGGATCATGAAACAGGCGGTTTGGCGCTTGGTCATGGTCAAATTCCTTATCAAAACGATTATTCCTTGTTGGAAAAACAACAATGTTCATTTCAACAATTTGCTACTCTAGTGAATAAACTGAAAATTTCCGGACTTTCTTTTGAGAAAACCTGTAAATTAGTTGAAGAAAATTATGGGCTTGATTGCGGTAAACTAACTTCACTAGAATTATGCAGATTGAAGTTTGCGTGGAAAGTTTCTATTGGGGAACTTGCAATTTCACCACAGATGCAAAATGAACTTTACGGAGACAATGAACCAATTTGTGCAGTAGTAAATCGAATTTTATCAACAAAAGCTGGTCTTGGCTGGAGTACGTGGGCACATTCGGCGCTTCCTGTAATTACTGGGGCTAGTGGTGCAAAATCAGAAATATTCGCAGGTCGTAACGACAATACCGACATTGCCCGTATCATACATGAAATGCTTGTAGATTCGGCAAATAAAAACGATAATTTGTCGCTGCAATAGCCTAACACTCAACTCGGGAAACTTTCTTCGAACAATAGTCATTTCGAACAATAGGACAGGAAGACCGATTCTTTTGAAACTGGCGATAGAATAATAAATTTCTACGTAATTTGAATCGATTTTATGAAAGGGTGATTTATGGTTTTGCAAAAATTCTTTGGAGTACTTTTTATCGTAAGCATATTAACAGGTATTCACGGGACTGACAGTATTCCCAAACAAGTGGTTGATATCGCTAAAATTGCAGTCTCAGATCCAATTGAATTGAAAAAAGGAGTTCCACAATGTTCTCCTGATAAAAAAATGGTTTTTGCTCATGTAGTGCCTTGGCATATTTTATATAACAGTCAACTCAGGGTTGATGGTTATCACGAAGTAGCCTTGAAACCAGATCAAACAATGATTGAAAGCGCCAAACGGGAAATAGCTATGGCACAATCCATTGGGATCGATGGATTTTTTGTTGATATCGGAACTGCAGATCAGGCATCTTTTGCAGATTCTTATCTTGAGGCAGCGAAAGGAACATCCTTTCTTGTGGGTTACTGTCTTGACATTAAACCGCTTAAAGGAGAAGAGGGTATTAAATTAAGCGTAGATTCCATAGAAAAGATTATAAAACGAGTAGGTTCTCATCCTAATTTCCCTAAGGTTGGAAACAAATACGTTTTTTTCAGTTTTTCTGGCGCTTGGCGTCACTCTCCAGAAAAAATTGCTGAAGTAAAAAAGCGTTTGAAAGCAAAAGGTATTGAAATTTATTACATACTTCACCGAGAAACCCCGGAATGGCGCGCGAATAGAGAGAAAATGATAGAAGGGACCTATGTAGATCCTTATGGTGAAATCTGTGACAGTTTTTATCAATTCATGTTTTCATCACGAGCGTGGAATGATCGTGGAGAACCAGAGGGAATTCATAGAAAAGAATTTATTGCTCTACGCAATGCTCTGAATAAATTTGGGAAAAAACCGGTTGCGACAATCACTCCTGGATATCGTGGAAATTGGTTAGAAGACTTAGGACATTGTGGCTATGTTCCATTTCGTGGTTATGACAAAATTTGGGATTGTTTTCATGCTTTTTATCCAAACGAAGTAAATTGGATAAATATCTCAACTTGGAATGATCTTGGCGAAACGCCTATTTTCCCGCGAACATTTGACTACGGTGCTTCGGCTGAGGTGATTGGTGCGTTTATCGATCAATATTTCAGGGAAAATCCTGCTCCTGAACAATCGGAGCCGAAAGTATATTTTGCCGCGAATAGAGAATATTTAGCTGGAACGATTATTCGTTTAACTGCGCTTTCCGCTCCTGTACAGATAAAAGGCAGTGTCATTATTTCCGGCCGTCTATTAGGAAATAACGGAGAAGAACTTGTAAAATTACAGACCAAAACATTGCAAATGGAAGATTTTGATCGCTGTGAATGGCTTATTCCTTCCGGACCTTTGGCGATTTCCCATGCAATAATTCCAGAAATCACATTAACTTGGAACTATAATAGAAAAAACAATACTTCAACACGAGAATTACCTGCGATTTTATTAAGGACTCCCTGGATTCAAAATTGGAGCGTTCAAAGAACAGCATTTCATAATTTGACTGATGTCAAAGCTGATTTTAAAGTTACGCAAAATGCCGAAATTGTGACTGCCAAGTTGAAGTTTAATTCATCAGAAAAAATCGCGCGTGCAATGCTCTATCGTAATGATAGAATGGTTGCTGACTTTACAACTGATTCTCAAAGTAAGTTTTTGAATTTGACAATATACCCCAAAAAAACAGCAGCAAACTTTGATCTAAAAATTAAAAATGGTAGGATTATTGGATTAAAGCGAGAACATGGTTTTAATCTGGATATGGAACATGTCGATTGGGGGCCACAACATCTGCGATTGCAACCCTATGCAATGGGTTCTTACGGGGCTCAAATGGATGCTACCCCAGAAACAATTTTCGAAATTTATCACAATGGAAAATCGGTAGGTTCCACAACCGTTGCTGAACTTTTGGAAAAACGAAATGTTGCAGTTGGACCCAACCAGGAATGCCGCATCGAATTCAATGACTGGAATAATCATGCTGTTTTTATTCAGAACGGTCTCCCTAATCAGACTGAACTGACAGTCAATTTTTATTCTCGCCCAATGCGCGAAAGTGATATTTATCATATCAATTTTTTGACCACGGATGGAAAAAATGCATATACACATTTTTTGAGTCCGTTCAGAAAAGAAAAGTTGGTTCGTATGAATCTGCTGGAAACTTATTTCAGCCAGGAAGCAACTCTTGACAATATGGGCTACTATGTGAAAGTTCCCCGAACTAATAAGGTAAAAACCTTTAAGGTGAGTTCCAATGTGCTTCGAGAAGGAGCTTGGAATTTTGATAACGGAGATGAAGATTCCCTTGGCGACCGTCCATTAACTTATCCCATTAAGCAACTTTTGAAGCCGGAAGGACCTGATGGGAGCAAGTGCTTGGTTTTCACATCTGGAAGTGAAACAATGTTGCGGCGTCGGATTTCTCCGTTGGCTAATTGCGTGATTGAATTCAGCCTTTTTTTAGATGAAATCCCACAAACATCTAAATTGATAATGTCCGGAAATGGAGATGTATGCCAAGGGGGCTTTTTCTTCAAAATTCAAGAAGATGGAAAATTGCGAGTTGGACGTTATGGCGATCATAATTATGTTCTTTCTCGAGATATGCTAATTCCCCAAAAATGGTATTCTATTAAATTTACTTTTGATGAGAAAAAAGGGATTTTATTCATTGATGGGAAGAAATGTGGAGAAAGTGATTTCAAATCTTATCGTGATTTTCGAAACCGTTTTTTCACTTTAGGTGATAAGAAAGATGGATTCGAAGGAAAAATTGATAATTTAAAATTCTCAAACTGTACAAAATGAATTCATTTCAGCCGACTGTTTTCAAATTTCAAAAGCAAGCTGATTATATTTTTGCATAAAAAATTGATCTGAAAGCTCGAAAAATGAAATTGCAATTTAAAGACACTTATGCTTATTTCAATGAGGGAAAATTGTTGTTGGGAAACAGTCGGCTGAATCGTGCTTTCGATCTCACGGCGAACCGCATGTTCACAACGACATTGGAGATTTCCACCGTTTCTGGCAAAACCATTCGGGCGGCGAACCGCGCGCCAGTCGAGGACTTCACTTTCTTTGACAACAACTGCGCGCCGGAGGAACTCGCGTGGTCGCTCGAAGCTGTGTACGGGCGGATCGAATCTCATCCCCGGTTCGGCGCACCATATCTGGTGGTGAACTGCGTCATCCACGAGGCGTTACAGCAGTTGACGCTGCGTCGGGAGTTCCGGATCTGGCCCGGTGCGCCGTTCCTGGCGATTCGTAACCACATCAGGTCGAGCCTCGCGCCGAATATTCCGTGGACCAGCCGTCGAGAGTTGATCGATGAGTTTGCTGCGACCTGCGGCGGGGGCGGGAGGGTATTCGAGAGCCGGATGGACGTGCTGGCTCCGTCCGCAGATTTCCGTCCGCGCTTAATGGTGGAATTTTTCGGGAGAACCGATTTCTGTGATACGCCGGTCGTCATCCGGGAGTTTTCCGGTGAGGGACGATTTCGAGGCAACATCTGTTCCTTTTCCAATCCGGATGGATACGGATTCTTCTACCTTCAGGAGGCGCCCCCCTACATGGAGCGGCGCGATCTCGAACAGTACGACTTCCGGTATGAGAACAGCGTACTCGCCTCCTGCGGTTGGGGAATCTCGCCGGTGGAGATTGAACCTGGTCACGAATATGCGTCATACTTTAACATGCTGTGCGTCTATCGTCCTGGCGAGCAGCCGGAATCGCTACTCAAAGAATATCTGCGTTTGCGTTTCCCGCTACCACATGCTGCGTGCCGAGTGACGGTCAATCCGTGGGGCGGAGGCCGGTTCGGGGAGCGGATCAACCCGCAATTCTTGCTCGACGAGGTCGAGGCGGCCGCCGACTGCGGTGCGGAATCCTATCAGATCGACGACGGCTGGCAGGCGGGTGGAACGCTCGCGGAACTGTGCAGTCGAAACCGCAAAATCGACGCGTGGGAGTTCTGGCGCTATTCGGAGCGGCTTCCGGACAGATCGCTTCAGCAGCTCCGTGCCGTTGCGGAACGGCACGGCATCGAACTTTCGCTCTGGATCGCGCCTTCGAGCAACGACGACTACCGCGACTGGTGCGAACTGCGCGATATTCTTCTCGGGTTCTATACCAGGGACGGCATCAGCTGTTTCAAGCTAGACGGAACCAATCTGAGAACCAGCCGTGCCGAGGAAAATTTCAGTGCCATGCTCGAAGGAGTCGAAACAGAATCGGGCAATGCGGTTGTGTTCAACTTCGATCTCACTTGGGGGCAGCGGCAGGGATATTTCCGCTGCCTCGAATACGGGACGCTGTTTTTGGAAAACCGCTATGTCTGTTACGATTCCGGCCTCGGGTATCATCCGGAGCGCTCTTGGCGCAACGTCTGGCGTCTGGCGCATTGGCATGAAGTGCAGCGGTTTCAGATAGAGATCCCGCATCCGGGAGAAATCAACCGGGAGTTTTATCGCGCGAAGAGTGAATCGCAGCCTGACAGCTATTCTCTGGAATACTGGTGTGCGCTCACGCTCTTCGCCAATCCGCTGTTGTGGTTCATGCCGTCACGGATTCCGAAGGCAGACCGTGCGGTAGTCCGGAGAATGATGGAATTCCATCGTCGTCACCGCGCCGCGATTTTTTCCGGGGTGATTTCGCCTGTCGGATCGGAGCCGGACGGAGCGTCGCTGAGCGGGCTGATTTCGGCTGGCGGTTCGGACGGAGTCTGGTTGCTTCTTCTCAGGGAACACGGAGAATCTTCCGGACGCTTCCGCCTGTCCGCCGCGCCCGGAACGGGAGATTTTGAACTGCTCCTCGGAGAAGGGGAGTGTGTAGGTTCCGCAGATGACGGATTCCGAGAATTCCACCTGCCTGCGACCGGTTCGTTCGCGGTGTTTCACGGTGTAGCAATCGAAAAAGAGAGGTAACATATGAAATTCACAGTTTGCGGTTCAGGGGATGCGATTGGCGTTCCTGGCGTATTCTGCCGTTGTGCAAACTGCATGTCGGCACGCAGAAATGGCGGCAGAGAGAAGCGTTCTCGTACGGGATTCCTGCTCGGAAATACGATTAAATTTGATTTTGGACCAGATACGCCGATGCAGGCGCGCGAGCAAGGATTCGACCTTGCGGAACTGAAGTACCTCTTTGTTACGCACAGCCATTCTGACCACTTCTGTCCAGAGGAGTTATGGAACCAGACACTTGGTATCTTCCGAGAGGAACCGGTTCTAACGGTTTTTGGTAATGCTGCGACGCTGGCGGCACTCGCGTCCTACCATGCATTTGGAATTCCGATTCGGAGCCGATTGCTGCACTCCGGCGAAACGGTCAGGATCGGGCCGGTCGAGGTCACGGCGATCGCTACAAAGCACATTCCAACTGAAGAGTGCCTGATGTATTTGATTGAAACCCCAGGGGAAAATGTTCTTATTGCCACCGATAGTGATCGTTTCCCGGAGTCGGCTTACACACTGCTGCAGGGACATCGAGTCGATCATCTGTTCATTGATGCTACCTGGGGGGTAAAACACAGGGAGAACGAGGGGCACATGGGGCTTTCTGCCATCCGGGATGTTGTTGTTCGGTTGCTTGCTCAAAATACTTTGCATGGAGCTTCTTATGTCAGACCGATTCATATCTCGCATCTTGCTCCGCCGTCAAAAGGAGATTCTGCTGTCAAGGAAATGGAAACGTTACAAATAGAGTGGAGTTACGACGGCTTAACTCTTAAACTTTTCTGATATTTTAGACCACATTGCAAGAGGCATGATATAAATCGAAAAAGATAAGAAAATGAATCTTTCTATGTAATCGCCCAACCATTTCCATAGTGAAGGCGGAAAAGTGAATGTAAGCTAAGGCTGATCGTTTCGGATAAATGTCTGGGATTGTATGAGATCATCGGTGATTTCTTCCCCGAGGCTAAATGGCAACGCTGCATTGTCCACTGGTACCGAAATGCTTTTACCATGTGTCCTAGGAAACATCTTCGCGAGGTGGTGTCGATGCTAAAAGCAATTCATGCTCAAGAAGATAAAGCTGCTTCCCGGCAAAAAGCCGCTCTCGTGGCCGAAAAATTAAGAGCCATGAAGCTGGAACGGATCGCTGGTTTTGTAGAAACCAGCGTGGAGGAAACGTTGTCGTATATGGATTTCCCGTATGAGCACTGGAGCCGATTGCAGACAAATAACGGTCTCGAACGCATCATGAAAGAGATTCGCCGCCGAACCCGGGTGTCGGCAGCTTTCCGGATGGGTACTCGGCTATGATGCTGGTCGGTATGCGCCCAGCGAGCCCCATGAAGAGGAGGAAGAGGGATTTTTTAGAGTGGGAATTTACCAAAAAGATGAATGCCGTCAGACGACGATAACCGCCCGACGGCATTCCCTCTTCATAATAACGAGCCCGAGCTTATTGACTATTTTGCTTCTCCCTTGGGGATCAGAGAATCAATCTGCTCTGCCGGAGTGGCATTCAAACGCGG
>ENA-UEQW01003055-UEQW01003055.1-human-gut-metagenome-genome-assembly--contig:-NODE-3055-length-11854-cov-5.153350_pt1 | contig 11854 bp, 5 predicted proteins | sample MGYA00242947_ERZ507947 | MGnify/ENA primary metagenome ERZ507947 (study PRJEB26167, sample SAMN06115421) | human gut metagenome | host: Homo sapiens | place: China:Guizhou | collected 2015-03-17... | reverse complement strand
GCAATTTTTGCTGTACATTTGGAACGGAAAATACGACAGCATTTGAATATCTGTCCGGATTTGTAATATTTCTTACGGTTTTTGCATTAATAGAGATTCCAATTGAGCTATCGGGTATGGCATTTCATGTACTGGTATATGCAGAAACGGCAGTTTTTGTCATAATACTGACAGGATGTATTACATGCCTTTTGAGGCAGAACAGAAAAAATAAAAAAATAATTTTTAAGAAACCGGATCAGGTGACGATAATCCTGTTTGTACTGATTTTGCTGCAGATCTTTTATGGAATGAACAATGGAAGCCGGATCAATGGTTATGATACATCTTATTATAACGGACATGCAGCAAATGCTTTGTATACAGATACTATTTACCAGTATAATGCAAGAACAGGCGAATATATCGGGCAGGAAAACTATGTGCATGATTGTTATCCGATGCTGATCGCATTTTTAGCAAGGATATTTGGAATGCATCCGCTTGTGGCGAGCAGCCGGGTACTGGCATGTGTAGAGATTCTGACCGCCAGTGTGATCGTGTATGAAATCGCAAGACGTCTTTCTGACGGCAGAAGAGACATTGCAGACTGGACAGTTGGAATTTATGGATTTATGAGTATTTTATGCTATGAGTTTGAGGAAACATCAGCATTTTATCTGTGGCAGAGAACGGCAGAATCAAAGTCAATGCTGGCTAATCTGTATCTCCCAATGGTACTTTTGGCGATGGTACTTTTAGCAAAAAAAATAGAAAGCAAAAGAAACTGGCTGATACTCTGTCTGATCGCATTTGCAGGTGTATCAATGTCTATCAGCGGTATTTTTATTATCACGGTAATGGTAGGAGCGGGATTACTGTCCATCATATTTGTACAGAAAAAATGGCGGTATCTGTTCCGGGCATTTGTGTGCATGATACCGGGGATAGTAATGGCAATGATTCGGATTTTGTAATGAAAGAGGGATGAAATGCTCGAAGAATGGTTTAATCTAAGTTATTTTCATACAACTTTTCTGGGGTTCTGGTGGAATGTTCTCTATATTGTGCCATATCTGGGATGTTTATTTTATATTATCCAAAAAAAGGACGAGGTATTAAAACAGATATTTGTATGGCCGTTTTTTATTTCACTGGTTACCATTTTTAATCCGTTTATTATGGAATGGGTGTTGAAAAAACTGGGATGGAGAGACCGCTACAGCAGATTTTACTGGATTCTTCCGGTAATGTTTCTGTGTGCATTTATGGGAGCAAAGCTGATCGTAAGGCAGAAGAAAGGTGCTGAGAGAAATATTCTGTTTCTGTTTCTGCTGTGTTTTTTGTATCTGTGCAGCGGCAGGGCAACGGCAATCGAACTTGATGATAATGTTTATAAGATAGATCAGTCAGTCATTGAGGTGTCAGACATGATCGGGAGAAATAAAGATACCAAAAATCCGGTTGTGCTTTGTGATGCGGATCTGTATTACTGGCTGCGTCAGTATGATCCGTCAGTTGTGCTTGCAGTGTCAAATAAAGTAATGGATCTGTACCAGTTTCAGTCAGCTTCCGGTATAGATCCGGAAGAACAGTATAAAAACAATAAAAGGGCATTATCCATGTTTACCAGAGGAGTGGAAATCGATCCTGAGACAGCAAATAAGCTGTTAAAAAAGAATAAAGTACAATATTTTGTCCGGAATACAGAGTATTATTCGGATTATTATATGGATCTGCTTGATCTGGTCTATGTTGATAAGGTAGACGGGTACGAATTATATCGCTGTAATAACGATTAGGAGGCTCAGAAAATTGCTTATTGTTTTTAAATTGCTTGTACTTACAGGCATCTGGTATATTTTCCCCACAGCGGTGGGATTTGTGGTGGAAAAACAAAGTGGTGCCCAAAATATAGATTTTCTGCAGTGTTATCTGAAGGGAATCATAATATTATTTGGACTGTTTTATCTGATCGCACGGATTGTGATTATGCAAAAGTTATCTTTGTCCGTACTGACAGAAATATGGTGCAAAGTTATGATACTTGTGATCATTTTGGCGCTGGCATTTATTTTTTGGAAAAGAAAAGAAATACGCTTGTCAGATATCATCAGGGAAGTGAAAAAACTGATACCAGGTATACTGGTTGTGATCATACTTACTGTATTTAGTGTGGGAGCAGTGACGGTCAGCCAGAAAGATAATACGGTAGAATCCGTGCTGACTATGTATACTTTTGATACGCTGTATCAGATCAATCCGATGACAGGAAAAGCACCGATGCTGCCGGTAGAAAAAGAATTGTTAGCACAGATGGCAGGATCTCCGTTAGATGCATATTATGCAGTCTGTTTGAAAATATGTAACCTGAATCCGGCTAAATTCATCCGGATGATCCTACCGTTTTTTATGTTTCCGATATATTATGCTGTCTATGTTCTCTGGGCAGGATTTTTATTCCCTGGGGAAAAAGCGGGGAAAAGATATCTGTTTCTTGCGATGATATGGGTATTGTATGCAATTCCGCTGGCAGCAGACAAGGCATTTTATTTCAGTGTTTTTCAAAATGAATGGAATGGAGAACCGTTGTTTTTCCTGGCTCTGCTGCCGTGGTCGATATTACAGATTTTCGGAAAGGAAAAAGAGCTGCGCAGTCTGAAAAATTATGCATCTGTGCCGGTACTGATCTGTTATGTGGCATCGGCGCTGGCAGGACAACTGATGTATGAAAAAGGATTTTTTATGATAACATTTGCATGGGTGGCAGTTATAGTTATGACAGGTATTATGAGGTGGAAAAATGGAAGCAGCATTTGAAGCACTCAGAGAGCAGTTTCGAAATTTTGGTACAGATGGAATAAGTCTGGCACTGACAGGTTTTGCAGTTCTTTTTCTTGTAGCAGAGAAAGAACGACTTGACTGGCGTATCGGACGGCTGGTAAAATATGAAATTTTGTTTTTTCTGCTTCTTGGAAATCCGTTTGGTTACAATAATATAAGCAGTTTCTGGATGCAGGAAGATTATGCGAAAATATTTATGCTGCTCATGCCGGCTGTTGTAATAGCAGTTCTCGTAACAGAGCTGATTTCAGCAGTTAAAAACTTTTTCACAAAGGTATTATGTATAGCTGGGTGTGTGTGCCTTATAGTTGTCAGCATGTATTTTCGTTTTGGCGAGGTAAAAATACAACTGTTACAGAATACATATAAGGTTTCAGAAGATATTGTGGAACTTGATACCCTGCTGCGTAGTGAAAATCCTGCAATTACGAATATGATTGCGCCAAGGGAAGTATGTGCACAGATCCGTGAATTAAATGAGTCGGTGCAGCTTTTGTATGGGGAAGATCTGATCAGACAGATGATAGATGGAAAAGATGTCTCTGAAGACGAAGAAGAAAAAGAATTTTATGAGGCCTGTGCAACCATTGTGGCGGTTCCACGGGCGGTAGATCATCAGATTGATGTTGCTGAGCGCTATGGCAGCAACTGTATTGTACTACGGATTTCGGATGATGATGAACCTAAAATGGAGAAAGCAGGGTATACATGTTTTGGAAAGACAGACAGTTATGTCGTGTATTTGAAAGATTAAAAATGCGACTGGTATAACCAATATAGTACGCACAAACTTGAGATGCGCTTGAAAGCAGCGCAGGAATGGAGAATAATATGAAAAAAAGACATCAGGCAGGAAAAAGGATCGCTGCTTGGCTTATGGTATTGAGCCTTTGCGTGACAGCAGTTCCGGCAGAGCAGGTGGTATATGCAGCCAGTGAACAAAATGAAACAGAGATTACAGAACTAACACAGAATCCTGAGGTGACAGAGAGCACGGAGGCGATGGGAGACTCTGAAAACGCAGAGGGGAATGAAGCAGGAGATAGTGGCGAAGATCAGATTTCTGAGACAACGGAAAATACCGGAACAGAAGAAAATTCTGAGATGCCGGCGGATACGGAGAGTACAGAAATTCCTGAGACGACTGAAAATACAGAGAGTACGCAGGCAACAGAAGATTCAGAGATGACTGACGATACAGAAAGTACAGAAAGTACAGAAAGTACAGAGGCACTCATCGGGGATACCGAAGCGGCAGACACGGAGAAAGAAGAAAGTGAGGATATTCTAAAGAAAGATGGAAATGTGACTCCGGGAAGTACCTATGCGGCAGCAACATCGATTGGACTGAATACAACTTATAATGCAACGACATCCAGAACATCTGTTACACATTGGTATAAATTTACGATGAGCAAAGCCGGTATGGTACAACTGAAATTTGCACATGCGAATTTATCGAGCGCAAGCAACAGTACGGCCTGGAGGATTGATTTTATTGCCGATCAGGTTGGTGGGTTAGTCACTGTAACAAGCGGAATGCAGGATACACAGAACCAGACGGCGAAAATAGGACTTGATGCCGGTACCTATTATGTACAGATTACCGGAACCGGAGTACTTACAGTCGGGTCTGCAGCTTACAGCTTCAGCGTACAGTATGAAGATACCTATTGTGAGACAGAACAAAATAATACGATTGCCACAGCAGATAATTATGACAGATTAGGTCAGACGATAACAGGAAGCATTTCCTCTGCATCGGATACCGATTATTATAAGATCACATCCACCACGAAAGGATATCTTTCATTTCAGTTACAGCACGATAAAGTGAGCGGCAGGCTTTCAACAGATATTTACAGTGTAGCAGTCTGCGATGCTGCCGGAAATACGTTGTATACAATGACAAGTAAGAAAGATGAGGAGAAATCCGAGTCGGTTAATTTTGGACTTGACGCCGGAACCTATTATCTGAAAGTATCAGGAATCCAATATATGGATGCGTCAGGTTCACTGACAGTTCAGGGAGCAAATGGAGAGACGTACAAGCTGAAGGTATCCTGGACGAATGCAGACAACTGGGAGAGCGAGAGCAATGATGATATAAATACAGCAGACACAATGACATCAGGCAAGGCAGTTTACGGAAGTCTGTATGGTGTCAGTGATTCTGATTATTATGGTTTTCAGACAACAAAAGACGGATATATCGTGATCAATCTGCAGCATTCGAAAGTTACAGGATGGCAGAATAAGGCTATTTATGCAGTTACAGTCTGTGATACTTCCGGCAATTCGATCTACGAAATGACCAGTAAAGCGGAAGATGAAGCCACGGATTCCATTAAACTGGGACTGTCAGCAGGTAAATATTATATTAAGGTGGCAGGTCAGAATGCATATTACGGCGGAAACTATGTGATCAAAACTACCTTTAAGGCGTGCAGTACCTGGGAGCACGAGAGCAATGATACTTACGATACAGCAAATACGGCTGTTTCCGGCACAACATACAGCGGAGATATCCGTACCTACAGTGATGTGGATTATTTTAAAACATCACTTTCTGCAAATGGTTATATCAATGTGAAACTGACGCATCCGGTTGTGAGCGGACAGGAAACAACAAACATGTTTGTGCTCAGCGTGATCCGCAAAGTGGATAAAGACCAGTATACAGAAGTCTACACTACGAAGATCCGTGGCGGGGACACAAGCATTTCCACGCCGAACCTTGGACTGCCGAAAGGTGAGTATTACATTAAGATCGCAGGAACCGGAAATACGACGGGAACATTATTGAGCGGAACGAGTTATCCTGTAAACTATGATGTATGTATCAAAGCAAAGACAGCAAGTGACCGGGAAGTGGAGTCGAATGATTCTGCTGCCACTGCAAATACCGTAAAGAACGGAAAAACTTATTACGGAAGCACAAGCAGTTCCTCGGACAAAGATTACTATAAGATCAAAATGTCAAAAGCAGGCTATCTGCAGATTAAGTTTGGACATAAAAACAGTCAGAGTACAGCAAGCTGTTATAATGTTGTTCTTTACAATAAGGATAACAGTGAAATTTATAAATTTACGAATACCGGGACAGAGACTTCTTATACATCCTGTAAATTAGGACTGGATGCGGGGGAATATTACGTATGCGTCAGTCAGGCTTCGACCCTTTATACCGGAGACTACACGATCTGCCTGACACAGAAAGCAGCTTCCGGCTGGGAGACAGAGAATAACGGTGACTGGGCATCCGCAGATAATATACAGGTAGGCAAAGCGGTAAAGGGTGTGATCACAGGCTATTCATCAGACGAAGACTATTATCGTTTTACACTTACAAAAGCACAGTATATCAATTTCAGTCTGGCACATGAAAAGATCAATGATGCGGGAAGAAGCTGGTATGTAACACTTTATAATGCAAATGCTAAGAGAGGTTATCAGGATTATGACCATATCTATTCTTATGCAGGAAGTACTTATACAGAATCATCTGCAGTCAAATTAAGCAGAGGAACCTATTATCTGAAAGTGCAGGCATTTGCAAAAAATGCTGTAGATAAAGAATATACCCTCTGTGTAAATAAGATTGGAAATAAAAAGACAAGCGTAACTTCCGTAAAATCGACAGCATACAATAAACTGAAAGTTTCATGGAAAGTTGTGCCGGCTGCAGCTTCCTATCAGATTTACCGCAGCACGAAAAAAGATGGAGATTACCAGAATATAAAAACCATCGACAGTGTGGGAACCAGTTCCTGGACGGATAGCAGTGTAAAAACCGGAAAAACATACTATTACAAGATCAAAGTAGTTGTTAAGACGCAGAATGGAAATCAGACCAGTGGATTTTCCAATGTAAAATCTGCAAAAGCTGTACCGGCAAAGACAACACTAAAAGCGAAAGCATCCAATGCAAAGAACGTAAAGCTGACCTGGTCAAAGGTAAAAGGCGCAAATGGCTATGAGATTTACCGCAGCAACAGAAAAGATGGAAAATACCAGAAAGTAAAAACTATATCCAAAGGCGGTACGACATCTTATAAAGATGGAAAACTGAAAAAATCAACGACTTACTATTATAAGATCCGTGTATATCGTAAAGTGGATAGAAAGAAAGTATATGGAAGTTATTCTTCCGTTGTTTCCGTAAAGACCAAAGCGAAATAAAAGTAAAAAGAGATACCCCGGTGGGATGATCATCATACATCCTGCCGGGGTATTTTTAAGATTTTATGAAAATTCTGGTAAGATATATTCAAAGGTTGGGTTTTATGATAGAATGAGCAGTGGATGTGAAATGCACAAATACCAGGAAATATACAAGAGGATAACAGGAAAATGAAAAAAAGGATTTTAGCAGTAATCATGGCAGTCTGCGTGAGTATGACAGCACTGCCTGCAGATGTACGTGCAGCAGAAGACAGTGCAGTTCAGACAGAAAGCACGCAGAAAACATCACCGGCAGAGAAATCAGCCCAGACAGAAAACGCTGGGAATGCAGCAGAAGAGCTGACCGGAACGGAGATGGCAGAGACAGAAGAAGCAGCTGAAACGGAAGAAACAGCAGAGACAGAAGAAACGACCGAGACGGTAACAATCGAAACAGAGACGATTGAGACAGAAGAGCCGGCAGAGACAGAAACTACGGAAACAGAGAGCACCGAGACGGAAACAGCTGAAACGGAGACAGAGGAGTCAACCGAAACGGAAACAACTGAAACAGAGACAGAAGAGCCGACCGAAACGGAGACTGCGGAGACAGAGACTGTCCAGGCAGCAGAACTTAACTACATGATGGTAGAGTCACCGTACGTTGAGACACCGGGAACGCAGAATGTGGTCTTAAGTCTTGGAACAGGCTATGAGCAGCTTTCGGATATCGTCTTAAATTATAAGAATCTGACCACCGGAAAAGCATATCAGACAAAAGCTGCAGGAATAGAAGAGGATATGATCCGGTTTACCATGGATTTTTCAGAAAATGGACAGGCAGGAGAGTATCAGATCACTTCCGTGCAGTTTACACAGGAGAAAACAAAACAGGAAATCCTGCTATCAGACCTTGGCATGGATGTAAGATTTGGTGTCAATGAACAGGCAGAGACGAACCCGGATCAGGTACTTTATGATGAAGATGCCTATGCGGATGTGGATGCTGATGTTGTTACTATGAGCGCAGATGGAGAAGTTATTTCCGAAAACACTGTGGAAAATGTGCTGGAGCAGGGAATCTCAGATGCTGTCGCCAGTGTTGCAGATAACTTAAAAGGTGCGAACAGTAATGTGAAAGTCGTACTCGATCCGGGACATGATGGCACCCATGCAGGAGCACCCGGTTTTGGAGTACAGGAAGCGGATCTGACACTTAAGATCGCCACATACTGTAAAGAAGAATTATCTACCTATAATGGTATTACTGTTTATATGACAAGAGAGAGTGCAAGCTGTCCGGCAGGCGGCGGAGATTATATTGCATGTCTGGATGCCCGTGCAAACCTTGCAAAGAATGTGGGAGCAAATGTGTTAGTAAGTTTCCATTTAAATACTGCAAACGGAACAGCGAGAGGTGTGGAAGTTTATTATCCGAACAGCAACTATAATGCGCAGGTGGGAAGCAACGGACAGGCACTTGCAAAGAAAATATGTGACAAATTGGCAGCACTTGGATTAAATTATCGTGGCACAAAGATTCGGAATGCTTCTTATGACAAATATCCGGATGGATCTGCGGCAGACTATTACGGACTGATCCGCCGTTGTAAAAATAATGGCATTCCTGGACTGATCATCGAGCATGCCTTTTTGGACAATGCAAATGATTATTATACATATTTAAGTTCAGATGAAAAATTAAAGGCACTCGGGGTTGCAGATGCTACTGCGATCGCAGAATATTTCGGTCTGACAAAAGGTGCTCAGACAGTTACCTGTACCTATACGCAGTCAAGAGCGGATGGAAGTCTGAAAATCAAATGGAGCGGACTTGATAATGTTGATTATTATGAGATCTGGCGTGATACTAAAGATGCCTATGATTATGAAAAGATCGATGAAGTATCTGATGCGACATCTTTTATCGATGATACCGTAGAATTGGGAACAAGATATTACTATTTGGTTCGTCCGGTATTTAATGACGGAACTACGGGAGAATACTCCAAATCCATCTCTGGTGTGGCATTAGCAAAGACAAACTTTACGAAAATCAAGGCAAAGAGTGGAAAGAAGGTCACTTTAACCTGGAAAAAAGTTTCGCAGGCAGAAGGATATCTCATTTATCGCAAAGACAGTGAGGATGGAAAGTATAATCAGATCGGTAAAGTGACTTCAGGAAAGACTCTGACATACACAGATACTGTGAAATCCAATAACAAAACATATACTTATAAAATACAGGCATATAACACAAATAATGGTAAACAGGGTGTCGGTGCATATTCCTCCACGAAATCAGCAAAGACACTTGCAAAAGCAAAAATTACAGGAATTACATCTTCTAATGAGGATATGTTAAAAATTTCCTGGAAAAAGGTAAGTGGTGCAAAGGGATATACCATTTCCCGTAGCACAAGCAAGAACAGCGGTTATAAGAAGATTGATACAGTAACAGGAAAAACATCCTACACAGATGATACTGTAAAAGCAGGAAAGACCTATTACTATAAGGTCGAAGCATATAATGTCAACAGCGGTACAAAAGGATACGGCGGTGCATCAGACGCGGTGGCAGGAAAAACTGCAAAGCGCACAAAGATCACATCAATCGTTTCCACAAATGAAAAAACACTGACGATCAAGTGGAATAAGATCACAGGAGCTTATGGTTATCGCATCAAACGAAGTACCGATGAAGATGGTACTTACAAAGTTGTTAAGACGATTAAATCCGGAAACACGACCAGCTACAAAGACACCAGTGTAAAAGCAGGAAAGACCTATTATTACACGGTTGAGACTATGGTAAAGACAGGAGACAATATCTGTTATAGCGGTGATTCAGCGTCCATGGAAGGAAGAACAGCGAAAAAAGCGAAGATCAAGTATGCTGTTTCAAATGGAAGTAATCAGATTGAAGTAAACTGGGGAGCAGTGAGCGGTGCCTACGGCTACCGGATCAAACGCAGTACGTCAAAGAATGGTACTTATAAAGTGGTTGCCACTTTAAAAGGAAAAAATAATACGACCTATCAGGATAAAAATGTAAAAACTGCAAAGACCTACTATTATAAGGTAGAGACGATCAACAAGGTAAATGGTAAAAAAGGATACAGCGGTGATTCCGCAGTTGTGTCAGCAAAGACATTAAAAACTACATCCATTACAGCAGTCAAGGCAACCGGAAGTACTTCCGTAAGACTGGAATGGAAAGCTGTGGATGGGGCATCCGGTTATCAGATTTACCGGAGTATGTCGAAAGACAGTGGTTATAAAAAGGTCGGACAGGTCAAAGGTAAAAATACGAAAAAATATGAGGATAAAACATTAGAAGCCGGAAAAACTTACTATTATCAGGTTCGTGCATATAAGAGCAACAGTGCTAAAAACGGTGTGGCATCTTTCTCAAAAGCACAGAAGGCATGGACGATCAAACAGGTGGTATTCTCCCAGATCACAAGTGACAGCAAAAATCAGGTCACACTTGGCTGGAAGAAAGTTTCAAAAGCACAGGGGTATGATATTTACCGGAGCGACAAGTCAAACAGTGGATTTGAAAAGATCGCTTCAATTTCATCCGGATCTACACTGACTTACACGGATAAGGGCGTAAAGAGCGGCAATACGTATTACTATAAAATTGCAGCAACTTATAAGATCAAAGGCAGTGCAGGCAGAGGAAGTTATAGTAAGGTAACAGAGGTTGCAGTCTTAAAACAGGGAAGTATTTCTTCTATCACACTCGGAGATAATAATGTATTAAATATCTCATGGAGCAGTGTTGCAAATGCAAGTGGCTATGAACTTGCCGGTGCGGTCAGCGAAAAAGGAACTTATACCACATTACAGACTCCTGGTGCAACATCCTTTACACACAGTAATCTGGTACAGGGAACGACATATTACTATAAAGTAAGGGCATACAAAGATTTAAGCAACGGAATCCGTATGTACGGACCATGGTCAGCGGTAAAAGCAAAAGCTGCAGCGCATGAGATCATGGGTACAAGCAGTGTGACAGTCGACCAGATGGTATCTTACTATAATAAACGTTATACCTTCCCAGCAGATACTTACCGTGATAAGGGAGCAGATTCTGCGGAGGCATTCTTTAAGATCTTAAAAGAAGAGGCAGAAGCCGAGGGTGTAAGAGCAGATGTATTATTTGCACAGGTTATGTTAGAGACCGGAGGATTAAAATTCGGCGGTGATGTGCAGCCGAGTCAGTGTAACTTTGGAGGACTCGGTGCAGTCGGTGGCGGTGCAGCAGGTGAGACTTTTGCAGATGTAAGAACCGGACTCCGTGCGCAGGTACAGCACTTAAAAGCATACGCAAGTACAGATGGATTAAACAATGCATGTGTGGATAAGCGTTTCCAGTATGTATCGCGTGGAACAGCCAGATACGTGGAGTGGCTTGCGATTCCGCAGAATCCATATGGAAAAGGCTGGGCAGCAGATGCGGATTATGGTACGAAGCTGCTTCGGATCATGGATAGTTTATAAACTGAATAAAGTGCAGTAAAAACATAAGAGGCTGTGAAAAATGGTACAAACATTTTTTGCAGCCTTTTGAGCTGTTATAGAATGTCTGTCATTGAATCAGTCATTCTATGGCGGGAAAACTTGCAAAGAACGGCTGATTTTGGTATAATACGCCGGTATATATATAACAGGTCTGATGCTTTAAAATCAGTTCTGCTGACGTAAACAAAGATTGAAAAGAGAAGCTATGAAAAAAAGAAAAGGCTATAAACATTTATTGAATTATTGCGCGAACTTAATCATGATTCTTTTTGAGATGATGTGTTTTTCATACGTCTGGTTCGTTTACTATAATCCATGGATGACCAATAAACTT
>ENA-UEQW01003051-UEQW01003051.1-human-gut-metagenome-genome-assembly--contig:-NODE-3051-length-11858-cov-31.204312_pt1 | contig 11858 bp, 10 predicted proteins | sample MGYA00242947_ERZ507947 | MGnify/ENA primary metagenome ERZ507947 (study PRJEB26167, sample SAMN06115421) | human gut metagenome | host: Homo sapiens | place: China:Guizhou | collected 2015-03-17... | reverse complement strand
CAGCTATGATGATAACGATGAATAAAATTATGGCAATTTATCCTCCGTTATGATATTATTAGTTGATAAGTTCTAAATCTTTCGCCGAAGCAATAGTGAACAGAAGGCCGGAAAGCAATAGGCCTCCCATGTGTTTCAGATGAACGCGCATAAAAATTCCTTTCGATTAATAAGAGGGATTGTCATCGTAAAAGTATCGATACATCCATTTCCCGTTGTATGGCTGGATCAATTCATTCTGTTTGAAATGCTTGACGTGGCCGTCACACAGCACGATATTGACTCCGCCGTTGTGGCGGTTGCCGACAGAGGGGCTGGGAACATACGCGGAAGTCCCCCCGAATAAAAGCCGTAAATGAGCTGACGATGTTCCCCAGTCGATGGTGTCACCGAGATAAACTTTCAAAGAAGGAGATTTGACTTTTGTAAGTTTATAATGTTCCTGGGTGTAAATATAATTCGCTCCATAACCGATAGCCCCGTATATGGAGCCCGGATTGTCGTCACCGGAGGGCAGGGAGCCGCCTACCAGCAGGGTGGTTTCCTCCCGGAAGGCGGGGCAGCGGAATACGCCGCGGGCCATCTGTGAATCTCTGACCGATGGAAGACCGGTTCTCGAATCTTTCAGCGTAGTTTTGATTCCAAGAAAATCAACCAGCTGAACGGACCAGCCGCCGTCGCCGTAATCTTTGATCTGTGCGGTGGGGAGATAGTCGTTATACGTTCCGGCATAAGAAAGTATTGCCGTTGCGTGCTGCTTCATGTTCCCCATACAGGCGGCCGCCTGTGCGTTGTTTCTGGCCCTGTTCAGAGCGGGTAACAGCATGCTTGCCAGAATTGCGATGATCGCTACTCTATAGACATAAAACCGGCGTATATAAGAAAATACGCAACCTTATTTTGAGCTTAATAATACACCATCCTAGGAATTTTCGCAATCTATAAATTGTTTTTTTTGATAAAGTTCTGTTACGCTCAAACTCCCTTGGTAAGAATGCACAAAAAGCAAAAATAGACATAAAAATTTATTTCCAGAATTGAGCACAAAATCACACAGGTTAGTATCGTAATAATGCCTAAAAAACTGTTTTTTACCACATTATCCAGAAAAGTCGTTGTTTTGAGGTGGAGAGAAGATTTCTGAAAAGCCTCAAAATGCTCCACGATTGCCTCGTGTTCGAGGCGAAGCAGTCCGCCGGAACCGAGCTCGCGGCGGTGCTGATCCTGCCCGCCCCCTCCCGCGAATTTCTGGTCGAACTGCAGAAAACTTTCTGCGGACTCAATTACGACCCGTGGCGGATCGCCGCCGGACAATCGGATACCAAGTGAGGAGAACCATGAAACCGATACTCGCAATCATCGCTCTTTCCGCCACCGTCCGGAGCGCGGCGGCGGCCACTCTCGAACTCGTCCCCGGCTATCAGGTCTGCAGCGTCTATTACCGCGACTGTCAGGCCGCGAAAGCGGAGGAGTTCGCCGGACGGCTCTTCTTCGCTCCGGCGGGGACCGAAACCTTCACCGAGGCTCTGCCGCTGATCTACGATCCCGGGCAGAAGGTCGCCCGCGGCAGCCTCCTCCTGCTGCGGGAGGACACCCCCTACCGGCTGAAGCTCGAAATCTCCGATGCCGGAAAAAAGGAGACCGTGACCCGCGAATTCCGCACCCGCACCACCCGGGTGCCGGTGGCGAAGACGGTTCTGCTCGACGAAAACACGCCGATGCCGCTGGTCGTGACCCAATCGGGCTCCCCGCAGGGATACATCCGCTACACCGCAAAGCCGGGAACCGTGCTGCGCGGCGGCGAAAAAGCGGATGACGCCATTCTGGTCAAGGGTGCATCGTACCTCCTCTTCGACGGGCTGACCGTTACCGGCGGGCGGCTCAACGCATTCCGGCTGGACGGCTGCAATGAGGTGCAGATCCTCAACTGCGAGATCTCCGGCTACGGGCGCACCGGCGTACTCGACACCTCGCGAACCGGCGTCTACTACGACAAGCGGAAACGGGTATGCAACTACGATTCCGGGATGCGGGTGAACGGCTGCCGGAACATCCTGATCGAACGCAACTACATCCACTCGCCCCGCGGCACCTCCAATCCGTGGTTCTACAGCCATCCCGCCGGGCCGAATGCGGTGCTGACCGGCGACGCCGTCGCGCTCACACTCCGCTACAACGACTTCATCGGCAGCGATCTGCACCGCTGGAACGACGCGATCGAAGGGTGGTACAACGGCTCTCCTGAAGGCGGTCCCCGGCGCGACGCCGAAATCACTGGCAACTACTTCGCCTTCGACAACGACGACGGCATGGAGCTCGACGGCGGTCAGGAGAACACCCGCTTCTTCCTCAACCGCACCGAGGGCAACCTCTGCGGCATCAGCGCCGCCCCCTGCCTCATCGGTCCCTCGTGGATCTGGGGCAACCTCTTCTCCGGCCTCGACGGCGATCAGTTCGGCTTCTCCAACTACGCGTTTAAAAACATGCACAGCAAGAGCAACGCAGGCTGCATCCACTACTTCCACAACACCGTCGTCGGCGAGTGGGGCGGGACCTCCAATCAGGGAGCCAACCAGACGGGCGACACCTTGAGTATCGTCACCCGCAACAACTGCTTCGCCACCGACAAACCCGCCTTCCTCAAGAGCCTCTTCCGCCATCCGGTGGACTGCGACGGGGACCTCTACCGCAACACCGGAACGGTTCCGAAAACGCAGCAGCGCCACGGCATCGATGCCAGCCCCCGCTTCGTCGCGCCGGAACGGAACGACTTCCGCCTCGCGTCCGATTCCCCGGGCCGCGGCAGGGCGCTCCCCATTCCCGGGCTGACGGCGGAAGGGAGCGATGTGGGCGCGTATTTCCCCTTTGTCCAGCACGGGTTTCCGCACCGTTCGCTGCCGGTGCGCGTCAGCGCCGAGCGGCTCTCCTTCACCGCCTCCGGTGCGGGCGACTGGCCGACGCGGACGATTCAGCTTGCGGCGACCGATCCGAAGTTCCGAGGCCGGTTCACCGTCCGCAGCGGCGACGACGCCTTCTTCCGTGTGACGCCGGAATCGGGAGAACTTGACGGGACCAAACCGCTTTCGCTCTCCGTCGCGATCCGGCCGGAGAAGATCATTTCCGCCCGGAAGAATCTCGGCGCCTTCACCATCCGTTTCGCCGACGGCCTCTCCCGGCCGGTGTCGGTCTGCGCCGACTCGACCCGGGTCGCCGCCCTGCTGAAACAGGATCGCCGGAATGTGATTTCCGGCACGGTGACCCCGGAGAAAGATGGAAAATTCACGCTGAACTTCCAGCTGGAAAAGCCGGGCAGATACTTCCTCTTCATCCGGAGCGACGCCCCCAATCCGGACGCCTTCTCCGTCACGTTGAACGGGGAAGCGGTTCCGCGCGGCATCAATGCCCGGCTGCAGCGGCGCACCGCAACCGGTCCGCGCTGGATGTCGCCGATTCTCGCCCAGACGCCGAAGAAGACCAACCGACCGGCGGAACTGGCGGCGGGAACTCACAAGATCCGGCTCGCACCGCGCAACACGCAAGCCGGCGAGTGGCGGATCGAAGCCTGCGCGCTGGCGGCCACCCCGGAAGAGCTCCTGCTCGCCCCGGAGATGCCGTAGAACCCCGCAGTAGAAAAAAACTTCAGCTCCGCAGGCGTCACTCCTCCGGGAGATTCTCCCGCGCCTCTCCGCCGACGGCGGTTTCGATCCGGTATTCCCGGGGCGAGCAGCCGCAGTACCGGCGGAAGAACGCGCTGAACTGTGAAATGCTGCCGAAACGCAGGCTCTGGCTGATTTCGTGGATCGAATTGCGGCTTCCGCGCAGGAGGGTCTTCGCCACGTGCAGTTTGCGTTGAATCCGATACTGCCCGATGCTCCAGCCGGTAGCCGCCTTGAAGAGCCGGTTGAGGTGGCGCTCACTCATGCCGAATTCCCGCTCGATCGGCAGACAGCCCCGGACGTTGATGTCGTGATCGATAAACGCCTTGATCGCGTTGATCCGGTCGTGTTCGAAGTCGAAATGCGGATGCCGTCGCCCCGGCAGCCGGTCGGCAAACAGCTCCGGCAGCAGCTCGAACAGCAGTTCGCCGAAAAACAGCCGCGTGTAGAGCGCCGTGAGCTCCACCTGACCGCATTCGGTCTGTTCCGGCGAGTTCAGCAGGGAATAAAGAGTCCAGAGCCGCTCACGGGGCACCAGGCGCGAGTTGCGTTCGCGCAGCAGTTCCGGGGTCAGCCGGATCAGCTGTTCGCCCACGGGATTGCGCGGCTCCATCTCGAAATTGACCGCAAACAACACCGTTCGCTCCGGACCGAATTTCAACTGATGCGGCGTCATCGGCGGTGTGGCGGTAAAGAACCGGTTCCCCGCGTCACACGAAAAAGAGAGCTCCTCCGAAAAGTAGGACGCCCGCCCCTCCCGCACCGTAATCAGTTCATAGTAAGGGTGCTCATGCCAGGAGTAGGTCTGATTCGGAAAAATTCCGAGAAAACCGATCCGGACCAGTTTCAGCCTCACCAAAGGCAGTTCCAGCGGTTCCGCCGTCACCGCCGCCCGGTGCAGCAGTTCGTTGATCTTCTCATACCGGTCGTAAATTCCCCTCGGCTCAAATCCCTGATACATCGCACAGTGCCTCCCGTCTGCCGCTTACAATACTGCAACAACAGGGCGCTCTCAAGTAATTTTGTCCATTTTTCTAAACATTTCGTCATTTTTTTTTGATTTCATGTCTTGTATCGTCAAACGGATATCTTATATTATCCATAGAAGGAAACGAAATAATGAGCCGGAGAACCGGGTGGAAAACGTTTCCTCCGGCAGGTTCGCATCACAGCAAAACAGTAAGGAGAGCCACATGAAACACCGTTCCGCAACAGTGTCCCGTCCCCCGCTCGGCCGGGGAATCCCCCGGCCGGGAAATTCCAGCTCCTCCACCGGCATGCCGCCCTGCGCAGACGATTCCGTTGTCCGCTTTCCCCGAAGATCATTTACTCTTATCGAACTTCTGATCGTTATTGCGATAATCGCCATCCTGGCCGCCATGCTGTTGCCCGCCCTGCAGAAGGCGCGCAGCAAAGCGCGGAACATCACCTGCGTTTCCAACCTGCGGCAAATCAGCCATCTCTCCGCCAACTACATGGATACGGAGGGATTCATCTCCCCGACCGAGAGCTACGGCGACTACCGCGTCAGCTGGACCCAAGCCCTCCTCCCCTATCTACGCCCCGGTGTCAAGGCGCTCAACGAACCGGCGGAACCGCTCTTTTCCTGCCCGAGCCAGCAGAACAAACTCATGAACAACCCGCTGTGGGAGCAATCCTGGGCGCGCAAGGCGGCCACCTACGCAAAAAACGCCTACACCGGCAACTCCTCACAGAACTACAACGGCTGCAGCTGGGGTCCCTACGGTGACACGCTCCGCTGGTTCAAGCAGAATCAATTGAAACGCCCTTCCCGGACGCTGCAGTTCACGGAGGCCTATTTTGTCAGCACGTCGATCGTTCTCTCCTCCACCGGTTCCGCCATCTATTACGCGGCGACCGACACCGGCACCACCACCGGAAGCTACACCGGCGGGGCTCACGACAGCACCAGCAATATCGCCTGGCACGACGGCCACGTCTCAACCGAAACGAACGTCATCCGGTTCCAAAACGCCCCTTACACACTCAGTGGTTCGGAAAACATCTGGAATGCAGGCCTGAACTAAACCTCTGGAGATAAGGAGAGTTGATCTTTATGAAAAAAGTTGTTACAATCATTGCACTGCTTTCGCTTGCCGTCGGAGCGAAAGAACCCGCCTGGTACAGAAACGGCGACGGCGGCGAATTCTACTTCGGCAGAAACATTCCCGGCTTCGTCATGCTCAACTCCGGCAACTGGTCGTGGCAGCTCCGCCAGAGCGGCGGCAGTCTCTCCCGATCGGCGGGAAATCCGCGCACGGAAGGAGAGTATACCACCTGGCAGGGAAATTTTCATACTCCCGGCGGCATCCTCCGTTTCGAGGAAAGAGCAGCCCGCAGCTCCGCCGACTCCCTGCGGGTCCACTGGAGTGTTGAAGCACCGAAACCGATCGATACCGGACTCCTCGCCTTCCAGATCGAACTCCCGGCCGGACTGGTCGCAGGTTCCCGGCTGATCTGGGACAACAGCTCCCTCACACTCCCGGTCGATCAACAGGAAGGCAATGCCTCGCTGCTCGCTCCCACTCCGGCCCGCAGACTGGTGCTGCCGATGCGCGACTTCGACCTGGAAATTGCCGGAAACTTCCGGTTCTCCGTTTACGATGCCCGCAAACATCCCGGCGCCTGGAGCAATTATGTCGTAAGAATCCACTTCTCCCCGGCGAACGGAAAACTCAAATCCGCCGCCCTCGCCCTGGCCATGAAACGGCTCCCGCCCCGGCCGCAGAGTCCGCCGCTGGAGATCCGGCCGTCGCACGAGTGGAAAGCACTGGAGTTCCCGGCACAGGTCGAACCCGGTTCAATTCTGGATTTCTCCCGGATCGCACTCGATCCGCCGGCAGGAAAATACGGCCGGGTTGTCACACGGGCAGGGAAATTCACCTTCGAAAACCGTCAGGATCTCCGGCTCCGCGTGCTGGGCGTCAATCTCTGCTACATGGCGAATTTTCCCGATAAAAAGCAGGCGGAAAAGTTCGCCGATGAGCTTGCCGCGCTCGGCTACAACGCGGTCCGCTTTCACCTGATGGACGGCACACTGACCAAAGATGAAAAAGATCCGCAATATCTCACACTCAACCGGGAACTGCTCGACCGCAACGACTACTTCTGGCACTGCCTCAAAAAAAGAGGATTCTACATCAGCCTTGACCTTTACTGTGTCCGGCGGATCAATGTCGACGGGAAACCCGCCTTCCACAATCCCGCCAAGCTGGAGATCATGATGGAAGAACACGCCATGCGCAATCAGGAGCAGTTCACCGAACGGTTTCTCTCCCACATAAACCCCTACACCGGCATGGCGCGCAAGGATGATCCGGCCCTGATGAGCATCACACTGCTCAATGAAAACAGCATGAGCTTCCTCCTCCCCGCCCATCTGTCGAAAAACAATCCGATGCGGCGGAAGTTCGACACCGCCGCCGACGCATGGAACCGGGGGCGGCCGAAGGCGGGAAATCCGCGAGCGCGCTACTTTCAATATCTTTCCGACCGAACCTGGAACCGCCTGAAGGGGGTTCTGGATCGGCTGGGATGCCGCGTCCCGCTGACCAGTCTCAACTGCCACCGGGAAATCGGCCTGTCAGTGCTGCGGAGCAAATTCGATTATGTGGATAATCACGGCTATCAGGATCACCAGTTCTATCCGGAAAAAAAGTGGAGTTATCCGATGGGGTTCCGGGATTTCTCCGCCATCACCGCAGACAGCAGCCTCCTCAATGAACTGGCTCCGACCAGAATTTTCGGGAAACCTTTCGTCATCAGCGAATACAACTTCTGCTTTCCCAACCGCTTCCGGGCCGAGGCCGGACCGCTCCTCGGCGCAGGGGCAGCGCTGCAGGACTGGGACGGGCTGTTCCGCTACAACTACGCCGAACGCTATCCGGAAAACGCTCCCGGCCGGACCGGCGTCTCCTACGATCTGCGGAATGATCCGATGCAGATTCTGAGTGAAAAAATCATCGCGCTGCTCTTTCTGCGCGGCGATGTTTCCGCCTCGCAGCTCCGGCTGCCGATTCTGGTCCGCCCGGACGCGATGGAGCGGCTGCCGGATTCCCGGTTTGTCCCCGCGTCCCTCTCCGGCTTCAGCCTGCTCGGTCAGATCGGTTCGGTCGTCTCTGCCACGCCTCCCGATGCGGTGATGGATTCGGAGAAGCCGCGCCCGGTCGGCGAGCTGCTCGAGACATTCCGCACTCTCCCCGGCTGGGGACAGGCCGCCTTTGACGCCGCCGCGCGAAAGTCAATTAGTTCGACCGGAGAGATCCGCCACGACGCGGGCGCGGGAACGCTCGTTATCGTCACTCCGCGGAGCGAGGTGCTGACCCGGACCACGGCCGGCACACTGGCTGGAGACCGGCTCCACGCAGCAATCGAAGGCGGTTTCGGCGTGCTTTGCGCCTCGTCGATGGATGGAAAACCTCTGGCGGATTCCCGGCGCATCCTGCTGCTGTTTCTGACCGACAGCCTGAACACCGGAACCCGGTTCTTCAACGCCACCCGTTACCGGCTGGAGGCTCCGGGCAGGTTTCCGGCCCTGGTGCGCCGCGGCGCAGTCGAGGTGACGCTCCGGCTCGACGGAGAATCCACGCCGGAACTGCACGCCGTCGGAATGGATGGGAAACGCCGCTTTTCCCTCCCGGTTTTGCAAAACCGCGACGGAGAGCTGGCGTTTCGACTGGATACCCACGCCGGGGAGAAAGCGGTGGCCGCCTGGGAGCTGTGCCGCTGAATGAAGATAAGATGCGTTTTTACACTCTAGCCAACAGGAAAAACAGAAAAATGTCATGCGATGTCATCTATTTCGGGTCGGACGGAAAAACTCCGATCACGTCGGAGGTTACCCCGGAGAACGGTTGGATCCTCTCCGGAAACTCGGCGGAACACCCTGCTCTGGGACTGGCATTCTCCCGGATCGTCACAGAAAAGGACGGCATGACCGAAATCCGGATTCCACGCGACTCGCTCCGGGAAACCGGCGGAATCCGCTTCAAGGCCATTCTGCCGGATGTCGGCACGATCTCCGGACGGGAGGGAGACGGTTCCGCGCTGATCTTTCCGCAGGAGCACGGCTATCTCTGCCGCTGTGAAAACAAGGCATCACGGGAGTTTTTCTTCCCCATCTTCAACCGCAGTCAGGCGCAGTGCACCATGGCGCTGTGCGGCGTCGTCCGGAAACGGGAAACGATTCTGCAGATTCTGGAGGACGGCCGGTTCGACGCCGAGTTCCGGATTCGATTCAACTTCGGACAGGAACAGCTCTATTCGATGGATGCCGCGTTCCTGCTGCGGGACGAGATGGACGAATCCCTGCCGGAATACGACTGTGTGCTCCGGCGTAAGGAACTCGCACCGTCATGGCAGGCGGCAGCCCGCTTCTACCGGGAGTATGTGCGGCGCTGCCGGGGCATCCGGCTTCTGTCGGAGAAACTGGAGAACAACCCGGTGCTTCAATATGCGGTCCGGGCAATCAACGTCCGCTTCCGCATGGGGGTGAAACGCCTCCCTTGTCCGGTACCGGAGCAGACGCCGGAGACCGAGCCGCCGATGACCGTATTCATGACCTTCGACATGGTCGGAGAGGTCGCCCGTGAAATGCACCGTCAGCAGGTCGGCCCGGCCGAACTGAATCTGGTCGGCTGGCACCATGGCGGCCACGACGGCGCCTTCCCGAAGCTCTTCCCGGTGGATCCCCATTTCGGCGGCGAAAAGGCGATGGTGCGAAACATCCGGGCCGTCGCGAAACTCGGGTATCCGGTCAGCCTGCACGACGAGTACACCGGTGCGTTCAGCCTCGCCGCCGCGTTCGGCGAATTCGATATGAACGACGTTGCCCGAAGGCTCGACGGCTCGATGCTCGATACCGGCGTGCTGCTCGCCGGGGGACTCGCCTACCGGACCTGCCCGAAGCAGATCTTCCGTTATGCGAAACGGAACTTCGACCGTGCCGCGAAGCTGCCGATCCGGGGGTCCTATTACTGCGATGTCTCCTCGATCATCACGCTGCACAAGTGTCACCATCCGGATCACCCCGCCAGCCGGGCCGAAGCCGCCGCCTGCTGGGAAAAACTCTCGCAGATGCAGCACGACTACTTCGGGTCCAGCTGGTCGGAGGGGGCCAAGGAGTTTGCCTTCCCGGGTCTTGACCGGGCCTATCTGGTGGGGGGGACGATCGACCGCAGACGCCCGAACATGGGGCTGGATAAAACCCTCGGCGACTTTGATCTCTTCGACGAGGAGATTCCCTTCTTCGAGCTCGCCTATCACGGCACGCTCACCTACAACTCCTATCGGGAAAGCGTCAATGCCATCCGCGGTGAAACCGTCTACCTGCGTAACTTCGCCTATGGCGGCACCCCCCTCTTCTACTACCACTGCATCTTCAATCCGGAGTGGTGCAACAAAGGGTACGGCTGGGACAACGACCGCTTCCGTTACACCACACGGGAGAATCTCCACCGGTGTGTCGCCTGGATCAAAGAGGCTTCCGATGACAATCAGCGGGTGGCTGACCTTCAGACCGCATTCATCGATGATTATCTCCGCCACGGAGACAATTTGACTCAGACTCTCTACTCCAACGGCAGAAGCGTCTGGGTCAACTATGCGGACTCCGCCCGGAGAACTCCATCCGGGCAGCTCGTTCCGCCCCGCGATTTTCTGGTGGAGTAAATCCATTTCCTTCCGGAAAACTGAAACTATCCCCCTCCCTGCGTGCCTGTTTCGGCACGCTTTTTTTCTCTTTTTTTCCGACAGGCTCTTGACATCTCCGCAATTTTTGGGTATAATATAAACAGAAAACTATCTAGATATAAAACTATCAACCTTTACTGGAGGCGGAAGCGTGGGAACTCCGAAATATGTCCAGATCGCCGAGGTGCTGCAGCGGCGGATCGCACATGGCGACTATCTTTCCGGCGCGCTGCCCGGGGCTCCGAAACTGATGCAGGAGTTCGGAATCAGCTACATGACCACCCGGCAGGCGATGCAGAAACTGATCGATGACGGCACCGTGATCCGGGCGGCCAACGGACGGCTGGAAGTGCCCGACGCTCCGGGAAAATCCCCGAAGCTGCGGGTCGCCTATCTCCACCACAGCGCCATCTCTCTCGCCGACAAATGGCGCAACGCCATCTCCGGTGCCGCACGCAAATACGGCTGCAGTTATCAGGATGTCCCTTTCCATTACAGCGACGATACGGTCGTTTATGAAACGCTCGATCAAAATTTCGATCTAATTTTCTTCAACATCAGCCCGCTCCAGCCGCTGCTGCTGGAGAAACTCCGCCGCATCAGCGACCGGGTGGTCTCGCTCTTCGCCGACCTGACCCGCTACGGCATCCGCTGTTTCGACGGTATCAACATCGAGGCGATCGGGCATCTGGTGGAATTCCTCCACCGGCGCGGCTGCCGCCGGATCGACTTCTTCACGGTGGAGCCGAGTCTCACTCATCCTTCTCCGCGCTAGGCCCCGTGGGAACGGGCTCTGAAACAATACGGCTGCACCGGCATGGCGTGGGACAACCGGGTCACGCCGCCGGAACCCTCGTTCTTTCATGCGCTCCATTACGCCGATCAGCTGGTTCGCGCGGGGAAGCTCGACGAAGCCGATGCGATTTTCTGTACCTCGGTCGAGGCATCCCGCGGCGTGATCCGCGCACTCGCCGACCACGGGATCCGGGTGCCGGAGGATATCGCCGTGGTCTCCTTCGGCAGTCCGGAACAGGCCTGCTTCAACACCCCGTCGATCACCATCGTGAATACCCCGGACCTGATGCCGCTGGTCAGCAAAATTTACGAACACTACCTCGGCATCCATCCCGCTCCGGAGCGTCTCTACTACCGTTTCGAGCTGGAGGAGCTCTCGCCGGAAGAGGTGCTGTGGATCGGATAATCCACCGCGGCGGATTATCATCGCACCGCCGGGCGGAGGAGTCGGCTTTCCGGACCATCCGTGACCTTCGCGGCACACGATTCCATACCGGCCGGCCTCCCGCCGACACTCTGCGGTTTGCCCCGAAAACTGGACAACTTGACTTGGTGTAAAATGCCCGTAAAGTAACTTGGAAAAGGGTATGCGCCCAGCGAGCCCCATGGTGAGGAGGAAGTATATGCCCAGTGAGCCCCATGGTGAGGGGGATATCGCGGTGGAGCTTTGGAAAAAATTAGAGCCAGGAGAAAAAT
>ENA-UEQW01003050-UEQW01003050.1-human-gut-metagenome-genome-assembly--contig:-NODE-3050-length-11859-cov-4.760991_pt1 | contig 11859 bp, 9 predicted proteins | sample MGYA00242947_ERZ507947 | MGnify/ENA primary metagenome ERZ507947 (study PRJEB26167, sample SAMN06115421) | human gut metagenome | host: Homo sapiens | place: China:Guizhou | collected 2015-03-17... | reverse complement strand
TTTCCATAAGCAAAGCGCTGTTTTGCACAAGTGAGCCCGGGTTTTCCACTTGATTTTTCAAACATTTGCTTCACTTTTCTGTATGTTTATTGTACTCTTTGTGTTCACTTTTGTGCGTGCAGATGCGCTATTCATGATCGGTAAAGTAGCTTTTGAATACCTCGCCGTCCATGGTCTCGTGCTCCAGCAGGTACTCCGCCACCGCCGTCAGCTCCGTCTTATACCGGGCCAATATCTCACGGCATTTTTCGTAGGCCTCGTCGATGATGGCGCGGATCTCCGCGTCCATCTCCGCCGCCGTCTTTTCGGAGTAGGGGCGGGTGTGGGCCATGGACTTGCCGATGAACACCTCGTCGGTGCCGGCGTCAAAGGCCACGTTGCCCAGCCTGGACGACATACCGTAGGTGCCCACCATCTTGCGGGCGATGGCCGTGGCCCGCTGGATGTCGCTGGAAGCACCGGTGGAGATATCGCCCAGCATCATCTCCTCGGCGGCGCGGCCGCCCAGCAGACCGGCCACCCTGTCCAGCATATAGCGGCGGGACAGGTAGGAACGGTCCTCCTCCGGCAGATAGATGGTCATGCCGCCGGCCTGACCGCGGGGGACGATGGTGATCTGGTGTACGGGGTCCAGATCCGGCAGGGCCTGCATGACCACGGCGTGGCCGGCCTCGTGATAGGCGGTGAGCCGGCGCTCGGACTCGGGCACCACGCGGCTGTGCTTCTCCGGGCCGGCGATGACCTTGATGACCGACTGGTGGATGGCCTCCTCGGTGATGAAGCGCTGGCCGCAGCGGCCGGTCAGCAGCGCCGCCTCGTTCAACAGGTTCTCCAGATCCGCGCCGGTGAAGCCGGAGGTGGCACGGGCCACGGAGCCCAGGTCCACATCCTCCGCCAGGGGCTTGCCCTTGGCGTGTATCTTCAGTATCTCCTCGCGGCCCTTGATATCCGGCAGTCCCACGAACACCTGGCGGTCGAACCGGCCGGGACGCAGCAGCGCCGGGTCCAGAATGTCCACGCGGTTGGTGGCCGCCAGGACCACCACGCCCTCGTTGGCGGCGAAGCCGTCCATCTCCACCAGCAGCTGGTTCAGGGTCTGCTCGCGCTCGTCATGGCCGCCGCCCAGGCCGCTGCCGCGCTGGCGGCCCACGGCGTCGATCTCATCGATGAAGACGATGGCCGGGGCCTGCTTCTTAGCCTGCTCGAACAGGTCACGGACGCGGCTGGCACCCACGCCCACATACATCTCCACAAAGTCGGAGCCGGAAATGGACAGGAAGGCGGTATCCGCCTCGCCGGCCACGGCCTTGGCCAGCAGCGTCTTGCCGGTGCCCGGAGGGCCCACCAGCAGCACGCCCTTGGGAATGTGCGCACCCAGCTCGGTATAGCGCTGGGGATCGCGCAGAAACTGGACGATCTCCTCCAGTTCCTCCTTCTCCTCATCGGCACCGGCCACGTCCTTGAACGTGACCTTCTTGCCGTCAGAGGGGATATCCTGGATACGGGCCTCGCCGAAGCGGGCCATTTTATCGTTGACGGCGCCGCCGCCCATGCCGCCCATACGGGCGATCAGGTTCATCAGCAGGATGAAGGCCATGGCCGCCAGCACATAGGGCAGCAGGGTACGCAGCCAGCTGTTCTCGTTGCCGGCGGCGTAGTCATAGCTGGTGATGACGCCCTTTTCCGCCTGGGACACCACCAGATCGTTCATGTCATTATAAAACGTGTCGAAGCTGTGGAGGGCGCAGCTGACGCTGGAGCCATCCTGCAGCTTAGCCACCAGGCGCGTGTCGGTGGCGGTGAAGGACTTGACCTTCTCCGCCGTGAAATAGGCGCGCATATCGCTGTAGCTCACGTCGCCGGAACGGCCGAGGTTACCCACCACCTGGGTGATGAGCACCACCGCCAGCACGATGAACAGCAGCATGACGCCACTGAAACGTCTTCTTTCCATTTCTCCCCGTCTCCCTTCTCAGCCGATCCAGCGGATGCCCTGCCAGCTCTGGTCACTGCCCACGGAGATGGCCACCAGCATCCGCGCCTGGACGGCCTCTATCGGAATATAGGGCTCGCCCAGCAGGCGGCTGTCATTAGAGCCGGTACGGTTGTCGCCCATGACGAACATACAGCCCTCCGGCACGGTGAAGGTCTTTTCGGCCATGCTGTCCGGCAGGGTGGTGATGCCCTGGGTGGGCAAATAGCTCTCGTCCAGCTTCTCACCGTTGACGTAGGTATAGCCGTTCTTGAAGGAAAGCGTCTCGCCGGGCAGACCGACGACGCGCTTTACCAGGACCTTGTTCAGCTCCTCGTCCCAGAAGGTGACGATGTCGCCGCGCTCCGGCACCGGATCGGACACCACATAGGGCAGCCGCCAGCCCACCAGCAGGCACTTGGTGGGGATGGTGGTCTCCATGGAGCCGCTGGGCACATAGGCCAGCTGCAGCAGCACCTTGAACAGCACGAACACCGCCGCCAGCGTCACCAGCAGGTAGCCATAGTCGTCCCACAGTCTGCGGCCGCGGCTTTTGGCGGGCTTGGCCGCAGGGGCCGCCGTCTCCGCCGGGGCGGGTGCAGCACTCTCCGCCGGGGCGGGCTGCTCCGCGGGGGTCTTTACCTCGTCGGCTGCGGTGGCCGGAGGTGTGGTTTTCACCGGCTCGCCGGTGGGGGCCAGGCGCTTTCCGCCTTTGTTTTCCATATACTTCACTTCCTATTCTCAAATGCTAAGAGGGATGTTCCGCGCCCTCCCGGCGCGTGCTCTTCTTCCGCCTGCGGCGCGGGGAGAAACCGGATTTTTCGCCAAGACGAGGCGCGGCGACGACGGCGTACCGTGTGTACGTCGAGGAGCCGTAACGAAGTATTGGCGGAAAAGACACCTCTCCCCCCCTAAAACCGCCGGATCTTTCGTTCTGCCGATGACGGGGCGGTTCCGCTGTACTTTGTGTACAGCAAGCCGACCCGGCGATGGCAGAACGGAAGAGACGCGGTTTTACTTGCTGTAGACCTCGGGCTTGAGGACGCCGATATAGGGCATATTCCGGTACTGCTGGCAGTAGTCCAGGCCATAGCCCACCACGAACTCGTCGGGGACCTCGAAGCCGGCATAGTCGGCGCTAATGGGCTTTTCGCGGCGGGCGGGCTTATCCAGCAGGGTGGCAATGGTGACGGAGGCGGCGCCCTTGGTCTTCAGGTACTCCGTCAGGAAATACAGGGTATTGCCGGAGTCCAGAATATCCTCGACGATGATGATGTCGCGGCCGCTGATGTCGCGCTGGAGGTCGCGGGTGATCTGCACCACGCCGGAGGACTTGGTGGCGTTCTTATAGGACGAGAGGCCGATGAACTCCACCTCGCTTTTCAGCTGGGCGGCGCGGACCAGGTCTGCCATAAAAATGAAGCAGCCGTTGAGGACGCCCACAAACATAGGGTTCTTATCCTTAAATCTGTCGTACAGCCGGTCACCCAGCTCCTGGACGCGGGCCTTGATCTCCTCTTCAGACAGCAGGACCTTCAGGATATCCTGATCCATATTACTCTTTGCCATTGCTTGTTATCCTCCGTTGTTTTTTGTGATGGTGATGTATATGGTGTTGCCGGAACACTCCGGCAGGGCTTTCTGGTCAATGCCCACACGCCAGACGGCGGCGGGGCGGCCCGCCAGACAGAGGACGGGCCAGGTATCGCGCTCCGGCGGGGCGATGCCGCGCTCGGCGAACAGGCGCTTGAGGCTGCGGCTGCCGCGGCTGCCGGGCAGGGTCAGGCGGTCATCGCGGCGCCAGGGCCGAACGGTCCAGGGCCCGGACCGCAGTGCCAGGGCGTCGGGGACGGGCGCGTCGGAGAGGGTGATGCGCCAGGGGCCGGCGAGGTTATCGCCGGGGCGGAGCGCCGCCTCGTCCAGTGGGGCGGGCGCGTCGGAGAGGGTCAGGGCGCCGTCACGGCAGACGGCGGACGCGCCGCCGGGCAGGGAAAGCGCGCCGCCGGTGCGGCAGAGGTCCTCCAGCGCCCGGTAGTGGGCGGCGGTGAAGTCCTTTTTGCCCGCGCCGAGGCGATCCGTCAGCAGGCGAAGCATGCGGGGGCGCAGAGCCTCCGGCGCGGAGAGGAGCGCGGCGCAGGGGAGCGTCGTGCCCTCCGGCGGCAGGAGGGCGGCGGCCTGGGCGTCCAGGAGGTCGTTCTCGGCGCGCAGGATGTCCGCCGTGCGGGCGATGTGCGCCGCGGCGGCGGGGTTGATCGCCCGCAGCTGGGGCATGATGTCCAGCCGGAGGCGGTTGCGGGCGTAGTGGGTATCCAGGTTCGTCTCGTCGGTGACGTAGGGGAGGCCATGCGCCGCGATGTAGTCATCGATGGCGGCGCGGGGCGTATCCAGCAGGGGGCGGATGATGCCGTCACGGACGGGGGGAATGCCGGTAAGGCCCTGGGGGCCGGTGCCGCGAAGCAATTGCAGCAGGACCGTTTCGGCCTGGTCGTCGCGGTGGTGGGCGGTGGCGATAAAATCCGCGGCAAGGGCGTCCGCCGTGCGGCGGAGGAAGTCGTAGCGGGCGCGGCGGCCCGTCTCCTCCACCGTCAGGTGCCAGACGGTGCACAGGGCGTAGACGTCCACCGTTTCGGTGTAGAAGGGGATGTTCCGTTCGGCGCAGAGGGCGCGGACCAGGTCCTCGTCACGCTGGGCCGTGGGACGCATACCGTGGTTCAGGTGGGCGGCAGCCACGCGGAAATCGCGGGTCCGACCCAGCTTCCACAGGCAGTCCAGCAGGCAGACGGAGTCGCGGCCGCCGGACACGGCACAGAGGATCAGCCCTCCGGGAGGTGGGAACATCTGCCAGCGCGTCATCCACGCGGTCAGGTCCAGGGGCTCACTCATCCTCGTCATAGCGGGTCTCCAGCGTGCCGAAGGCGGTGTACTCGGGCATCCAGCGGAGCTCTACCTTGCCGGTCTCGCCGTGGCGGTTCTTGGCTACGATGCACTCGGCCACGTTGCGCTTCTCGGCATCGCTGTTATAATAGTCGTCCCGGTAGAGGAACATGACGATGTCGGCGTCCTGCTCGATGGCACCGGATTCGCGCAGGTCGGACAGCATGGGGCGCTTATCCTCGCGCTTTTCATTGGCACGGCTCAGCTGGCTCAGGCACAGCACGGGCACCTGCAGCTCCTTGGCCATGATCTTCAGCATACGGCTGATGTCGGACACCGCCTGCTGGCGGTTCTCGCCGGAATAGCCCTTGCCGCCGGCGGAGGTCATCAGCTGAAGATAGTCAATGACCACCAGGCCCAGATTTTCCAGGCGGCGGCACTTGGCGTTCATATCCGCCACGGTCAGCAGCGGGTTATCATCGATACGGATGTCCATGCGGCTGAGGGCGGAGGCGGCCTCGGCGATGCGCTGCCAGTCGCTCTCCCGCAGGTTGCCGGTGATCAGGCGCTGGTTTTCCACCAGGCCCTCGCTGGCGATAAGGCGGGTGACCAGCTGCTCCTTGGACATTTCCAGGGAGAAGATGGCCACGGTCTTGCCAGACTCGCGGGCGGCGGACAGGGCCACATTCAGGGCCATACTGGTCTTGCCCATACCGGGCCGGGCGGCCAGCAGCAGCAGGTCGGACTTGTTCATGCCGTTGATCTTGGCATCCACAGCGGAGAGTCCTGTGGACAGGCCCGGCACGGTCCGGCCTCCGTTAGCGGACAGCTCGGCCAACTGGCTCATCACGTCGCCCAGCACCATGCCCACCGTCACCATGCCCTGGGCGCTGCGGCCACGGCGGATGGCGTAGATCTGCTGCTCGGCGGCTTCCAGCATATCGCCGGCGGCGCCGCCGCCCTCCTGCACCATGGCGGTGATGCTGCCGGCGGCCTGGGCCACCTGGCGCATGAGCGACTTGTCCTGCACGATGCGGACGTACTCCATGACGTTAGCGCTGGTGGGAGTGACCTCCATCAGCTGCAGCAGATAGGAACGGGTATTGTCGTTATACAGTCCGTTCTTCTCCAGCTCGCCGGCCACGGTGACGCCGTCGATGGGCTGGGAGTAGACGAACATATGGTAGATCGTCTCGAAGATCTCCCGGTTGGTCCGCAGATAGAAATCCTGGGCCTGCAGCTTGTCCATCACGTCCTTGACGCAGTCGGCGTCGATGAGCATGGAGCCCAGCACCGCCTGCTCCGCCTGAGGGGAATGGGGCATGGACGGCGTCAGCAGGGCGTCGGTGTTGTTGGCCATGGGAAGACCTCCTTTCAAAATTACGGTAATAGCCGCGCCTGCGGCGCGGTGCTTTCCCCGCTTATTTCTCTTCGATGACGTGGACGTACACGGTGCCGGAGACCTCGTAGCCCAGCCTGGCCTTGACCTCATAGCTGCCGAAGCTCTTGATGGGCTGGTCCAGCACCAGCTTCTTGCCGTCGATGGTCAGGGCGTGCTGGGTCTGAAGGGCATCGGCGATGGCGGCGCCGGTGATGGCACCGAACAGCTTGCCGCCCTCGCCGCCCTTGGCGGCGATCTTCACCTGGCAGGCCTTCAGCTTTTCGGCGATGGCCAGTGCCTCGGCCTTGGCCTCGGCGTCGGCTTTGGCCTTGGCCTTGGCCTGAAGATTCATAGTGTTGACGGCGTCGGCAGTGGCCTCCACAGCCATGCCCTTGGGGATCAGAAAGTTGCGGGCATAGCCCTCGGCGGCCTCGATCATCTGGCCCTTCTTGCCCTTGCCTTTGATGTCCTGCTTGAGAATGACTTTCATATCTGTATCTCCTTTACCTTAATTTTCAAAGTACTTGTCGATGGCCTCCAGCAGCTTTGCCTTGGCCTCGGCCACGGTGATGTTGTCCGCCTGGCCGCCGGCGGTGGTGGAGTTGCCGCCGCCGCCCAAGGCCTCCAGGATCACCTGGACGTTGACCTCGCCCAAAGAACGGGCAGACATATACACGCCGTCACCTTTTTTATACAGCACAAAGCTGGCACGGATGCCCTTGAGGGTCAGCAGCTCATCGGCCGCCTTGGCGGCGGTGACGCGGTCGCACTCCTCATCCAGGGCCACCACGGCGATATCGTCGCGGTACAGCTCTGCCTGACGGATAATGTCATAGCGGGCGATCATGGAGTTCAGGTCCCCCTGGAACATCCGCTGGACATCCTGGGTGTCGGCCCCCAGACGGCGGAGGTAGGCCGCCGCCTCGAAGGTACGGCCGCCGGTGCGGTTGGTAAAATTCTTGGTATCCAGCACGATGCCGGAGAGCAGGGCCTCGGCCTCGCATTTCAGCACGTCAGACGGCTCCACCAGATACTGCATCAGCTCCGCCACCAGCTCGCTGGCGGAGGAGGCGTAGGGCTCATGGTAGTTCAGGGCCATCTTCTCAATGTAGCTGCTGCCGCGGCGGTGGTGGTCGATGACGGCCACACGGTTGCACGTCTCCAGCATCTCCTCGGACTCCACGCTCTCGGGGCGATTGGTGTCTACCACCACCAACAGGGCACCTGGTTGGCACTTGATAAAGGCATCCTGGCCGGAAATGGCGGTATTGGCGTATTCCGGCTGCTCGGAGAGACGCCGCAGGATGGGGTGAGCGGCGTTGTTCTCGGTGTCGATGATGATCTGGCAGGGCTTGCCGCGCTTGCGTGCGATACAGCAGATGCCCACGGCGGCGCCCAGGGAGTCCATATCCGCGTATTTGTGACCCATGACGTACACCTGCTTGGCATCGTCGATCAGCTCACCCAGAGCGTTGGCCATGACGCGGGACTTGACCTTGGTACGTTTTTCGGTAGACTTGCTGCGGCCGCCGTAGAACTCGAAGTTCACACGGTCCTTGACCACGGCTTGATCGCCGCCGCGGGAGAGGGCCATCTCCAACGCCAGGGAGGCGTTCTTGAACAGCTGCTCGAAGCTGTCCTCGTCCCGGCCCACGCCGATGGACAGCGTGGCGGACACACCCTCGCCGGCCTGGACCTGGCGGACCTTTTCCAGCACGTCGAACTTGCTTTCGGTATAGCCGGTGTAGTCCTTCTCCTCGAAGAGGTAGAGGTAACGGTCGCGGTCGTAGCCCAGCAGCAGCCCGCCGGAGCCGGCGGCCCAGTTATTCAGCTGTTCCTCCAGCGCGGCCAGCAGCGCCGAGCGCTTATTCTCGGGGCAGGCCTTCATCAGCTCCTCATAGTTATCCACCATGAGGATGGCCATAAGGGGCTTGGTCAGCTCCAGGGTCTGGCGCATCTGCTCAGCCTCAGTGATGTCCATCCAGTAGGTGGTGGCCAGGGTGGGCTGGTCGCCGCCCTCCGGCTCCGGGCGGCTCAGGGCGCCGAAGACGCGGTAGATACGGTCGTTCCAGCGGAACTGCTCGGGATATTCACGCTTGCCGTCCAGCAGCCAGCGGTAGGTGAAGTCGGGGATCACGGCGTCTACCGCCGTTTCAAAGATCTTATCCTTCAGGCCGGTCAGGTCCGTGAACATATCGTTGCACCACAGGATCTCGCCGGTGGCTACATCGAACACCAGCATGGGCAGCGGCGCGTAGAGCATATTGCTGGACCGGGCGGTGTCCATACCGCCGGAGACGCGGTCCATGTACTGGCGGACAGAGGCCTGGGCCATCTTGTTGCGGCGGCGGCCCACCAGGATGACCAGAAGGGCCACCAGACCCTCCGCCGCCGCCAGCAGCGGCTGGAAGGGCACCGTCACCGCCACAAAGGCGATGAGGCACAGGCTGTACAGCGTCATATTGGTACGAAATCCGCGTATGATCTTCTTGCTCAAGGGAACGCGCCTCCTTCCCGCCGGGGATACTACTCCATACTGAGAGTAGTTTATTATAGCACGAAAGCCGGGCGGGGACAATACGCTTTTCGGGAAATCGGCGGGGAATTTTCCCGGCGGGGCGGCGGGTGTCGAATACCGTCAAATGCCGTCGGCAAGTTGGGGGTGTACAAATGGGAAAAACTGTGGTATACTTTGTGAAAAGTGCTGAATATGGCACGTATTTTTTGGTTGTTTCGCGGTGCGTGGATGCCGCGGTCAATATAGCAAACGAGGGCGTTCCCCTCTATATCGAGTGCTGACGACGGGCGACAGACTGTTCCCTCCCCCTGCGATGCAGGGCAGGCGGGCGGGGCAGAACGCCTTTGTTTCCGTGCGGTCATTTTTACCCGCCGCGACGCGCTCTATCTTATCTGAAAAGGAGCATTTATTCTTTTATGGCAGAAAAATTCAAGATCATTCCCCTTGGCGGTCTGAATGAGATCGGCAAGAACATGACCGTCTATGAGTACGGCGGCGACATCATCGTGGTGGACTGTGGCATGGCCTTCCCCGGCGACGATATGTACGGCATCGACTGCGTCATTCCCGACGTCAGCTATCTGGTGAAAAACCGCAGCCGGCTGCGGGGTCTGTTCATCACCCACGGGCATGAGGATCACATCGGGGCCATCCCTTATGTGCTCAAGCAGATCAATATGCCCATCTACTGCACGCGGTTCACCGCGGGGCTGATCAAGCTGAAGCTACAGGAGCATGGGCTGGCCAGCTCTACGAAGCTGATCACCGTGGAGCCGGGTCAGACGGTGCGGGCAGGCAAGTTCCAGGTGGAGTTCATCCACGTGAACCACTCCATCGCCGACTCGGTGGCCTTCGCCATCCACACGCGGATGGGCGCAGTCGTACACACCGGCGACTTCAAGATCGACTCCACGCCCATCGACGGGGAGGTCATCGACCTGGCGCGCTTCGGTGAGCTGGGCAAGCAGGGCGTGCTGGCGCTGCTGGCGGACTCCACTAATGTGGAGCGCCCGGGCTATACCATGAGTGAGCGCGCCGTGGGCGCCACGTTCAAGCGGCAGTTCACCGGGTGCGACAAGCGGATCATCGTGACCACCTTCGCCAGCAACGTGCACCGCATCCAGCAGGTGGTGGATACCGCCGTCCGGTTCGGGCGCAAGGTAGCGGTATTCGGCCGCAGCATGGTCAATGTCGTGGCCATCGCGCAGGAGCTGGGCTACCTCACCATTCCCGCCGGCGTCCTCATCGATGCCGATAACCTGAAGGACTACACCGATGATGAGATCGTCCTCATCACCACTGGCAGCCAGGGCGAGCCCATGAGCGCCCTGACCCGCATGAGCATCGGCAGCCACCGCAATATCAAGATCGGCCCCAATGACTGCATCATCATCTCCGCCACCCCCATCCCCGGCAATGAAAAAAGCGTGGGCAAGGTGGTAAACGAGCTGATGAAGCTGGGCGCCGATGTCATCTACGAGCGGATGTACGATGTGCATGTCTCCGGCCACGCCTGCCAGGATGAGACCCGCCTGCTGCTCTCCCTCACCCAGCCCCGGTTCTTTATGCCGATGCACGGCGAATACAAGCACCTGATGAAAAATGCCGGCGTTGGCGCCAGCATGGGCATCCCCGCCGAGCATATCATCATCAGTGATATCGGCAAGGTAGTGGAAACCGATGGCGTGGATATGAAGATCACCGGCATGGTGCCCAGCGGCCGCGTGCTGGTGGATGGTCTTGGCGTCGGCGATGTGGGCAGCGTGGTGCTGCGGGACCGCAAGCTGCTGGCCGATGACGGCCTTATCGTGGTGGTCTGCGCCATCAATGACGCCACCGGCGAAGTACTGGCCGGCCCGGATCTCGTCTCCCGCGGCTTTGTGTATGTACGGGATAACGAGGACCTGATGGCCGATGCCACCGTGGTGGTGCGCAATTCCCTGGAAAAGTGCAAGCTGAACGGCTTCCGCGATTGGGCCACCATCAAGGGGCGCATCCGGGATGAGTTGGGCGATTTCATCGCCAGCCGCACCCGCCGCAAGCCGGTCATCCTCCCCATCATCCAGGAAGTATAACCCCCATCCCCCGGCACTGTCCGGGGGATTTTTGTCAAAATATCTTCCATTATGTTCTATTATTAGAAAATTTACTTCAATTTACCATTAAATTAGAAAATTTACTTCAATTTCCCATTAAATACTTGACATTTGTCTTAAAATGGAATAACCTTAACTTACCAAAATAAAATCGCCCCCGGGGGCGTCGCCGTGTTTGCCACGCAAACACGAACTCCCTGTGGGCCAAAGAAAAGGAGAGGTTAACACAATGAAAAAGTTTTTAAGCCTTGCGCTGGCAGTTTTAATGCTGGCCGTCATGCTGCCAATCACTGCGCTGGCGGCTGGACCAACCGGCAGCATCGAGAGCGCCGTCATTACTCATGATAACGGAGTCCTGAAAAATGCTGTTTCCGTTGAACTGCAAGACGTTACCTTCGCTGAGAGCGTTGCGGTTAAACTATACAGCGGCGAGACTCTACTAACCACTGCCACTCTGAAGACGGGCGTCCTGACTGTTGGTGAATATTATCCCTTCGTGACCTGCTGCATCCCCACCGAAGGCGAAGATGCCGCCTGGTCTCTGACCTCGTGGACTCCCAAGGACGATGTTGTCCCCAACAAGGCTGTCCTGGTTGTCGATGGCCGCGAGCTGGCTGAAAAGGCTTTCACGCTGAATGCCGATGAGTGGGCAGCCCTGCCCGGCACGGTGCGCCCCTCTAGCGGCAGCATCGTCATCGTCCCCGACCGCACCGAGGACACCCCCAAGACCGAGGACCAGAAGAACCCCTCCACCGGCGCCAATGATATGGTCGCCGCGGCCGCGGCCCTCATGGCTGTCTCCGCCCTCGGCATGGCTGTCCTCTCCCGCAAAAAATAAGCCATCCCCCTCATTTTGGGAGCCCCTTCGGGGGCTCCTTTTTCCTGTTATTTTGCTGTAAATATAGCCCAGTATTTAGTTAAATTAAACCCACATTTTTCCGCAATCGTAAATTTTTCGTGAAAAAAAGTGAAATATTAACCCTTCACATGCAAAGAAAGGCCGTTTTTGCCGGATTAG
>ENA-UEQW01003046-UEQW01003046.1-human-gut-metagenome-genome-assembly--contig:-NODE-3046-length-11873-cov-3.549763_pt1 | contig 11873 bp, 18 predicted proteins | sample MGYA00242947_ERZ507947 | MGnify/ENA primary metagenome ERZ507947 (study PRJEB26167, sample SAMN06115421) | human gut metagenome | host: Homo sapiens | place: China:Guizhou | collected 2015-03-17... | reverse complement strand
TAAAGAAAGAGACGAGGAAAAACATCAAGGAAGTAACGAGTCCACTGCTGCCGTCTCTGCTGTTCTCGTATTTGATTCTGAATGAAATCGGGGAGGAGCGAGAAACCGAGAACCGTTTTGGGTTTTCGGTAGCTTCTCGTCAGAATGAGCACACACACTTACACGCACATGTCACCACTGTACATGGAATCCACGATGATGTTGTCCCTGTCTCCAGAGCGATCCTCAACACCCAATGAGCTATCCAACGGCAACACCTCTTCCACCTTTGACCGTGATATGCTACTATGGTCCACTTCCATCGGGGAGGCAGGTTCTTGCTCTCTATTGTCGTTGTCCTCATCCTCCCTATTCCTTAGTAAAGCATGCTCATCCCCTCACGAATAGTCGGACTCAACGATTTGATTCAATTGACGCCTAGAAGGTGACAAAACGAAGCATGAAAGAGGGCTTACTCTTCTCTCTTCTCCATCATTTCCCATTTGAGTCCCTCTTCTACGCTGTGAGATTCAATGCAATGAAGGTCACCATGTTCAGAAACGACGGGCTGCGGTCTCTTTTCCGGCTGTTTGTAGCTCGAACCCGTTTTCAGCCATGACAGATTCTAAACGATCACATCCAAACGGAAAGAGGATACTGGAGTACTCATTGTTTGACAGTGAGCGACTCCGCATTGTGTGGTTGGAATCATGTTTTTGTCGAAACTGTCTTGGGAAAACGAGGAGAGTGGAAAGGGCGAGGATGATCAGGTTGGTGATGCTTTCCAGTTGGACGATGATTTGGGTATGCCTATTCGTTGCATGAATGACTGGAATAGATTTATCGGACGATACTGCGTCTACACCCAAACCAGTAACTACTGAAGCGACAACTCCAGCGAATGAAGAATCGCAAGAGTCGGCGTTGAGGAAAGAATTGGAGAGTAAAGAAGAGGAAGTGAAACGCTTGGTCTCCCAGAATCAGGAATGTGAGAAGGAAGTAGTGAATTGTGAAAGGAGAGTGATGTGCAGTTGAGTTTCCTGCGTCTTCAAGTCGAACAGTTAGCAAAGGAGAAGGGCGAAGCGAATGAGAGTCTAAAGGAGCAGAATGAGTCCCTTCAGAACAGTACGTGAAGTAGTGTTGCGTTATGGATAGATTGCAAGACATTGCTCGAGAAGGTCGGAATGCGCTTCTTTCTTGATTCCGTAGATTCAGCAGTACAAGGCCAAGTTGGAGAAGGCAAATACGATTGTTGTGAAGGCAACGGCGATGAAGCACGCCTTTGAGGATCTGAAGGTGCAGTATGCGGATAGAGAGTCTGAGGTGATTTCTGTGAGTTGTTGTGATGAAATAGATTCAGGAATTGAAGGATCAGCTTGAGAAGAAGGAGGAATCATCTGCTGCGTCGGAGCAGACCGAAGTGAACGAGTTGAAGGTTCGGCTTGAGAAGAGTGAGGAGGAGTTGAAGAGAGTGTGCGAGGAGAGGGACGCGTTGAAGTCTGCATTAGAAGAGAAGAATGGGGTGGATTTGGAGGGCGAGTTGGAGAGAGTGAAGGAGAGGAATGGCGAGTTGGAGGAGGAATTGAAGAGGATGAGAGAGAATGCGAATGAAAGCAAAGTGGAGGTGGCAGAAGAGATGGGAGAGAATGCGAATGAAAGCAAAGTGGAGGTGGCAGAAGAGATGGGAGAGGATGTGAAGAAGGTGTCAGAAGAGACGGAGGAAATGAAGAAGGTGACAGAAAAGAATGCAGAACTAGAAGAGGCGCTGAAGAAGGCAAACGAGGAGAAGACGAGCTTGGAAGAAGAGTTGAAGAGAATCACTGAAGAACGCAACAATGCTTCTGCCAGCGAAAACGAAACCATCCAGCGACTCCAGAGCGAGAAGGAGCAGTCCGTGCAAACACTCCAAACTGAACTCACCACCCTCCAAACGGAACTCACCACCCTCCAGAAGGAGAACGAGCAGCTGACCAAAGCGGTGCAGCACCTCAACGACGAGAACGGCGAGCTGAACACCTCGCTCATCGCGGAGAGGCAGAAAACGACGGCGCTGGAGGAGGCGCTGACGAAGGAGAAGACGACGGCGACGGAGCTGGGCGAGAAGCTGGAGAGCATGGAGGAGACGATCCACGAGGAGAAGACGAAGGTGGTGGGCGAGTGCAACAAGCTGCTGAACCAGAAGGAGGACGAGAACCAGCGCCTGACCATCGCGCTGTCGAACATCAACCGCGAGCTGGAGGAGGTGAAGGGCGAGGACGACGAGCTGAGGGCGGAGGTGGATCGACTGAGCCGAGCGAACGAGGAGTTGACGGTGGCGCGCGAGACGAACGAGGCGAGTGTGAGGGAGCTGCAGGAGGAGGTGGAGAAGCACAAGGGAATTGAGAGCGAGCTGCGCGTGCTGCTGGAGCAGAAGGACGCGAGCTACGAGGACGTGAAGAAGAGCGAGGAGGAGAAGGAGGCGAGACTGGGCGAGATGAAGACGAAGATGGAGGAGGCAGAGAAGGAGCTGGAGGCGGTGCGAAGTCAGGGGAGTCAGAGCGAGTCGTCGCTGCAGCAGTTGAACGAGACGCTGAAGGGAAAGGAGACGAGAGTGAGCGAGGTGGGCGTGAGGCGGTGGAGTGAGGTGTAGTTGGAGCAGGAGGTGGAGGAGTTGAAGAACGACGTTCAGTTGATGGACCTGCTGAAGACGGAGCTGGAGGGGAAGAAGAAGGAGATCGAGGCGATGAAGGGAGATGTGAGGGAGAGAGGGGCGTGTGAGGCGTAGGAGGAGAGTCGTCGCAAGAAGTTCTTGCTGGTGAAGAACAAGCACGACGGAGAGATGAAGGAGGCGCAGGAGCGGATTCGCGCGCTGGAGGAGGCGCTGAAGAAGAGCGAGGAGGAGGAGGCGAAGAAGGAGGTGGAGGCGTTGAAGAAGGAAATGGAGGCGAAGGACGCCGCCATGTGAGAACGTGAGAGAAGAGTCACGTTGTAGTGCGGAGCTGCAGACGCGTCTGGACATCCTGCCCCAGCTGCAGGAGGAGCTGAACAAGAAGGACGGCGAGCTGAGCGCCGCGCGCGACGACAACCTGGTGCTCCGCAACAAGTTCGGTGACTTGGAGCACAAATACGAGACCGCCGTGGCGCAGTGCGCCTCCGTGCAAACAGAGTGAGAGTGCGTGGACGTGCTGAGATGAAGGTTTGATCGGCGACTGCAGGCGTACAAGGAGCAGCGCGAGCAGGCCTCCTCCGCGGAGCTGCTGTCGCTGCGCGAGTCGATCGACAACCTGAAGGGCTTGCTGGCGTCGGCGGAGAAGAAGTACACGCACCTGTCGGCGATCAACGCGGACCTGCAGAAGAAGGTCGATGTGCTGGAGCAGCAGCACCACATCCGGAATGACCAGATGTGGGTGTAAGTGTGTGAAATGAAGAGTAGTTCGGTCAATATGCGTGGCGCGCGAGGGAGAGCGATGATGGACTCGGATGACGAGAGGGACGAGGAGGTGCCTTTGTTGGGGAATGTAACTGCGCTGTCTATTGTGCTGACGCGTAGAAAGACGAGCCCCTGTCCGTCAAGGCGAGAAATGTGTACAATGTGATTAAGCGATCTTTTATGCGACTTCCGAATGACGTGCAGAAGCTGGTGGCCATCTATGTGATAATCGTGCATGTTCTGCTTTTCTTTGCAGTTTTGAACTAGGAATTGTGTTTGTTGCTCATCCCACAGAATGGAAGTGTACTGGGTGAAGCTGAACGACCTGCCGTGGTGGCCCGCAATCGTAGTTTCGTTGGGAGTCGGGTGCATGGTAGGTGGAGCCTTGCGAGCACGCGGAATCGACGGCAGCTGGCGACAAGAAGCAGACGTCCTTCGATCCAACGGACAAGCCCGTGAAAGCCACCCTTTTGGAAATCAACAGGGAGTGCGTTTCCTCCATTTCTGTGATGTGTAGATTTGTCTTCCCGAATAAAAGTTCCTTCTTGCGCTTTGGAGGCCACTCGTTTTCGGTCGATGATGTGGAGGTGTCGCTGCGAGCTCAGTTCTCGTGAATTCGTCCTTATCATATAATCTCTAGTGAGGCAGTGAAGTCGGCTCACGAGCTGCTTTCGAATGCCCAGCAACAGAGCGTGCCTCGCCCCGTCCTTTCGCGGGCCAATTCAGTAGGCTGTTGTATGATCATTCGATTGCAGAAAAGAGAGGGCTACATCAGCTGGGACGAGTACTTCATGGGACTGGCGTGCTTGAGCGCGATGCGCAGCAAGGATCCGAACACGCAAGTCGGAGCTTGGTATGATCTGAGTCGTGTGCTCATCGGTAGCATTGTGAACTCGTTCAACCAAATTGTGGGAATCGGCTACAACGGCTTTCCGCGCGGCTGCAGTGATGACATCCTGCCGTGGGGACGAGAGGCGGACAATGAGCTGGAAACCAAGTACATGTACGTTTGTCACGCGGAGATGAACGCCATTCTGAACATAAACACAGCAAATGCGCGCGGCTGTAAAGTGGGACGCTGAAATGGAGCGTGAGGCGTAGCTGTACGTGTCCCTATTCCCGTGCAACAACTGCTGTAAGATGATCATCCAGTCAGGAATCACGGAAGTGGTGTACTTGGATGACAAGTACCACGACTCCAACATGTCGGTGGCCGCGAGGCGGATGTTCGACATGGCCGGAGTGAAGTACACGCGGTATGCGGGCAAGCGGGATCCGATCGTCATTCACATGAACCCCTAAACTAGTTCACTGTGTTTCTTCCAGCAATTGTCCGGTGCTTTTTCACCCATTTCCTCGCTCAAAGCACCTCCTTCTAGAAACGTGGAAACAGGGAAACCACTCCCCTTTCAAATTGTATTCGATAGTTGTGAATCCAATACTGGAATGGTATTTTCAGCTGCACAGCGTTTGTTATGAGTAGAATAGGCAGCAGAACCCAAATGGCGTCTATTCTTCTTCCTATACGGCGGATGACCCTATAGATGAAGCGGAAGATGCTAGTTTGGTGAAGACGTGTCATCTTTGCGGCAAGGCGCAGTGCGGGCAGAGAAAGGGTCGAGTGCGATGCGCCTACTGCAAACGAATCTTTTGCCTGCAGCAGCTGTACAAGAAGTTCAAGATCAAGGCGAGCGTGGAAGATACGGACTTCAAGTGTCCCCGTTGTCTGGGCATTTGCTGCTGCGTGTGCAACTGTCAGCGACCGCCTCCACACGTCCATTGCAAAGTGTACAAAGTGCGTCAGAACAAGAAGAAACTCCCGGAACAGCAAACAGTTCCCATCTACCGGAACCCGGATATGCACATTCCCCCGACGCTGGCCAAGCAGGAGCCGTCGATCCCGTACCCGTCGTCTTCCGGTCCGCATGCGCTAGCTCCATCGCAGGAGCCGTTGCTGACGAACGTGAACGACCCGTCGTCGACCCCATTTGCCTACTACAATACGGAGATCCCCGGGAGTGAGTGATGTGTGGTGTATGTGATCGTAGTTCAGCACAGCGACTGGCTGACGCAGCTCAACCTCCAGATCCTGGACAACGGAGAGCTTCTCAACAGCCAGCCTCCGTTCTTCACATCCTCCGTGGACTCGAATGCCGCCGATTACCGTACTGCATGTTGCGTTGTTCAAGCAAAGGCATCAGTTCCAACGAGAAGTTCGTCGACGCTCTTCGCGATTACATCAACCATCGCCAAGACCTTTCTCCGGTGAGTCGCCATGATTTGATATCCTCCCAATCGCATGGGATGCGGTCTTAACACCCACGAAACGCAGTTGCTGGAATCCGCAATGAAGCTCCAGATGAAGGCAGCGAAGAGCGACCTCGTGTTCCGCATGGTGGACTCGTTCAACCGGAACACGGTGCAGGTGACGGTGACGTGGAAGCTGTTGAATATGGCGAAGAGTGCGATTGGACCGAAATCGTAAGGATTAGTGCCAAAGGCGTCGCTGAACCTTCTCCCCTACTTCTACACGATCAACCGGTTCTACCCCACGGTGCTCTTCTCACTGGAGACGAACGACACGAAGTACGAGGATCAGAACGATCGCCGATCATTGAGTGCGAGTTGCGCGCTGACCTCACAGATAGGCATAACGTACTTCAACACGAGCGCGGTAAAGGACATTCCGTCCCTCTGCACGTGCATCGCGCTGTTGGACACCATCTTTCAGCGCAGCGCCGACGTGGAGTCGGAGGAGAAGTGGACGGAGGAGAGCCAGAGCTGGAAGCAGCCCGAGAACGTGGACAAGAGCGTGCTGAACAAGATGGTGGACATGTTCGACGACTCGCGAAAGCGTTTGGAGACGTCGGGCAATCAATGTCGGGTGTGCGTGTCGTACTCGAGATCGTCCTACGGGATGAGCTTTGAGAACCTGCCGCTGATGTGCTTGATTATGAAGCGCGTCAGCGCGGATTATCCGTCGGTGATTTATTCGTTGGAGCGGATGACATGTGACGACCAGAGAGTCGTGTTTATGTTGTTGTTTAGCGAGAATCGGAACTGGGTCAAGATTCTGAATGGCTACGAGTCGAACATCGAGGTGTGCAGGGAGGAGAATCTCATTTTGAACCGTGCGAGTTCTCAGCCCAGGATGTTCGACGCCTAGTTATTGCATTCGTGTAATCTATTTTCGGCACTTTTGGGAGCTGTTTCTTGGAGTCACATTTGTTTTGAATCGCTATGTCGCTGAAGGACCTGGAGAATCCCGACGTGTTGGAGGAGGAGAGCGAGGAAGACGAGGAGATGTACATCCCCGTGCCCTTCCGCTTTCACGATCTCGCGCAGCGTGACGAATACCAGTTGCTCGCTGAAGAAATCGACAAGAACAACAAATTGGACTACAATCCGCACGTAGGAGGAACGAAGTCCGCTCAGATCGTAGGCGGTTCAGCTGAGTCTGGATCAGCTGGACAATTACGGCTTCACGCCGCTTCACATTGCGATTATGAGAGGAAACGTGAACACCATTCGCGTGTGTGTTGAAAAGGGCGTGAATCGCTCTCTGCAGACGGAGGGCATACCCTATTCGATCTTCCTTCTTCATGTCGCCGCATCCACCACGCTCTATCAGGAGAATCTTCTGGATGTGCTGAGAATGCTCGTTGTCCCCGAAAAGCAGGAGACGCTGAAGGATCGCTTGGGGCGTACCATCGCGCACGTTGCGGCCTCCTTCAACATGGTTGACACGCTGGAGGGCATTCTGAAGGAGTATCCGTCGCTCACGGAGGCCGTGGACTGTGAGGGTAATTCTGTTCTCCACGCTGCGTGCAGAGCGTTTGGATTGTGTCCGTGGCGTGATTCTCTAGGGACAGCACGGACGTGATCACCTATCTCATGGACGCCTTCCCCGGCATGGCGGCCATTCGGAACCAGAACAAGCAGAGTGCGCTGCACGTGTGCTTGGAGAACAGCGCCATCGAGTCGTACCAGCTGCTCATTCAGTGCCGTTCGTCGGATCTGGACATCAAGGAGGAGGATGTGTTTGGAGTCACGCCGATCTCCAAGTGGAAGCGAATCATGGAACAGAAGCGCGAAAAGAGTGCCCATTTCCGATTCATTTGATTCCCTAGACTGCTCCTGCTTCCCCCACGAGGAGTCCAAAACGCTGATCATCACTCCGGAGCCATTCGACGCCCACAAGACGTGTGCGAATCCGCCGCCTCGCACCGTTCATCTCATGCAGTTTCTTCACGCATAGACCAAGTATCTGCCCCCGGAGCAGATTCAGCGATTGAACGTGCTGCTGTCGCCGCAGTACGCGGGAAGTCTTCTGGAGCCCTCCCTGCAGTCGCGCGTCGAGTGGAAGAAGGAGGAGGGGCTGTTGGAGTTTCCCCACATTCTTCGCATCCACGACTTCAACTACATCATGAAGCTCGTGAACGCCTGCGCCAAATCCGTAGCGATGGCTGCGCGGTCTCACGCCATAGAAGGAGACGGAGCTGGTGAACGTGGACATGGACACGGTGGTGTCGGAGAAGTCGCTGGAGCAGGCGCGGCGCGCGGCGAAGGCGGTGTGCGATGCCGTCGACGCGTTAGCCACGACCGCTACGACGGGCGAGGTAGCAACTGGTGCGTCCAATCAGAAGCAGGGCTACCGCAACGCGTTCTGCTGCGTGCGCCCGCCAGGCCACCACATCGGGACCTGCGGTGCGCTGAACAACCCCAACAACAGCAACGTGAGTCAGGGCTTCTGTCTGCTGAACAACGTGGCGATTGGCGCTGCGTACGCGCGTGCGTCGTACCCACAGTTCGCCCGAGTGGCCATCGTCGATTTCGACATTCATCACGGGAACGGAACCGAGGACTGCGTGCAGCACGTGTGTCCGTGCGAGAAGGTGAATACGACGACGCTGGACAGCGTGCAGTTCTCGTTCAAGAACTACCTGTTGAAGCCGTGGCTGAACGAGCAGGACGGCGAGAACGTGTTCTTTGCGAGTATTCACGGGTTCGGCAAGCTTGCCAATAATGTGGACTATTTCTACCCTGGTTCGGGTCATGACAGAAATCGGGTGAATATTGTGCCGAACGAGGTGATGGGCGCTCAGTTTACTGTAGGGCGACGGCGCGGTTCATGAAATAGAAACCCGAGATCGTCGACGCGTTCATCACCAAACAGCAGGGCGAAACGCCCTTCTATTGGCGGGAGAGTTTGCGCGTAAACGTTCTGCCGAAGCTGCTCGCGTTCAAGCCGGACCTGATCTTCATCTCGGCAGGTGCGTTTCATTGAGCTGAGTTAGGGGTAGGGTTCGACGGTCACAAGAACGATGGATTGAACAACGGCTTTGGCGGGCTGAGCGAGAGCGACTTCGTGTACGCGACGCAGGAGCTGGTGAAGGTGGCGAACAGCGTGTGCGAGGGTCGCGTGATCAGCGTGTTGGAGGGCGGCTACAACGTGTTGGGCGGGTGCACATCGCCGCTGGCGCTGTCGGTGCAGGCGCACGTGGAGACGTTGTGTCGTTGCTTCTACGACGAGTGTTCCCCTGAGGAGTGGAGTGTGCTCGTGCGAGTGGTGTGGTGGTGTGAGGCGTAGAGTGAGAGAGAGAAGAGTGCGGCGGAGACGCTTGCGAAGGAGAAGGGTTGTTGCGTGAGCGCCGTGGCGGTGGCGAAGGAGGAGGAGGAAGAAGAAGAAGAAGAAGCCTTTGATTTTGATTGTGTGAGCGAGGAGGAGTGCGATGGTAAGTGCGAGGCGGAGTGTTCAGCCAAGTGCGAGGAATGCCCTCAGCAGCCCTCACCCCAAGCCCCACAGCCATCGGTTGATGCGACAGCGGCTGATTCAACGACAGCCGATTCGATGGCGGTTGAGGAGGACGACGACGGGAGCGAGGACCTGGTGGACTACGAGATGCCCGAGATTGAGGCGGGAGAGATGGAGAAGATCGAGGACCCCCTGGCGAACGAGGAGAACGGAGGCAGAAGAAAGCGAGCGCATCCCAAGGTGGATTACGTGGCGCTGGAGGCGCAGTTGAAGAAGGAGGAGGAGGAAATGCGTCAGAAGATGGCGAAGCAACAGTGGTGTGTTTGTTGAACAAACAGCTCCAATCGTCCTCCAACTCGATGGGTTCGTTGTCGTCCTCTTCAATGGGTCCAGTGTACTCCGGCTCTTCCGCTGCCTTCTTCCTCCCGCGCTTCGCCGGCTTCTGTTTGACAGGCGTCCTTTCCTTTTCCTTTGGGGGTTGAATCGAGCCCTCGCCCTCTTCCATCCGTCCCAGCATATCGTTCAGCCACTTCTTCGCCACCTCCTCGTTGTACTCGAAGTCCATGACCTATTCCTCACACGCCCGCACAACGCAAACAGTCGCGACGAACTTGGTGACGTTTCTGAAGCCGATTTCGGCAAAGGCGCGGAGTCCCACTTCGTACTTGGAGATCTCCTTGTCGTTGTTCCGTGTCTTCATCAGGTTTATATACCGATCCCTTATCCAATTCTGGAGATAGAGGTCGATCGCTTCGTCCGTCTACGCGTTACGACGATTCAGCAGAATCACGTCTCCAGTGATGAGTTTGAGTTGCTCCTTCGTTCTCCTTTCTTCACACCCGTTACTCAGATACAGCATACAGATCGTGGCGAACAACTTGGCTCGGTCGGCGTGGTTCACAGAACAGGAGTTCTACACTTCATTCAACAATAGGAGAAGTACAGCCTCCTTCACGTCCTTCGAATCGATGGTGTTAATGAGAGTCAGCTCCTTGATGGCGCTGTCTACGTAGATCAAATACGATAACAGCTCCCACTCGCACCATCCAACACTGTCCTCCGTAAACCGTAGTTGATCGGGGCAATACAGTAGCCGAATACGTCCATCAAGTACTCATTCACATCCTTGAGCAAGGGTCTATGTGACAGCAGGGACACCACACTTACATTAAACTGCCCGTAGGAAGAGACAGCCTCAGATTGTCTTCCAGGCTCTTCTTAAAGGCATCGACTTTGAAGACGTGGCCCTCATTGATGCAGCATGTAAGAATGGCGCGTATCGTTTCATGAAGCAGTTTCCTCTTTGTCTACGATCTCACCGAAAACCGAGAAGGGGAACCGTTGCATCGATTTGCTCGTATTTCATGTCTAGTCTCTCGGAACAGCGCAGTTTGCTGAGATAATCTTCCATGTTTATCGGTACTGATTCAAAACGAGGACGCTGCATCGTGGCTCTTGCGATTCAAACGGACGCCTCTTTGCAAACCACAATACGATAAACCTCTTCTGTTGTAAGAAAGAGATGAGGCTGATGCACAACACTGGAAAGGGAGTTCAAAAGTGACGAGATATGCTTAGAAGTGACAAATCCACCTCGTATCTGCTAACACTCCGTGGATGAAGCCCGTCTCTCGTTTCGCTTACACCGTAAGAACAGCAAGTTAACCCCAAAGAAATGGCGAAATTCTAAATCGATTCTACGAACCGTGTTCTGTCAGTACATTGTTGGTTAGCATGCCATTCCAACGAATCACGCGTTCCAACTCCGAAATTCGTAACGGCCCTTCCGAATCAGTCATCGCTAGGCCGAACGGAGGTGCCAACCCCATCGGAACTGATAGGGAAGAAGACGGTGATCGCTATGATCGGACTTCCCGTATATGTGTTCCGCTGTGCGTTAGGCGTAGGCGCGTGGCAAGAGCTACATCGTGAAGATGCTTCACCGATACTTGAATTGGGTGGGCTACACGACACAGGTGTTCAATGCTGGGGACTACCGACGAAAGGTGTGTCTCGTTAGTGGCGCTTAGGTGTAGTTGGGGTATACTGGAGAGGACGCGAACTTCTTCGACCCGCACAACGCGACGGCCGCCAAACTGCGAACGAAGTTTGCGATATTTGCGCTTGATGGTGCGTTGTCTGTGTGGGCTGTTATTGCTAGACTTGATGGCGTTTTTGAAGGAGGGCGGCGATGTGGGCATTTTCGATGCAACGAATACAACGAGAGACAGGAGGTGGTTGGATGGACGCGGGTGTGACCGGTAGACAGAAGATTCTGGAGCGCTGCTATCATGCCAACGTGGACGTTCTCTTCATTGAGAGTATCTGCGACGATCCCGTGTTGCTGAGCAAGAATTACGAGATGAAGCTGTCAAATTCGGGTTCCATCTCTCGTATTCGTATGAGAGTGTAGACTACGCCAATATGAACCGCGAGGAAGCGATGAAGGACTTCCAGGAGCGTCTGAAGCAGTACGAGTCCATTTATGAGACCATGGACGAGGTGTACGACAAGGACATCCCGTACATCAAGCTGTACAATGTAGAGGTGCTTTGCGGCATTGACGGCTAGGTGGGACAGTACTTGAAGGCGAATCATTGCAACGGCGTGTTGGAATCGGACGTCGTTTTCTATCTGCTGAACGCGCACATCCAGCCGAGAAAGATTTGGCTGTGCGCTCACGGCGAGACGGATTTCGATGTGAAGGGCATTCTTGGCGGCGATCCTGCC
>ENA-UEQW01003042-UEQW01003042.1-human-gut-metagenome-genome-assembly--contig:-NODE-3042-length-11879-cov-5.526606_pt1 | contig 11879 bp, 9 predicted proteins | sample MGYA00242947_ERZ507947 | MGnify/ENA primary metagenome ERZ507947 (study PRJEB26167, sample SAMN06115421) | human gut metagenome | host: Homo sapiens | place: China:Guizhou | collected 2015-03-17... | reverse complement strand
ATGAGAGAAGGAAAGCCAATTTTTATCCATATCAGTAAAGCTGGGGATAAAGAAGGAGATTTAATGGAGAAGAATGTGATATATAATAAGAAGGTCGGAGATTTTTTTAATGCTAATTTTATATCTTTTCACGTGGATGCGGATAAACAAGAAGTTCTGCCGTATAAACAGGCACCGGAAGGTGTGCATTATTGGTTTTTGAACGAATGGGTTGAATGGATTGATAGAGCGGAAGGTTACAAAGATGTAAAAGATTTTATCGCTTTAGGAAAGGCTATTTTAGACAAATGCCAGAAAAGAGAACTTCTAGGAATTCAGTTTCAAAATAAAAATTTGGAGGAAGTACTTAAAGTTGCACGCAAGGAGAAGAAGCCAGTGTTTATAGATGTCTATAAAATTGATGATGGGATGTGTAGAACAATGGAGAAGAGGGTGATTAGGGATGAAAAAGTAGGCGAATTTTTTAATGCTCATTTTTTATCGATAAGAGTGGATGTGGACAAGGAAGAGAATGTTGCCGTATTGAAAAAATATGGAGTATCGAAGGGTATGTATTATTTATTTTTGAATGAAGATGGTGAATTGATCCATAAAACTTTTGGAATTATGGATACTGGAGATTTGATTTTTGAGGGGAAGAAAGCATTGGAAAAATATGGTAAATTATAGGTCGTAAAAGATGAGGAAATTGTTATTAGTATGTTTTTTCCTTGGGTATTCCTTGTGTGGGAGTACCCAAGGAATAGAATTCAAGGAAACAAATTTTGATAAAGTACTTGAAATAGCAAAGAAAGAGGGAAAGATGATTTTTTTGGATGTTTACACTGTTTGGTGCGGACCGTGTAAGATGATGGCCAAAGACATCTTCCCTCTTCAAGAAGTTGGGGAATTTTATAATACCCATTTTATTTCCATGAAAGTGGATGCTGAAAAAAAAGAGAATATATTCATTAAAAAGTATAATGTTAATTCCTTCCCGACATATTTGTTTTTGGATGAGAATGGTGAATTGATTTATCGTGCTTTAGGGCATATGGAAGCGAAGGATTTTATAAATGTGGGACAATGTGCTTTAACAGAAATGAAATGTAAGGATAATTACTCCTATCTGTTGGAGCAATATAGTATTGAATGGCGGAAACCTCACTTTTTAAGGAATTTTTTGCAAGTTTCTTTGGATCGTGGATTTTATTTGGCAGATCTGATGAAAAGATATTGGACGTCTCAGAAAATAGGCGTGATCAATTCTTGTGGTGTGGGTGAAATATTGAAAGAAGGTAAGACAATATCTATGGACGTTGACAGCTTTATGGCTGATGTAAATGCTCGAAATAGAAAAGCGGAAGAGAATGTTCCTGAATTTTTTAAGAAATATCCGGCAGAACCGATTACTAGTAAAACTGATTTTTGCGTGGGGATAAGTAATATGGTTGCTGAAGGTTTGCTGAAAGAAATGAGCGAGCAAATTATTTTTCAAGTAAAAGAGTATGCATTACAAATGAAAAGTCGTGAATTATTTGATTATGCGTTAAAATTATGGGAACAATTGTCAGGTGCTCAACAAATGGATGAACGTGATGTCATGGAACTTGAATTTTTGCAAGCAACGGATAATCGTAAAGATTATTTGAAAAGGGCAAATCAATTTTTAGATCGTATCATGGGAACATTGTCACGCGAGAGATTGTTGGAAAAAGGGAACGAGGAAATAGCTGTTTTTGAAAAATATGGTATCGCAGATGATTGGAAGGAGCGCATCCGAGAGATGTATTGCGATCAGTATTTCAATTATGTGGAAAGTATCGGACGGCAATGTATGCAATTTTCTAAAAATAAAAAAAAGCTGTATTCTGAATTAATTCGTTGGGCGGAATATGCTATGCAATTGAAGCCGAATGGCGAGCGTGCTAAGAATTTTCAGAAAGATATACAAATTTGGGGAGGCAAGAAGTAATGTGAATTTGCCGAAAGTAAGATTGTAAACTTTCGGCGATTTGGTAGTGTAAAATAAACTGTGTTAGCAAAGTTAATACTTTATTCCTTGCTGACACAGTTTAATTTACATCCTTGCGATTTTTTTATTATATAATGAGAGTTCGATATAATTCAAAATGGAATAATATTTTTTTAATAGCAATATTATTGATGTACAAAAGAATAGCTTGGTTTTTATATCAAGTTTACGTTAATATACCAATTTATTTTTGAAAATAATTCCGTAATATACTTGCAAGTCCGAAATATAACCTTACCTTTGTTCCAGATTGAGTTGAATTATTTGTATTTAAATCACTTTCCTATCAATGTATTTGTATCGTTAAGTAGACTTTTTTCCAATGAGACCATTCTCAATCCTTATTTATTAATTAATCAAAAATTGTACTTGATGAACATTTACATTTCAAATTTAAGTTATGGCGTTGATGACGCAGATTTAAACACGTTGTTTGCAGAATATGGAGAAGTTACTTCTGCAAAAGTTATTATGGATCGGGAAACTGGTAGATCAAGAGGATTCGGTTTTGTTGAAATTGCTGATGAGGCAATGGGACAAAAAGCAATCGATGAATTGAACGGTGCCGAATATGATGGTAAAGTAATTACCGTGAACGTGGCTAAACCGAGAGAAGAAAGATCAAACGGTGGAGGTCGCGGAGGATATAACAGAGGTGGCGGAAGTCGCGGAGGTTATAATTCAAACAGAAGATATTAGGATATTTATATTTATTCTGAAGGAAAGAGGCTTGGAAACGGGCCTCTTTTTTTATTTTTAAAGATGTAACAACCAGAATAACAAGCCTGCAGGAAGGTAGTCGGACAGTTCTTGCCGGAGTTTTTTCAAGGCAACTTCGATGTGTTTTTCTACCGTGCGGGGCGAGATTTCCAATTCTTCGGCGATTTGGGCAATGCTTTTGTCGTTGAAACGATTCATGATAAAAATTTTCCGGCATTGGGGTGGAAGTTGGTTGATCGCTTTTTCAATATGTTCTTGAAGTTCTGACTCCACGTAATATTCCCAGGTGAGTAATCCGGTAATGTCTCCTTTTTGTAAAATTTGTTCTTGATATTTGTTGCGAACGTTTAATTGTTCCAGGTAATTCAGGCAACGGTTGTGAACGGATGAGAAAAGATAAGCTTTCGCGGATTCCATGAAGAGGGAATCTTTTTTCTCCCAGAGAGCGATAAAGACATCGTGCACGATGTCTTCCGAGATCTCGATCTGGTTCGTGAAACGATTGGCATACACGATTAATCCCGAATAGTACAGGTTAAATAAGGATTCGAACGTCTTTTTCTCTATCTTTATCATACATCTGGTTTCCTACATCAAAACAAATTTAGGATTAATATTTTAGATATTGATAAAATAAAAATGCATTTTTTTCAGAAAATGACTACGTGTATTTTTTTCTTGGCCTGTCTTGGTTATAAAAAGAGAAAAAAATGATGAATGCGAAAGAGCAGATCGAGAAGAATACCACGGAGTATGATGAAGCCCGCTTGGAGGAGGCGTTGGATATTTTGATGCAAATGCGGGCGGTGGATAAAACGAAAGGTTATCGTCGGATCATGGCCTCCGTGAATCGTGGCACTTGTCGCCGCCGATTCATTTTATGGAGTCGATATGCCGCGATTGTTGTCGTGATCGTGGTAGTGGGGGTGATTTGGGGCGTGAGAGGGAGAGTTGATCGTGTTGTTCCGGTCATGCAGGTGCAAGAGATTGTTCCCGGGGGGATGAAGGCCAGGCTTATTTTAGCGACGGGGGAAAATGTGGTTTTGGACACGTTGACATTGGAAACTGCAAGTATCTGGGAGGCTGGCGCCACGATCCGGAAAAACGGGGGAGTTCTGACTTACGAGAACGCGAGAAAGGAGGAGGTTCGTCCGATGGAAGTGATGTATAACACGTTGGAAGTTCCCCGGGGAGGGGAGTATGACTTGGTGTTGGAAGATGGGACGCGCGTGTGGCTGAACGCGGATTCCCGGTTGAAGTATCCGGTTGTTTTCCCCGGTAGTGAGCGTCGCGTGATGCTGGAGGGAGAGGCTTATTTTGAAGTGGCTAGAGACACGAATCGGCCGTTTCTGGTGGAAACGGGGGTGCAATCGTTGCGGGTGTTGGGAACGGCGTTCAACGTGTGTGCTTATCCGGACGAACCGGATATTTACACGACATTGGTGCATGGGAGCGTGGCGTTATCGACTGGCGGGCAAGGACACGAGTGCGTGCTTGTACCCGGAGAACAGGCTGTTTGTCACGTGCATAACGGAAGTTTTACAGTCGGGAAGGTGGACGTGAGTCAGGTGGCGGCTTGGAAAAAGGGACTTTTCGTGTTCGAGAATCAGAATCTGGAACAAATCATGTTGAAATTGGCTCGCTGGTATAACGTGACGGTGTTTTTCCGGAATGAAGCCGCCAAAACGATCGAGTTTAGAGGAAATTTACCCAAGTATAGTAATTTTAGATCGGTGTTGCAAGTGATAGAAAAGAGTAGTTATGTGAAGTTCGATGTGAAAGGAAAAACGGTTACCGTGAGTATATAAAAAAATCGGGGGAATTTGACAGCTTCCCCCAAGATTTGAAAACATCTGTTGACAGCAGATGTAATGTTAAACAAAATCATAAGCAAAGTTATGAAAAAAAAGATCAGATGTGAACATTTTCCGGAAGGGAAGTGGCAAAAAATTTTGTTGATTATGAAGTTGAAGCTTTTTATTTTGTTGTGTTGTATTCACACGTTGGGTGCCACGACTTATTCTCAGAATCAAAAGCTGGATGTGAAGTTCGAGAATGAATTAATTGTTTCGGTGCTTGATTATTTGAAGATGCAAACGGGGTATCAGTTCTTTTTCCAGAAGGGGGTCGTGCCTGAAACGGAGAAGATTACGGTGAACCTAAAAAATGCCACGTTGATAGAGGTGTTGGATAACGTGCTAAAAGACCACGGGTATTCGTACGAGGTTTTGGAGGGGGTGATTATCGTGCGGTGCGTAGAGGAACAAAAGCAAGTCAAGAAAATGGTTGTCGGTATTGTCACGGATCAGAGGAAAATCCCGATGCCGGGAGTTACCGTGAAGATTTTTGGTACGAACATCGGGACGGCGACGAATGCCAAAGGACAGTTTTCGTTGATCTTGCCTATGGAGAAAGGGGCGTTGGAATTTTCTTTTGTCGGGTATAAATCTCAGAAAGTGAATTTTACCGGAGTAACAAAGGATTCTCTTCGCGTGGTGATGGAGGAGGATATTCAGGCGTTGGATGAGGCTGTCGTGGTGGCCTATGGAACGACGAATAAAAGAGAGATGACGGGGGCCGTGTCGGTTGTGAAAGCTGAGGAGTTACAAGGCATACCGTCCTCGGATATTGCCTCTCTTTTACAGGGGCGGGTGGCCGGTTTGGATATCACGAATATGTCCGGGGCTCCGGGAGGTGGTGGAACGGCAATCACTATTCGGGGATATAATTCTTTGAATGTAGAGCAGGGAAGGCGTTTTTCTGATCCTTTGTGGGTGGTTGACGGGGTTCCGTTAAATTCTTTTTCTTCACCGATTACCGGTACTAATTTGTTGGCAGATATCAATCCGGATATGATTGAGTCGGTCCAGATATTGAAAGATGCTTCTTCGGCTTCTATTTATGGTTCTCGTGCTGCTAACGGGGTGATTATCGTGACAACTAAAAAAGGGAGGAAGAATCAAAAAGCGACGTTCTCTGTAAATGCTTCTCAATCTTGGGGTGTTGTTGCTGAATTTCCAACGGTGGTTATCGGGAAAGGAGAGCGGGATTTACGTCTTAAGACACTTGAAGGAACACAAAAGGCTTATCTGGATAAGACAACCAAGCGATATAAATATCCCGTGTCCAATGAGGAAGTCTTTTGGAATGATCAAAGTGCGTCGTATGATTATTTCTTTTCTGCCCGGCCAGGTTACCCCGCTACCTTGATTTATCAAGATAGTTTGAACGCTTTTTATAATAATGCGACGAATTTTTTCCCGGCGTATTTTCGTACGGGAAAGGTGACGAATGCCAATATCCAGACTTATGGTGGAGGGGAGAGAATGACTTACGGGATCGGTTTGGGATATTACAATGAAACAGGGGTGTTTGTCGGGACCGGGTATAATCGGATGGATTTGAATTCATCGTTGAACGTTGTGCCAGTCAACCGGGTAAACGTGGATTTACGTTTTAACGCGACGTTAACGAATCGCGACAGGGGAGAAAAGGTTGAAGGTTTTGGTACGGCACCCATGGTTGAGGGTGTGCCGGGTGATCCTTTTTGGCAAAGTACGTTGTTACCGGGGAAAGGGACTGAAGCCTGGGAGGCCACGATTGATAAATTGAAAGGGACAAAGGAGAAGAATCGTTCCGTCCGTTTGCGTACTAATTTTAAGATCGGGTACGAGATTATTGACGGATTAAGTGTCTCAACTTCTTTGGCAGCAGATTATTCCATCCATCGTAGGAATTATTTCCAACCCTCTTATCTGAGCGGTAAGGGGTATTCGATGAGTCTGGGTGAGACGGGAATAAATTTGATGGTGCTGAACGAGAATTTGTTATCCTATCGAAAAACGATAGGTGAAGATCATATTTTTGATTTTCTGGCGGGTTTTTCTTATCAATACGATCAAATGGAGTATAACGGGGGAACGGCTGAAAATTCTCCGAGTGATAAGATTTATTATGCACCAAGTGGATTACCGGATTTGGGACAGGAAGTAAATGAATGGTCAGGAGAAACGGTCCCGGTGGCGTTTCAACATTATCAGTCAAATATGGAGGAACAAAAGTTATATTCTTATTTTGGACGTTTGGAGTATAATTACCGCTTGAAGTATTTGTTGTCTCTAAGTTTTCGTCGAGATGGGAGTTCCGTGTTCGGGCGGAATAATAAATGGGGAACTTTCCCCTCGGTGGCTGCCGGATGGAGTTTTTCAGAGGAGCCTTTTATTAAAGATAATTTGGGGTGGCTCTCGTTCGGAAAGTTTCGGGCTAGTTGGGGACGTTCCGGGAAGATGTTTGAATCCCCTTATTTAGCCTACGGTTTGATGGGTCCCGGAGATTATTCGCATTTAGGAAATCCTACATTGAAGCCAGTATATGGCGGGGGACTTTATAATGAAGATCTTTCTTGGGAAGAAACCGATCAGTATGATTTCGGTTTGGATGTCGATCTTTTTGAGTATCGATTGGGTGTTGTTCTTGATTATTATTACCGGTACACGGATAAGTTATTGTATCGGGTTCCTCTTCCCGGAGATTATAATGGTTTTGGGATGCAATGGGCGAACGCGGCCGCTTTGTCGAATGAAGGGCTTGAGTTGTTGATTAAATATGAAATATTCCGTCGTCCCGATTTGTATTGGAAAATTTCTGTAAATGGGGCTAGAAATTGGAACCGGATTGAAAAATCGTACAATGGCAAAGATTTGGCATTTGGTATTACGGGTAAGCCTCTGAATCGTATTTATGGATACAAAACGAATGGATATGTGCAAAAACAGGAGGATCTTCCTCTGTATTTCACAACACAAGGAGAAAGCTATTATCTCTATCCTCTGGCAGGTTCTTACACTTCTTTTTATCGTCCGGGTGATTATCATTACGTGGATGTAAATAGTGACAGTTATATTTTTAATGATCAAGTATTTTTGGGAAGTGCCTTACCTATTATAAGTGGGGGAATTGTAAATGAATTCCGGTGGAAGAATTTTGATTTGAATTTTTCGATGCATTATTCCATCGGGCGGCACATGGTGAATCAGTTACCTTCTATATCCTTGGTTTTTTCGACTAACCCGACCGAGAAATTTTACAAGCATCCCGTGTTCGTGGATATAAATAAAACGACTTTCTGGCAACAAGAAGGGGATGATTCGGATTATGCTAAATTACGTATCGGGAGTGAAGGGGAGGTTTTAGACAGGCAAGTGGAGAAGGTGAATTATTTGAAATTGAAGACATTGACGGTCGGTTATAATCTACCCAAATCGTTGATTTCTAAATGGGGAATGGAGCAATTACGGGTGTTTGTGAGTGGTGAGAATCTTTTGACTTTTTCCAATTATTCAGGGGTAGATCCTGAAGCGGTGAGTATTGTGAGCGGGGTGGATTATGGAACGAATTATCCATTAGCCCGGAAGTTTACTTTAGGTCTAACAGTAAAATTCTAGTTATGTGTAAAATACGATATTTTGTGATAGCGCTATTCGGTTTATACTTGTTGTGTGGGTGTGAGGATGCGTTGACCGTGAAACCGGAAAATTCACTTACCTATGAAAATGGTTTGAGTACCCCGAAAGATTTTGAATCTTTCATCAATGGGATTGATAAAGCACTAAAAACAGTGACTTATATGAATGAACCCAATCTGCAAATAAAAAAAGGGGTGTACGTGGATGAGTATTACGATGATTCAGAGATGGAATGGGCGCAAACATTAAGTTACCCTTCCTCTGAGCTTTCCTATTGGAATACCCGGAGTTGGCAGATGTATTATGAGCCGATAGCTAGTGCTAACGTCGTGTTAACTTACGCGGATGCGGCAGATTTGTCTTCAGAAAGGCGTGATTTGTACAAAGGACAGGCATGGTTTTACAAGGCTTTATTGTATTTGGAGATTATCCATCAATGGGGGGATTGTATGTTGATTCGCGATCAGGTGGAGCTGTTGCCGACGGCAAAGACGGCTTGGGACGAGGTGGCTGATTACGCGATTGATATGGCAACGAAGGCGGCCGAGGCATTACCCGAGTTTGATAAAATCAGAATGGCAAACGGGAATGTGGCAACATATAAATCTATTCCTTGTAAAGGAAGTGCAAATGCTCTATTGGCACATCTCTGTGCTTGGAAAGCGGGAGGGAAATATTTTGCTCATCATGATGCTTATGATGAAATGGAATTGTGGAAAAAGGCAGAGGAGGCATGTACTCAGGTTATTACTTCCGGTCAGTATGATTTGGCAGCCAATCCTGAAGAGGTGTGCACGAGCGTGTTATTGGGTGGTAGTAGGGAGAGTATTTATGAAACGATCACGCGTAATTTTTGGAACGAGGATATATTAGCGCCTGTAGGACCTAAACATATTGTAGAGGAATATGCCGGATGGCCAGTATTTCCAACAAGCCAACCTTCATTTGTTGCATACAATACTTGCCGTATAAAAGCTTCTTCCATGAAGGAGATGTATCCTCAAAATGATTTGCGTCGGGAATCTTATTTTTATAAATTGGATTCTATGAGTCATGATACGTTATTGCCGGTGACCGGAGGATACGCTTATATGTACAAATATCGTAAATTTTACACGGAAAGGACGGATGACGGGTATATCATGCTCTATGGTTTGGATCAGAATAAGATTTGGTGGCGCTTGGCGGATATTTATTTGTTGCGCGCAGAATGTCGTGCCCGTTTAGGAGGTAGTTATGTGGAGGGGGCTATTGATGACTTGAATAAAATCCGGAAGCGTGCAGGTGCTAAGCTTTACGATGCCTCGGAGTATGGGGGAGACCTGAGATATGCCATTTTTAAAGAACGGGAGAAGGAGTTGTTGCTGGAGGGGCAACGCTATTATGATATTATCCGGAATGATTATGTCCGGACAGAGTTGAGAGGGAATTTCCGGACGGTAACTAATCAGGATTTGAAAGATGGTGCTTTGTTTTTGATGATCGGCTCCGGAGCTTTCAACCGGAATCCCTTGCTTCGGCAAAATGCGTATTGGCATCGACGTTTGTAAATGAATTTGTTGAATCATGAAAAATAAGTTTGGTTTATGAAAAAGATATGGCTATTATGGGGAATTATTACTCTTGTCTGGGCTTGTGATACGGAGCAAAAGGTGATTGACACGGGTGTTTCTAATCCTTATTTTGATGGGACAATTATGGATTATTTGCGTTCAAATAATAAAAATTGGGATTTGACGGTGGAGATGATTGAACATGCCGGTCTGACGGATTTGTTCGAGGGGCAGGTGGATACTTGTCCGGCAATCACGTTTTGGGCACCGCCGGCGTATTCTATTTTACGGTTTATGCTGGAGTCTCAGAAAGCTGCTGTCCCCGGTGAAGTTTATACACAAGTTACGGATATTCCTAAAGAATTATGCCGGACCTTCTTGTTGAAACATGTGGTGAACAAGAAATATTTGAAGTCGGATATTGCCTACATTAATAAAGATTATTTTATCAATGAAGAGAAGCAAGATGGGGGAACGGATATGACTTGTATCGGGGGCAACAAGCTTCGAGCTTATTTACGAGGGTCTTCGTGGGCCGGAGTGGCAGATGTCGGGGCCGTGACACTTAATCTTTATTCTATGGAGCACGGGGATATTCCTGTGGCTTCACCGGATATACAACCCAAAAATGGTGTTGTGCATGCATTAAATTACAGTTATAATTTTGGGAAAATATAAAAGTCTGGAAGATGAGAACGATAATAATACTTTTTATGCTGGCTATTCCATTCTCGATTATTAATATCGGATGCCAGGATGTTGAAGTCGGATATTTGAGCACGGAGTATGCCGGGTATAGTCTGGATTCCTTAGTGATAAATTACGAATTGGATGCGACTCCACCGGAAGAGGTGCCGAATCCTGAATACCAGATGTATTTGGATATGGGATTTAGTCCGGAAGAGATCGCGATGTTCTTTCAAATTTACCCGACAATGTTAGTCGGAGGTGGAGCAGACTGGTTGCGGGTGACGTATGGTATGCCTTGGACTAGTACTCCAATTGAAGGTATTGAAGGAAGTAATCCGATTTGGTGTCAAGTGAAATCAATTACTTCGGAAGGCGGAGATGCTGATAAATTAGCCGCTTGTATTTCTGTTCGAGGGAATGGCGTTCTTTCTGTTCCGGTGGAAAATGACATTCCTCGGGGCAGGTATAGTATATCTTTAAATTTTTGGAATGAAGGGTGGTCAAAAGATGTGAATGACTGTTTTACGATTATCGTGAAATAATAATTGCACGGGGTGTGTCAAAACTCCATATTCAAACTCCCTCTTCCTTCGGAGTATTCTCTCTATAAACAGGGGGAGAGTTAAAATGAGTTTTTGGCACACCTTCGTTTTTTATTTTATAGACTTTTCTTGGCTTTATGTATTTCCGGTATTTAGTTTCTCTTCAGTAAAAGTTCAATTTAATTTTTCCCATGAGGGAATTTTTGAGGAGATTATTTTACTTTTGCTGTAGAATTAAACACATAAAAATAGAGAAGAAATGACAGCAAATTGGTTTGAAGCGAAGGTAAAATACGTGAAAGTGGGTGAGGATGGAAAAGAGAAAAAGATGTCCGAGTTGTATTTGTTAGATGCAATGTCCTACACGGAGGCCGAGAGCCGGATTACGGAAAATCTGCGGGAGATGATCCAAGGTGATTTTTATATCGTGGGGTTGAAAAAATCGAATATCACGGAGTTGGTGGAGTCGAATGATGGGAATGATGATAAGTGGTTTAAGGCGAAAGTGGCGATCATAGATGCGGACCAGATTAGTGGTAAAGAGAAAAAATCCCATCAGTATTATCTGGTAGCAGGAGCGGATATTGAAAGGGCATTGGTTAATTTGCAGAAGAGTTTGTCGACTTACGTGGTGCCTTTCGAGATCAGTTCCCTGACCGATACAAATATCATGGACGTGTTCCCTTATTTCTCGGATGATGCGGAGCAACCGCTTCCATCTAACTTGAAGCCTTTAGATGGCATGGATGCAGATGTGGAAGAATTTAATTAAGAAATATTTTTTCAGACGAAAACGTTTGTGAAAAAAGCCTTTTCCCGAGCTTTATTTTGTTGAAATGTTTTGTATTGTATTGATTTACAAAAATATAACATGGATAAAATAAGGCTCTATTTT
>ENA-UEQW01003036-UEQW01003036.1-human-gut-metagenome-genome-assembly--contig:-NODE-3036-length-11902-cov-3.515180_pt1 | contig 11902 bp, 20 predicted proteins | sample MGYA00242947_ERZ507947 | MGnify/ENA primary metagenome ERZ507947 (study PRJEB26167, sample SAMN06115421) | human gut metagenome | host: Homo sapiens | place: China:Guizhou | collected 2015-03-17... | reverse complement strand
CAGTCGTGATTCATTTCAGTGGATTCTATAGCGATTTGTGCTCTACTACACTGTGTGAATGAAGATTTGAGGGAAACAACCAGAATCAGCACCGTCTCGAACAGTCTATGAAATGGGACCCGAGTCGGATTTTCCATCCCTTTCCAGTTTCAAAATCCGCGGATAATCGATAACCACGTAAATCCCCAACACTGCCTCCTCTTTGCTCCAATCGCTTTGTCTTTGTCATCGACTCCACTGTGTCACTGAATTTCAGAAGAGGGTGTCAATCATCCCCCAGAGGAAAAGAAGAAACGTGGAAAAGTACCACGATTCTATCATTTCTTAAAGGGAGTCGCAGCCTCTTTTACTATGTCTCCTCCCGGATCGAGTATCATCTTGCGGCTAAACACGAGTAATCAGAACAAGGTGCGTTTGTGAACCATCTCATGATTCGTAGTACCAAGAATTCAAGTATCTCTTTTCCAAATACAACATCGGTATTGATGTGACGCATGTGGGTTATCGCGAAGAATATAAGGCGTAGCGCGACGTTCGAGAGATTGTGTCAGATCCTCTGTCCGTTTCAATTCACAAAGCATCGCAGTTGGGAGAATATGTCATTACCGAGGACACTTCCCTGGATATCGAAGGAGAGGCAGTGGGCATCAACGTGAAGTGGATGCTGGACTCTCTCCCGAACTACGTCGGGAAGATTGCCAACTGGAACGTGTTTTTAGCGATTCTCGTTCGTGTTGGCAATGTGTTTCATGTACAGATGCAGGGACAAGTACACATCTATCGAGGCCAGGTGCAAGGCACGATCGTGAACCCGCGGGGTGAGAACGGATTTGGGTAGCTCGCTTGCTCTGCGAATAACGCACAGATTCGACCCCGTGTTCCAGCCCATCGGATCGACCAAGACGCTCGCCGAGGAGAAGCCGGACGAGTACAGCGCTCGCGCCAAAGCGGTGGAGAGTTTTGTGAAGGACCAGCCCTACGCCATTGTCAATCCCATTTTTGATTGGTATGGCGAGTACCAAGAATAAACGAAATTGTAATGTATATCACCGCGTTCTGTTCCAACAAACACGGCACATGGTACTCACGATTTTCGACACATGGATCGGCTTGTTGTACGGGGGAATGATTGTCGATTTCGTTGTGTCACGAGGCAGCGCCTTGCGCATATCTGCACATGAAGGAGAACCAACTCACCTACCATAGGCATCCACTCCCGTTCCGTAGTATTCCAAGATGTGTCTATATACAGAATACCCCAGTTTGTTATATAGTGAAACAGCGAGGGCGTTGTCCGTGCGCACGAAGAGATCAACGAAGAAGGCGTTATCACTAGTCTGTCAATATAGAAGTCAACGTGTACACTTGCTCCGACACGTCCTCCATATACTTCATGAAACGCAGACTGTAGCCCACACGACGGTACTCCGGAGCGATTGTAAGCACGGAAACATGTCCTCTCCAGTCCTTCTTCTCGGGCAGCGTATCGCCCTCCACCTTGCCCACGCCGATTCCAACTACCTCGCCGTTGGGCGCTTCCTCGGCAAAGAACATATCAGGCCACTTGGACATGTACATCAGGTAGAAATCCATGCTGAACTACACGTAACGCGAGTCCCTCCCCCACTACCGTGTTCGTCCATTTGTCTAAATCGTAGTTCGCATATGAGAAGAGATCATCCGTCGTGAACAACCTCATGATGAACTTTGACGGGTGAGAATAGAGATTCTGCCAGCGGATTGGAACAAACACACGATAGAGTACAGAATTAACTAGTTTTCAAACGTGCGCAGGATGTCGGAATCGCCTACCCATCACCACACAAGCGAGCACTTACCAGCATCGACAATAGAAACGGAGGACACTCCGAAGCACTTTCCGCAAGCAGTACCGCGATCACTGCAGTTTCCCTGGTCGTGGTGAACCGTCGTCTTCGTCAGCATCGCGTAGTACTCGATCTCAGACTTCCGGAGCGCAGAGCAGTTGTTCGCCACCAAAACCAGCTTCGCTACACAAGGTGAGATGCCTGTCAAGACGAAACAAGGACGTACCCTTTCCAGAACGGATGCTCTTCAGAACCGATTTGTAGCCCAGCTGGAACTTGCCGCTGCGGACAACGAGCTGGAGCTTGTTGTTGATGCTATCGGCGGTCTTCTTCTACACATGGGGTTAGCGCACAGTTCCAGTCCCGGGATGCATGTACCTACAGTCGACTTCACGGGAGCAGACATAACGCGTGCAAGGAGGGGTGGAATAAAGGGAATTGTGGATGATGAATCGAGCACGCGTTTGATTGGCTGCTGCCAGAGGAGAGGCTTGGGTTTGTTGTTTTAAAGCGAGCTCTGAAGGGAAATACAGCACTTCTCTTTCACCCCTCACCCATTTCATCATCGCTCTTTCACGAACAAACAAGAACAGTGGCAATAGGAAAGCAGATCCTGAGCGGCGGGCCGTTTCGACGGGTCGTATCGGAAGATGGCTTCCAGCATCATGATGTAGTGTCTACGGCTCAGCCTCCACTGGCTTCTTGTACAGAGGGATGTCCTTCGGAAGAAGTGCTTTCAGAGGGATTCTCGACATGGGCTGCAAGGAGGACAGTACTAGGAATCACGAGTGACGACGATCGTGGACGTTCTCTGTTGCTGCGCGGCACTTGCATTTGAGCGAGATCTTCCTCCGATGGAGTGCCAAGGACTATGCCGTATTTCCGGCCGATAAGGAGTACTGTTGATGATGCTGAGAAGCTGGTCTGCATCGGAGTCCAGGGAAATGAACAGAGGAGTGCCAAGCAGGATTTCGCTTATTACTGTTCGTCACACGCCTCGTTGAGCATGCTACCACACCCCAGGGACCAAATGTCGATTGCGAAGCCATAGCGCGTTGCCCCCATCAGGAGTTCGGGCGCCCTAGGCATGATGTGCTGGGATCAAGCATGCCTATAGAAGCGGGACGTGACAAGGGGAGTGCTGCGATGATGCTCAACGGACCCCACGATGTGCTTGCTGCACCCAAAATCGCACAGCTTCACCTGAAAGGATGGCTTGTCCGTGATGAGCATGTTTGAGGGCTTCAGGTCGCGATGAATGATGGTGAGGGAGTGCATGTACGCGACTTCTACCCATGACATGCGATGCGGAATGAGGCCCTGTATGATTTGCTTGATGACAGTGTCCTTGTCCAGAGCCGGGTTGTGTGCAATGGAGTGGGAAAGGGTTGTTCCAACGTATTCGAGAACCTATCCTTCACGCCCTCTCCCTCCCCTTGCCATGTTGTTCCACACACCCTTTCCTTTGGGTCCCGTGCGCTCGGTGTAGAATTGCTCTGTCGTTAGGCACGCGGGAAACGATCACCCTTCATATTCACGAAGAAGCACTTTGTGTTGTTGTCGCTCTTGTCCAGAAGCAGCTTGTTGATAGAACTCTCTCGTGAAGGCGCAATCACACCATCTATCCCGTTACTCCCGAAAGAGTGTGCCACTTTCAATATCCTCGTTGCTGATGCGGACCTGTTTGAGCGCATACCGCGTTCCGTTTGACTCCGAGGAGACAAGGAACACGCTCCCAACTGTGCGTCAGAAACACACCTATTGTTCTACAGGTGCCACTCCCCAGCTTCCGCTCCACTCTGTACTTTTCCATTTCTGTGTGTGGAGGACGCGCAACAACTCCCTCCATCTGTTTGCAACAAAGCAGGAGACCGATAAAAGAACTAAAGAGACGACTTCCCCTTCTTTGGTTTACCACTCTTCGCAGCCGGAGAGCGATCCTTCACAGGAGCCGCTGAAGGAGACGAGGAGATAGGGATTTGCACTTTGGACTTTATGGTTTTCGCCTTGCTCAGTTTGTCTTCGTCCGAATCACTGTCAGACGAGCTATCCTTGTCTTCCAGATTCCTCTCCTTCTTCCTCCGCTTCTCTCTCAGCAGTTTCTTCTTCAGCACGCTGGGCGGCTCCTTTTCCTACCCCTTAGCTACTTTCTCGAGCACTACCCTTTTATGAGGAACATACTTCGCACCCAAGCCTAGACGTCGTGCTCTTGGGTCAAATGTGGGCTGTTTCTCCTTCTCTTCACTGGCAGGCGATTCGCCCAGCCACGCGTCCACCACGTCCAGCGCGTTTTGATTCAGTTCTATCTTCTGATCTTCGCTCATGGAGTGAAGACCGTGTCCTTCTTTGAGCAATTGTGTCAATCCAGAGTTCATGTTGTTTGAGTTTCTCTTGTGAGGAGGGGTGTTTCCCTTTCTGGCGTTCTTTTCTGCGCTTGAGTATGCATTCTCGTTGAAGGGTTTTCGTTCTCACTGTATCCCTCTCATGTATCTGCTCTCATCAACGCACATTCACTTTGTTTTCATCAGCACACACTCACTTCTTCGCTCTCGTTGAAAGACGCGAAGCACCTGTCAATTGACACGAAGACGACACCAAGTTGACAGGAAGTGACTCCATCGCTGACAAGTCTCATAAAACAAAATGCCTTGCCCTTGTACGAATACGAAGAAGACCTGCAAGAACCCCAAGTGTACTTGCGATATCTGCCAGGACTGCGGAAAGTGCACCGACCCGAACTGCCCTTGTGAGGAATGCCAGAAGCTGGCTGGAAAGTAATCCCTTCACGAGAACGGCTCTTTGTTCAACAAACAACGCAAACCGATAAATCACCTTATTCCATAGTTGCTTCAGCACCCAATTCCTTCAACTTCGCCACAAGAGCCTACACATAACGCGAAACATCGAAGCATCACCTCCGCTTCCTTCTTGGGCATATTCTCCTTCAGCATGGCAGGAACACTCTCGACAAGCGTCTTGCTCTCCTTCAAGCCGAGGTTCAGAATTCCTCTCACCTCCTTAATGATCTGCTCGTCACCCCCATTTCCCAGCACCCACCTTGATCTTGTTCTTGGCGTCGAACTTCACCAGCTTCACATTCACAGCCTTCTTCTCCTTCTTCTCCTCCTTCTTCTCCTCGGCAGGAGCAGCACCCGCGGCAGCAGCCGCAGCACCAGCAGCGGGAGCGGCCATCATCGGAGCGGCGACCACATCAGGCAAGCCGAGACGCTCCTATACGTGACCGCAAACCCCAATCCATACCTTCATCACCTTCAGGAACTGACCCACCTGGACGAAATTGAGAGCCAGCACTTCATCGACAAGCTACCCATGAGAGGCAACAGAAACGAGCCGCCTTAATGACCTTCTCTTCCACCGGAGCCTTTCCGTTGGAATCGACAGGCTTTGTCTGGAATGTCACCTCCTTGCCGTCTTCTCCCTTAATGGTGGTAAAGCACTCCTCTTTCTACGCCGTCATGATGCGGACGCAACGCCCCACCTTTGTGACTTGTGGTTCAGCCTCCTTCTTCTCTGTAGCCGCCTTGGCTTGTGTGGCCTCCTTGGTGCGCTCCTCTTTCACCTTCGCAGCAGCCTCTTTCACCTTCTTTTTAATCTCTTCGCTGTTCTGCTTCTAGGCGCATGACGGACAAAGTCTGGAATCCTACGGCCTTCGCCTCTGTTGAGAAGAAAGACTGCGCTACAGGAGCATAGACAGCTCGAGAAACCGCGGGTTGGGAAACGATACGACGTGATGCCGCTGAACTACGGATAACGCGCATAATCGCACGAGCCACGAAAGAATGCGTAAACAGCTCTGAGCCTGTTGCTTCGCGAACATTCTCTTCTGTCTCTAGCTCAAATTCTAGCAGAACAGCTCGCCGATGGGAGAGAGAAACCCCTTCCAGAAACTGTCCCGATTTTCGTCGCTTCTGAAAACAAACCCATATCTATCCACGATACTCGAAGAAGCCCGTGTTGTCGTTGCGCTTTGACAGACTATCGAAGAGAGCCCTCGCCTGCTCCACGTTGCGATTGTACCACTCGATCAGCTCCGGGTTCTTCGCCAACTCCTCGTTCAGAAGCTGGTGCATCTGGGTCATGCGAATCTTGTTGCCGTTACGCAAGAAGAGAGTAATGAACTACGATTCAACTCCGCCTGTCTACCCCACCGCTTCCTTCAGCTGCGCCTTTTCCCTATTCGCGTCCTCCTCGTCGCTCTTCTCTTCCTCCTCCTCCATGTCGATGCTGTCCGACGAATCGTCCGACGACGAGTAGGAATCGGACTCTTCCACCGGACTGTTCGCTTTCTCCTTCTTCCCGTTCTCATCCTCGTCGTCGTCGTTGCTCTAGTCGTCACGGAGTACCCGCGCGCTCACTTCTTCGTTCACCCACTTCGATGATTCTTCCTGAGCGTACTTGGTCTGATCAAACACCTCGTGGTCACTCTCGTCGGAGAACACAGCGCCGTCCACCTCTTCGTCCGACACACCAACACCTCCTTCCTCCATCTAGTCCTCACTCACCACCTTCTCGCCCACGTGAAGCTCTTTGAAGTCGGGCTCGTCGTCCTCGCCCTCCTTGTCCTCGCTGTCCTTTCGTTCGCGCTTGCGATTCTTCTTCAGCGACAACTCGTCCTCTTCGCCCTCAAAGCCCTTCTCCGCCTGCTTGAACTGCGTCTCCACTGCCTTCCCGAGATCGGTTCCCTTCAGCTGGCTCATGATCGCCTAGCCATCACCAAACAGCAATAGAAGGACATCCGTGGCGATGTGAACCGCGTCCTTCTGCGACTCCAGTCCCACGGAGGTGCTCTCCTTCTCGCTCTTGCGAATCAGGTCGCTCTCGCGAGAGCAGATGAGACGGCAGTTGTACACTCCCTTCACCTTCTGAACGAAGTACACGGGGTGGCTGCACTTGCTTGTGCAGGGAGGATCGCAATTGCAACCGCGACGAAGGACATCTTTCGATTACGTATCCACTCCAGACGTACAGTAGTGCGTCTTGATATCCGTCTTCTCGGCCTGGATGTAGGTTCTGTTGTCATTGTTGTATACCGACACTGTGTCCACGATGGCTTGCTTCGTGGGTTTGTATGTGTGATTTCTATTCGATGATCATGCAGCCGCCCCATAACACCTACAAATAGAGATTGCCGTCCTTTTCGTTGCCAAACATGTTGGACGTCTTTCCTGAGTCAAACGAGCGAGGATCGAACATCAGGATTGCTTCTTCCTGCGACTTCTTCACCATGGGAATCGGCTTGTAGCGTCGACTCTGCTGACTCGACGCGACGGACCCTGTGTCGGACTGCTGCATAATCCAGAAGAACGGGAGGTGAAGAAGACGTTTCTGATCGGTATACTCCGTTTCATTCGTTCGTGAGTTTACGCCGTTTCGCAGCATATGGTACAACAGATACAGCCAAACGATAGCGACGGTATGGCTCCTCCGGTGACGCGCTCATTCGATAGAGGGATGGAACACGCCGCCCTCTCTTAATCCCAATGTCTCCGTTGCCTTTTCCTACTGGATTGTGATGAATAGGGGGAAGAAGCCGACTATTCGGAGGAAACCGATACAAGCGATTCTATGAACTGCGAGCGGATGGGCAAGTGCATGAAGTGCGCATGCATCGGGTCCATATGCGTTTTTATCTGCCTCTTCGGAATCATCGTGTACAGTCTCTTTGTGCTTTTGGATGGAACTGTATACTGTGCAAGCGTGTTGTTACTGCATAGGGAACGGGTGTTTCAATCATCCGCGATGAAGATGGCAACGTATACAGAGAGGACGATGGGGAGGGAGTTTGCATTCCTTTATTGCTTGATCCGTAGTTTGATCTCTTCGACTTGTTCGGCATGAGAGAACACATCCAAGAAGTGCCATTGGACTTAACGCTCGAGCAGATCCACAACGGCTATTCGACAGACGTGATGCAATGCGTTCACGGTCACGTGTAGTATCCTCTTTCTGTCAATCGGCGATGTCCGAGCTGTGGCGGTCATGGCGTGCACGCGCAGCGATGCCCTTACTGCGGTGGTTCAGGAATGGTTCGCACAAATCGCGGAATGGCCTAGTCGTGTGTCCATGTCCATCTTGACGCGTAGTTGCAATTTCTGTCACGGACAGGGCATGGTTGCGTCTGACACTTGCGAGGTGTGCCACGGAAGCGGCACCGTGACGAAGGACTTCTCTGTGAAGATTGAGGTTCCTGCCGGCGCATCCGACGGCTGGAGCCAGGTGTACAAGTTGAACGACGGGAGCAAAGTGCGGTTCCGCGTTCATCAGGTATCGAACCCATCCTTTGAACGTCGCGATGCCGATCTTGTTACCCATGTCCATATTTCTCTGAAAGAGGTGGAAGCGTTCGAGCGCATTGAGGAATAGGCATTGCTGGGGACAACGCTCCACCTAACCACGATAGATAAGCAGACTATTTCTGTGGACGTTCCGCCCTGCTCCACGCAGCCCTTCAGCACAATCCAGAAGAATGGATACGGACTGACGCGCTTTGAAAACGGCCATTCCGCGGGTATTTCGTCATTGCTCAAGGGAAAGAGGGGCAATTTGCTTATTGTTGTGGAGATCGATTTTCCGGATGGCCTCACGGCGGAGCAGCGCCAGGCAATTGAAACCATGTTTTGATATCTTGTTTGTTGTCACACAGTGGATAGGGTGTTGCGGATAACAGAATGGAAGGGGCGTTTGCTTGTTTGGCCCTCTCCTTCTAACAAATTGAACTCTTCTCTGTACGAAGAGATGAGTGGTCAAAATTAACTGAATCTTTCAGTTATTCCAAAAGTAGAAAAAGGGTTTTGAGAATGTCGTTAAGTCGCTCTGAGGAGTTGTTGGACATTGCTAAGAAGATCCTGCCCTGTATAGTGCCGAGGGACGAAACGTGCCGTTATTGTTCTTCAACCGTATTACTCATAGCTATTTGCTACGAAGCGAATCCTGATACGAGTCTTGATAATTGCACCCATAGATTCTGCAGGAGGTGCGTTCTCGGTTTAATCCAGAAAGTAGCCGGATCCAGTGATACCTTTATTCTAGAAAGAGACGGTTTGTCCTATTTGCCGGACCTCCTTCTTCAACTATATCACAGATGAAGTATTCGAAGAAGGGATGGCTCATCTCTAGCAATACCTCTTCCATGTTATGGAAATTGTGAACGGCGATCCATCGGTACGGGTTATTGTCCGATTCCCTTACGAGTAGAACTGTATTCAGACAGTGAACAAGGTCTTCTTCTTTCCCAAGGTAAGTGACAGTAGGCCGCAATTTAGTGTAGGAGGTGCAAAAGTTGTGCATCCTTCTCACTTGCCTGAACAACACTTCCGACAATGTGAAATCTTGCGTTTGTCGTAACGGCTAGGTGTACAACGTCGTCATGCCGAAGCTTGCTTCTGTTTCTCCTCAGGTGATTGGGCGTTCACCGTAGTTCATGCTTAGGATTTGGTAAACATGTTGAAACAACTGGACGCGACGAACAAGATGATGGAGGATCGCAATCTGTTCCAGTTCGCGTTCAACAACGCGCGGATTCTCGAAAAGAACAACACATTCTATATTGAATCGTTTGAAGAGAGGAACGGACGTATTTGTGGATCGGGAACAGCCTACTACCCCAACCAGATTACGATTACTGGAAACTTCCAGAACGATTATCCCTGCGGTCGTTGCACGTTGACCTTCGGAGCCTCCCAGATCACAGAGGAGGCGACGTTCGTGAATGCACATCGCACCGGTCACATCAAGGTGACCTATCCCAGTGGCATTGTGGCGACCGTCAGGCTGAACGACTCCTCGCCGTTCCTGTTCCAGTCCGTCATCCCCTACAGCCGCAACTTCTACAATCACAGCGTGATTGGCTTTCCGTGCGTCACCCCCGATATCATCGCCCTCAGCTACAATGATGTCTCCTACAAGCCGAACGAGGTGGAGGACGTCGCCTGGCTGCTGAAGCACTTCGACGTACATCAGATCTCCATGAACGTGGACTACAGCGACAACGCTCTGCGGAACATCGAACAGCACTGCAGAGCCATGCTGGAGGGCGAGATGATTCTCTCGAACCCCAAGTTCAACCACGTGCAGAGCGTCACGCTGTGCTGCCAGGCGCTCATCGCGAAGAACCGCCTCAACTATATGCTCCCCGAAATCTCCTCGCTGCGCAACATCAACACGCTGCTCGCGCGCACCGTCCAGCGCTGCTGCAGCTGCGAGCTGGAGGAGGAGGAGAAGATGAACTGCAACTACACGCTGAACAGCATTCTGAGGGTGCTGGGCTACAGTCCCTGCCTCCGCTCCATCACCATCGTCGCGTACCCCGACAGCACTCTCAACCTCAGCGGCGGACTGTTCTCGCGTGTGTCGTCGCTGACGCTGAAGGGTGGGTGTGATGGCACGTGCTGACCCTCAGACTGCTTCCTGACGCAGAACATCGTGCTCGGCGACCTCCCCGAGTTGGAGAGCCTGCAAATTGAGAGTGCGTGTTGTGAGCTTCTCTCACGCTTAGCTGTCGCCATGCAGTCTCTCTCTCTGACGTCCTACCTCCCCAAGTGCCGCTCCTTCTCCATCTACGGTACCTTTCCTCTCTCTCCTCCACCGTAGGCTGCTTCTCTCTCGAAAGCGTCGAGATCGGGAACGAGTGTCTCTCTCAGTGCACCTCGCTGACCATCACACGTACCTCTCCTCCTCCATCGCCACTCGTAGAATGCTCCGCTTTGAAGACCCTCACCCTCGGCGACCACAACATGGAGTCCGACACGCGCTCCACGCTCAGCCTCGTCAGCAACCTCGCTCTGGAGCGCATCGCCGTCGGCGCACACAGCTGCACCTGGGTCGACTGGGTCGAACTGGGTTATTGAGTCACTTCCCTCTCACTCGCAGATCTCTTGAAGCTGCGCTCCTTCTCTGTAGGCGAATCTTCCTTTTCGAAGACGTCTCGCTTTTCCCTTTTACGCACGGCTGCTGCGGGGGCGTTACCAATAGACACGCCGTCGCTTCGGTCTCTCGTCATCCCAGACAACGCGTTCGCGAATGCGTCCTTCAACGTGTTCTGTGAGGCTCACGAGAGGGCGTCACGACTAGACCCTCTGTTGAGTCTGGAGTCCTTCGAGGTGGGTCGCAACTGCTTCAGCAACACGACGCAACTCATTGCGATGAGTGCGTTTCATTTTGCTCTGTAACGCCCAGAAATGCCAATGATTTCCAAACTGCACATCGGCGACCATTCCTTCCAGAATGCTAGAATCACCCCGATTTCTGGACCCCTGCGCAAAGAGGACGAAGCCATCACTGTGGAGGATATTGCCGAAGGAGAGTCCCTCACGGAGGAGCAGGCGATCCAGCGCTTCAAGTGTCCCTTCACGCACCTGACGGAGATCTCCATCGGCGAGGGCTGTTTCTTCCGCACCGTCGTCCTCTTCATTCACAGTGCGTTTCCCGCCATCTCCTCACGCGTAGATATCAAGTGCCTGCAAACGATCCGCATCGGGAAGGGCTCGTTCCACGATTTGGTGACAGTGAATCTGTCGTGTGGGCGTCAGTGAGAGGCGTGAGGGATAGACTTGCCCGAGCTCACGTCGATGCGTGTGGACTTCTCCGAGAACAAGGAGCTGGCGATGTTCAGAGTGTTCAGTGCGGGTGTGTGATGTGCGTGATGGGTAGAGGTGCCCAGACTGGAGTACATCGCCGATGTCAATGGCAAGAGGTTGCCCTCCCTCCACTTCCCCAGTCTCATTAACTTCCTCTATCGAGGTAGGAATGGGCTGTGGTGGTGACGCGTAGACATATCGGAGTCGATGAAGCAGCAGTCGTGTGAGCCCTACACGGTGAAGGACCGGCATCCGAACGCATACTTTAAGGAAACCGAGTACATGGGACACACGAACCATGAAGTGAACGACCTTACGGACGATTTTATCCGGAAACAGCGCAGACTGTATGCTCTTAATAACTAATCGTTAACGGCATTCAAGTCCTTCGCACCTCATACCCGCATGATCAGTAACCCATTGTGTGTGTTTCTTGCAGCAAATGTGGGTTGGTGTGTTTCTCGCTGTGAACGTGGGTTG
>ENA-UEQW01003033-UEQW01003033.1-human-gut-metagenome-genome-assembly--contig:-NODE-3033-length-11906-cov-7.088342_pt1 | contig 11906 bp, 18 predicted proteins | sample MGYA00242947_ERZ507947 | MGnify/ENA primary metagenome ERZ507947 (study PRJEB26167, sample SAMN06115421) | human gut metagenome | host: Homo sapiens | place: China:Guizhou | collected 2015-03-17... | reverse complement strand
GAATGATCACCATCTAACCATTCTCCATCATACACAACACCTCCATTTCGATCATACTTAACACCACGTCCCCATGGATTTCCGTTATACCATTCGCCTTCATACTCAATCCTCTCGATATCTGAATAGTAACTAACACCATAGCAAACATTCCATTCCCACACTCGAAATCCTTCATACACTTTACAGTTGCTCTTATCATACAATACGCCCCAACCAAACGGTTTGCCATTCAATACGTCTCCTTCCCAACGATCTCCATCCACACTCAAATCCACAATCTCATTGTGTTTTACTTTACTCAAATCAACATATCCAGCTCTCAACAATCTCCGATTCTTCATATCTCCCACGATCATTACTTCATCTTCCCCAACAACCACTGCATCATTCATTCTTGAAACACACATAAGAACTCGAAATCCGTTCTCACTGCCATCGTATTCGAAGAAGAAGCCAGTATACTTACACTTCTTAGGATTCACAGCGTCTTTCATCGTCCTTATCGTGTCCAACGCAACCTCATTCCTTTCCACTTCGCCAACCACTTCTCCACTACCCCTACGTGTAATACACCCAATTCACTCCAGACCCTTCATCCACTCTCATGTCATTCTCATACACGTCATTACATTCACGAACCATCATCAAACCGCAGACAGTGAAACTATTACTGACAATTCGTTAACCGGTTCTTCTCCAACAAACACCCCAAAACAACAACAAATATGAAAGAAGCGACTCATCCTTCAACTCTTCAATCACATAGTCTCGCAAACCAGCCTCCTCTTCCCAACCCATCTTCTCCAACATCTCCATCGCGTTCTTGAATTGTTTCTTCTTTATATGATACACGATCCACTCTTTCCACACCCACTCGTCCTCATACCCCAATGCGACCACTTCTTCATACCAATCGGAATAGAACAGCAAATCGTACTGCTTGTCTTGCATCAATTTCTTCGCCGCACTCTCAAACACACACTTGTACTTCTTCATCGCATGTCCCTCACATGCCACAAATGGCAACACACTGAATGCATTCCCCTTCTCTACAATCGTCTGCAACGATTCCACACGTTTCTCCTCGTCCATCACCGCAAACACGAGATCACACAAGCACTGCGTCAGTTCACGATCTCCTTCATGTAACATACCCACCAGATGACTCCACTCCTCCTGTACCTTATCACCACACCACTCCTTCACTTCCTCACAGATCATCACGATGTCCTCACAACACGCTCTGCTCACGCGCTCATCGCACAGCACCATCTCGTTCATCACTCTCCCCACTGCACACAACACATCCCTCTCCCTCCCCACGCGTTCAAGAACAAATCGCGTGATGCGAATCTTCACCTCTTCACTCCCCTCCAGCTCCACACACGCCAGCAACAACTGCTTCAACAACACGACATCTTCAATACCCTCCTCCTCGACCACTCGCTTTATCCACCACAGAACACGCACATCCTTTCTGTGCGCACGAATCGTATTCCCCAAAAACGCCTGATTTCGGACCTGCGCCAGAATGTCCCCTCCAACGGGAATGCCAAAAGTCTGGCAGTTTTCTTGGATGCGATAGAGCCGCGCCGCCGTCTTCAACTCCCTCGCGTCCAACACAACTCGCTCCTTCTTTGACGCGTTCTGCAACAACGCCTCCACGCAAGAAGGAGGGAACTGTTCCAACATCCACGCCACTGCCGAACACAGGAGGTATTTCGTGAATGCCGGAAAAGAACCCGATTTGACGCGCGTCAGCAGGCGAGTGGTTTCACTCACGAACACGTGTGGACCGATCTCCATGAAACCCTCCAACAGGTACGCCACGCCCAACACACGCTGTTTCTCCAGTTTCTCCAATTCACAGAGAGACGCCTCTTCGATGGGCGTGTTCAGCAAGATCTCGATGGCACGTAGCGTGATGTCATGATAATCATACCCACACTGATCACTGATCACTTCCATCACGGAGTGCAGATACACGCCTCCACACTCCTCCTCGTTGAACACGAATCGCTTCATCTCCGTCTCGCTCGCACTTCGCTCCATCCACGCGTGGCGTTCTCGTAACGCACTCCTCGTCTCTGTCACCGTCTTCGCGTCAACCTCGAAGCGTCTCCGCTTACAATCACGCACCACACGCGTGTTCGCAGCTCGCTTCCTCGGGTTCTCTCCCTCGCTCTCTCGCTGCATCACACGCCACAACGAGAAGGCGGTTTCAGCGTACACCTTCTCCAACGCACCACCACTCTCACACGCCACGCGAACAAACACACTCTCCAGGTAGCTCTGAAGCGAGGCGAAGTGGTCGCGGATCGCGCTCTCTGCAAAGAGAGGAAGAAGCGAGGACGAGCACGCCGAGGCGCCGTGGAAGAGGCGAGAGGATTGTGTGTGGATCACCGCACAGAGATACTCCACACGACACTCCCGCGTGAGGCGGCTCTTCGCGTCGATCTCCATCTCCTTTTCTTTGTCTTCACCCTCACACCCCTTAGAAAGCCCAGCGTGACACAATTCGAGGGCTCTTCCGGCAGCCTCCATACGGTCCTGACACCTCGCACAGGGGTGTGTCGAACACACGGAGTCGTGCGTGTAGCGCCTGGCGAGCGACAAACAACACTGCGCCAGCCTGAAGGGCTGACTCACCTCGGCGAAGGCGAGAAGGAAGGAGGCGACGGCGCTCCATTCCGGAACGACGGAGAACGCCACCACATCCTCGAGCAAGTGGAAGAGAACCGTCTCCATAGAGAGTCCACAGAGCGAGAAGACGAGAAGGTACTGGGAGTAGTTGTACCACGTCACGTGCTGGCGGAGCTGCGACCACGGGTCCTGCAGGAGCTGTTTGACGTTCACGCCAGGAAGAATGCTCTGATGGGACTCCACGAAGTGGAGGAGTTGGAGCGTGGACGTCGCGCTCTCGCCCTGCGTGGAGTAGAGAAGAGCCAACACGGCATATTCCGTGCCAGAGAGGGATTCAATCGCCTCCTTCACGATGTCACGCACCACCTCGGGAGCTAGCTCGTGGCTCAGCAGCTGGAGTAATGCAGTCAGTCGATTCGCGTCCTGCGTGCGCACCAGAATCCGCGCCATCTCCCGCGCAGTGGCTTCAGCAGAGCACTTCATCGCGGAGCAGCACTGCAGAATCTCCGGAAAGCCCAGTCTATGCCTCAACACGCTCTCGCTCACTCACTCGCTCTGCTCCACCAGCGCGGGAACGCTCTGCAACACGCTCTCCGGCGTCACCTCCTTCACGCGACACTTCTCCCACAAGAACTGCTTCCACGCGAAGAACTCGCTCTTTCCGCGGAACAGCGCCAGACTCCGCGCGTCGTCCACCAGACAGTTGTACGCCACACCCACGTCGCTCACGCCCATCGCCACCGTGCTCGACTGCAACGACGCCGACTGCAGCGCCGCCTGAAGGAGCGTCACCGCCTCGCGCAGCGTGCACTTCGCCAGACAGCACAGCAGACAGTAGGCGTCCCGCGCGTAGTACTGGAGGAGGCGGTGGAGCACCTGGTCCAGCAGGAATGACACCGGCTGGTTGGAGAGACTCTGCAGCGAGGAGGGCGAGGGCGTGACGGCGCGGAGCGAGGGCTGCGAGCGCACGAGGGAGACGACGAGAGGAAGAGCCGTGAGCTCGATCTGGTTGGTGGTGATGCATTGGAGCATGGTGGCGAAGACGGCTGGCGAGATGTCCTCCGCACCGCTAGAGGTGATGTGTGTGCGCGACGACATACAGCGTGTGTCGGTAGAAGAGCGTGACGAAGGAGACCACGACGTCGTTGCTGAGCAGCAGTCCGTGCTCCTCGTACAGCGGGAGAGGCAGAAGCGAGGCGAGCGGCGAGGCGGGCTGTGTGAGGGCGATGAACTTGCGGAGAATAAGCGCTTCGGTGAAGGAGGAGGTGATGAGCGAGGTGAGTGTCGTCGCGACGGGCTCGATGACGATGCACAGCCGGCAGATGTCGATGGTGATCAGGAGAAGCGTGTCGACGAGCTGGAGAAGAGGCAGATGGGGCTGCGATGCACTTGCCTCGACGATGTCTACTCGTGAGAGGGAGAGGAGACAGCCACGGAAGAGACAGGAGTGGAGGTCGTCGAAGAGAAGGGGAATGCAACAGCACAACGTCTGATACGCCTGCGAGGACGAGCACTGCGAGCATTGCGAGCACTGTGAAGCGAGAAGACGCTCGAGGAGGAGGTGGAGTTGTCGCAGTGTCTCGAGAGCGCGTGTGCTGGGCGTCTCGTCAGTAATCAGATGGGCGCTGAGGAAGTACACGGTGGCGAGAACGGCGTCAGCCTGGAGGAGCATGGTCAGTCGCATGTACGAGGAGTACGAGGTGACGCGAAGCGGTGGCTGGGAGAGCGTGTTCTAGTCATCACCGACACACACAGCCACCACGTGGTAACCCTCAGGGTCCAGCACTCCACGCAACACCGCGTCGGTGCGCTCCTTGGAGTGGGACAAGTACGACGCGTCCAATCGGAAGTGAAACTCCTTCTGGAGGGCGAGCAGGGTCTGGAGGTGGAGTTTCAACGACTGCTCGCAAAACCCGAACACTCCCAGCACACCTACAACTCACCCCACACCACAACCCCCACGGTGAAAGAGAGAAGACTCGACGCGTTCGCTGAAGTGCTGCAGCCACGCCAACAACACCTCCACACGCAGCATCCATACCGCGTCCTCACACTCCTCGTCCAGCAGCGACACGCCATACAGGAACACAGGCATCACCTCCTCAAAGCCGCCTTCTTGCACGCACGCGTCGCAGACCTGGAGGATCAGAAGACAGTCGTTCTCGTCCTCCAGCAGCACCATCGCCAGCGACAGCAGACATGCCTCCAGCGCCACGTCGCGGTACACCGCGGTCAGCAGACGCAGGTCGTTCACCGTCTCCTCGTCCTACGTCTCACTCGCCATCGCAGCGCGCACGTAACGGTGAATCAGCACCTCGGCGATCAGACTCCCCGCGTCGGCTCCCGTGAGCAACAACGAGTCGCAACCGCGCTGCACCGTCCGGTTGCGCAGCTTCAGAATCACGCGCTGTTCCTCCACGTAGCGGTGGTTCTGCGCCGACACGTCCATCTATGCGTCACCTCCCTCCGCCACACACACATAGCCCACACCCTCCTCGATCATCCCCAACACCACCTCGCTGTACGGCGGCAGACGACTCTCCACGCCCTTCAGCGCCTCGATGCGCAGGTTGTGGGACTCGATCGCGTCCCAGAGGAAGCGCAGACGACGCTCGTTGAGCTCCCCCACCTTTTCGAGCTCACGCTGGATGAAGTAACTCAGCACCTCGTCGAGACTCATGTTGCGTTCCACACAGAACGGAGCCACGCGCAGTTTCAGCTCCTCGCTCAACAACTCCTCGTTCTGCAGGTCGTCCAGCAGCGCCACCACCAACTCCTCGCTCGATTGGAGTTGCAGCGAGGCGGAGGGCGCGATGGCGAGTTGGGCGGTTTGCGCGACCTCGAGCAGGTTCTGGAGATAGCTGTGGAGACGGAGCACGCGCTCTGTGAGAGAGGGATTGGCGTCGAAGGCGAGCGGGAAGGAGAAGAACGTGGCGGTGAGCGCGAGGAGGTTGCGAAGGAGAATGATGAGCAGATTCCGCCGTGACAGCAAAGAGGACGCTGTGGAGAGACGTTGTGCGGAGTAGTCCACCAGCCAGGTGAAGAAGGACTCCTTCTCCTCCTCGCTGGCGCTGCGCAGAAGATATTCGTTCAGCCACGTCAGCAGGTCCTCATCCACCACACAGCCCTCCGCGCGGACGACGCACTGCATGAAGGCGTGGAGTGCGTGCCGACATACACCTCGGATCTCCTCACACTGTCTCAGCGAGGCGGGCAGCGTGTGGATCTGGCGCCAGAGGAACAGCACGGACTTGTAGTCGCCTCGATACAGTAGTCCCGTCTGGAGTTGTTCTAATGACGTGTGTTGGGCGTGCTATGCGATGAACTGAGTTCGTTAGGAGTACGCTCCACGACACAGTGGGCGGGATTCGGTCGTGCGCGAGGAGGTGAGAGAAGAGTCTCCACTTGAGTTGGAGGAGGCGCACCTGGTCGCTCTCCTCGTGGCGGTCTTGGAGGAGTTTCACGCAGAAGAGGAGCACGTCGGAATACGCCGAGAAGGACGGGTAGCTGTCCTGTTGAAGGACAAAGGGGATGAGAGAAGAAGGCGAGGAGGAGAGGAGTGTGAGGAGGGGTGAGTTGTTTTTCGTTTCCGTTTCCTTCTCTTCCTTCTCTTCCTTCACCTCTTCCTTCACCTCTTCCTTCTCTTTCACCTCCTTCACCCACGCATGGAGAAGGAACACGGCGTGTCGACGCAACACGAACATCCTATCCAACTCCTTCTCTTCTGCGAACCGGTACGCCTCAGCGAAGGCGCCCCTCGCCAACAGCACCTGCACGTCAGAGAAGAAGAGAGCCCTCACGCGCAGACAGTGCTGGTCCGTCGCCACGAGCAGTCGCGACAGTGAGAAGGTCAGCGAGGACGACGCCTCCTGTTTCCTGTGGTAGTGCAAAGAGAACACGAAGGGCGAGGGCAGCAGGAGCAGCGCCTCGTCGCGCACCTCCTCGCTCACCACCTCCACGCGACCGTACGACAGCTCCACCAACACCAGAACCTGTTCCGTCTCTCTCTGCTGCTGGACGAACCCGTAGATGTGTGCTGAATCAGGCGCCTCGGAGGGAGAGAGGAGAATCGCGTTGAGGGCGGAGGCGCTGTCGGAAGAAGGAAGGACGGCGAGCGGGAAGAAGGTGGAGGCGGCGAGAAGGAGAACACAGCCGTTGGCGGTGGTGACGAGGAGGAGATCATTGTGGAGGGAGAGCGTGCGGATGGAGGTGTTGTAGAGTACAGAGGATGGGAGTTGCTAGAGGTGAAGCGGGAGACGGAGTGAGCACATTACGGATGATGCGATGACCGTTGGAGAAATCCACGCGAAGAAGCGTCACATTGCCTTCTCCTGCGATGAACACGGAATGATCGCCGTCCTAACAGAAAGAAGAGGAGGAATCGCCCACAACCGCCATGCACGCGATACGGGAAAAGAAGGAGCTGAAATCGTACTTCAGCACGTTCATGTTGTCTCTTTCACGCAAAATCGTCTGCGTATCGTCCTCCTGGAGCGAACGACGCAGCAAGGGGAGGTTGAGTCCTGTGATCACGATGACTTCATTCCGCACCGTTGCGACCACAATCATCCCAGATTCACTCGACCCAAGCCAATTCAGGGCACAGAAGGATTGGCTCTGTTCTGTCGTCGGAACGATGCACTGCGAGAAGAGGAACGAACCGTCCGTCGTGTAGACTCCCACTCTTCCATCGGAGAAACCCACAAACAGATAATCGCCCGACGAATCGTAGCACAAGCACTACACATCATTGCCAACGGATCGACAAGAGTACATCCACCGGACTCCCCACATCAAGGTGTTGGCACTCCCCAACTCCCGTTTCCTTGTTCATTTTCACCTGGTAAATCGAATTGTCGATGGAGAAGCATGCCGGATAGTCTGGATTGTAGCTCCTTACGGCTTTCGCCACTACAGCCATGATATCGACGAAGAATGCAATACGTGGATTTGTGATGTATGTAGTTTCCTTGCAGCATTGCAGTTTCTGATATCTAGGAATCACACCGACTGGAACGCGGGAACTACATGTGGTTCGATTTCCGTTCATTCGGTGCTTCCTCTTTCATCCTGTCATAGGATTTCAAGGAATGGGAAGGGGAGAGTGGGATTTGATCTCAGCACTCCTTTCCAATCACACTCCTTTCCTCTCCACAACACTTAAAACAAACACACCAACTAAACAACACTTTTCTTCTCCTCAGCCATCTCCTCCACCTTCTTCACCATCTCCTGCTCCTTCTCGCGATCCTCCTTCTCCTCCTCCACCACCTTCTCCGCCGCGCTCTCCAGCTTCTTCTTCGTCTCCTCCTCGTTCTTCCTGATCACCTCATTATCGTCCACCACCATGTCGTGCAGTCCCAGCGCCTCGTCCTCCTCCCACGTGCGGTCGTAGTCGATCACCTCCAGACGCGGGTCTGGGTTCGGCGCGCAGTCGCTGTAGATCCACGAGTTCGCCAGCGGGTCCACGATGTCCAGCGTGAACGCCCGCTTGCCCTCTCGCATCTTCTTCAGCTCCTCCATGAACTCGCCGTACTGCTTGCGCTTCTCCTCAATCGCGCTGTCGCCCAGGAAGATCGGGTGGTTCTCGCTCATCCCGTCCAGAATCGCCGCCAGCAGACCCTCCACCTCCGTGTACATGCCGCCCAGCGTGCCCGACTCCAATTCAAGGTCGATTTCGGGAATCTACAAATAACCCGGGATTTCTGGAACGCACGAAGACGGAAGCCGTGTCGCTCTTCAGCACGTCGCGACGAATGTCCTCCGCCGCGTGTTCCTCGTCCACGTGCAGGATGAGACGCTGACCCTGCTTGGGAATGCTGCCGCCACACTTGATCTACGACTCAGACCACACACCCATCGCCACCTCGTTGGTTCTGAAGCCGCAGAAGTCGCAGACGAAGGACATGATGATCACCTCCTTGAAGTACGGAATGTCGGTCACGCACATGCGACTCTCGCCCATCTTGCCGCACGCGTGGCAGGGCACCTGCATCACCATCATCTGACCGTCACGCCACCACACAGCACACACCTCCTTGTCCGCGTCCACGGCGGACGAGTCGAAGTGTCGGTACTTGCTGTCGATGTGGAGATTCCCGCCCTCCTTCGTCTCTACCCCTCACTCCCACTCCACACACGCACCCTCCTTCTCCTCCTCGTACTGACCCGCCTCGCCCCACTTGATCTCGCTCTCGTCCTCGGGCAGCGCCAGACCCAGCGCCTATCGCTCACGCCCTCTTGCCGCGCCTACAATGTGCTGCTCCTTCGTGCGGTAGTAGTGGAACACGCGGCAGTGCGGATCCTTCTATGACTGAAATCGGGGCGATTTCGGCACCTTGGGGAGGTAGGGGTTCTCCACGAAGGAGTTGCCCGAAGGATCGTCCACGATGAAGGTGAACGGCAATTCCACTCCCTGACCCAATCTGCGGGTTACCCCTCACGCGCAATCGAACTTGTCGAGGTGCTCGCAGAACGCCTCCACGCTCGCGTACACGTCCGGACAGGTCTCCTTGCGATACGGCTGCTCCTGGCGGAGCTGCTCGCACACGCGGGAGAGCACGCCCTCGACCGTGTTCAAGTCTCCCTTCTGCGTCTCGGCCGGAATGTCCAGCTGCATCTCCGGAATGCTGATGACGCAGTAGTCTCCCTTGATCACCTGGCGGTTCAGGTCCTATTGCTCACGCTCCACGAACTCCGCTACGATCTTGTCCTGCACGGTGAGCTCGTAGCGAACGCCGCGCTCCTGGATGGGCGCTCCGCTCTGGATTTCGTTCGACTTGAAGCCGCAGTGGGGGCCTGCGCGTGATGTGAGCTCAACGCGACGTACACTCAAAGGAAACGATGATGACCTCCTGGAAGTTGGGAATTCGGGTCAGCATCAGCCGGTTGTGACCCTCCTTGCCGCAATTCGTGCACAGACCGTCCACATCTACCCCCTTAACAACGCACCCCTCTCTTACAGGTAATTCCATTTTCGTCCGTGTGAATGAGAGCGTTCTCCACGGGTTCTACGGGTTAGATGGGAGAAAGAGAGGACGCCTACGATTATCCTCCTCCTTCTCCTGCTGCTCGTTCTCCTTCTTCTCCTTGTCGTCAAACGTCGATCCGATCTCCGTAAACCCTTTCTCTTCCATGGTGAATTCTTTGGTGTTCTTTTGGAATCGTGCGTGTGAGGAGTTGGGGGATCCCACGGGTCAGGAACAAACAGAGAGTTACCTTGTGCAAAGCCTTAGCATCATCCTGCTAAACGGATCGTCCTTCTCCTGCAGTGCCTCATAAGAGGTGCAATCATTGACCACCAGAGAATGACTGACTCTCCACAGTTTTTTATCCGTTCTTTCAAAGGCAAACTCTGGATTCACATCTACTCTTCACACAGCAACTGAACTCACACCCTTTCCGATGATGTAGCGCGGTCTGAATAGAGTGTGACCTTCCAGTATGATGGGCTTCAGAGCAGGGAGCGTGTTCAGATACAGAGAACAACGGTCCATTCTGTTCTTCGGAATCGTCACTTCAGCGAGCTGCTCGCAATCTACCCCTCACACAAGAGAAGCACTCCAACCGATGATCTCCAGCGTACAGTCGTTCTTGTTCATCATGTTCAGCTTCAGTGTCTCCAACTTGGGCAATTCTACACTGAATCCACACACACATAACGCACTCTGGAAGGACAGTTTGGAAAAGCAATTGAAGCACTTTTCGCCGAATTGGAGCGTTTCCAGCTCGGGAAGGTCTACACTCACACGAGAATCCAAGCAGTACTGTCAAGAACGAGGGTTTTGGCATTTGAAAACGATCCGTTGTTGAACTGGATCTCCGTTAGCGAATTGCAGTCTATGTTCACAGACGACGATTGGAAACGACCTGTGACGGAAAAGGACTTGAATGTGTGACACGAATTCTCATTCGCGACGATCTTCCTTAAAGAGTTGCATCGTACGAACTCCACACTCCTCTCTGGACCGCCTGCTCCCGTATTTCTGTTGGAAACGGACGGCTCCCTCGTGTTCCCTGTAGTATTTGAAACGGGCGACTCTCTCATATTCTCTGCAAAAGAAAAGGACGTCATGGTACATTCTACACCTCACCACCTCACTCCTCACACACCTTGGAAGGTGATCTTCGTCGCGGTGAGAACCTCAACGTTCCACTCCACACTCTCCCCAAGGATAACGTTGTGGAGCACAACCTCCTTCAGCAGCGTGCAGCGTTCGAGCAGGTTGAGAAGGTCACTTGAGTTGATCACGTCTCGATTGATCTGGTAGACGAGCAGCTTCTCGGAAGTGTTCACCTTGTCCTCGACGACAGCCTTGTTGTCCGTGGCATTGCACTGCGCGAGGTAGAAGTCGAGCAGTTCGCTGGACACCACTATCCATCAAGCCTGCAGAAGGCGACTACCAACATGCCCCCAGTCGCCATCGACCCTGGAGAAGTTGCGCATCGGCTCTCCCTTCACGAGCAAGTTGATGATGTCCCCGTTGTAGTACTCGTCGCCAAACGTGTACGTGTCAAGCGAGTCCTTCATCCCAGGAGTGGACAGGAAGTACTTCTCCGAGTCGCCTTCCTTGTGGCAAATGTGTGGACCCTCGAAGATGTACGTGTTATCCTTATCGACCTCGCCGTTGTACTTCCATCCCTTCTGCTTGAAGTAACGCGCCATGAACTCCTGATACTCGCCGTTCTCTTCGTCGTCGCGATAAATCGCCTTCGACAACGGGTACTGCGTCTTGTCGTTCTCGGAGGAGGAGAAGAACGACACCTGGAGTCCGTACTTCCTGCCGTGAATGTAGAAGTCGCGACTCACCAGTTCTCTTGCGTTATGGTAGTCAAAACAGCCCTCCATTCGTCCATTCTCGAAGTGGCCCATCATCATGTCATTCTCCTTATGAGGGGAATAGTAATCGAAAGCGTTGCCTCTATTATCCAGAGACACGTACAGTATCCCGTCGCCATAGTACTTCTTATTCTTGTAGGTGCCCTCGTACACCAGCACGGTCTTCGTTTCCCTTCCCCAGATCAGCTCCTCCCCGTTGATCTTCCTGACTTCGATGGAGTCGCCTGTGTAGTCATTCCACGCCCTCCACTGACCGTGGTAGTAGTGCTTGAAAAACAAGTTCACGTCGTAGAAGGAGTGAGAGGTGACGAAGAATACCAGCGACGTCAGCTCGGGAAACGACAAGCGGTCCAGAGCATACAGGTAGTTGATGACACGATCGCGAGGACTCTCCTCGCTTCCTTCCGCTGTCGACGGGATT
>ENA-UEQW01003031-UEQW01003031.1-human-gut-metagenome-genome-assembly--contig:-NODE-3031-length-11916-cov-3.846186_pt1 | contig 11916 bp, 18 predicted proteins | sample MGYA00242947_ERZ507947 | MGnify/ENA primary metagenome ERZ507947 (study PRJEB26167, sample SAMN06115421) | human gut metagenome | host: Homo sapiens | place: China:Guizhou | collected 2015-03-17... | reverse complement strand
CCTCCGCAGAAGAATGCGGATGCGATGATGGAGGTGGCGGAGGAGATTAAGAAGGAGAAGAAGGAAGAGAAGAAGGAAGAGAAGAAGGAGGAGGTGAAGGAAGAAGTGAAGGAAGAGAAGAAGAAAGAGAAGAAGGATAAGAAAGAGAAGAAGGACAAGAAGGACAAGAAGGACAAGAAAGAGAAGAAGGAAAAGAAGGAAAAGAAGTAGCTTTATCATGTTGTTTGGAGTGTTTCGTCAACACACATAATCAATGTGGAGAGTAGCAGGGGCTGTTAGGAAGTCGTCCCTAATTCGTTCCGCGCTTTCTGGAAGAGCCCACTGCCAAAACAGCGTCTTCTCAACTGGTTTGCGATGGAGCAGGTACCATGTCCATTTCTCTTTTCATTGTAGTAGCACAGCACTCACGAGCGTTGGTGACCTGTTTTCGGAAATGGATGACGACGAAAAGTGGGAACTTGGGAATGGACAATGATTTCTCAGGTTTGCATTCCTAAACCGCATTTCGCTCAATCCATGTGAGTTCGACATGAAGAAGATCACGCAGTGTATTCGAGATGACCTTCTCATCAACAACATGATGACAGTACACTCGCTCTCTTCTCACCATTCGTAGTTGCGGAAACGCCTGTATTTGTACACAGAGCTGTGGAACCCCATGGATGGAGCAGTAGACGTGTGTATCCGCTGCGAGTGTAGGTTTTGCAAAAGCTCTACTCGGTGCTGTTCAAGCAACGCTACTACCGCATGCTCCTGTCCTACCACCAATTCCTGCTGGAACGCGACGTATCTTTGCTCCCCATTCTCAATGTGCAGGGATACGTGGATTTGTCCGTATCAACCGCTGATTACCTCATGACGTCCGCCGTGATGGAGAAGAAGGTGCAGTTCGCTCAGTCCGTATGGGGTTCCATTCCCGAAGCGTGGAGACGCATGCCGCGCATGTACTGTGGAATCGGGTCACTGACGTCATTCCTAGCTTCGTTTGTCATGCTTCTGTTTTCGCAGCGCCTATTCGATGAGGGCAAGCAGATTCTGAGCGGAAACGGTTATGCGAAGAATGCGTGCAAGGACGCTTCTGTGAACTGGAAGCTGTTGAAGGGACTGGAGTTGGCGGGAAGGCCTCGCGAGTGTCTCGCCTTCGCCAACCACATCCGCTCACTGGCACACAGTGAGAACAGCATCAGCAGTTCGTTGTGCATGGACGCCATTATCGGCTGCTACTGCAAGGAAGAGCGCTTCAAGGACGTGCTGACCTGGGTACGGACCATGAAGCGAAACTCCCTCAAGATGGAGCAATCCACGTATGACAGCATTTTGACGCTGTACGCATCCACAGACCGTTGGAAGATGGTGTACGAGAAGATGAAGGGGAGAGCGCAAGAGAAGGGACTGTCATTGAGCGATGCGGAGTTGGGTTCTTGCTGTGTGCTTTACGGGTAGTGACAAGTACTTGCAGTGGAAGGCGCGCGAGTACTTCTTCTTCAGAGCTACCGACTTCTTTTACGACAAGATGCACTCGATGAAGAGCCGCTTCTTCTTCATTGACGGGGATTCGATCCGTGCGTATCGTTCTGGTGGTGTGACGTGTAGGGATCGAGCAGCACAAGGGGGACGTATCGCTTCTGCAGGTGGTGCTGTTCATTCTGCTGGACAATTCTCCCAAGCGGTTTTTGGAGTTACTGAGCACGAAGAAGATGGTGGTGATCAACAAGAGCCCGTATGCGCTCCAGACTGTCGATTTCCTAACGAGCGTTGTGTACCCTCCCGTTGAGGTTGTGAAGACTGTGCGGTGTTTGAGAGTGGAGTGACGGGTAGAAGCGCATGATCACCATCCCGATAGGGAGCATAACGAAGTGGAAAGACGAAGTACAAGCGTTGGATCGTCATTTAGAACCCAGCTTTGTCACGGACGCTGAGTTTGATGAGTTCCTGGGTGTGTAATAACATGTCTACTCCAGTTTGTTGGGAACACACTCGTTTTGAATTGTCTCCAAAAGGGAGTGAAAAGGAGCGGCCGAGTCTCCCCCTTTTCAATCCTCGGTGATTGGAGTTTCATTCTCATTCTCTCATCGTGGGCGTTTCGTTCGTGGAGTGTTCCACCCTGTTCCCCAGATTCCCAAATAATAGTTTAATCAATGAGTACTGAGGTTGAATTGAAGGACATCAAGCCTGCTAGCAGCGAGTCCGAGGTGAAGCAGTTCTAGTGATGTTTGTGCGGTGATGTGTAGAGTAACCTCGCCCTGCGGCGATGAGACGTGCCACTGCAAGGATGAGGGCGAGCTGGTGCGCATTCTCAGCGGAGAGCACAAGCATGACATCGTACAGCACGAGGATCACTACGACGTCGTGCTGAACGGTCGTCTGCACCACATCAACGAGGATCATTTTGACTATCACGGCATTTACGACCCGAGCAAGAACAAGCCCGTTAGCGGATACATGAAGAGCATTCGCATGCTCATGTAGGACGTGTTGATGTGCGGATAACGGGTAGTGGAAGAGCGGATTTCCCTGAGCCGGAGAATGAGAAGAGACAGTACAACATCAGCGAGGAGGATAAACAGCGCTTCCTGAAGGCTAAGGCGGACAAGATCAAGAGAATGAAGAGCGATCAGTGCCACCTGATGATCCAGATGATTCTGACGGGCGCCTTCATGATCGTGGAGTTCGTCGGCGGTATCGTGATTCAGGCTCTGGCTCTCCAGGCCGATGCTATGCACATGGCTTCCGACTTGATTGCCTTGATTGTTGGTTACTGGGCCATTTCGCTGGCGCGTCGTCCGGAGAACCAGTACAACACCTACGGCTGGCATCGTTTCGAGGTGATTGGTGCCATGATCAACAGCGTGTTCCTGTTCGCCGTGTGTTTCAACATCTTCATTGAGGCCATCACTCGTATGATCGATATCAGCGAGGTGAAGGAGGGCATGTCGAGTCTGCGTGAACTCTACTTGGTGGTGGCTATTCTGGGTCTGGTGATCAACATCCTGGGTCTGCTCTTCTTCGGTTGTGGTGGCGAGGATGCTCACGGACATGCTCACGGACATGCCCACGGTCATGCGCACGGTCACGCTCACGGACATGATCATCATCACGATGAGGACGAGGATGACCATGACCATGAACATGAACATGAACATGAGCATGAACATGAGCATGAACACGAACACGAGCATGAACACGAGCATGACCACGAACACGAGCACGAGCACGACGTCTCCTCAGAAGTGGTGATTCAGATGGACGGCGACAAGAAGCCGAAGGAGCAGAAGAAGAAGAAGCGATCGGCCAACATCGAGGCTGTGTTCCTGCACGTGCTGAGCGACGCGCTGGGCTCCGTGGCTGCCATCATCAGCGCGTGTCTGATCAACTACGTGCCCGACGACCAGGAGTGGAAGTACTACGCCGATCCGATCTGTTCGCTGTTCATCGTGTTCCTGATTCTGCATGGGTCTATTCCCCTGTTCAAGAGCGTGCTGGGCATCCTGCTGCAGTCGGCGCCCGAGTCCATCGACATGAAGAAGCTCGAGGAGTCCATCTCGAAGATCAGCGGCGTGGAGTACTTCCACTCTCTGCACGTGTGGCAGCTGAACGAGGACATCATCGAGGCGTCCGTGCACATCATCTGCTCGCACGACTGTAACCATCAGGCTGTGATGGACAACGTGAAGAAGCTGTTCCACAAGGTGAACATCCACAGCAGCAGCGTGCAGATCGAGATCGTCCATAACAGCGGGTCGCAGGACGTTTGTAACGATATTGTGTGTGAAGACCACAATTGCCTTGCCCGCGATTGTTGCGCTTCGTCCCGTTTGGAGAAGGAGTTGAGTCTGCAGGACTCTGTGTCTAATTAATACGTTTAGCTGTTCTGCTTGTTGAAGACAGGAAATGGTTATGGCCTCGATCAACATCGCCGTAACGGGTTGCGGGCACGGAGAGCTCGACGCCTTCTACAGAATGTGCGAGGTGTTTGAGCGCAACGGGAAGAAGATCGACCTGCTCATCATTACCGGCGATTTCCAAGCGATGCGGAATCAGCAGGATTTGGGGTGCATGAAGTGCCCCGAGAAGTACATGTTCATGGTAGTCGAGCGGATGCAGGATGATTTCTAGAAGGACTTTTACAACTATTACTCGGGAGAGCGAGTTGCGCCCGTTCTCACCATCTATGTGGGCGGAAACCACGAAGCCACGAATTACCACAGAGAGCTGCATTACGGTGGCTGGGTTGCGCCGAATATGTACTACATGGGGTGCTCCAACGTAATTCGGTACAAGGGGCTGACAATCGGTGGTTTGTCCGGGATCTTCAACTCTCTCGACTACGAAAAGGGGTACTGCGAAACGGTTCCGTACAGTCCGCACAGTCCAGACAGAATCACCTCCTTCCACTACCGTCATCTCGACATCCTGAAGCTGCTGGCGTATTCCTCCCCTGTCGACATCATGGTTTCCCACGACTGGCCCTCTCGCATCTTCCAGTATGGCAACGTCGCGTCCCTGCTGCGGAGAAAGCCCCACTTCCAGTATCGTTGTTTGAGCGTGTTGAGGCGTAGAGAAGACATTGACAATATGAATTTGGGATCGCAGCCGCTCATGCAGGTGCTGGATGAGTTGAAGGTGACAATTCATTGCCGAGGTGATGAGTAGCCGGCGTATTGGTTTGCGTCGCATCTTCACACCAAGTACGCAGCGCTGTATCCACATCCGAAGAGTGCTCCCTCTCAAGAGGGGATTCATTCCGACGCCGTCGAAGGAGGCGCAGTTCCTATGGTTCCCCTGGAAAGACAGACGCGTTTTCTGTCGCTCGACAAGTGTTTGAAGGGAAGAGACTTCATGCAGGTGATTACCGTCGAGGTGGATCCTGCCTATGCGGATGACTGCGATTTGTATTACGACCCCCTGTGGCTAGCGATTGTGAAGGAGTCCCATCACTACGTGTCCTCCTCCACGAATCGCGTCATGTTGCCGGCACACCTGGCTGTGTCTCAAGAGACCCTCGATTTTGTGAAGTCGGTGGTTGAGGAGGGAGGAGGGGACATGAAACGTGAGGAAGCGTGAGGCGGCTGATGATGTAGGTGGTTTGCGCATTCAGAAGGACTTCATTCAGACCGCCCCTCCGTACTACGGGAATCGGACAGACCGGTACGATGGGAGTGTTGCAGAGCAGCGGGGGAGCAACCAGACGGACGCGTATTTGAAGATGCTCCAGTTGCCGCACAGAATCACGATTCCCTACGAGACGAGGCCGGTGAAGGACCCGAATGCGCTCGACTTAGATGATTTGTGGTGTGTTTGCAGGAAACACGAGAAAACACAGTGATGAGGGTAAATGTGGCATAGAGCAGAATCAGCGGGTACATGATGATGAAGCGCTGGTCCTTGCTACCGAGGAGGATTTCAATGAACCGAGAGGCGGAAAAGGAAGACCACAGGCAGCAGAGAATGCCCAGCGTGTAGCTGATAAAGTGTCTACGCGGAAAGCGATTCGATTAGCCAATACTTTGACGGAATGACCAGGCTCACGGCAGAGAGGAAGATGATGGGAATGATCGAGTACCCCAGAATGCTCGTGATGGAGCTCAGCGTGATTCCGGTCGTGGAGTCGTTCAGCAGTCCGATCAGGAAGTATCTACCACTCAATCGAAGCAAGCGCTCAACACATCAAGAAGCACCCAGCGAAGAAGTAGCCGTACGTGTAGCCGAACTGAACGCGTCCTCTCTACGAGTCACCGTCCCCGCGAAGAACAGACCAAGAGCGACAGAAGTGCGATAAGGAAGCAGAACAGAATGGGTCCGGTCAGATCAGCGTCCTGCGCAAGAACGGAGTCGATTCTCTTGCGAGGATTCAGCACGACGCAAATCTTGTTGTAGATGTGGCTGAAATCAATGCCCAACTCTGTGCCTTATGCTACACAACTGAAACGCACCTTCGAGGAGAGGCGGCTCGTTCTCGTAGTCTTCTTCGACGGTCGTTTGCATATTCCCGAAACCGAAATCATTGTCGTTGTTGTAGCTGGCCGGAATGAACGGTTTATACGTCTCCTGGGGTCTAGACTATCAAGCAGCCGACAACACAGCAAACGCGTCGACACTCATCCAGTCGTCAGCATATCCTTGACCGTAGTTGCTCTACGCCGTTACGGTTGTGTGAATCGTCCCACCATTTCACAAAAGAATCAATGGAGACTGCAGTGTTCAACAAACACGGAACAAGCATTTCACGGAGGTGATACCATTAAAACAGAAAGAAAAACAGTCTTCAAGAATGCAAACACAAAGTCACCTAAAGTGAATATCTAAGAGGACGCGCGATAATAATGTCCCTTAGATGCGCTGGTTCGTGTAGCAAAGGTGAAGGAAATTGAGAAACACAGAAACTACGCATCAGCGCCAGCCCCAAGGCCTTACCTCCCTCGTCGTCACAGCATCCATCCAAGCACGCAAAAGGAACCCTTGCAGGAGCTGTCATGGGTTGAAGGGAGGGAGAAGAAGAAGCAGAGATAACAGGCGATGGACTCACCGTAGGAGAGTTCGTCGACGAAGTACTGAGAGAAGGCTCGACATCCAGATAGTTGGTAGAAGTGAGAGCGCGAATACCTTTGGTGTGGATCTTCATATGCCTTCTCAGGTGATCCGAACGTGCGGCAGTGTAGGAGCAGAACTGGCACTTGTATGGCTTTTCCTTGGTGTGAATGCGCTCGTGGCGTTTAAGGTGGCCAGAGCGGATGGTCTTGTATGTGCACCCAGGGTGCTTGCAGTAGTAGTAGTACACTTTCTTGGAGGAAGTCGTTTCTAGACCTAATCTTTCGGCAAGAAAGGACTCACCTTGAATGCGCTGAGCCTGCATTGGCAAACTTCAAGAATCAAAAAAGAATGAATGGGTGGAAGAGGGGGTCTACTGTCCACGCGTTCAGCCATCCACGATCATCAAGACTCGAAGAATGAGTGGTTCCTCTCTCGAATTCCTTGGGAAAGGGGGTCGTTAAGGGTGAAAGAGCACTCGGTGTGACATGCAATGCGTGAGGAGAGGCCAAATCACCACTCTTGCGGGAAGGGGGAATGGCATCCTCTTTCGGCGTGAAAACGCCGTTGTATGATTTGGGCACTCATTTGCTGTGCTCGTACGCTGGGTAAGAGGAATCGGACTGGATCGGATCGAATCAGGGCTGCATGTGATTCAGAATCACGCATGGAATGAGGATGGGAGATGGTGGATGGGAGCAAACAATGCTGGGAACATTACGCATTCTGGGAGGAAAGCTGCCACGTAATGTACCATGGCGGCGTTGTGCAATACCCGCTGTTTCAGGTGGATGTTGCTCTGTTTGGGGGAATGGACATGGGGAGCGGTTCTTCTCCTCCGAAAGTGCAGAAAGGAATAGTGTGAATAGCGCTCATCCGACAAATCAAAGAAAGAGGTTCGTTTGCTGTGATGCGTGACTCTCATCCCCGTAGTCCATATAAGTCACAACGGAGTCCCGCAAAAGATGTAGAGAATATGAAAGTGGAGCAACTCGTCGACTTGTTCAAAGACACCCATTCAAGTCGAATGGATGTGTGCAAAGCAGCGGAGCGGATTGCAAGGGAGAAGCAGCATCTATCGGAGCAGGTATTTCTGCACTCGGTTTCTCAACGCTAGGACATGAAGGTTGTGGTGAACCGTCTGCTGCAGAGTCGGTTCTACGACTTGGTGAGACGTTTGTCGTGCGATTTCTTCGCATACTCCCGTCCCATCCACTCAGGTCTCACGAAGAGTCTGCTGTGGGCGGCCTCTGTCTTGAAGGATCGCGCTTTTCTCTATTCCATATCGGAGTCCACCCTTCCGGATCTGATCGGAGTCAATGGGGAGTTGGCGGGAGTGTACCTGCGCTGCCTGTTGTCGGTGTGGGGATACGACGAGGGCATGCAGTACTTCCTCCGGTGCAAAGCGGATAGCAAGCGTTATCGCGTGATTCTCCCCGAGATGCTCTTCGGTAGGAGCGTTCGCTCGAATTCACTGTAGGACTGTACGAGAACCACTACTACGACGAGTGCATTGCGCTGTACGACGCTATCTGCGACGAGTTTGGTTGGGAGCACTTCGACAGGAGCACGGAGATCGCTGCCACGTGCTACAAGAGCCAGTAGGACATCAAGATGCCGCTCCACTAGCGCATCTCCGCCGCGATCATCGGCTCGAAGCTGGCGACGGGCGAGTTCGAGGAAGCCACCCAGCTCTTCTCCGAAATGCACTTCTGGGGCCTCACGCCGCTGCGCGAGACGTACTACGACTTCATCGAGGTGGGTCAGAGCAGCGAGGTTGAGGCGTAGTTCATTGACAAGAACGAGGAGTACAAGAAGCGTCTTCCGCCCCTCTCTCCTTCCCTCACAGATGTTCAGTAGTCATGGGTGAGGGTGGTCACGGAAAGGAAGCAGTACGTGTTGTCGGTGATGAAGTGTCGGCAACTCGACTTGTGTCTTCCGTACGTGGAGGCGCACAACAAATATCGCTTCACGCGCGAGAGGCGCGAGAACAGCGCCACGCAGACACTCGGTGGAGGCGTGGGAGGAGCGTGACGCGTAGAGGTTTCGGTGCGCCTCACGCCGCCGTCGTACCAGAGAGCGGAGGTGTATCGGCTGATGAAGGCGCTGAGTGGGGGCGAGAGCGTGGCGTGAGGGATAGAGGGCAAGAAGGAGGAGTGGTACAACGGCTGGCTGGTCGTGAAGACGGACAGGAAGGTGGGCGAGCTCGTGCGACTGCTGTCGTCCGACCTCCAGCCGCCGATCGACTTCAAGCTCGCCGTAGGATTGGGGTGAGGCGTTGAGCTGTAGGACAAGGACGAAATCCGAATCGAAATGGCGTCGGTGTTCAACTGGCTGAGCATTCACGACAAGCTGGACAGGGAGATTCCCTCTTGTGTTTGTTGGAAATGAAGTCAATGGGTGTTGTCTACTGAAAATGGATCGAATTGCTGTTGTCAATTGGAAACGAGTGAAGTAACTCTTATGTCCATTCAAAACAGAACAAATGACTCAACTCTTGTGTATTGATACACTGATGCTAACCGCTATGGGGCGCCCGAACAGCTCCGTCAGGTCCTTCGACGCCGCCTGCTCGATCCTCCACTTCACTCGGTCCACGATGCGCTGCTGCGAGTGCGTCTGCACCTGCAGGTTCTCCATCGCCACCAGCACTCCCCTGTCCCTCCTCCACCCCTCGTGAACGAAGATGATCTCGTACGGAATCTCCTACTCCTCACACCCACTCCTCTCCCTCACCTGGTTCAGGTACTGGAACGCCTTCTCGCGCACGATCTCGTTCGTCTGCTCCTCCTGGCTGCGGTCCGTCGTCACGCCCGCCGAGAACCGCCACTGCCCCGGGTGCGCCGCGCTCAACAGCAGCCGCTCCACCTGCCCGACGCCCTTCCCCTTCAGCGCGGAGAGCGTGAGCACGCGCTCGCCAGCATCGTCCATGCCGATCTACTGTTCACTCCCAGACGGGCTGGTACTTGCGAGCGCAGCAGCGTGGGGATCTCCTGGGCGATCTGCTTCTTGCGCGTCGCGATGAGCTTGGGGTCGCGAACCAGGTCCGTCTTGTTGAGGACGAAGAGGATCTTGGCGTCGTTGCTCTGCGAGAGGGCAGTAGTGGTGTGGATGACTTCTCTGCTCAGGTAGGTGAGGGGAATGGACCCGTCGATTAACTAGAGGTGGGAGGAGGAGAGGGATCGTACGGTGAGATACAAGTCCATGCTTGAAAGCGCCGTCTTCGCGATGTTTGTGAGCTCCTTCTCTTCCTGGCTGCTACGACTGGACATGAGACGGAAACGCATGACGAACCTCTTCTGCAGCAGACCAGGCGTGTCGTGAAAGACCAGCTGGGTTTCGCCGACGTTCTTCACTCCCAGAATCTCCAATCGCGTCGTGTTCACCTTGTGGCTCACTGCGGACAGCTTCTTGCCCACGAGCGTGTTCATCAGCGTGCTCTTTCCCGAGTTCGGCGCCCCACACAGACCCACATTGAGGATTCGCGTCGAACGGGGTTTCTACCGAGTTACTCACTCGAAGAAAACCAACTACTCTATCCGGAACCCCCCGCTCTGCGATGAGATCTAGGATGAAGAGAGTCGCGAGTCACTCTACCATCGAGTTGCATTCCGTGCGCAATGCTATTTGGTGCAATACTACAAGTGAAAGCGCACCCAAGAGCAAACGGCTTCGCAAACGCACGCCGAAGGGTCAGCGAACGGAAGAGAGAAAGGAGTTTCTGATTCGGATTCGCCGCGATGCGTATCATTGCCGGATTGAGCGAAAACGAGGGAAGAGGGGTCCCACGGAATCCAATCACTGACAGAATCGCGGCAGAAATAGGGAGGAAAACCGGAAGTGGTTCATATTTCGTCGCGTGGATCGTTGCAAGACAGTCTAGATGGATCCGCTCGAGGCCCTGCGGTCGGCTATCGCGAAGAACAAGAAATTGGAAAGAAAGGATGGGGTGATGGGCATGCACGTCTTTCCCGAGAAGACGATGACGTGCATGAAGAAGCTCCACGCGTACGAGAAGAATGAGAATGCGAAGGATTCGTCCTACTATTCTCTGGCTTGCGTTTTCTACTTCTGGGAGGTCTTTTCCAAGAACGAATCGCTCGACCAGGCTTCCTACGCTCTGCAGTGCGTGGATAACGGAGTCGACGCCGTCAGTTTTCCCCAGAAGAATGCGCTTCTGAGCTATCTGAAGGGGAAGGAGTCCTCCTGCATATACTTTGACACATCTGCCCCATTCCGATACGTTAAACCCCAATTCGAGGGTGCAGCTGCATCGTCCACAGCGTCAGGCGCGGCGACGGCGGGCGCGGAGGGAACGAACACGATCCAGGACTACAAGCGAATGCGAGCCATTTTGGGCAACGAAAAGATATACGAGACGCGATCGAAGGTGGTGGCTCTTGACGGCAAATCGGACTTCCTGGAGGCAGTAAGTGCTGTTTGTGCAATGTGACACCTAGCTGGACCTGATCCGTCGTGATGAGAAGAGTTCTCACGGCGATGAGGACTGGAAGGGTCGTATGAGTAGGCAGCACGGACAGTGCATCAGAAATAGACGTGAACATGAACTTCAACCCCGAAGAGGGCTTCCTGACCCAGCCGCTCGAGAAGGAGAAGGTGCAGTCGGCGCAGGAGGCGATCGTGCTGGTGGCGCCCGCCGCGGGCAGCAACGTAATCACCATGTACAATGTGGAGGAGTTCATGGTGAACGGCCGCTACGTGTCAAGCGACGAGATACGGAAGGTGGAGACGCGGTGGAGGAGTGAGGAGTAGAAGAACCCGCAGAAGCCGCAGGATCTGATCATCGACCGAACGATCAACAACAAGAAGATTCGGTTCCGGTTCACGGACAATCCGTCCCGGTTCTCTGTGGACGACTGGCACCGCGTTGTGTGCGTGATGGCGGGAATGCAGAATTGGCAGTTCCGCGGCTGGCGTTACAGCAACCCGTCGATTCTGTTCAGCAAAGGTGGACGATGATTCGCTGCGTGATTGCGTAGTGCTGGGCGTGTTTATGTGGTTCAACGAAATGCCGCTTCCGGACATCGTGAAGGGGTACAACGTGCAGACCGTCTATGTGGCTTTGCATTCGGGCGATGACGACGTAGATTAATCGCGATATAAGGAATATGGATAGCGTGGCAAGAGTGCAATTCTGGGATCTGGTGGACAAGATGATTCGAACAAAGAAGACAGAGTTACTGAAATGGAATTGCTTGTTACAATACATACGAACATCAAATAGAGGGGGATTCACTAGTGAACTGCTACTTGGCACAATCAGTATTCTCCATTTGTGAGAAACAATTGCCTGACAACATACTATCAACAAAGTTAGTCATATCCCTTAGCGTGTTTGCAATCTCTTGCAGAACCGAATGACTACTC
>ENA-UEQW01003029-UEQW01003029.1-human-gut-metagenome-genome-assembly--contig:-NODE-3029-length-11918-cov-9.996453_pt1 | contig 11918 bp, 6 predicted proteins | sample MGYA00242947_ERZ507947 | MGnify/ENA primary metagenome ERZ507947 (study PRJEB26167, sample SAMN06115421) | human gut metagenome | host: Homo sapiens | place: China:Guizhou | collected 2015-03-17... | reverse complement strand
TCTGATGCTCTTGTTGAACACTACACATCGTGTAGTTGTCGCGTGAATTGTTACAATTGAGGAATTCGATAGATGAAATGGGCGAGTTAGGGTATATTCCAGCATTTCATGATGTACATTCACGATTCACAAAGACACCACCCCTTTCATATTCTAGTCATTCGTCCGAATACCATGATATTTAGGTAGTTTCCATATATCTGTCCGATTTTGGGTTTTCTCTTTAGATATAGAAAATATCACTATAGTGTTATATGTAATAGAAACGAGATGCTGTGCTCTATTGTATGATACAAACAGATCCACGCAGTAAGCGTTACTCAGTGATTGGCGATTACTCAAGCATCACTCGATTTGACCCTGTTTTCTGGAAGGAAAACAGCACCTTCTTCTTCTACTCGTTTCTCGGGCCTGTTGCATCTCTCTCCCCTGAAACTGCACCCAGACGGTCTCGGTCCGATATGAAAACGTAGTCTCCATCCACATCGATGCAGCGCTGAAGCCTTCTCATCCATCCCCGGAATGATGGGATCCTGTCTCTTTGAGAGATAGAGCGAAGCCATGCGGATATCTGACGCACAGCGTCAGCCTCATCTTCGAATACAGCATCAGCGAAGTGGTCCTTCAAGTGGCCGAAGAGATAGTAATCGCATGGCGCTAAATCAGGTGAGTACGCCGGATGCTCCATACGAATCATATTGTTTTCGGTCATATAATGCTTTGTTTGGTTGCTTGTGTGCGGCCGGACGTTATCCATGTGGAAAAAGAACGACCCGACGCCTTGTCTTCTTCGCCTTCTTTCGCACCACTCCTTGCACGTCGCGAGGATCTTGTTGCAGAAGTATTCAGAGTTGACCGACTTCGGTCTCTCCAGACCCTTCACGCAGACGATACCACATGCTCCCCATACTACTGTCAGCGTAAACTTCTTCTTCCGGAGAGACTGCGCCTCTGCACGCGGCTTGGGCTTGTCCGTTCTGTACCAGCCCTTGCTGCTCTCGTTCTCAAATTGGATGGGAGTTTCATCCAATGTCAAAATGTTGCTAAAATTTCTGCTTTCCGCCTCCCGCAAGACGGCCAGCATCCTTCTAGCGACTTGTACTCTCTTTGTACGCATCTCCCGTGTCAGCTTATAGGGGACGTTGATGGTTGCGCTATAGCGCAACCCCGCCTGCTTCAAATGATGGCAAACGGTTTTCCGTGCCAAGCCCGTTCGCCGCACTATCTGTTTAGCGCTTTTGCGGGGAGAACGCCTGAACGCATCCAGAACGGTTGAGCGAATTCCTTGGCGAACTTTGACGGATCCGGCCCGTCCGTCCTTGACAATGAAACTTCCGGCGACCCACTGTTTTCTCCATCTCTCCAAGGTCCTCGCGCTGGGGACTTGTACCGATGGAAGCAGGGCGTACAGACGTTCCATCGCCTCCAGAGTGGTGCCGGCAGCTATCCACTCTGCAAAGAGGAGGCGCTGCAAAAAGAGCGGGCTTTCCATCCCGATTTCCATTCGCACCATTCTCAATTGCTCGTCGTCGCTGATCATTCTCTTTAGTAATAAACTATTGTATACGATGTTTCCAAGCAAACAGTATAGAATTCGAATTCCAAAGATAGGTGACGAGAAAACCCATAATCGGACAGATATATGGAAACTACCTATATAGTGTCTGCTCGTGACAATTCCCATTCTATTTCCCAATCGAACACTTCAATTGGATGCCTTAACGAGTGTACTAGATGACAGTCAATTACATAGAAGGGGATAACACACAGTTTTACTGTAACACTATTATTCCGACGGAAAGGGAAGCATGATTTGTCTACTGCTCTCTTTCCTCGTTGCAGATCTCATTTGTCGGGTTACCACAGTGAACTCGGGTGAAGAAGCATCCACGTACTGGATGGTGAATCGCGCCCTCAAGACGATTCATGGTTTGCCTTCCTTCGGCATGTATGAACGCAATCGTAGTCTTTGTCCTCCCTTCTCAGCATAGAGTATGACTACGATGATGCGGTGAACAAGATTCCCTTTAGCCAACTCTATCACAGCATCTCCGCTCGCTATATGGATTACGGCAAGCCCTATCGGAGTGGCATGGACTATGTGAAGACGGGTCCTATCGAAGAGTATAACCCGTCCATTCACAAAACGGATATCATCATTATGTCAGGGGCGTCGTCAGATCATGTGGCTACGCTGTTTAGCTGTCTCCTATCGTTCTCCATGGCGTTTCCGCACTCATCCCTTGTGTTCATGGACTACGGGATAACCGAAAAGGAACAGTGTGAGTTGAACACCATTCTGCGTCTGATCCATCGGTTTCATGTGGCTGAAGAGTCAAACGCCATTCTGTACTATCGCAAATACAACTGGAACTCCTTTCCTGATTGGATGCACATCCGTGATCCTCGCATGCATGGTGGATACACGTGGAAACCCATATCGATCGCTGACGTCTTCAATCAGTGGAAAGCCGTTGTGATGTGGCAGGATGCGGGCAACCACTACCACCCAAACTGTCTTAAGGGAATAGACGCCATGAGGAAGGAGGGGGCTTACATGCCCTGGGATCCTGTTCCCATGAATATGCGTTTCAGTGACGAGGCGTTCTCTTTTCTGGTTGAGCACAAGTTCATTCACCCTTTTGACAGGTCAAAGCACAATATGGGTGGAGCCGCGTATCTTCTCTTTGACTACAGAAATGAAACCTGCAGGAATCGGGTTTTCATTCCTTGGGTGCAATGTGCCTACACGAGAAGGTGCATGACGCTGAAGGGTTTGACCTTTCGGCAACACCTTCCCGAGCAGGGCGTGCTCTCCACTCTTTTGATTAGTACTGGAATGGTGTCCAGTTGCAAGAAGGAGACTCTGTACGCTCCAACATACTGGTTGGACAGGAAGTCGAGGAAAGTGATAGACAAGCAACTGGAAATGGACCTAACGCAGATGGGAAAGCAATTGGGAGAGCCGCTATCTGTGGGTCAAGTGTTTAATCAGTGTTGGTTTGTTTGTTACAGAGATTTGTGGGAGGTGGTTAGGAGTGAAGTGAGAATCCACTGTCCGTTATGAAAGAATCACATTCGAGAATGAAACGCAATTTCACTCTCATTCCAAATGATTCTCCTCCTCTTCTTGAGTGCCTGTTTCGCGCTCAATACTCTCTCTTTACGTCCTTTATTACTACACTTTTTCATTCCTAGCTTCCGATGACTGTCTGCTCACAGTCGCCATCACTGCCTTCCACACTCCCATTCCCATGGATTCTGTGAAGGACATCCATCCCGAGAACTGTCGTGTGGAGTACATCTACTGGGTCACCGAATTGACATACGATCGCTCCATTCTGGAAAGCGATAAGACCAAAAGCATTCCTTTCATTGTGCGATCCAATGTGGAGGAAGACGGCTATCTCTCTTTCATCCTCCCCTTGCTCTACAACAGCACCTACTCTCTCATCATCGATGCCCAAGACCTCTACTCTCTCCCTTCTTCCAATTGGATCGACAAGGCGATTCTCGCGATTCAAGCTAATCACTCTCTCATTCCTGTGTGTGGTCTGTATCCGAACAGTCAAGTGGGGCGAGGATGCATGCTGATGCGTTCCATCGATTTGAGATACATCTGGTCGATGACGTCATTTCGTCGAAAGAGTGTGAGGGCGATGGAGGCGTTTTCGCACATGCTTCGATGCAAGTGGCACTACACTATAACTGATTCCATTCTCCTCCCCATTCGCTTGACTCACTCCTCCCACACTCCCTCCCCTTACGAAGAGACGAATTGCGAGAAGGTATACGACATCGAGGACTTCACCTGCAACACCAACTACAAAAAGGATGGCACGACTGGAGTGGTGTTGTCGCAGTTCAAACGCACATGGCTGGACGATCAGATGAAGAGTCTCAACCAGTCAGACACAAGAGTGAGTCAAGTGATCGTGCTCCAGGACGCCCAGTTCCAGAACTACGAATCCACGCTGAAGAAGTGGTCGATTGCACACCATGTGTGGACCACGAACTGGGACTCGCCCTTCTTCCTCCGATTCCTCATGCCTCTCGAACTGACCACCTACTACATCCATCTCATCGACGACGACATCGTTCTGGGTCGCACCTGCTTGTCCTCCATGAACCGAATCTCGTCAAAACACGATGCTGCTGTGAGTGTGTGTGGAAGAATCGTGAAGAGTCTGGGCTACTCGGAAGTCGGTTTCAAACAGAGCGTGGCTTCTTCTCTTCAACGAGATGGACTCCCAGTGGACTTTTTGTGTCAAACGTATGGTGCTCAAATGGAGCACATGAAGGTCTTCTGGCGCTATCGACCTGTCACGCAACGCAACGGGGAAGACATCCACTTCTCGCTGTCGAACAAGATGGAGTGTTCTCGGAGTCTGAGAGTCCTTCCTCAGCTGCGGAAGACGGACCTGTTTCTAAACCATGGTGCGGACAGTGTGGCGATATCGAAGACGAGCTCTCACTTCCCTCTTCGCGCACTGATTCTGCGTTCGTGGTTCTATCGAGGTGTGCACTTGAAGAACGAAAAGACGCTGAGGAGGGGGTATCCGAAGGGGTACAGGGAGTATGTGAAGGGGTTCTCCTATGAGACGAGTTACTACTTCGCTTTGGGTGTTTGATTTGGATACAATTTGGTGAGGGATGGTTCTATTCAGTTACGTGGATTTGAATCACAGCACTGCACTGTCAAGTGATAGTGACATCTACTTGCCTGCGACAGAACAAGAGGGTGTAACAATCAGGACATCCTGTTTGACGAGCGTTTCGTTTCGTGAACTATGGGGAGGACAAGAGCATCTTCGTCACACGGGAACCAAGTTCGTCTGTTGAAGAGCGTATGAGCGTCATTCCCATCCCCTGTATTCTTGTTGGTGTGACGTCGCATTCCTGGACCACAAGCTCCGTCATGTTGGATTTGAAGTGTTTGTTCGTATCAACGAAAGTGCTAAACGACCATATAACAGGGTGTTGATTGGAGAGACGAGGTCGTTGTGTTTAAGGAGGTGTTCTTGTGTTTCTTTCAAGGAGAATTCGATCGCACTAGATCGCGCATGGTATATCTGCCGAATTATGGATGGAGGATTATTTCTGTGCTTTGATGGATGGTGTGAGTGCTCTGTGGGTGTCTGGTTTTCAGTTCTTCTTGTGATTGTGATGTCGAGATGGATGGTACTACAGGACAACGAAACAGCGTTTGTAACACCCTGATGCGCGTGTTTCGTGCTCTATCGATACTCTCCACTCCAGAGAAATGTGTCGCGTTAATTAACCTGACCGTTTCAGGCGATCCAGTGCAATCGTGGAAATGCATTCAGAAATAGTTTTGCGGTGATGATTATTCCTGTCCTTTTGTTCTGTACTCGATTCGGGCTCGTTTCTCATGCGTAGTGTTCATCGTCATTCAGGGTCTTGACTGTGACGACGGTGAGGTGTATGTGGCTGTGACGAAGCGGAGTACCAGTACCGGTATTGCTTATGAAGAGTGGTATCAGATCTTGAATGGAACGACGGTGTTGAAGGAGGGTACTTGGTTTCCAGAAGGGGAGAGTACTAGCGAGTACTGTTTAACTGCAACAACGAACAATCAGTACTCGATCAAGCTACGTGACGGGTATCGTGATTCGTGGAAGAACGGCGCATGGGTGAGTGTGGCTGGCGAGTATGGTAATGTGGTGCTGAAGACCATGATGGTGGAGAATAGCGAGGAGCTGTTTGCATTATCGCTGTACTACCCAGTGAAGAAGAATGAAGAGTGGAGGATGACTTCCTCTTTGATTGCGGATGACTGGATGGATGTGGACTTTGATGACGATGGTTGGAATGCGGTGACGCTGGGTTCTGTGTCGGCTGTGTCGGGCACGCAGTACTTCCGCAAGACGTTTGTGGGTCTTCCCAACATGGCTGCGTACGAGGTGTCGATGAACTATCAATTCGGCATCATTGCCTATGTGAACGGTGTGGAAGAGTTCCGCGATCACATGGAAGAAGGTGAAGTGACTGCGGCTACGCCTTCCAATGGCGCTTTCGAGACGTACGAGTACCACGGTTTCATTCGTCCCGCAGGAGAGATCGAATCATTGAGTGTGTTGGCTGTGGAGCTGCACTTCCCCACGACAGGTGAGCACCCTGTGGAGTTCGACGCCTTCGTGGCTTCGTTGGCTTCTTCCACGCCCGTCACGGAGAACAGCAATTGCTATGTGTACCCCTATGAAGTGACTCTCAGTGCTACTGGTGGTAACTATCCCGAGAGCATATTCAGTTTCAATAAGGGGAACAATTTCCAAGTTGATCGGTCCATTCTTCCAGTGACAGTGACCTACGCGTTGGGCGGACCTCGCGTGCATGTCAATGGAATGCGCGTGTGGCCCAATGGGGACGTCCGTGGAGCCCCCGGTGTATTTACACTGTCGGGTGGGATGAATACATCGAGTTCGTATACTGACGTGGTGTCAGTGACTCGCACTTCCTACGTATACTACAAGTACAAGACGTTCTATGGGAGAGTCAACGCGAAGCCGTTCCAGTCTTACAACTTGACGATCACACGAACAGTGTGGGATACATGGCTCCATGCATACGAGGTGCAGCCCGTAACATGCAACGAACAACTCCCAACCACTGTGGTATTCAACCCCTCGTCCTACTCGGTGCACCTGAACTACGAAAAGGTGAGCATCCGTCCCGAAAACCCGCTTATGACGGACTGCACCATCAGTCCTTCTCTCCCCACGGGTCTGACGCTGGACGCGACGACGTGTACGATTTCGGGCATTGCGACGGTTACGATGCCCTCGACAGTCTTCACGATGACGTCGGAGCTTGGAGGCATCATCGAGGGCACGTTCACGCTGGAGGTGGTGGTGTGTTCTGGGATGTGGGTGCGGCTGTATCGCGTGTACAAATCGAATGCCGCCAACGAGTGGTTCTCGGTGAAGGACACGACTACAGGGGATGTGGTGATGGGCGTGGCTGCGAACGCGGGTCAGATGGACAACACGGACGGGTCGGAGTCGCGGTGTCTGACGGGGTCGAGTTACGAGATTACCGTGGGTTCGAGCGCTCCCTCCTGGCCGGACGGGTCGTACCTGTACATGGACGCGATGCTGAGCAACAGTGACTGGAATCAGATTGCGCGCATCTACTACGACTCTTTGTCGGGTCTTGCCGAGAGCTATGAGATCAACACGCAGTGGAGCGTGGCGCCCTACAGTGAGTGGTTCTACAAGATGAGCGAGGTGCCTGCCGACTGGTACGACGCGGATACGGAGGGATGGAGCACGGGATCGAGGGGCACCTTCCCCGCGTCTGCCAACCAGATTCAGCTGTACAAGAAGACGTTCACCATCGCCGATTTGTCAGGCGTGGCTGGGTTCCAGTTGTCGCTGCGTTACAAGTACGGTTGCGTGATCTACATGAATGGCGTGGAAGTGTTCCGTAACGGTGTGAGTGACGAGTTGAGCGTCAACAGCCTCAGCTCCATAACCTACTCCAACCTCTACTTCCACCACATCTCGCTGCCCGCGAAGACGATAGCGGTGGGCGATACTCCCGCGGTGAACTATTTGGTCGTGGGCTCGAACACGATTGCCATTGCTCTCGTGGCAGCACAGTCGTCGCAGAGGGGTTCTGATTTCGAGTGCGCGGTGCATTTGATGTTTGGTGACAGTTTGCGCATGCTCGATTATTCGACGGGCTCCACTATTAGCAACACCAGGGATTCTATCTCGGTGGGCTGTGGCGCATACTATGATGTTATATTCAAAAACGATCGTCGCGAGTGGGTCAACTCCATTGACGTGTACCTCCAGTACCAGCAGTACACACAACAGCCCGTGCAGTTCACAGTGAAGGCGTTGAACAACATTTACAGAGACGAGTGGACGATTCTCAAGAACGTGACGGACATGACGTGGTCGCTGGCAGGCGAGCACAAGCGGATTTGGCTGGAGAATAACAAGCCGTGGAACCGATACCGCTTTGACGCCATTGACAGGAATGAGTATCGCTGTTCATGGAAAGTGGGCGGTTTCAATCTCCTCAGTACAAGCACTCCCTCGACCATCCCCGATCTCGCTTACGAGACTCCTCTGGTGTTCTTCCTGAACAGTGAGACACAGCCGGTGTACCCCACTTGGAACTACTATTCCAACTTCACCGTATCTCCCACCCTTCCTGCGGGTCTATTGCTCGATTTCTACACGGGCATGATCTCGGGCGTGGCGACTGAGTTGAGTGAAGAGAGGACGTACACGATCACGGCGCAGAAGTATGGTGGTGACAGCACGACGACGACCGTGACGCTGTCGGTGGTGCCGTGCTTCGGTGACAGGAGTCTGATCACGCTGATGACGCATATCGACAACAAGCCGTTACAGGACTCGTACAAGCTGTTCGCGGGGAGAGGAACGAGTGGTCCCGTGGTTGCCTCGCATCCTGGATTCAACTTGGATAACGAGTTGAAGTATACGAGCTGGTGTCTTCCTCATGGCATCTACACGCTGGAGCTGTACGATTCGGAAGGGGATGGCTGGCAAGAAATCCATGGATGGTACGCTGCTGGCTGGTACTTGTCGGTGGATGGAGACGCGATGATCTTCGAGATGGGTCAGGTGCCCAGTGGAGTATCCTCAGTATCGACAGTGTTCTCCTCGCTGCTGCCCTTCCAGATCGACTACGACAGTTGGAAGATGTGGAACAGCGTGGAGAGTGTGGCTGTGGGTTGGAATGAGAAGGACTTCGATGATGCTGGATGGGAGACGAAGAAGGCGGTGGAGTTGGGCAATCACGTGAGCACGACGGCGTATGTGAGACACGAGGTGCTCGTTCCCTCGCTGGAGGACTATCATGTTCTGAATATCAGAATGAAGTACGCTGGCGGTGTGGCTGCCTACTTCAACGGTCATCTGGTGGCGCGATTCAACCTGGATGAGAAGTTTGGAGAGGAAACGGAGGCGATGGGTGTGCACAACGCGACGCTCTTTTCCAAGTTCCACGTCATTCTTCCGACCGTGGGTGCTGTGGTGGGCTCGAATGTGATCGCCTTCGAGATCCATCGCGCTGCTGGCGAGAATGCGATTGTGTTCGACGCGACGGGTGTGTTCGGCGTGAATGAGTGTTCGGTCACCGTGGACTCGTTCTCTGCGATCGATTCGCGCTCAGTGTATCAGGGCACGAAGGAGATCTTCCTGGACTTGGATCCCACAAGCTATGGCTACATGGCTGGTTCCCTCTCCTGGACGGTGGAGAACCTGGAGGGCTCTCGCTTCAACAGCTTCGCGCTGGAGACGGTGTATGCTAGAACGGGCTATGGCTTCTCCATGAAGGGTCGTTGGGAGAGCAGTGAAGAGTACATGAACGCGCTGACGATGACAGATCAGTCGACGAAGAACAGGGGTCGTTCGGCGTGGTCGATGCCGATCGGTTACGCGAGTTTCAGTCAGCTCCGTTTCGTGGTGGACAAAGCGGCTTCTGACTATGTATACACGAATGCGTTTGTGATGCAGTACTGCGTGCCGAGTGGGGAGGGCGCTTGCGCTGCTGAGGGCGCGTATCCGTCCGTGAGGAATGGAGAGATGTCGGTCGTGAGATGTCCCAAGTTCATGACTTCCTACACGTACCGCATGTGCAACAACGGCGTCCTCGGCGAGGTGCAGCAGGAGTGCCACTACAAGCAGCCCACGAATCTCGCCTACTCGCAGGCGTCCTTCGGCGTGTTCGCGGGCACACCCTTCTCCAGCGGTGTTCCCACCTACGGCAACTTCATCTCCTCCTTCGAGGTGATCGAGGGCGCGTTGCCCTCGGGTATGACGTTGAATGCGAGTACGGGCGAGATTTCGGGTGTGACCCTGAATACAAGTGACAACGGCTCAGTGACGATCAAGGGTTCCAACGCGGACGCCTCCACCACCGTCACCGTCTCCTTCCAAAGGGTCACTGCCTCCATCGTGTACCCCACGATTGGCACGGGTGTGCACGTGGTCGTGGGCGAGGCGGTTGTCTTGACGCCCACCCTTTCGCTCACTCCCGACTCCTTCTCCTTCACTGCCTTCGAGGCGGTGAACCTTCCCGAGGGTCTGAGCATCGACGACGCGGGCGTGATTTCGGGCACAGTGGGTGGCGCGAAGCGATCGGTGGAAGTGACGGTGAAGGGTTTCATCGGCGCCTCCTTCTTCCCCGTGACGTTCACGCTCTTCGTGGATGGGCAGGGCTCTGTGTTGGTTCCCGAGGGCGCATCTCCTTCGCACACGCTGCGTCTCCGCGCGCGTACAGCCATCGCGTCGGTCTCGCTCTACCTGGACTCCGAGGACTCCGAGGACACGCTCGCCCTCACGGGGTTGTCGATGGCGGCGGGTGAGGTGAGGTCGGTGTTCGCGGCTCTGCCCGACTCCACCTACACCCTCCTCGCGAGGAATCTGGACATCATCGTGTTGAAGGACACGCATCCCGTCGCTGCCTTCATCGGTGAGGATGTGGTGTCCGGTCAGTTCTCCACCACGCCCGTGTGCGAGGAGTCGTCGGACGTGGAGTGCGGCATCGTGGAGGGTACGAGTGTGATTGTGAAGGAGGTGGGTGCCGAGAGCGCTAGCGCCACCCCCAATGCGGCTGTGATTCCTCTGGATCGTGCCAAGTCCTACGAGATGTGCGTGTGTGTGTGAGGAGTGAGTCCTAGGTCGTGCGATGACGAGTGCGCGCTGTACAACTCCAAGTTCGAGATCACCGCGTTCTTCAAGCAGGAGGAGGGAGGCGCTGCGTCCTGCAAGCCAATCCAGCGTGCTGTGGCATGTGGCGTGAACGAGAAGAGAGTGCAGGTGCGTGTGGACGGTATGTTGAGCGCGATGCGCTTCTGCGTGAATGAGGACGCGACGAGCATGGAGTTGCCATCCAACACTTTGTGAGCGAGGAAGCGAGTGTTGACGTGTAGCCGTGCGGTGAGCAGCAACGTGGAGTTCGTGATGGCGTTCAGCTCGCAAGTGCTGTCCTTGGAGAATAACGTGCTGACGCTGCCGTCGATGAGTGAGGAGGCGTGAGTGTGGAGGGAGCGAGTGAGGCGTAGGAAGACGAATCGTCGCGCGTTCCTGCAGCGCATCGCGTCAGGCGGTGACAAGGAAGCCTCTGCCTCCATCGTGGTGGACGGCTATTACGCGGGTGTCGGCGACTACTCTCCCTTCGTCATCTCCATTCCCATCCAGTTCGGAGGCGGCTTGCGTTCGACCATCGAGACCTTCTCCGCGCAATACCCAACGAAATGTGTTGTGGATCTGCAGTCCTCGGCTCTGTCGGTGATGAACGCGCAGTTGGTGGGTGATGCCATGGGCTACAGCGACTACGTGGCGCAGGCGGTGCTGAACGCGATGAACGTGATACGTCTGAAGAACGACGCGAGTGTGGACATGGCTGATGGAGTGGGTGATTGGGAGGGAAGTGAGGGGTAGAAGCTGTTCAAGGTGGATGAGAGCATGCGCGATGAGATGAGCGAGGCCGATCCGGACATCGTGGAGTCGGTGATCAACTACATGGAGAGAAGGGGCGTGTGTCTGTACAGCACGAGGGCGAACGAGAAGTGTCAGAGAGTGAGTGAGTGGGAGTGGAGTGAGGAGTAGTACAAGCCGGTCGTGGAGTATCCCAGCGAGGGTCATCGCAACATGAAGTGGTTGTACGAGCAGGTGAATGCGGGCAATCCCGTGGTGGTGATGATGTCGCTGGACTCCTTCCAGTTCCAGCACAGCTCGCCGCTGTCGTTCAGACCCATCGATGCCGCGATGCCTGTTCGCAATGGGGAGTCATCGTTCTCGTTCGCAGGTGTTGTAATTGGATACAACACCGAGGACAAGGACAACGCCTACTGGACAGTGCTTGTGCCTCGCCAGCCGGCTGACAACTACTACGTGAAGGTGAAGATGAACTAC
>ENA-UEQW01003025-UEQW01003025.1-human-gut-metagenome-genome-assembly--contig:-NODE-3025-length-11946-cov-4.498357_pt1 | contig 11946 bp, 16 predicted proteins | sample MGYA00242947_ERZ507947 | MGnify/ENA primary metagenome ERZ507947 (study PRJEB26167, sample SAMN06115421) | human gut metagenome | host: Homo sapiens | place: China:Guizhou | collected 2015-03-17... | reverse complement strand
CATGTGGATTGCCAAGTCCGAGTACGACGAGGCCGGTCCCACCATTGTCCACAGAAAGTGCTTCTAAAGTTTGTAACCATTATTTCCTGTGTTTCTTGCAAACAGCGGTACAGTTCGGAATCATCAAACTGGATGGACTTCTTCAGCTCCTCGTACTCCTTCTTCGCAGCGTCGAACTCCGCCGCCGCCTTCGGCTGGGACAAATAGAGGCGGTAGAACATCATTGCCTACACATCACGCCAGCCGCACTCCACCACCTTGTAACTGTCGTCCTTCAGATTGTCTATCCTCGCCTTCAGCAAGTAGCACTCCCGGATGCACGGATTGTAGTTGAGCGCCTCATTGCAATCGATGCTCGCGTTCTTGTAGTCCTTCGCGTTCTTTCGTCGAATGGCGCGCTGGTACAGCAAAAAGGAGCGCACGTTCTTCAGGTTCATCTCCGTGTTGTAGAAGAAGTTGGTGTTGATGTTGAACAGGAGGGGTGTGAGCACGTGTGTGCCGTTCATCCCGTTCGCCTGGTCGTCGCGCTGCAGGTCGGACAGGTTCTTGGAGATGGTGGCGACGGCGTTCATCCCGCCCTTGAACAGCACGTACCACGGGTACGACCGGTAGGAGTTGTTCAGCTCGCCCTCGCACGCGCTCTCCTCGCACGGACCTGGCGCAGCGCTGAACGACGCGTCGGCAACCAAACTCTCCGGCGCCACACTCTTCTCCTTGCGGCAGGACTCCACGATCTCGCCCACACTCGCCGGAGAGAAGAAGGCCTCCGCTCGCTTCTTGCTGTACATCAGAAGCGTCTTCACGATGCTGATCTCGTTCGACAGCAGCAGGTACCGGATATAGAAGAGGAACTATTTCGTGAGGAGAAGCCGTCGAGACAACCAGCTCAGGGTCCTCGGCGACCGGGTTTGCGCGCTCGTCCACCAAACAGAAGGAAGGCTGCATCAGCTTCGAGCGTTCGATCATCACGCGGTTCGTTATGATGAACATGTTGTCCTCGATCACTATACGCTCACGCCTCGCCCCTCCACGCACGTGAACTCACCGTCGCGTCCAATCCCCTCATCAACTTCTGGAGCAGGCGTTTCAGCATCACGGCGTCGTTCTTCACGTAGTAGCAGTACAGCAGCTGGATGTGGGCCTCGCGCGAATAGGGACACATCGCGAGATAATCGTTCAGAATCGGGACCGCGTTCTCCACGTGCGGCGACTCCAGAATCGACTGGATCTCTCGGTAGCGACTCTCCACCTCCTGGTTCTATACATCATATCAAACCCACGCAACCACGATCAGACACGGCTCCACCAGAGACTCCGAAATGTGGAGTATTTGCGTCATGATGGTTGAACCGTACTGGTAGTACATATGTCCCCTAACCCTCATTCTTCTCCCTCTTCCTCACAGCTCCAGGTTCCCGATCATGGTGTACACCCTCGACAGCAGCATGTAGCTCTGGTACCGACGCGGCGAGTTCGCCACGATCTGCTTGAGCTTGTCGATCGCCTCCGTAAAGCACTGCGTGTTCATGTGGCACACGGCGATCTTCTCCTCCAACTCCACCGAGAAGCCCGCGCCCTGCGCCACCGTCTTCAGCAGCTTGCAGGCGGTCTCGTACTCGTGGTCCTTCATGAGGTTGATCGCCTCGTGGATCTTCGGCACGTCGTCGATGGTCACGTGGACGTCCTCGTCCTTCTTCCCCTCGTTCACGAACGACAGCACGTCGCAGTTGTGAGGGTTGTTCAGCGTGTAGTGCTGCAGCAGCGCGGTGAGCGAGTCCTTATCCAGAATGCTCACGCCGCAGCGCGACAACACGTTCTACGGGTGACTGTGGAGTGGCAACCGAACCGCCATATTCATCAACAGGCCGTAAATCAGCATGAAATCGGGCTCATGGTCGATGCCGTTGGGCAGGGACGAGAGAATGAACACGGCCTGGCTCGTATCGCCGGAGAGAATGAGGAATTTGACGTAGTACAGCAACTACGCTTCAATCCTCACAGCCACGCGCACCAGCTCGGAATCGACGTGTTGGTCGGACAGCACGGTGCGTCCGCCATCGGCGAGCAGAGGAACCAGCATGTGGAAACGCTCTCGACGGTCGACACGACTCGCGGAATCGTTCTTGTTCAGGTTGACGAAGAGCGACTCGATGAGCTCGATGCCCTCCTTCCACTGACCCTGCTGGAGGTAGCACGCGCACAGCGCCAGCAGAACCGGACGCGAGAGCAAGTGCAGAGGCACCGTGGTCACTGGCAGCTGGGGGTAGGGGTACTGCTGGTGCGGGAGCGAGTCCACGCTGATCATCACGGGCGTGCGCAGACAGGCCGACGTGTCTACCCTTCACACAACCCTCGTCACGTACTCAGCACCTTGGTGTTGAACACCATGCTCAGCCGCGTGCCCGGCAGGAGGTCACGGTACGCGTCCTCCACCAGAGACAGCTGGTTCCGCGCCTTCAGCACGTCCACGAGGAACAGCGTCTTGGTGAGCGAGTCCACGAAGGAGGACAGCGAGCCGTGCAGCGTGAAGGGCAAAAAGTGGGGGAGAGTGTGGGAGGGGTTGGACGCGATCAAGAACGAGAACACGCGATCGCTGTATCGCGCGAAGCGGGCGGCTCTGTTTGTCAGAAACAGTCCCGATTCTCACCGTTCGTTGTTGCCCGCCAGCACGAAGTACAAGCACCAGTAGAAGTAGTACTGCTGCATGGCGAGCAGCGACAGCGAGTTGTAGCTGTTATGTGAGGCGGACTTCTTGGCCTGGCTGTCGAACATCGACACCTGAATGAGCGTGTAGTCGTCCAGCTCCAGCATCAGCGCTGCCAGATCGCTGTCGTCGTCGCATCCGTCCAGAGCGAACGAAAACGCCTCGCTTTCCGTCATGTCGCTTCCCATGCGGTCCACCCACGCGTCTACTCCGTCATGCCCTCGTTCCATATTAACCCTCCTTTTTCGCCATCTTCTTCAACTCGTAAATCTGTCGCTCTCGCTCCGTGTTGAAAGCAGGCTCCGTCTCCTCTTCTCGTCGCTCCTCCTCGCCAAACGGCAAGTCCCTCGCCCGGAGTCGCATGAAGTGGGCGAATCGCGTCATATACCCCCTAAACTGCTGGTACTGGAACTGTCTGAAGGCGAGAATCGCCAGCTCCACTACGCGTCAGCGCCAATACGCACTAAGACGGTAGAAGTAGGGATAGTAGGGGTAGACCTGCAACGCGGAGGTGAGCATGCGTGCGAAACAGGACTCTCTAGCGCGTGAGGACAGAGACGCACGACCACAGGCGTTGGTGATGGATGTAGGAGTTGGGGTTGTTGTAGTAGCCGACGAGTTGCTTGTGGATGTTCAGGTACTCCTTCTTCGCACCAATGCTACGCCTGACACCTCTTCGCCTCGCCGCACATGTGGTTGACGCAGGAGTGGATCTCGGAGCCGGTGCGATCTCCTCGGTTCATGCGGTTGCAGCGGTAGAAGTCGCATATCGCCTACGCGTCACGACGCAGGTGGGCATCACACGGGAATGAACTGGTTCATGCGGAGATAGCAGCGTGCGCGACGCTGGTAAATCACCGACGACGCGGGAGTGCCGTTCAAGCCCTCCGTGCAGTACACTACGCCTCACAGCGCGCAACATGCATCACAGACCGCCTTCTTGAAGTAGTTGTTGTAGTAGCACAGGTCGCCGCAGTAGTAGCACAGATGGGACTTGAGGTGGTTCAGGTGGAGGACAGGGTACACTGTCTCCAGAATCTTCACCACGTGCAGCGCCTGCTGGAAGGTGAGTAACGCCTCTTGCTGCTGCTTGTGGTTGAAGTAGCGATCCGCCTCGATCCGGAGGTTCTACGCGTCACGGCGAGACGATATCTGAACGATGAGAATCATCATATACCGATTCATCACGTCGAAGTCCTTCGGCTTGTGCTGGCTCTTTTCGATGGCGTTGGCGATCACGCGGTAGGGCGTGGTCTCGTTGTTCTGCGCCAGGAACCGCAGGTACAGCATGGACTAGACATCACGAGATTCCCGCGGAACAACGAAGGCGTCGTCGGACTGGTTCAGGAAGGAGTTCATGTTCTCCGAGGAAGAGTCGTACAGCTCGTACGTCAGCGAGAACAGCGAGGGCAGCAAGGAGGAGTGGAACGAATCGACCTTCGACTGCGTGATGGACGACGGGAACGACACTTCGCGTGAACACCCCGTCCGGCACTCACCCTCCACCTCGTACTGCGTGGCGTGCTGCAGGATCACTTTGATCAGCTTCATCCCCTCGCCCAGCAGGTAGTTGTCGCCCGACTGGATCTGGCTCTCCAGCAGTCCCAGCACCACGCGGTAGCTGTTCGTGCAGCTCTTGAACGCGCACGACAGCTTCTCCGCAGCCTGGATGAACAGTCCGGAGTCGTAGAGAAGGAATCCGTCTTCGATGAGACGCTTCAGCTGCGCGCACTACCGTCTGAGTCGCATTCTCCTTCCCCACTTCGTCCATCTTCGCCTTCCCCTTCTCGTCGTACTTCTGCGCGACGAGCGTCCAGATCTCGATGGCCCTACACCTCACTCTCCACGCTCGCGCCGACTTGTCCAGCTTGCCCATGTGCGTGTAGCACGAGGCGAGGAGGAAGAGCTCCTCCAGCGTCGTCACGCCGCGCTTCAGCAGCTCGTAGGCCTTGTGGAGCTGGCGCAGCTCGATGTAGCACCGAATCAGCAGGGCTATGTGTGACGCCCTGTCCCCATTCGCACTGATTGCGGCCTGGTTGTTCGCGTTCAGCGTGTTGACGTAGTAACAACAGTTGATACACTTCTGATATCTGCTTCTGACCCGCACACACGTCCTCTACTTCTTCTCGTCGAACGCCTGGCGCGCGTCCATCATGTAGATGTTCTCATAGTTCGGCACGCCGCTCTTGTCCTCGGCCTTGGACTTCACCTCGTCCAGCTCCTCGTCCGACAGCGGAATGAGGCCTGGAACCTGCTCTGGGTTGATCTCGGTTGGGATGGAGGAGCCACTGCCGGAGTCGTGCATGGGCGACGCCTCTGGGGGCTTGCTGGAGCGTGACCAATAGGAGAGAATCGTACCTCCAACTCTCTTGGTGCTTGCGCAGGAATGCGAGCGAATCGTCGATGTCTTGCACCCGCAGATAGCACCCCACTCTCTTCTGCGATTTCATCTACAGTGAACACAAGCACAATGTTATACTTCCTCTTCCGTCGGTTTGCTAAGCAGAATCTCGCAGGAAAAGGAGAAGTCCTTGTACTCGATCGGTCCTCTTCCCCAAGCGACTGCCGGGGGATTCTTGATGAGAATCTACACGATCACGCGTCTGGAGCACCACAACGTCGGATTGCGACGCGTTGTCGTCCTTCGTGGAAAACAGCAGAACCGATGCCTCGTTGAACCGGTGAAGGAATACGGCTTCGGCGTTGCAACTCAACTGAAACGCGGGACTACGTATGAGGCCAACTGCGCATCCAAACCTTGTGTTCTCCTGCTCTGACTTTGCTTTTAGTATTAGCTTGCGCGTGTCGTCGTCATTCAGGAAAACGAACAGAAACCACTTCTCCCCCTCCTTCAGCTCGGTCACAATACTATTGCTGCGAATGAGAACCTACGAGTCACAACAGATTGAGAGAAGGAGTCACTGTGATGCGCTCCAGACGATTTGGGTCTGTCAATCCCCTGTCGTTGATGCTCTTCATGATTAGATCATGGTATATAAATGAGTCTGTGGATAAGAAGGGGACACAGGAATCACCCGTCTTCGGCTCTCGCGCTTCATCCTCTTTACTCTTTTCTGGAGACATACACGGGAGCGCTGTTCAACCCCAAAGTGGAGAGGTATTAGTGGGACAAGAAGCGGAGCGATGAGCCTATTCTGCAACAGAGCAACAGTCGTGTGCTGCAACAAATGGAGTACCGATCATGTATTGCAACAAACAGAGCAATGATCGTATTCTACAACAACAATGTCGTTCATACCGCAGTGAAACGCTGCATGAACTGGATTGCTGACAACGTACTCTCCGATTTCTTCCAGAGTACTCGACGGACGCACCAGATCGATGCTGTCGCATTTGAACTCCTTAACGGTCCCGTCTTCACACGCCACGAGCACCACGGATTCGCTCCTGGCAACCAGTCCGGTAATGGACTACACGTGAACGAGAGAGCAGGACAAAACCGAGCTGCACACCCGCGTCGACGAGCACAACGAGCCACTCTGGACGTCAAACACGGACACGCACCCCTGTTCATCTCCAACCAGCAGCGTGTTGCCATTCTGCACCAACAACACGGTGGTGACTTGGAGGTGCGTGTCGTACAGGCGTCGACGCTCTCTAGCTGTGAGCACTGATCTCTGTACGAACCCGGACACGGCGTCAATCAGGTGGACCTGTCCGCTCTCTTCGGCAGCCAAGAAGTACTTGTCGTTCGGAGAAAACAAGAGTTGGGTCACGTCGGTGCGAAAGCCCCCAATCACCCGCTCGGGCGTGGTCGCTGTTGCCGTGTGGCACACAAACACGCGCCCACCCAACCCCGAGCACACGAAACGGTCGTTGTAGTGATTCAGCGCGACCGTCCACAGCGGCAGGTCCGTGAAGGCGTAGCACCCAGCACAACAGCACCGCTTGGTGGACCAGAGCCGCACGGAACCGTCCAGACTGGCGCTGAAGAGGAAGTCGTTGTCGGACGAGAAGCACAGCGACGTGACGGAGGCGGAGTGTCCGATGAGGAGTGTCTACGCCTCAGGCGCACGACGGAACACGACGTGCTCGTACACGGTGGAGGCGTCTTCGGAATGAGGGTCGCGCTTCAGAAAGTGAATGCGAGAGTCGTCGGTGGCGATGGCGATCTGTGGATGAGGCGCGGACAAGTGACGCACCATGTTACACGCGTGCCCCACGGCGCTGCAGACAATGTGACTCTCGCTGGCGGTCGGCGGGAAGGACAAGGAGGAGCTGGAGACGAAGTGGCTCAGATGGAGGGAGAGGATGGTGTCCTTCAGAGGGAGTGCGTCGAAGAGCGACTCGATCTTCTAGTCGTGACGGAGAATCGGGGATGGCACCTTGTGAACGGCATTCTGCGGCTGGAGCGATGTCGTTGCGCTTCGCGCGATTTTGCGTAGCGGGAACATGCTGCGTTTGCTGGGAAGGTCCCGCGTGACGACAACCCTGAGTTTCTAGATGACAGTCGGGACGAGGAGCAAACCGAAACCAAGTAGTCCTGCATCCCCCGCAGCACCTCGCCCTCCAGGACGTTCTTCAGACGAGCCATACTCTGGTAGGAGAGCGTGATGACCATCGTCTCCGCCCTCAGCCGATCGAACGTCGATTTCAGCTGGCCCACGATCTGCACATGAGGGAGCGGATTGAAAGGGACTCCGTCCGTCACGCAGCGACGAAGAATGGACACCTCGTTCTCGTTTTCTCTTGTCGTGACCGAGGGAGCGTACTGGTTGAAAAACAGCAGCTTGTTCTCCTTGCTCGCGGGCTCATTGTGGAAGAGGATGACGCACTTGAATAGAGGATAGAGAATGCTTTTCAGCTCGTTCTACGGGAAAACGGAAAGGATTTCGTTACTCTGTACTCCTCCTCTACACATCGGACGAACACGCTCAGGACTCCAAACTCCACGAAGTCATTTCGGTGGTCGTCGCAATAATAACTCCACGAAGGTTGAAGAACTCGCTGTCTCTTCAAAAGCGCGCGGGACTGCGTATCCGCGTTGCCCTATTTCGTGAATCCGCGTTAGAATGCATGCTCTTTGTGGAAAGGCCGTCGGGCGGAACGGGAGCGCTGCTCCAGAATGGCTAGCGATAAAACGGCGCTGCAGGAATCACCTGTTCATACGCACAACGAGCACAGCACGGAGGAAGGGAAAAGGGAGTGCGTTTGAAACAAAACCCAAATCTACTTAGCAATCTCGGAAGCGGTGGCGGCGCTAGCGTCAGCAGTCGCAGCGGGGTCGAGCAGTCCCTGTTCCATGTTCTACTTCTCCAACAATCCCTGTTCCATGTCCTTCTTCTCCAACTTCTCCTTCCTCAGCAAGATGAAGTGGCCTACGACCCGGAGAGCGAGAGCGATTCCAATCGTCGGGACGGTCGACCAGTAGGCCGTTCCGTGACCAAAGCGGTCGTTCAGCCAGCCCAAGAACAGTTGGATGGGAATACCCATCGACGACTGGATGGGGAGGATGCAGCTGACTGGGACGGCGGCGTCTTCCTTCCAGTAGCGCATGCAGATCACGATGAAGGTGGGCCAGAAGAAGGCGACGGCGCAGCCCGCAAAGGGGAGCACGTACACGCCCGCCTTGCCGATGCTGAGTCCCACGGCGAAGATCACCATCGCCAGCGTCATCACGATGTACTCCGTGGCGAAGGGGCCGATCCAGTCCACCAGCAGGCCACCGACGAGACGGGCCGTCGTGAAGGCGGCGTAGAAGCAAGAGTTGAACCAGGCGCCCTCCTTGGCGGGATCGAGATGGAGAACGTCCTTGAGGTAGAGACCGCCCCATGCGCTGGTGGCGCGCTCTCCGGTGGTCATGAGCACGAGGATCAGAGACTGGAACCACACCATGGGCGAGACCAAGGCGCTCCAGGCAGAATGGCCCTTGCGCTGCGACGCCTCCTCTTCCTTCTGCGGCTTCTTGATGGCGAACGGCACGAACACGATGAACAGACACGTAATGGCCAGGGGAATACTCATGCCCAAGCTGATTCCACGGAACGAGTACTTCGGGAACTCCTTCTGCACAAATGCGGCAAAGAGGGGCCCGAACACGGCTCCAATTCCGTAGCAACTGTGGAGAAGGAGCATGAGAATGCCCGTGTTCTTCTTAAACAGAATGGAGGACAGGGCGTGGGGACAGTCGTCCAGAGCTCCCATGCCGGCACACGCAAGGAACTGGTAGGCAAAGAGCGTGAGGAAGTTCGTCGAAAAGGACGTCAGTACGCAGCCAGCGATGGACATCAGGAAGGAGAACACGATGACCATCTTAAACCCCAGTTTCTGGAGAGTGAGGGCGACACTCAGGGACCAAAACAGATACGAGAACTGCGCCATAGACTGCAGTCCGCCGAACTGTGTATAGCTCAAATGCAGGTCTTCCTTCATCAGCGGGTAGGTGACGGATCTCGTGTTGTCGATGAATCCCTGGCCGAGCATGCACGCGTACGCGCACGCTACCAGCAGCCAGAACTCGCTCTTCTTCAAATTGCCGTACATTTCCTGCCAAAATGAACTGTGTTCCGACTCCCGCGGGGATTCTCGTTGCGGGGAAGGGGATTCTCGTTGCGAGGAGGAGATGCTTTGCAATTCTGAAGATGCAAATGACAGTCCTTCTTTCTGTAGAATGTGTTATGGTCGAGTGAGTAGTGTGCCGTGAATCGGATGACCACAACCCTCGTGTTTGCAACAGCAACGCACAACTATTTCGATTTCTTCCTCTTCTGGTCGCTGTCCTCCTCGCTGTACTCCTTGTAGTCCATGAGACGATTGCTCGCTCTCCGCTTCCGACTCGACCGACGCAGGTGCGAGGCATCCTTCACTCCACTCTTCTTCCCGCCTCCGTCGCCTCCCGCCTCCGCCTCTTCCGCGCCACTTCCGCTCCTACCCTTCACCACGCCTCGTCTCGCCCACTTCTTGTGACCGTGCGGGTGACCGTACTGCGTCTCCGAATTCCTAGGAATAACGCCCGCCACGAGCCCGCCACGAGAAGGAGTCTTCGCTGACGTTGGGCGACTCCTCGGACTCCGCTTCCTTGGATATGTACGACCGAATCGACCCGATGTACGCCTCCACGTTCTCGATCTCCTGCTTGCTGAAGCGCCCGCTCTTGCTCACGTGGCGTTAAGAGTGCAACAAATACCGATTGTGGATATGCTCTCTTCCAGTCCGTCCAGCACCTTCGACAGACGCTGATTCAGCGCAGGCCAGCCATCGATCGCCTATGCTCAATTCTCTTTGGCGGCGTTACGTTGGATTTGATGTCGTTGCGCACCGCCAGAAGCTCCGCGTGCTGGTGCAACACCTCCTTCGGGATGATCCCGTCGTTCACGATGTTTGTGACGTACTCGTAGCCGTCGATGAACGCAATGCTCTGCGTGTCGCCCAGCTCCACGGTCGTCGACGCGGAGTGCTCCTTTGGGTCCTTTGGGTCCTTTGGGTCCTTTGGGTCCTTTGGGTCCTTCACACTCCTCTTCTTCTTCGCGCTCTTCGGCTTGGGCTTCTCCACGTCTATGGGTGAACGGAGAGTCGATACGCCACAGTCCACATCTTCATCGTCGCTCTCCTCGTCGCTGGTTTCCTCCGGGATCATCTCCTCGTCGTCACTCGCTACTCCTCACACTCCACACTCGCACTCACATGTCTTGTGCATGCGTGGCTTCTGCTTCGTCTGCTTGTCCTCCTCTCTTCGCGCCAGCTTATCTTCCTCCTTCGCAATCTTGTCCTCCTCTCTCTTCGCTTGCTGCTTCACCTCAATCTCCTGCTGTCCTTCTGCCTCCTTGATCAACGAAGACAGCTCGCTGGGCGTTTCGCGGAGAACAGGCGTCACCGTCGAAGACGTGCCCAGCGCCTCCGTACTTGCTTCAGGGTTTGGAGGCGCACTGTCCGCCTTCTCCTCGGGGAAAACCCCGTCTTCGTCGGACACTTGCGAGGCTTCCTTGCCCTCACCTTCACTCGGAGGAGACACTGTGCGGGGATTGCGAAGAGCCAGGAGTCCGGCAGAAGAGCCGTTGAGGAGGGAGCGGAGATCCAGCATGAAGGAGATCGCAGCGTAGATCGGTGCATTGGGTGCATCTTCTGCTTCCTCTTTGGCAATGACGGCAAAAGATAACGATTTCGAAATGGACGAAGACACCACAGTAGGCATTGGAGCCTCCTCATCAACCACCGTCTTTCGCGCCCTTGCTCCAAGTTCGTGCACTGTTTTCGTTGTCAGCTTCTCCGATGTCCTCTTTGGAAGGCTCTCCGCCTCGCTGTTCCAGTTAGCCAGCATTTCTAGTCGATCACGAGAAGGAGAGAACCAAACGATTGAATTTTGAAAGATCCAGCGTTTCTCGGGGTAACTCGGGTGTTTCTACCGACTCGACTTCGATCACCTCGCTCGATACGTCTAGCAGTCAAGGTATAGCAACAATAGCACTCTCCTGTTCGTATTCGTTCATGAGCTGGAAAAGATACTCCGGGATCTTCGATTTCAGCAAGGGAAACAGTGGCTGCGAATTCTACACTTTATTCTCTCTTTCAGCGAGTACGCTGCTGCGATCCTTCTTCTCGATTTCCGATTTGATGAGTCTACGCGAATGAGCCCGTTGGCAACAAATAGCACGCTATCGATTCCCGTAATTGCTTTCCGATCGTTTCTCGGTCATATTTCGATATGATTTGATTCAGTTCTTGCGAGCCTGGAGATGAAACAAGGACAGCAGGATATACTGCTTTTGGTGACGCTATTCTCCGTCTGCGCGGAAACGTCCACCACAGGAGCATTATCTGTCTGCATTCGAGGAAAAGTGACTGCGTCGCTTCAAGCAGGATGTCACTCGAGTGGAATGGGTATGTGTTGCTAAGTGGAGTGAGGTAGTGCTATATCTCTGTGCCCGATTGGCAGGACTTCGCGCTGCATTTGAAATGGGACGTTGTGACAGGAAAGCGGAATCAGTTTAAGGTTAAGGGTTCCGTTACGATATCTAATCTGGGAAATGGGGGGAAAGAGATCTCTGCGAAATTGGGCCTACTCCCGCGGTATAACGCTTCGACTAACTGACTCACCGTAGAAAACCCTTAACGTTGTATTTTCAGGTTATTGGGTTAATGTACTGCGAAAATAACTGCACGGAGAGAAATGTAGTATTCACTCATACGCAAACTCAACGTATTACTCCTATTCGCGTGTGACAAGGTAGAATTCAAACGAAATGAGGCATCTACTCGTTATAGTACGGGATATTGTAGTCAAA
>ENA-UEQW01003018-UEQW01003018.1-human-gut-metagenome-genome-assembly--contig:-NODE-3018-length-11958-cov-3.353169_pt1 | contig 11958 bp, 13 predicted proteins | sample MGYA00242947_ERZ507947 | MGnify/ENA primary metagenome ERZ507947 (study PRJEB26167, sample SAMN06115421) | human gut metagenome | host: Homo sapiens | place: China:Guizhou | collected 2015-03-17... | reverse complement strand
GACATCCCTTTCAACGGTTCTGCCACAGGGCAAGCACCGGGGGAAATCTTCAATGACAAGTTGATGCGAAGATAGCCCAATTCGTCCACATTAGGAAAGGAAAAAACAGGTTAACGGGAGGTAACTACTCCGGTTTGTTTCCGAAGGTCGGATATGGTATCAAAATTGTTTAACTTTAGGAGGTACTAAATTTTATTGTTATGGACAAACCACAGATTACATTTTTGGGCAACCTGGTCACTTTGGTAGGGGATCAGCTTCATGTAGGAGACAAAGCACCATCGTTCAGTGTTCTGGACAACAATTTACAGCCCGTATCCCTTTCACAGTACGCAGGCAAGAATATCATCATCAGTGTATTTCCATCGGTTGACACACCGGTATGTGCTCTGCAGAATATCCGGTTCAACAAAGAGGCCAGCCGTTTGAAAAGCGATGTGGAGATTCTCTCCCTGTCGGTTGATTTACCGTTTGCACAGAGTCGTTTTTGTGCAGCCGAGCACATTGAGAATGTGCATGTATATTCGGACTACCGGGATCTTGATTTCGGATTAAAATACGGATTTGTGATCAAGGAGTTGCGACTGCTGGCCCGTGGAGTTGTTGTGATTGATCGGGAGGGCACCATTCGCCACATTGAATATGTCTCAGAGGTTTCACACGAACCCGATTACGAAGCGGCCCTGAAAGTGGTCAGCGAATTGGAATAGCCGCATGGCATCCACAGCCACACGACATCCGTAGCCGCATCACATTGATAGTTGCACAGCATCAATAGCCACACTACCACCTACCGGAAAGGGCGGCATGAATTGACAACTATTGACATCTATTGCCGACAGGGTCGCCGCCATCATCCGAGCGATCTGCAACTAATACTAAAAACAAAAGCCCCGAAAATTTCGGGGCTTTTGTTCGTATGATTTAGATCAATCGTTGGGATACAGATTGTCTCAGTGTATCATGAATTACATACCGAAGCTGATCGGAACCAGGCTATCGTAAACGACGCTCAGGATACCGAGTAAGATAATGGCTACGCTGCAGACGAACAAGCTGATACGCATATAGTTGTCTGAACGGAATTTCTCGATAGGAGCCTCGTTTTTGTTGATGAACATAGCCTTAACCACCAACAGGTAGTAGTAAAGTGAGATAATCGTATTGAGCAGGGCGATGAAGACGAGCACATAGAAACCCATCTGTGCTGCAGATACGAAGATGAAGAATTTGCTGAAGAAACCTGCAAACGGAGGGATACCGGCCAGCGAGAAGAGAGCGATCATCATGACGAAGCTCAGTTTCGGGTTGGTTTGGTAGAGTCCGTTGTAGTCATCCATATTCACCTTACCGGTTTTGTGCAGCGATTACGCCGAATGCAGCGAGGTTCGAAGCGAGGTAAACCAGGATGTAATATACCAGAGCGGCCATACCCAAAGCGTTACCGCCAATCACACCGAGCATGATGTAGCCGGCCTGCGAAACAGAAGAATAGGCGAGGAAACGTTTGAGGTTCTTTTGGCGGATTGCAAAGAGGTTAGCTACGGTAATGGTCAGGATGATCAAACCATAGAGAACCGCCTGCCACTGCTGCACGAAGGGGGCGAAGACCTTGATCAGGATAAAGAGCAGGACAAAAGCACCTGCACCTTTCGAGATGACCGACAGATAGGCAGTCACAGAGGTCGGAGCACCTTCGTAAACGTCGGGAGTCCACAGGTGGAACGGCACCAACGAGATCTTGAAGAAGAGACCCACGAGGAAGAAGATCATGGCCATGATCTGCAGTGGGCTACCGTCGAGCATCATTGGGATATCGTTGAAGTAGAGGGTACCGGTAGTACCGTACAACAGCGAGAGTCCGTAGAGTGACAGACCCGAAGCGAAGGTAGCATTCAAGATATATTTTGCACCGGCTTCAGCCGATTTGCTTTTATACTTATCGAAGGCGACCAGGGTAGCCATCGGGATCGAGGCAGTTTCGAGACCCAGATAGAAGAGCAGGAAGTTACCGGCCGAGATCATGAAGTACATACCCAGGAGGGTTGACAGGGTCAGGAAGTAGAACTCACCACGACGAATTACGGCATCTCTTTCGAGCCAGCTGCGGGATTGCAGGAATACGATGAGTGTACCGATAGTCAAGATGGTTTTGAGGACACTAGCCATCGGGGTTGACTGGTACATACCGCCGAGGATCTCGACATTTCCCGTAGGAACAATGTTGAAGAGTACTTGAGCTGCCACCAGGATACAAGCCACAGGTTGGAACCAACGCATGCCATTTTTCCCGGCGAACAGATCATATATCAACAGGATCACTATCACAGCGACGAGTGACAGTTCCGCTTTCATCTCCAAAAAACTACTGTAATCCATAGGACATTATCGGGTTAATTGTTCAATAACGGGTACAAGACCACTCTGAATCAGGTTCGACATCCACAGCGGGGCCATACCCAAACCGGCGATAGCCACGATCAGCGTAATCACCGAGAATCGTTCATACCAAACGGCGTCGGTCAGTTGCAGGTGGTGCGGATCGACCACTTTACCGTAGAGGAGTTTACCGACCACACGGAGGATATATACAGCGGTGATTACGATTGAGGTACAAGCTGCAATGGTCAAGACACGATGGAAGGTATCCTGATGTTCGAACGAACCGACGAATACGGTCATTTCGGCCATAAATCCGCTCAAACCAGGGAGACCCAGCGAAGCGAGACCGGCGATCACGTAGCCCACACCGAGGAAAGGCATGATTTTCATCAGGCCGCCCATTTCACGGATATCACGTGTATGCGTACGACCGTAGATCATACCGATCAGGGCGAAGAAGAGTGCCGTCATCAGACCGTGAGAGAGCATCTGGAGGATAGCACCGGTCATTGCAGTCTGATTGAGCATCAGGATTGCGAAGAGCACCAGACCGCAGTGGCTTACCGAAGAGTAAGCGTTGATATATTTGAGGTCTGTCTGCACGCATGCAGAGAAAGCACCGTAAACGACGCTGATACCGGTCAGGATGAGGAAGATCCAAGCCAACTCGTTAGCGGCTTCGGGCATCAGGAAGATCGCCACGCGGAAGCAACCGTATCCACCCAGTTTCATCAGCACGCCGGCGTGCAGCATTGAGACAGCAGTAGGCGCAGAGGCGTGACCGTCGGGAGACCAGGTATGGAACGGGAAGAGAGCGCCCAGCACACCGAAACCGATAAAGGTCAACGGGAAGAAGTAGTGTTGGATCGCAACCGGCATACGGGTTTTAGCGAGTTCGAGGATATTCATTGTATAGGTACCGCTCTCGGCTCCTGAGAAGAAGTAAATACCCAGAATACTGAGCAACAGGAGAGCAGAACCACCCATCAACATCAGGGTCAGTTTCATAGCTGAATACTCTTTTCGACCGGTACCCCAGACACCGATCAGCAGGTACATGGGGATCAGGGCCACCTCATAGAAGAGGAACATGGTGAAGAGGTCGCTAGAGATAAAGAAACCGTACACACCGGTTGAGAGCAGGAAGAACCAAAGGAAAAACTCTTTAGGCAGAGGGTTGATTTTCCAGGATGCGAAGACACCGGTAAATACGATTACCGACGAGAGGAGCAACATGGCCACTGAGATTCCGTCCAAGCCGACTGAATAGTTGATATTCAGAGGTTTGAACCATGGCATTTCAGCAGTAAAGAGCATCTCGGCATCGTTTCCGGCGGCACGTTCACCCAGGAAGAGGAACGTCAGCACCACTGACAGCACCAACAGCAGCGAGGCTCCTGTAGCAGCTACCCACCGGATCTGCTTCATGTTGCGGGACAGGAACAGACCGCCCAGCATCAGGATGGGTATCAGCACAAATAACGATAAGAAGTTCATATCCAGTCTTAAATTTTATTCGTTAACAAAACACGATCAGGAGCGTCAGTACCAGCGTACCGATCAAGAATACATAAGCATACCATTGGAGTTGCCCAGACTGCAGTCCACGGATTGCCAGCGAGAGGCGTTGTGTTACGGCAGCCAGGCCGTTGAGAGAGCCATCCACCACGTGGCGATCGAACCAGGCGATACCTGAACAGATACCACCGAAGATGATCTTGTGGGTGATGAACTGATAAACTTCGTCGATATAGAAACGGTGGTAAGCAGCGGTATGCAAACCTTTCATAGAAGATTCGAGTTTACCGGGGATCGGGTTCTGGCGGCGATAGAACCAGGTAGCGATTCCGATCGAGATGCAGGCGATCACGACGCTGGTGATAGCCACCGTTGTATCGAGGTGGATAATGTACTCAGCGTTATCACTGCTGACGAACTTACCGAATGGGATGAAACCGGCAACACAGGTAATAGCCGCCAGAATAATCAGCGGGGTTGTCATGGAAGCGGGAGCCTCATGCGGTTCGTGTTCATGTTCTGCAGGATTACCCCAGAAGATACGGAAGTAGAGGCGGAACATATAGAATGCGGTCAACGCAGCGATGAATGTCATGACCCAACCCATCACCGGGCTGAATTCAAAAGCTGCGGTGAGGATCTCATCCTTACTGAAGAATCCCGAGAAAGGAGGGATACCTGCGATAGCGAGGCAGGCGATCAGGAAGGTGATGTGTGTAATCGGCATTTGTTTGCGGAGTCCACCCATATGGCTCATTTCGTTGCTGTGGACGGCGTGGATAATTGCGCCGGCACCCAAGAAGAGCAACGCCTTGAACATAGCGTGAGTAAAGAGGTGGAACATGCTGGCCATATAACCGAGGCCGTGGTGTCCACCGTAACCTGAAACGCCCAGAGCCACCATCATGAAACCGATCTGCGAGATGGTTGAGAAGGCAAGCACACGTTTAATATCGGTCTGGACGCAGGCGATCACTGCAGCGAACAGTGAGGTGAAGGCACCTACGACAGCGATACCGACGAGTACTTCGGGAGTTTGGAAGTAGTAAACCGGGAAGAGGCGTGCCACCAGATATACACCGGCAACGACCATTGTAGCGGCATGGATCAATGCAGAAACAGGGGTCGGGCCCTCCATAGCGTCGGGCAGCCAGATGTGCAACGGGAACATGGCCGATTTACCGGCACCACCGATAAAGATCAGTGCCATTGCCCAAGCCATTACCGAACATCCCATGAAGGTTTTACCAGCGGCCCCAGCGAAGATGCTTCCGTTACCGGCAGCGCTGGTTGTGATAGCCTCGAAGTTGAATGTTTGGGTGAAGTACGAGAGCAACAGGATACCGATCAGGAAGAACATATCGGCAAAACGGGTTACGATAAATGCCTTTTTAGAGGCGGCAATAGCTTCGGGTTTCGTGTAGTAGAAACCGATCAGCAGGTATGAAGATACGCCGACCAGCTCCCAGAAGATATACATCTGGAAGATATTGGTAGCGACCACCAGGCCGAGCATAGAGAAGGTAAACAGGGAAAGGAACGCATAGTAGCGTTGGAATCCCACTTCACCTTTCATGTAGCCGAGGCTATAAACATGCACCATCAATGACACGGTGGAGATGACCACCAGCATCATCACCGAAATCGGATCGAGCAGGATGCCCAGATCGATATGGAGGGCGTCGGTAAAACCGAGCCATTTAAAGTTGAGTACTGTCCAAGGCTCATAAACGCCATCAACACGCGCACCGGAGAAGTACTGCACGGCAGTCGTGTAAGAGAGAGCTGCTACAGCGGCCAGGACGACCGATCCGATGCAACCCGAAACGAAAGGCCGGAGCTTGGTACCCAGCAGGCCGAGGCAGAGGAAACTCAACAACGGCAATAACAGGATGAGTATCGTATATTCCATCTTCTATTCGGTTTAGTCTTTCAGTTCGTTGAGTTTTTTCACCTCAATATTTCGGATATTGCGGTAAATATTGATGATGATAGCGATAGCGACTGCGGTTTCAGCAGCTGCTACGGCGATAGCAAACAGCGCAAAGAAGAGTCCTTCGAGCGCTCCGGGATAGAGGTGATGGTTGAACACCACGAAATTGATGTTGACCGCATTGAGGACCAACTCAATCGAGATCAGGATAGCCAGCAGATTACGGCGAGTAATGAATCCGTAGATACCCGCAAAGAGCATCACAGCGCTGACAATCAGGTAAAACTGTACTGGTATCATAGCTTATTGTCTTTTTCGAGCAATCATTAAACCACCGACGATGCAAGCCAGCAGCAGGACGCTGACCAATTCGAACGGCAACAGATATTGGTATTTTCCGGTTCCCATCATCGTATAGCCGATTGTTTTCATAGAGAGTTCACCAGCATCGGAGAGCGCCATAACTTCGGGGAATGTATGGGATAGCAGCAGGAATAGGCTGAGAGCCACACCGACAGCCGAAGCGATCAGTCCAGCCACTTTACGGCGGTTACGCAATGGTTCCTTTTTGTCTGCATCGGAGCTGGTCAACAGGATCGAGAAGACGTAGAGCACGATAATACCGCCCGCATAGATAGTGAGCTGTACAGCGCCGAGGAACGTATAGTTGAGTTGGAAATAGAGGCCTGCCGTAGCGAAGAGCACGAAGAGCAGGTAAGTAGCGGCCCTCAGGATCCGGCGGGTTGTGACGGTCAGGATCGAGCAGATGATGATCACCGCAGCCAGGATGAAGAAGACTATCTGTTGAGATGTAAGTTCCATAGACGTCTATTTTTTAGCAAGAGTTGAACCTTCGTGATTAAGCTGCTTGATCAGTTTGCTGCGGGTAAACACGGCGTGTTCGTAGGTATTCACGAATTTGATAGCGTGATGTGGGCACGAGCGCACGCAGAGTTGGCAATAGAGGCAACTGCCCTGATCATACATATAACGGTCGAGCACTTTACGGGGTTTACCGGTCTCTTCGTCCACCACCTGTTTAGAGATAACCTCGAGGGTTCCGTTGGGGCAGTTGATCTGGCAAATTCCGCAAGCGACACAATTATGTTCGTTATTTTCGTTATGGATCATCACCAGTTCACCACGGTAGCGATCCGAGATTTTCAAAGTAGCACGGTTTTCGGGATAGCACTCTGTGGTTTTGGGGCGGAAATATACCTTGATGGTAGTTTTCATACCCACCAACAGTGAGCGCAAACCGCTGAATAATGAGGTAAAATATTCTTTAACTGTCATAGCTCGTCCTGTTTAAAAATGTAACCCGAAAACGATAATCAGTGCCATGAGCAACAGGTTAAACAAGTTGATCGGCAACAGATATTTCCATTCCAGTTTGAGCAGCTGGTCGATACGCAAACGGGGGAAGGTCCATTTGAACCACATGATGATAAAGATCATGACGGCCACTTTACCGAGGAACCAGACCAGTGAGGGGATATAGTCCATCACCTGGTTGAATCCGTCCCAACCGCTGATGTGCAGAGGCATCCAACCGCCCCAGAAGAGGGTAGCAGCCACAGCCGCCACGATAAACATATTCAGGTACTCGGCCAGGTAGAAGAAGCCGTAATGGATACCGGAATACTCGGTATGGTAACCGGCCGTCAACTCGGATTCAGCCTCTGGGAGGTCGAATGGGCCACGGTTTGTTTCGGCGGTACCGGCAACCAGATACACCACGAAAGCGATAATTGCAGGGATATGGCCTTTGAAGATGAACCACCCGTCAGCCTGCGCTTCCACGATTCCCGAGAGGGACATTGTACCGGCCAGCATCACCATGGTCAGGATTGAGAGGCCGATTGAGAGTTCATAGCTGATCATTTGGGCGCCGCTTCGCATGGCACCGATCAGGGTGTATTTGTTGTTACTTGACCATCCGGCCAGCAGGATACCGACGATACCGATCGAGGATACGGCCAGCAGGAAGAAGATACCGATATTGAAGTCGATGATTTGCAAACCTTTGGCGAATGGCAGCGAGCCGAAAGCCAACACGGATGCGATAATCACGATAAAAGGTGCGAGGTTAAAGAGGAATTTGTCGATATGGTCGATACGGATAATCTCTTTGGTGAGCATTTTGAACATATCGGCAATCAACTGGGTTGACCCCCAGGGTCCAACACGGTTCGGGCCGAGGCGGCACTGGAAATATGCGCAGATTTTACGCTCGGCGAAGATCAGAATCAGAGCGATTACGGCATAACCCAACAGCAGGCAAACCCCTATCAGCACACACTCAACGATCAATGCAGCTGTGTCCGACATGCAGCTTCTCAGCAGCGAGTCGATCCATTGAGTCACGATTGAAAAATCGAACATATTTGTTTAAATTATCAGGTTAAACTTGGGTTAGCGGTCAACATCAGGGATCACATAGTCGAGTGACGCACCGATGACGATCAGATCACCGATCTTCGAACCGCGCGCAAGCGTATCTACCACCGAAACCAGCGGCATGCAGGACGAACGGAACTTCATGCGGTAAGGATATTTGTCCCCACGGCTTTCGATATAGACACCGAATTCACCACGTGAAGCCTCAGTACTTGCATAGTATTCACCTTCCGGCAGGCGGATAATCGGTTTAGTTTTGGCGGCGTAGTCGCCCTCTGGGATGTTATCGATAAGCTGTTCGATAATGTGTACAGACTCCAGGATCTCCTCCATACGCACCATATAGCGGGCGAAAGAGTCACCTTCCGTACGCAGGATCTCTTTGAAATCCACCTTATCATATACGCCGTAAGGGTGTACTTTACGCACATCGCAAGCCCAACCCGAACCACGGCCGGTCGGACCGGTAGCGCCGAACGAGATTGCATCCTCTTTGGAGAGGATACCGATTCCCTTCATACGCTGTTGAGCGATGACGTTGCCGGTGAAGACATCGTGATAATCTTTCAAAGCGCCGGGCAGATAAGCGATAAAGTCCTTGACCTTCTTGACGAAATCGGGATCGATGTCAGCCATCACACCACCGATTACGTTATAGTTTTGGATCAGACGGCCACCGGTAGTACCTTCGAAAATGTCGAGGACCTTCTCACGGTCACGCATACCGTAGAAGAATGGGGTCAGACCACCCATATCCATACAGAGGCAGGAGTAGAAGAGCAGGTGTGAATCGATACGCTGCAACTCATCCATAATGGTACGGATGTATTGAGCACGTTCGGGGACCTCGAGGCCCATGGCCTTTTCGATACACATACAGAGCGCATGGCGGTTCTGGTGTGCACCCAGATAGTCGAAACGGTCAGTCATCGCCAGGGTCTGGGGGTAGGTCATGCTTTCGCACATCTTCTCGATACCACGGTGGATATATCCGCAGTGGACATCGATCTTTTTGATGATCTCACCCTCGATCGAGGTGCAGAGACGGAGCACACCGTGAGTTGCAGGGTGCTGCGGTCCGATATTGACCACATACTCTTTTTCGTCGAAGAGTTGGTGATCGCTCACCTCCAACTTACCATCCTTGAATTCGATCTCGGTGGTTTCGTCCTCCGGTTCCTCATTGGTAGTGGGGACAGGGTTGAGTTCGGGATTTGCGTCATAATCTTTGCGCAGCGGATAGCCTTTCCAGTCGTTACGCAAGAAGAGGCGACGCATATCGGGGTGTCCGGCGAAGCGGATACCGAAATAGTCGAACACTTCACGTTCGTTCAGGTTGGCAGAATGCCACAGATCCGAAACGGTAGGCAATACCGGGTTTTCCCGATCAGCGGTTTGCTGACGCAGCACCACTTCGTGACCCAGCACAGTTGAACGCAGGTGATACACCACGCCCATTGTTTCGCCCCAGTCGGCACCGGTAACGCACACCAGGCAGTCGAACTGCATCTCTTTGTCGTCACGCAGCATTTGGGCTACGGCGTGGAAATTTTCTGCGGGAACCGTTACGGTCAGCACTTCACCCTCTTTCACTGTAGCAGCGGGGGCCAGTGCCAGAATCTTATCTTGTATCAGATTACTCATTGTCGCCTCCTTCCTGTTCCTTTAATTCTTCGGGCATCTTCTCTTTACGGTTTGCGCCGCCGAAGAAGCGCTCGAGTTTGATTTTACGCTGCAGCTGCATCATACCGTAGAGCAGCGATTCGGGACGCGGGGGGCATCCCGGCACATATACGTCCACCGGGAGCATGGTATCAATACCCTGTACGACGTGATACGATTTTTTGAATGGGCCGCCGGAGATGGTGCAAGCACCCATGGCGATCACATATTTAGGCTCGGCCATCTGGTCGTAAAGACGTTTCAACACAGGCGCCATTTTGTGTGTAATAGTACCGGCCACAACGATAACGTCAGCCTGGCGCGGGCTGGCACGTGTTACCTCAAACCCGAACCGGGCGAAGTCATATCGGGCGGCGCCGACCGACATGAACTCGATACCGCAGCAGCTGGTTCCGAAGTTGAGCGGCCAGAGGGAGTTTGCACGGCACCAGTCGATCATATCGTCCAGGATACCGATGGTGACAGGTGCACCTGCGTGCTGCAGTTCTGCGTAGGTCTCCAAGTACTCGTTATCCTTGAAGTCCTCGTATTTCATCGATTTGATTTTTACTTCCATTCCAAAGCTCCTTTCCTCCAGGCGTAAACCAGGCCCAGAACCAAGATAAACAAGAAGAACAGGATCGTCACGAGACCTTGTACGCCCATTTCACGCAGGATCACGGCCCATGGGAAGAGGAATACGGCCTCGACGTCGAACATCAGGAAGAGGATTGCGAAGAGGTAGTATCCCACCTTGAACTGCATCCACGATTTTCCGCGGGTGGGAATACCGCACTCGTAAGCTTCACCTTTCTGCTTGTTGAACGAGCGGGGAGCGATGAGCAATGCAGTGCCCAAAGCCGCTACGACAAGCATTACCGCTGTAATCAAGACGGTAACAAACAGTGTCTGATTCATAAGTTATGGTATCTTATTGGTAATCAAAAAGTGAAAACGAAAATTGCGTCTCCTGATCCAGGAATCTGGTCAGCAGACACGATACGCGGCGCAAATATAGCGAAATATTCGCGGAACAACCAACAAAAAAGGCTTTTTATTGTCACTGTTTTTCACGGAGATGGGGGTATATGAAAATTGGGAACCGAAACGCCGGATTTGCCCTGATCGTTTTAGATAAAGAGTTATGTAGGGAGGTGTGTCTTGCAAGAATTCATGCAGCATATACGGCCATTCATACAACACCTACGATCTTTCATGCGGCGACTCACACTATAAATAATTATGCAGTGTTTCCACACAGCAATCCGGACTGCGACTCGCAAAGTAAATCATGCAGCGCACTAACACACCAACTCATACTGCGGCTCACAGGACAAGTCATGCAACACACTCACTCAACACGGGGTGTTGCCACTCACACACCAATTCATGCTACGACTCGCAAAGCAAATCATGCAACACACTCATTCAGCACGGCCTGCTGACACACACAACATAAACCATGCGGTACACTGACACACCAATTCATGCTGCGACTCGCAAAGCAAATTCATGCAACATACTCACACAACATGGTGTGCTGCCTCCCACACAAAATAAATCATGTACGCACTCACACAGCATCGTGCAGGCGTTCACAGAGTAAACCATGTAACACCTTATATCGCAAATCACACAGCAAATTCATGCAACAAATCGTGTAGCAGACCTTTACCCCACCGGACCGACAAGAGACCTGCCGGAAAACCGCAAACCTAACGTTTTCACAGCATACAGATACGCATTGTTCAATCTAAGTAGCGATAGATTTTCCCTGCATGTACAGATCCGTTATAGCGTTACCCCGTTATATGCACCGCACCCCAATTATAATAGGCCAATCCAACCTTACTATTATATATATCCTCCCTAATTTATATAATGCACTGCTATTATATACCGCCTAATACACTATAATAATATTGATGCACTCCCTCATCCTTCACTATGCAATTCGCTCCACCACTCGCATAGCCCCACTCTACCATCCCGAATCAAATCCATTCCGAACTGCTCCGCTCACTTTTTCCTCCCTCTCAAAAGGGATTCTGTCGGATTACCTT
>ENA-UEQW01003013-UEQW01003013.1-human-gut-metagenome-genome-assembly--contig:-NODE-3013-length-11972-cov-4.133165_pt1 | contig 11972 bp, 12 predicted proteins | sample MGYA00242947_ERZ507947 | MGnify/ENA primary metagenome ERZ507947 (study PRJEB26167, sample SAMN06115421) | human gut metagenome | host: Homo sapiens | place: China:Guizhou | collected 2015-03-17... | reverse complement strand
TATGAAATGCCCCTTGATTGCATTTTCGCCAAAATCTACTATTCCGTAAGCGTTGTGTTGGAAATCATAATGGGGATTTGGTCTAACTGCTGTGTAGAATGGATGAGTGCGTGATCAACTGCCTGTCGAAGATCAAGAAGGCAACTTCTTGGCGTAACGACAAGGATCTTCGAGACACCATTGATAACATCTGCGCTGAGATTAAGGACGAGCGAAAGCGTCTGAAGAAGAGAGGCGCGGAGTACAAGGATACCGACGCCGATAAGTACTGGGGCTGTCTCCGCTCGGCGTTGGAGAACAAGGCACCCGGCGTGAAGGCTGCTGCGATGGACGCCATCTGTGTCCTCATCCAGGAGGGTTATTTGACTGGAGAGGCGGAGCCGCTTGAGCCGCACGTGGATCGCGACGACTTCACGATGATGGAGCAGATCGCGGACTGCCTCTGCGCGCAGAAGGACGTGGAGGACGACAACATGAAGCTGTACCTTGCGAAGAGTCTGGCGGAGGTGGTGAAGATGGGCACGGTCAACGGCGAGTACCTGCTCAAGACCATCGATGTTTGCTACAAGGTGTACATGGAGGCGACTTCGGGCGCTACGCGCGAGGCTGCGGAGGATGCGATGAAGGAGATCATGGCGTTCCTGATGCAGTCCATGGACTACGTGGACAAGACGAAGGATGCCGAGGTGATCAACAGCAACGCTCCGGTGACGCCGACTCCGTACGAGAACAGTGACGACGAGGACGAGGACGGCAAGCAGCGCGGCTTCGGCAGCGAGTGCCTGTACGTGGGCGTGGAGATGCAGATGGGCTTCAAGTACGAGGGCGGCATTCAGGGTTGGAACCTCGAGACGGAGGAGGAAGTGGAGGAGGAGGAGTGCGATGAGCAGAAGCTGGATTCGCTGCCGTCGCAGCGCCATCGCGACATCTACCTGGTGTTCCGCAAGCTGTGTTCGATCGCGAGCACGGAGGATCCTGACGATCCTGTAGTGCGTTTTTGTGTGCGTTGACACGTAGGAGGAGAATCACAAGATGATCGCGCTGACGGCGATCAAGGCCGCCATGGAGAACATTGGCGAGGACTTCAACAAGTACAAGGCGTACGTGTACCTGGTGCGCAAGTACCTGCTGCAGAACCTGCTGCAGAACTTCATCTCGAACAACATGGACGTGGTGGAGGTGTCGCTGCACATCTTCACGCCGCTGGTGAACAAGTTCCGCATCTTCATCAAGAAGGAGATCGAGGTGTTCATCATTAACATCTTCCTGGTGATTCTGAACTCGCAGAACAGCGCGATGCGCCACAAGGAGATGGTGATCGAGGCGTTCAACGAGATCAACAAGGACCCGAACTTCATGATCGAGCTGTTCATCAACTACGACTGCGATATCAACTCGCGCTCGATGTACGAGGACGTGGTGCGCACGCTGTCGCGCGTGGTGGAGGGCAAGTACAAGGTGATCAACAAGCGCAAGGAGGAGAACGAGAACGGCGAGCTGGAGGAGATCGTGGAGGAGGAGGAGGTGTACCCCGACGAGGAGCAGATCACGGAGGAGCTGCTGCCGGCGAAGCGCATCGCGCTGGACGCGCTGGCGCACATCCTGCAGCCGCTGGCGGAGAAGTGCCACATCACGGAGGCGGAGAACAACAACACGATGACGCTGCAGCAGAACAAGGAGGAGGAGGAGCTGACGCCGGGTTTCACGCCGGCGGTGCAGGCGAGCGACACGGACGTGAAGATCGTGGAGGCGACGAACATTCTGCAGAAGTTCGACGAGAAGCGCAAGTTCCAGGAGGACATGCAGACGGGCTACGCGATGTTCAACAAGAAGCCGCGCACGGGTATCGAGTTTTTGGTGAAGCAGGGCCGTCTGGAGAACACGCCCGAGGCGGTGGCGCAGTTCCTGTACAAGAACAGCGACTTCTTGGACAAGCGCGAGATCGGCGACTACATGGGCGAGCCGAAGGACTTCAACCTGGCGGTGCTGAAGGCGTACGCGGACGGCATCAACTTCAAGGGCCTGTCGTTCGACATGGGCATCCGCACGTTCCTGGAGCGCTTCCGCCTGCCCGGCGAGGCGCAGAAGATCGACCGCATGATCGAGCGCTTCGCGAACGCGTACTGCGAGCAGAACCCGGGCGTGTTCGTGAACACGGACGCGGCGTTCGTGCTGGGCTACTCGGTGATCATGCTGAACACGGATCTGCACAACCCGAACATCGCGCCGGAGAACCGCATGACGGAGGAGGGCTTCATCAAGAACTGCCGCGGCATCAACGACGGCGGCGACTTCCCGCGCGAGTACCTGCTGGACATCTACCACCGCATCCAGGAGAACGCGATTTCGCTGAAGGAGGACGACATGGCGCGCCAGGCGCAGGAGAAGCGCCGCTACCGCTCGAAGGAGGAGCGTCGCCAGAAGGCGTTCTCGGTGGAGAAGATGGACATCATGAACAAGCTGAAGGTGGACATCGACGACGAGACGACGGAGTACTTCGAGGCGTCGGGCAACGAGTACATCGGGCCCATGTTCAAGATCCTGTTCCCGATGGTGATCGACGTGTACGCGAAGGTGCTGGAGCTGAGCGACGACGAGAGCGGCATCGAGAACACGCTGACGGCGGTGAAGGACTGCTTCGAGATCTCGTGCTCGCTGGGTCTGGACCAGGAGCGCGACCGCTCGATGGAGGTGCTGAGCAACTCGACGCTGGTGAACGAGGAGGAGTGGTTCGACGTGAAGAACAAGCAGATCGAGATGATCCGCGTGATGCTGGAGCTGGCGCAGAACTACGGCAACCACATGGGCAGCGCGTGGAAGTACATCCTGACGATCATTTCCTCGCTGGCGCAGGTGCACCTGTACGGACTGGAGCCGCTGGCGCGCAAGATGATCGAGGCGGACCCCGACAGCGCGCGCGTGAGCAAGAGTGGCGAGTACGCGCTGGTGGAGACGGCGCGCGAGAAGCAGGAGCTGATCGAGAGCATCATCGACCTGCGCGCGCTGGACCGCATCTTCGCGAAGACGGCGAACCTGGACTCGAAGATGATCATCGAGTTCGTGAAGGCGCTGTGCGACGTATCGCTGACGGAGCTGAAGAAGAAGCTGAACGACGACGAGGAGGCGGGCGCGGACGCGGAGGAGGAGAGCGAGGAGGACAAGCGTCCTCGCCACTACCTGATGCAGAAGGTGGTGGAGGTGGCGGACTACAACATGTACTGCCGCTCGCGCCTGGAGTGGACGCAGATCTGGCAGATCATGTCGGAGTACTACATCTCGCTGGGCTGCTTCCCGATGGGCCAGGTGGCGCTGTCGGCGATCGACTCGCTGAAGCAGCTGTCGGTGAAGTTCCTGGACAAGGAGGACCTGCGCGCGTACAACTTCCAGAAGTCGTTCATCCGCCCGTTCGAGTACATCATTTCGCGCACGCCGAGCGCGGACACGCGCGAGATGATTCTGCACGTGGTGCACAACATCGTGCAGACGCGCTCGAAGAACCTGTCGTCGGGCTGGAAGATCGTGTTCTCGGTGTGCACGTTCTGCGCGGAGAACGAGGCGGACCCGCTGACGAGCATCGCGTGGGGCATGGCGAAGGAGCTGTTCGACCAGTACTTCGAGTGCATGGTGCCGGAGATGAACGACCTGACGACGACGTACTGCGCGTTCATCGGCGTGGAGAAGGCGGAGATCAGCCAGGAGGCGCGCGAGTACGTGACGAAGTGCGCGGACGTGATCATCGACGGCAAGATCGTGTCGTGCGAGGCGACGGACAACCAGTTCACGGACTGCGACGAGCACACGAAGGTGTGGTGGCCGGTGTTCATGGGCCTGAGCCGCTACGTGTACTCGGACGCGCGCTACGCGGTGCGTAACGACTGCTGCGAGCGCATCTTCGCCATCTTCCAGAACCCGAAGGTGCACTTCAACGAGAAGCTGTGGAAGCTGGTGTACGACGGCTTCATCTCGACGATCTTCGACGGCCCGATGAAGAGCGGCGTGGAGAGCATCAACGAGCTGATGAGCGCGCCGACGGCGGAGGACGCGGTGATCCGCCTGGGCAACGCGCGCGAGAACAAGAAGGCGTACCTGCAGACGACGGGCGCGCTGGTGATGTACTCGATCGTGCGCCTGTACGTGGAACGCCGCGACCAGGTGGGCTTCCTGCTGACGGAGTTCTTCGCGCTGTTGCAGAACGCGATGAAGCAGTCGATCCTGTCGCTGGCGCGCATCGGCGTGTTCTGCCTGAAGCAGATGATGCTGGAGGGCGCCAAGTCGTACGACGAGGCGATGTGGGACGTGATGCTGAACGAGCTGGAGGTGGCGTTCAAGAACAGCATGCCCGACGACGTGGTGCTGAACGCGCGCAAGAAGCTGCACCTGATCTACGACAAGAACCTGCGCGCGGGCGGCGTGGCGCCGAAGGTGGGCAAGTGGGTGCGCACGCCGTGCGGCACGGGCAAGCTGGTGAAGGTGGACGACATCTGCGCGACGGTGGAGCTGATCTACGGCAACGCGTACTTCCACAAGCTGAGCGAGGTGGAGGACCTGGAGAAGCTGAAGAAGGAGAGCGCGAAGGTGGTGAAGAAGGAGAAGGAGGAGAAGCGCAAGCGCCGCGACTCCGAGAGCGAGTCGAGCGAGTCGAGCGACAGCGAGGACGTGGTGGAGGAGGTGGTCGAGGACGAGAGCATCAAGCTGGAGACGACGGACACCCGCTCGCTGGACATCGACGAGGTGATGGCGCACACGAAGACGATCGTGCAGAGCGACCTGGCGGCGCTGGTGAGCGAGGTGGTGGACCTGATCTACGCGTCGTTCACGTTCGAGCAGGTGAAGCGCATGCTGGGCCTGATGCAGAGCGTGTCGGACATGACGAGAGACTTCCACCAGGACATGGAGCTGAGAGAGATGGAGAAGAAGCTGGGGTTCCCCAAGGAGGGCGACATGCTGCCCACGCTGATCTACGAGCAGGTGGCGGTGGAGACGAGCATCATCCACGTGCTGTTCGTGCTGTACATGGACGAGAAGGCGCCTGAGCGCCACGAGTACGCGAACGCGGACCTGCTGGAGCGCATGAAGAACTACCTTGCGGAGTACGTGGAGATTGAGAAGGAGGCGCACGTGAGCGAGGACGAGAAGGTGAAGAAGGAGAAGGAGCGCGTGGCGGTGGCGTCGGTGCCGCTGATTACGGAGATCGTGAACGGAATGGACAAGACGCCTTTCGACAAGTTCGTGGCGTACTCCGCGACGTTCTATCCTCTCTTTGTCTCGATGATCGAGTTCTCCGGAAGCGAGGTGCGCGCTGCGCTGGCGAAGATCTTCAGAGATAAGATTGGAAAGATGCTGTTCCCGTAGGGGTGTTTGTTTGTCAGTGCAGTTCTGTCAGGGTGATTGCTCGGTGTGGTCTCTCTTTCGTGAGACGGGCTTTGTCTTTCTCTCGTGACATGGGATTTGCTATGTGAAAGTGATTCTATTCAACGCAAGAACGCTCCTTTCAGTAAGGATCAAGTCCATTCACAAAGAACACTCTTCTCACTCCATTTGACAACAACCTCTCCCCAACAGCACGCTTACGCCCACCTTGCAAGTGAAGCAGAAACGCAGAGAATAAAACTGGGTCAATTGGGTCATGTCCTCTCTCACTTCTCAAAAAGAAGATGAACGCCTACCGAACCACACTTGAGTGGGTGTACCTGCTGATCATAACGGCATGCCTGTTCGCCCTCTTCTTTGGACAGTCCTTTCAGCACAAGTGAATTCTTCTCCCACAAAGGTCACAGCGTAGGAGCGACGAAGTGCGCACTCCGTTGATCACCGAGAAGTTGCAGCCCGTCGAGCTGCACCGGAATGAGACGGCGGTGGAGCCAAGGACCGTCAATATCGTCTTCAGGATACGAAAGTGGTCCGTCATTCCCGATATTCCTGTAATGACGACGAAGAAGCTCGTCATTCAGAACATCTACTATATCATGTCGAACGACACGTATATGCGCAACAGGTGGCGTCTGCAGGAAATCGGCCGTCGCGCAAATATCACCATCACGAACTACAACAACGACAACGACTACCTCTCGTTCCTTTTTTCCTTTTACTACCGGAGCAGTTACGTTGCTGTAATGAACATAGCAACGCTGGACGACAAGAAGTCGGTGTCCGAGTTGGTCGCCACGTGGATCGCCGACGCCGTCGATTTGGTGTCGTCAGACGCGGACCAGGCGGTGGTTTCGGGTGAACTCCCCTGCTCTGGCATCGGTCTTCAGTTTAGCAACTTTTTGTTCACCACGAATATCGCGCTTCGTCGTATGCTTACGCACACGTCTCTGGACATGTCTTCCATGTCCCTGTTCTCTCTCCTTCCGGCGTATGCCGCGCTGAATTCCTCTTGGACCTCGCTTCGACTCCCCACCGGTGACAAGTGGCTGTTGAACGAGGAGCAGCAAAGCACGGCGTCCGCCCTTTCCTTCTGGAACTGCCCTGCGTTGAAGATCGACGCCAACAGCACGATCACTGTGTTCCTTCGTCTGTACCAGCGCCATTACCTGCAGAAGCAGCTCGAGATGCTGATGGCGCAGTCCGTCAAGCCGGATCAGATCGTCATCATTCAGAATCGGAATCTCACGCAGTTCCGCTACGACTTCATCGTGAGTCAGTACAAGAGGCGCTGCGACATCTACTACATCTGGAACGTGAACTGGAACTCCTTCTTCCACCTGAGCTACCTGGTGAGCTCGGTGGTGCCCACGACGCTGAGCTTCACCTTCGACGACGACCAGCTGCTCTCCGACCTCCAGACGCACGCGAAAGCCATGGAGGCGCTGAGCAAGCGGCCTGGCATCTACTCGTTGCGGCAATGGTGCTGGTGCAAGAAGTACCTGTCGAAGGAGAAGGTGGACGCGTGCTCGAAGCGGTGCGGCGCACAGACGGACCTCGTGGTGAACCCGTTCTTCACGTTTTCTGCGTACGGAAAGTTCATGTGGCGATACGACATCCCCATGTACTTCTGTTGTGAAGAAATGTCGTACTTGCTGTCCTCCTCCATCGAGTGCGGGATTCAGTGGTACACGCTCCCGATTACCTACTCTTCGTTCCAGCACGACCAGCAGAGTCGGGATCGCGACGAGTACACGCAGCGGATTATGAAGATGGTGAACTGGACGATCGTCGATCACCTCCCCGTGATCTACTACACGCGGGCCGGATACAAGCCGGAGTACCCCTACGACAGTCATTATGTGAATGTTAAGCGCGAAATATTCCCAGTGTGGCGTGTTTGTTCCTCGACGCTTGAAAAGCAAGGACCACTGCGCGTGCATCATTCATGATACGCGAAAAGCAGATAAGAATAGTGCGCGCGCCCTATGAACGCGTACGCTTGCTGGACTGGATTCCCTTCGTCCGGAATGATATACCTCACCCTCGTGTAGAATCCTCGGATTCCTGTTCCTCTTTTCCATTTCATGCTGTGCAGGTTTGGGATTTTCACCGTTTCGTTAGCGTAGAAATTGAAACGCTGACCGATTCCAACTTCAACGGTCTGGTGAAGGATGGGAAGGACGCAGTGTGGGTAATCGAGTTCTACGCCTCCGTACGTCGGTTGTGGCTCGTTATTATGCATAGTGGTGTACACAGTGCGATCTCTTTGTTCCCACGTGGAACGATCTTGCCTCCGCCGCTCCTCCAACCGTTCGGTTCGGTGAAGTGGACATTATGGAGCAGCGCGGCGTGACCACTCGCTTTAAGGTGCAGCAGTACCCCACGTTATACGTGATTGATAGCGTATCGAATGGAGGAGGGATTGAGAGAATAGGGAAGGGCGTACGAGTTTAAGGGAATGCGCGAGCTTGAGGAGTTGTTGGACTTTGTGAGTGGAGGGTGCGTGTTTCTAGTTTCCGTTTATGAGTAGGTATAAGGAGAGTGAGGGAATTCCGATGCCTCCCGCGCCAAACATGTTTATGGTGAATTTCCAAGTAGTGGATTGCTGTGGGTGTTGATGGATAGAAGTACGCGTCGAAACTGAACGATTGGATGTCAAATCATCCTATGATCATCTGCGGCATGCTCGTGGGCATGGGTTTCTTGCTGGGCATGATGATCACGCTGTTGTTGATTTTGATTTGCACGGTGCGTGTTGGGGGGTAGGTGGTGAAGAGTAGACGGAGCCGATTGAGGAAGTGAGTGAAAGCAAAGAGGAGGTGAAAGAAGAGAAGACAGAGGAAGTGGAAGAGGAGGAGACGGAGGAAGTGGAGGAGAATCAAGGGGAAGAGACTGAAGAGGAAAAGGAAAAGACTGACTAACAAACACACAACAAAACTACATCATAATACACACACTCCTTGTCCTCTCTTTGTTCTGACAACACGGTACGAGTCTCTTTCCCATCATAGTACCCAAACCCCATCATCTTCGAGGAGTGACAGCACAGCACATGCCTCTTTCCCTCATCCTCGTAACTCGCCACCACCCCAAAACAGGACGGAAGCGCGATCTTCATGCGTTCCTGATCTTCCTCCAATCGCCGTATCACGTCCATCACTCCCTTCTTGCGATCTCCTCCCAACAACGCACTACACACGTCCTTTGCTGCCAATTGACGCACAAAACACTCTCCATATCCTGAGCACACCACGCCAACATGCTTCTCGCACCACACTCCTGCTCCTGGAACGCTGCACAAGCCACCACGACCGCTTCTACGCATCCAGCTCCCTCCACTGCTCCCAGCCACCACCACCTCCTCGTCCTACTGTGAACGCAAGCGAACAGAAATACGGAAATGACAATGCAACCCACCGTGTCCTCCACTTCGCGCTGTTTGGCTTTGAGGATTGCCGCGTACTGCTTCGCTCGATGGTACTGTTTCAAGGATAACTGGAGATCACTTGACTGATCAACACGTACACTACACTTCTGAAAGAGAGAACGCTCCTTCGCGTATTGCACCGCTGCGGGACCAACCAAACAGCAGGGACGGATGATCACGCCGTACTCAAGAGATTGGCAGGACTCTTTCAGAATCGACGCGGCGATTTCGGTAGGGTTGGCACAATCCGGAGCAGCAACGACACAGCCAAGGGCGTGATCCGTGCTGCGGAGAATGATGGCGTCGCACTCAACGACGTTCTCCTACGCAACACTCATGTCACTCGAATTTCACTCTCGTCAGTGCGCTTCCGTTCCCCGTATTCACCAGTCCAGAACACTCAAGACACGACATCACACACTTCGCGGCTTCCACGCAGTCCTTTGTGGTCTACAGATGAATTCAATCGCGTTCTAAAACGGAGAATGCCGAAATACCGGACTGAATACTGGTCTTGAGCAAGCCGTCCAAGTCTACATTTCATTGGAATAGCTGTACAAAGCACGTTCCCTCAGCACCCTCCCGCACCGTCCCGCACCAAGATGAACGATTATCGTCAACATCGAGTCCCTTCCTCTGTACTGCGGATAACCTGTAGCCGTATCACCGCGGAGCCCAAAAGCGTCTCAGCAACGAGGAGACGCCAAAATCGGAGCGAATTGTGTCAAAAGCGAACAACGCCAAAAACGAACTATCTAGAGGAGGCAATGTCGCTGGAAGAGCAGATAGCGCAGTCGCGTCAGATTTCGTTCATTTCTCAAGCCGAACGGAGGAACGCCCGTTTCCAGAAGTACATGGAGGACACGCATACGGTAATCCCGTGTCTGGACGGGAATCCCGACATGTTTTATGCTTCTGTTTTTGACGGACATGGGGGTACGGGTCGTTCCGTTGTTTGACAACTAGGGCGAGAAACTGCGGACTACGTGAGTCAGAATCTGCACGTGAACCTGATTAATGCACAAAAGTCGGAGGAGCTACACACAATCGAGCAGTGCTTGGAGTATGCGTACTACTTTACAGATATGGAGTCGAAGAAGGAAGACATGAAGAACAGCGGGTGCACCGGTGTCACGCTTTTCGTGCTCAACGAAGATGGCAAGCGTGTTTTGTACAGTGCGAACGCTGGTGATTCTCGCTCCGTTCTCTTTTCAGACGGAAAGGCCACCAGACTATCTCACGTCTCCTTTCCCCGCTTGCGTCACGCGTAGGACCACAAGGCCTCGGACCCGGATGAAGAGAAACGGATCGTGGACCTCGGCGGTTTTGTGATGAAGAAGCGCGTTTTAGGCATCCTCGCGATTTCTCGCAGTTTTGGTGATCATTCATACAAGCGGTACATAACGGTGCTTCCATACGTGAACAAGGTGGAGCTGACGGAGAGCGCGGAGTTTGCCGTTCTGGCGTGCGACGGCGTGTTTGACGTGCTTCAGGACGAGGACGTGTGTCGGATCGTGAAGGAGGAGGTGGCAGCCAGCGGGACGGGGGAGAAGTGTGCGGAGCGGATTGTGCAGGAGGCGGTGGATCGCGGCTCCACGGACAACATCACTGCGGTTGTCGTCGGTTTGAAGCCCATTGCGGAGTGGAAGTGGACTGTTTGTGACAAACACGCAACGAGAGCAAAGAATCAATCCAGCGAACCTCCTTCAGGAGATTGGCAAACATGTTCGCATGGAACACAGGGCAGATGAATCGGAAGCCAGATAGACAAGGCACGCTGCCCTCCGAGCTCCAATCCAGCCGCCTCAACTCCTCCAGGATGAGACCGTCGCGTTTCCTCAGATCCTGAAGACTGGACACAGACAGACTCGCCTCCTCGTTCATTCCGGCAAGAATGCGATCCACGAGATCGCCGCGCTCTTTCATCACCTGCACATCACACACCCTCGCCACGCTCACTGCTCCAAGACCACTGAACCGAATGCTCTGCTTCCTCATCACGTTCACGATGTGGCTCAGTTCGTCGCACTCTCTCACCGAGTACTCCTCTGCTCCTCACTCGCTCTTCCCACCTCTACCTGGCTTCAGCTTCAGCAGCGCATGTAACCGCTCCAACGAGAAGCCGTCCACGAACACGAACTGCACGCTCTCCAGATGACTCCGCGTCTGCATGATGATCGGGAAGAGCACCTCTCGCATGTGGTCGTACATGGATTTGATGGCGGCCTCGATCTACCAACAACACGAGAGTCCACTGCCTACGTGGGGCTGCTCCTCCTTGGTGAAGGAGGTAACGTCGCGGAATGCGCAGTCGATGTCGGTCCATTGCTCCTTCGTCAGTAGATTCCGGTCGCACCACAATCGGCACAATTCCTTCATCCACGAGTAGTACTGGGTACAAAAGAACTACAAAACAACGGAGGGGAAAGGAAGTACTTCCTCGCTATTTGACGACTCGTTGAGGGAGTGAAGGATGTTGTACTGATCATGGAGTGACTGTGCGTGAAACAGGCGGGATGAAAATACACAAACGGTGCGCAACAACAAATGGAACAAATCCACATTATAACCGTACTCTGAAAGGCTCTTGGACGTATGGGCGTCAAGCTCCTTGATCACTCGCACTATCCGAGCCTTTGGATGAACACGAGAGACAAGGACTACTTTACGCTCTGAAAGGATGGACAATTGACCACTAAGAAGGGAGCACTGCGTGACATAGTCATTCGGATTGTTGAGCACGATGGGGTCCGTGATTCCAACGGCACTGCACTCACACTGATACATTTCCCAAAGGTAATTGCGACAAGTGCGCACTTCATACTCCTTCTACACGTGATTCCATTGTAAATCCATTACGGCCTTCAAAAGATCAATTACATCGTCAAAAACGGAGTGCAGTTGGGAATAGGAGTAATGCCCTTTCGAGAGCGCCTCCATCTTCCAGCAGGGAAGAGAGAATAACACCTACATGTGAAAGAGGAATGGATTGCCAACGCTCTTCGAATCCAGACCCAGAGCCTGACATAACTCTGCCATTTGTATCCACTTTTCCTCGATTCCTTTCTTCATCATCTCTTCCTACGGATGAAGTCCACTTCGCGTATCTCACGGAATAGTGCTGGGCACGGTCCTTTATATAGTTTGAAATATCACCCGTGTAGGAATCGATGAT
>ENA-UEQW01003011-UEQW01003011.1-human-gut-metagenome-genome-assembly--contig:-NODE-3011-length-11984-cov-4.663139_pt1 | contig 11984 bp, 9 predicted proteins | sample MGYA00242947_ERZ507947 | MGnify/ENA primary metagenome ERZ507947 (study PRJEB26167, sample SAMN06115421) | human gut metagenome | host: Homo sapiens | place: China:Guizhou | collected 2015-03-17... | reverse complement strand
CTGTTCAGAAGCGTATGACCCGTAAGGAGCTCGCTATTCGCCGTCTGGTGTGCGGTGGAGGCGTGTCTGCTTAAGTGAAGTTGATAGAGTTTGGTTGGTTGATAGTGGTGTTTGTTTGAGTGGAGTTGATCGTGCTCGTTTACGTGAAGTTGATCATGCTTGCTTGAGTTAAGTCGTGCTTGCTTGCTGAAGTGGATTTGATCGCGTTCACTCAAATCGATAACGGTGCTCGCTTCAAAGGCGGCATCTCATTGTTGTGCAGACGACTGTAGCGGATTCTGTCTCATGGGATTCTGCTCGTGTCGCACATTGCGTACCCTTGGTCTATTCCTCCTACTGCTGTCCTACTCCCTCTTCTCCTTCTTTGGACACAGGAGTGAACCTGCGGCCACTCTGATTGAATTCAAACAGAACGACAAGAATGGTTCGTCACCATCGTCGACAGATTCCGATTTCGAGTTCATTCAGAATGTGGAGGCTTACAACGAATTCATCGCGTCCTACTATGATAGAGAAGTTTCGAGAGAAACAAATCGGAGGCGTTGGGGAGAGTGGCGGGAATTATGACTAGCCAAGAAAGGATTGCGGTACCCGCCCCACTTTCAACCGAATGCCAACATTTCGGTATCCAATAGCAAATACGCGCTTCCCGGCTTTGGTGAGTTGGAAACGAATCGTACTGCATGGTGCTCTCGTGTTACGTAGAATATGACTATCCCAATATCACATATCCCGTCCCCTTTCATGAATTGTACACGAATCCGCTCTCCCACTACGAGGATTTCGCGAAGCCGGTTCCCTCTCTCCCATCGTTTGTGCGGACGGGCGTCGTGCAAGAAGATTCGTTTGCCTTTTGTGACTACATCATTCTCACCGGATGCTCTTCCAACCATCTGCTGCCAACCCTCAACTTGCTGCTGTCCGTCGTGTTGGTGGACAAGGATGCTTCGGTCGTCTTCGTTGACTACGGTTTGGAGGAATCGGACTTTTCGCGCCTTTCAAACGAGCTGCGCTTCATCCACAGCATGCACAACGCGCTGAACTCGACCGCGCGCGTGTATTACCGCAAGTTCGCCTTCTCGCAATTTCCGGCTTGGTGGAGTCTGAGCAACCGGGCGATTCGTGGAGGGTATTCCTGGAAGGTGGCCGCACTGTACGACCTGCTGGTGGAGACGAAGCGAATCGTGGTGTGGTCGGATGGAGGGAATCTCTTCGACGCGGACCTGAACGTGGAGTTGCAACACGTGTACACGTACGGTGCCTTTTCGCCGTATTCTGGCGACACCCTTCAGAAGTGGGTTCACGGCGCCTCTCGGAAGTTCATCATGTCCAACAAGATGGCGAGGAAGCTGTTGATGGGGAAGGGAATGTGCAATGGAGCGCTCATCGCGTTTGATTACAACAACGAGAGGGCCATGAGCGATGTCGTGTTTCCCTTCGTGCAGTGCGCGTACACGCGAAGATGCGTGAGTCCTTTACGAACCTCGCGGAAGAACCATCGTCAAGACCAAGCCGTTCTTTCCGTGTTCATGCACAGCGCCAAGATGCGAGACTCCTGCTACGCTGGCTGTCGCAGCAGCGTCACGATGCATAATGACTGTAGTGGCGAGCGGTGCCGACTCCTGCGGGAGTACTTGGTGAGACGGATCAATGTGAAATATGGTAGTTCTTTCCCAAGTTACTCTATTTGTTGGACGAGAAGCTCTTGTGAGTGATAGTCACAGAGTGTGTGAACGGACACAAAAGGTGGAAACCCATGGGCGTTTCGCTTGGAATGATTGGTAATACCACCATCCACAACCCGTATGCCAACAAACGAGAGACAGAAACAACTAAGAAACTAGCGTGACCCATGGAACACGGCTGGGAGGCACTCCAGGAGCTCACCCACCCCACTAATGAAACGTTCGATGAAACACCAGGCGCGCGACAAAAACGGATTTCTTCTGTGCTTGTCTTTTGACACAAGTCCATTGTGACTGAGGAACTGCCTTCACACCGCTCGCTTTCTTCTGAGCCCGCTTCTGCACTAGCACGTTGGGGTACGATTTGGGCTGGATTCGAACGAGTCCTATTCCATGATCGCCTCCAAAAGGATCCCACTCTTTGCGTTTTGACTTCTGCAAGTGCTGCACTGCGTAACGAAGGTACAAGTGTAGGGATCGAGGAAGGCATCCAGTGACTTCCTCACTCCACACAGAGGACATAGAATAGTCGTACTGAGATCGTATGGCATAGTAGAGTTCATTACGACCGATTCAATAGCAAATGACTGATCAAATGGTAGTGAATAAGAGTGGCGCGGGGACCAATCAGAATTTACGTCAATCGACATTTATAACGGCACGAAACATCTACGACTCTCATAATCCACTCCATACGCAACCTCCAACCCGCACATGAATGAGAATGATGGAATAGGGCTAGCTGAGGAAGACACGAGGCCTATCGAGTGGTTTGAAACACTTGACGAATATTGCACGGGAGTGTTGCGCAGCGTGTGGGACTGCTATTCAAGGAGGTCACAATGGATGCTCACGGCCTCAGTTCAGACCACTCCAATCACATCGCTTCACTTCATTCTATGATGCGGAAGTGCAAACATCATGATCTAGACTGATTTGTCCCATCTCAAGAATCACGACTCTAAACGCCTTTAGTAGGTCATCGAAAAAGAGCAAATCAAGCGTTCCATCCAACGATCGACACGGATGGGGTGAATGACTTATTGTTCCACCGACTGGTTCCGAAGAGTTCCACGTTCTAACCAAAATGGGCTCTATTTTTGCGAACTCTTTGGGGTAGCCAATCAGATGGAGCACCAGTGTGTCGTAACTTACGCGTAAACGGCAAATCGTGGAAATGAGTGTTCCACCTTCAAATGAAGAGTCAGTAATAATCGTCTTGGAAGGACAATGTCTAGTTTTGTGCTATTTGCCCTGCTACGTACACCCTTTTGCAGTTGTGTTACACCTAGTTGCGGCTTCTTTGGGCACACTGACCTGCAACGACGGAGAGGTCTACGTGGCTGTCTACAAGTACTGCGTGGCTCACGCTTCTGAAGAGTCCTACAAGATTCTCAGCGGTGAGACTGTGCTGAAGACGAGCGCTCCTTTCGCGACCAGTGAGAAGCGTACCGACGAGTACTGTCTCCCCGCTTCGACGAACAGCCAGTACACGTTCAGAATGATCGACACCTACCAGTCCAGTGGTGATTCCTGGACGAGCGGCTCTTGGGCGAGCATTTCCGGTATTTACGGAAACGTAGTGTTCAAGAACTACATGACGGAGAAGGTGACGGAGGACTTCACCTTTTCTCTGCACTACCCGGTGCTGAAGAACGCGGAGTGGAAGATGACCTCTTCCTCCGCTGCTTCGGACTGGTACGCGGTGAGCTTCTCGGATGGCAGTTGGAACACGATGACTCTGGGTTCGGTGTCCACTGTGTCGGGTACGCAGTACTTCCGCAAGCACTTTACCGGTATTGCGAACATGGCTGCGTACGAGTACGAGATGAACTACATGCACGGAATCATTGCCTACGTGAACGGCGTGGAAGTGTATCGCGACCACATGACTGACGGTGCCGTGACTGCCACCACCCCTTCCAACGGTGCCTACGAGGCGTACGGTTACCACGGTGTGATCCGTCCCGCGGGCGAGATCCAGGGAAGCGACAACGTGCTGGCGGTGGAGCTGCACTTCCCCACGACTGGTGATAACGCTGTGGAGTTCAACGCGTACGTGGCGGCGATCGCTCCCTCGACGCCGATCACGGAGAGCTCGAACTGTCTCATCTACCCCTACAGTGTGACCCTCACGGCGACTGGTGGCACGAGTCCTGGCAACATCTTCAACTTCGCCAGAACCGACTACCTCAACGCCGCTGCTTCTGTGCTCCCCGTCACGGTCAATTACGAGCTGGCTGGACCGCGCGCCCACATCAACGGCGTGCGCGTGTGGCCGTACACGTACATCACGCAGTCTCCCGGCTCGTTCACGCTGTCGGGCGCGATGAGCACCTCGAGTCCTTACACCACCGTGGTGTCTGTGTCCAACGCGTTCTACGAGTCCAGCAAGTACAAGATCTTCAACGGCTACTTCAACGCGAAGGGGTTCCAGTCGTACCGCCTCACGATCAACTCGGCGGTGAGCACGTCCTTCGTCTACGCCCTCGAAGTGCAGCCGGTGGTCTGCGCTGAGATGGCGCCGACGAGCATGACCTTCAGTCCCGCGTCCTACTCGGTGTACGCTGGCTACGAGCAGGTGAGCATTCGTCCCGAGAGCCAGGAGTTTAGCGCCTGTTCCGTGTCTCCAGCCCTCCCCAACGGTCTGACGCTCGATCCGACGACCTGCATCATTTCGGGCATCCCAAGCGTGGATCTGACGCAGACGACGTTCACAGTGACGTCGGTGATGAACGGTCAGAACTACCAGGGCACCTTCTCGCTGGAGGTGGTGTCTTGCGCGGGCACCTTGACGAAGATTGTGCGCACCTATCAGGGCAGCTCGACCGCGGAGTCCTTCTCGATCAAGGACATGACGACGCAGCAGGTGGTGCTGAACGTGGGTCCCAACTCGGGTCAGCCGGTGAGCCAGGACTGGACGACGTACCTCTGCTTGACGAACGCGAAGTACGAGATCGATATCGGCTGCACCTCCAGCTACTGGCAAGTCAGCTCCTTCCTGTACGTGCGCGCCGTGCTCTTCGAGGACGAGTACGAGACGATTGCGCGCCTGCACTACGACGCCAACCAGGGCTTGGCTGAGGACCGCGTGATCAACGCGCAGTGGTCCGTGGCGCCGCACGCGCAGTGGTTCTACAAGATGAACGAGGTGCCGGCGAATTGGTTTGGTTCGGACACGTCGGGCTGGAACACGGGTGCGATGGGTGGTTTCACGGGCGCGACGAACCAGATCCAGCTGTACAAGCAGACGTTCACTGTGTCTTCCCTGAGCGATGTTCCGGGCTTGGTGATTTCGCTGCGCTATTTATATGGTTGCGTGATCTACCTGAACGGCAACGAGGTGTTCCGCAACGGCGTGGACGGTGATCTGAGCGCGTCGAGCGTGGGTCTGAACGCGTACACGAACCTGATCTACCACCAGATCTCGCTGCCGGCGAAGACGATCGCGGTGGGCGAGACGCCTGCGGTGAACTATTTGGTTGAGGGCGCGAACACGATCGCCATCGCGATTGTGGCGCAGACGGCTTCGCAGACGACTTCGGTGTTCGACTGCGCGGTGCGTCTGATGACGGGCTCCGAGTCGCGCGTGTTCGACTACTCCATCTCGTACAGCGGCATAAACGGCAGTCCGACGCTGATCCTGAACCAGTACTACAGCTACACCATGTACTCCAGCAGCTGCGGCACGAACTACTGGACTGTGACGTTCTCGAACGATCGTCGCGAGTGGCTGTCGGCGGTGACGGTGTACCTGTACTACACGCAGTACGAGGAGCACCCTCGCAGCTTCACGGTGAAGGCGCGCAACACGAACCTGGAGGAGTGGACGACAATCAAGGAGGTGACGGGCATGACGTGGTCGCTGGCCGGCGAGCACAAGAAGATCTGGCTGGAGAACAACAAGCCGTACAACCAGTACCGTCTGGAGAACATCGCGACGGGCGATGCGTCCGCCTGCTCGTGGAAGCTGAGCACGCTGGACCTGACGGCGGACGCGACTCCGGCGAGCATTCCGGAGCTGTCCTATTCCACGCCGCTGGTGATCACGAAGGGCATCGAGATGGGTGAGGTGTACGCGAACTCGGACTACTACTACGACTTCACCGTGTCGCCCGCGCTGCCGACGGGCCTGTCGATCGATCCGAACACGGGTAAGATCTCGGGCACGGTGAACGAGATGGTGGCTGCGACGACGTATCAGATCACGGCGAAGAAGTACGGTGGCGGCAGCTCGACGGCGTCGGTGACGATCTCAGTGGAGGTGTGCCGTGGCGACAAGCACCTGATCACGCTGGTGGCGCGCATGGATGGCTGGCCGCACGAGGGTTCGTACAAGCTCTTCTCGGGCAAGGGAACGAGCGGTCAGGTGGTGTCGTCGAACACCGCGTTCAAGGTGAAGAGCGGTCTGAACTACGGCGACTTCTGCGTGCCTCACAGCATCTACACGCTGGTGCTGTACGACTCGAGGAAGGACGGTTGGATCAACCCTGCGGGCTGGTACCTGACGATCGATGTGGGCGCGATGATCTTCGACATGGGTCAGATGCCCAACGCCGTGGAGTCGGTGTCGACGATGTTCTCCTCGCTGCTGCCGTTCCAGATCGAGTACGACAGTTGGAAGGTGTGGAACAGCGGTAACGCTGTGGCTGACGGCTGGACTGGCAAGAACTTCGACGACGCTGCGTGGGAGACGAAGACGGTGGCTGAGTTCGGCAACCACATGGGCACGACGGCGTACATCCGCCACGAGGTGAACATCCCGTCGGTGGACGAGTACCACGTGCTGAACGTGCGCGTGAAGTACACGGGTGGTGTTGTTGTCTACTTCAACGGTCACACTGTGGCGCGCTTCAACCTAGCGGAGGGTTTCGACGCTTCGAGTGAGGCGATCGCTGCGCACGACGCCACGACCTTCTCCAAGTTCCACATCGTTCTCTCCACGGCTGGCGCTGTGACGGGCAAGAACGTCATCGCCTTCGAGATCCACCGTGCTGCTGGAGAGAGCGCGCTGGTGTTCGACGCGACGGGCGTGTTCGGCGTGAACGACTGTTCGATCGTGGTGGACTCGTTCTCCTCCATCGAGAGCAGCGAGGTGTCTGGCTGCACGAAGGAGGACCTGCTGGACCTGAACCCGGTGACCTACGGCTACATTCCCAACGCAGCGCCCTCCTTCCTGGCGTGGACGGTGGAGAACCTGGAGGGCTCCAAGTTCAACAGCTTCGCGCTGCAGACGAACACGGCGACGACGGGTTACGGCTTCTCGGTGTACGGTCGCTGGGAGAGCGGCGAGGAGTTCATCAGCGCGCTGGCGGTGATGGATCAGGAGACGAAGAACAAGGAGCGTTGCGCGTGGTCGATGCCGGCGGGTATCGCTGGTTTCAGCCAGTTCCGCTTTGTGGTGGATGCGGCGGCGTCGAGCACGGTGAGCACGAACGCGTACGTGATGCTGTACTGCAAGGCGAGTGGCAGTGGATCGTGTCCGGCTGTGGGCGAGTACCCCGCTGTGGGCGAGGGTGAGATCTCTCCGGCGAAGTGCCCTGAGGGCTACAGAGGTTACGCGTACAGAGTGTGTGCGAACGGCGTGTTGGGCGATATGCAGAGCGACAAGTGCGAGTTCAAGCTGCCGTCGCGCATCAACTACCTGAACAACAACATGGAGTTCATCCTGGGCGCGGAGGCGTCGAGCGGCAAGCCTTCGTACCGCAATATCATTCAGGAGTTCTTCATGCAGGACAGCACGCCTCTGCCCGAGGGTCTGAAGCTGGACGCTGTGACGGGTGAGATCACGGGCATTCCCAAGTCGACGATGGACGCGCAGGCGTTCACGGTGCGTGGCAAGAACCCTGCTGGCGAGACGTACGTGGAGATCACGATTTCGGTGCGCAAGGGCTACTGTGCTCCCGAGGGCGTGTTTGAGCGTACGAACGTGGGCGAGACGGCGGTGTACGAGTGTTCTCTGCAGGGCAGTTATGTGGGTACGCAGAAGAGAGCGTGCGTGTTGGGCAAGAAGAACGGCGAGTGGCAGAAGGCGAGCGGTTTCTGCATGCCCGTGTTCGCGATCGTGTTGCTCGTGCTGGCTGTCATCATCGTGATTGTGGTGGTGGTGTTCATTCTCATGCGTTCTCGCAAGACGAAGGCGGTTGGCGGCGTGAAGGGCAAGGCTTCGAAGACTTCCGTTAAGAAGACTCCGGCCAAGAAGACGGCTACGAAGGCTGTGAAGGTGTAACTTATGGGGTGTGTTTGTTAATGAGGTTATGAAATGTGTTAACGAGACAATGAAGTGTTTGTCAACGAAGGGGTTGGGCACTTCGAGCGGGTTTTGGCGGCTGTTCATTTTTCCCGGTAAGCAGTGGCGACATGAGCTCAACAATCGACCTGCTGTTTGCGAAGAAGAAGAGACCCGATTCGGACGAACAAGCAACTCCGAATCCCATCGCTTCGGAGGATCCTTCAAAGGCGCAGTACAGTGTTTTGTTCGTTGTATTATTGAAAGACAAGCAACACCAAATGAGAAGGTGAACGATAAGGAGAACAATTCGTGTTTTCTGGTCTCCTTTCGTTATTTCGTAGAACGTCGAGTGATTCGGACGATGCAACGACGGTGGGAGATCTTCTGAAAGAAGGAGAGTTCGCTGAGAAGTAGCTGGGATCATCCGTAGAAAGAAGGAACAGACAGCTCCAGCGATTCCTCCATGGTTTGCTTCACTACGTGTACTTCGTTATTATATGTAGTTCGTCCGAGCCGAAGACGATGCTTCCAGTCATCGAAATCGAGAAGGAGGAAAGGATCGTTGCGACCCTCATCGACCACATGAAGCGGAACGAGTCGCTCATCTACTTGGTTCAGCGACGCAAGGAGTACATCAACAACCGGCTGAAGGAGATTGACAAGCGATTGGCAAGCATGAATCCGGCCCCGCCCCGCCAGCGTAGTTCTTGCGTGCGCTCCTGATGTGTAGTGGACTCTCCTCTATCGACCTTTCTCTTGAAGAACGCGAAGCTGGTTCATGAATCGAAAGGGTATTCGAGCGAGGAAGTCAACTTGCTGATCCGCTTGTGGATCCACTTTTCCAAGTACGCCGAAGTGTACCACCTTTCCCTTGCCAACGTGCAATCCATTTTTGATTTTTATGACAGCATCAAGACCCTCGTCAGCGAATCAGAGGGATGCGCTGAATTGCCTTCTTTCTCCACGCACTCGCTGGAAACCTACACACTCTACTCCTCTCTTTGCCGTGCCGCGCTGAAGGCGGTGCTCGATGACTTCAAAGAGCCGTACACGTCCTCCGAGGAAGCGGACACTGTCGACGAACCGTCACTGAGAGTGACAGTCGCGCTCGCCACGAAACTCTTCCAGAACGTGTACATCTCGTCGACCTGCGTCACGCAGAACGACTGGTTCCCCATCGCTGAGATGGTGTTCTGGACGTATGTCGAGAATCCCGGCTTTCTGTGTCCATCGTCATTCCTCGATCAGATGAAGGAGGCGTTCGAGAAGGCGCATTCCGTTCCGCTGTGGCAGTGGAGCCCGCAGACGTGGGTGATGGTGTTGTTGACGCTGTGTGAGATGGCGGAGGATTCGACGCTGTTGCTGCGACTGTTGGAGGAGCGTGTGACGCAGCGACGCGTGGTGGTGCGAGAGAAGAAGGAGAGTGATGTGAGTGAGAAGAAAGAGAAGAAGGAGAGTGATGTGAGTGAGAAGGAAGAAGTGAAGGAGAACGAGGAGAGCGAGTCAGAGAAGGAGGCGGAAGCGTTCACAGAAGAACAGAAGGCCTATTTGGACGCTCTGGTGAAGGCGATCGAGGCGAAGAACGTGGAGGAGGTGCGCGTGCGTGTGCGTGCATCGTTTGACGAATAGACGCTGATGAAACGCACCAAAGAACTCGGGTTTGTCACGGGAAAGAAGAAGAAGCGATACGCGCGCGCCTTCAAACCCTATCTCGAGCGCGTGGAGGCGTTGTACGAGGAACACAGAAGACAGTTGAGGGAGCAGGAGGCGTTGCGCGCCAAGCAGGCCAGAGCGGCGGAAGACGCGAAGGAGATTATGGATTTGAGCCCGTCACTGCCTCTGCTGGGAACCGATCATTACGGAAATCGGTACTGTTTCATGCAGAAGGACTACAACGCGGTGTACGTGTGTTGCAGCGACCAGGGCGAGGAGGTGATGAAGCAGGAGCGAGAGCGTGCGCAGAATCACGCTGGGACGAGGGCGAGGAGCACTGAGAGTGACGACGACGCCCACGTGCTGGAGCAGTTCGAGGAGACGAAGGACCGTGATTTTCTGTACGGTGGGTGCCTGTGGTGTTGGTGATGGGCAGAGAAGGCGAAGGAGCGCATCGACAGATTCCGACCGAAGGCGGTTGTGTGGCGCGCGCTGAGCACGCTGGGCGATGTGAAGGCGTTGATGTGTGTACTGAATCGGAACCTGCCGCGAGAGCGCGCGCTGAGCGACGCGATCGTGAAGAACGCGTTCGTGATCGAGTGTGTGTGGCGATGTGTCGTGACGTGCAGACAGTGGGGCAAGAGCGAGGCGAAGGCGTTTGGCCTGACGGACAAGGATGCAACAGCGTTGGAGAGCGACGAGGCGAGTCTGCGCAGGCGTCTGCGACGAGTGCAGGATGACGTGAACGGGTACATCGAGAGAGCGAGGCGGATGAAGAAGCTGCCGATGGAGCTGATCGCGTGGGAGGAGAAGGAGAGCGCGAACGAGACGGTGCTGAACACGCTTCACCAGGTGCAGGATTTCTTGAAGGAGACGGCGTTCCAGACCTGCACGAAGCGCGTGAACCAACACATCGCTCTCGTGGAGGAGGTGCGTGTGTGTGCGTGGCGTGAGGAGTAGTACATCAGACGCGCGTCGCCCTGCGAGCTGGAGATCATCGTGGTGTGGCTCCACAACGTCCTGCTGCGCAGCAAAACCTTCACCGACGTCCTTAGCAAGAAGATGGCGGAGATCGAGCAGGCGGAGGAGGCGAGAAAGGAGAAGGCGTTGGTGGTGGACGGGCTGGCTCCGTTGGAGGAACGTCGATCGAAGAAGCGAGCGTTGTTGCAGGCACAGAGCGCGAAGCGAGAGCGTGTGAGCAGCGAGGAGGAGGAGAAGAGTAGTGAGAAGGAGGAGTCGAGCAACAGTGAGAACGACGAGTGGGGTCCCAAGAAATCGCAGAGGCGGAGAAGGGTTTTGGAGGATTCGGAGAGCGAGGTGTCGATGAGCGAGGAGGCGGACACGACCTCGGAGGAGGACGAGTGGGACGAGTTTTGTAGTATATGTGGCAAGGGAGGCCAGTTGATGTGTTGCGATGGGTGTCCGCGGTCATTCCATCTTCGATGTGTTCATCTGAAGGTGAGACGAAGGAGGAGGTGTGATGCGTAGAGAGTGCCGAGCGGAGAGTGGTTCTGTCCGAGTTGCAAGAAGGAAATGTGCGCTGTGTGCAAGAAGCATGGATTGGGGATCCATGACAACATTGTGTGCGGAAACGAGGATGGAACGAAGGGTTGCGAGAGGATATTCCACTTGGTGGGTGAGAGAGGAGGGACGTCATGCGTAGAGGTGCGTGGGGTTGACGGAAGTTCCTGAGGGCAACTGGTACTGCCCGGATTGTAGAAAGAAGATGCGCCGTTTTCCTCTTTGTTTGACAGAATTATGTCCGTCACCGAGTGTTCACGCGAAATCGGAGAGACTCTGTCCAAGGAGGATCTCCTGTACACGTTTGAAGATGTGGAATGCATGGTGAACCAAAACAAGACCCATTCAGCTGGAACGCTGTATTTGACGCAGAAGTGGGCACGGTGTGTCTAAATGAGTCGTAGCAATCTGATTTACGTGTCTCCACAGGAGGAGGACTACTGCCTTGTGGTTGATTACCCTGCGATCGGTGTTCACGCCGTTTGTCAGGAAGACACGCTGTGGAAGCGGCCCTGCATCTATTGTCAAATCTGTGACCCCAGTGATGAAGGAACGGAGGACGTGGGCGTTGTTTGCGGGGACGAGGCCTTCGAGGCGTTCGACCAAGAGGATAACGCTGAGGAGGAGGTGGAAGAGGAGGAGGACGACGGGTCCATCTTTGAAATCCTCTTCTCCCCTCTCGATAGTGGGAAGAGTATTCTCTTCGATGGTGCATTCACACGTAGTTGACACGCTGTTCAACAGCATCAGTCGTCTTCAGGTGATGCATCCCGATCCCGTGAAGGACGAAGACGAGGATAACACGTTTATGACGGCGAATGGTGTGGTGAGTGTGGAAGATCATATATGCAATCTCTTTGAGAAGGCGGCAGTGGGGGTTGATGTTGGGATTC
>ENA-UEQW01003010-UEQW01003010.1-human-gut-metagenome-genome-assembly--contig:-NODE-3010-length-11987-cov-4.160285_pt1 | contig 11987 bp, 9 predicted proteins | sample MGYA00242947_ERZ507947 | MGnify/ENA primary metagenome ERZ507947 (study PRJEB26167, sample SAMN06115421) | human gut metagenome | host: Homo sapiens | place: China:Guizhou | collected 2015-03-17... | reverse complement strand
TCATTCTCTGCGTTGAGTATAGATACGATAGATTCAATAGAGAGTATTGAGTTCGATTTGGTTGTTGCTGATGAGGAATCATTAGAGGAAATTGAACGGGTGGAGCAAATCGAGTTATCTTTTTGAATCTAAGATAAATTGACTTACACAATGATTTCCATGAATATGCACGGGTGGCCCGAGAAATGCAAATTGAAAGCTGAATGCCGCCGTCCGTTCGGACGGCGGCATAACGCTTATTCCGGGGCCTCTGCGGGCGCGGCGGCTTCCGCCGGATCGTCGAACCGGTGGATCATTTCCTTTACCATGGCGATGGCCGCCGGGCGGAGATCCATCCGCGCGACCTGCTCAATGACGGCTGCGCGCTGCTCCTTCGGCACATCGTAGAGCTTGAAGCAGCAGTCCAGATACCGGCGAAGCTTCTGCTCCATTGTGAAATAGAGATCGCACGGCATGGCCATGAAGCCGCGCGTGATGCCGCCGGAGGCAATGTCCAGCTCGTAAAAATCCTTTTCCTGAAGCGACGGGAGGTAGGGAGAGAAGATGGTCTGGAGGCGCTTTGCCGTATTCCGGTAGATATACACCGCCGTGGACGGCAGGGAATATGCCGTTACATACAGGTCGCGCATCGACTCGCTCAGCTCGGCCAGATGCATCTGGAGCGCGGTCTCTACCGCGTACATCATCAGCTGATCCATCTCGCCGGTCCGCCGCTCCGCCTCGGCAAACTGATTGTCAAACATCTGCTTCACCAGCTCCAGAAGCAGTGCCTCCTTGCTGGGATAGGCACGAAAGAAGGCACTCGGCGTCATGCCCGCGCCGCGGGCGATCTCTGCCGTCGTTGCCTTCTCATAACCCTTTTCCAGAAAGAGCGAAATGGCACTGTGGAGCATCTTTTTCTGTGTGAGAAGTCCGCTCGGCTGTTTCCCGTGCATGGATTCCACCTCCTGCTGTGACTGCGCCTATTTTAGCACACACCCGCGTTAAACACAAGCGTTCTGGTAGGATTTACTTGCCCTGCGTACGCGCCGGCTGAAAACGTATTGTACTTTGCGGATGGACATGATATACTAGAGTATATCTGATTTTCGGGAGTTTTTCAACATGGGAGCTTTTTTTATCAGACTGTTCGCGCCGTGGCGCGCCGGACGCTTTTTTGAGCGGGAGGAGGACTTCCAGCAGTTCCTTGTCCAGCGGAACCGCTTTCTCAACGCAGTGCGCGTGATCCTGTTTGCCGTCGCCGCCGTGGGGCTGATTTTGTCCTACGCCTCCGACCGGAAGCTTTATAACTATATTGCGGCGGGCGTCCTCGTGGTCGCGCTCGGCATCACGCTGGTCATTTCGGAAAATGAAAAACAGCTTCCGGAGGAGCTGCGGCAGAAATAAAAGCAGGCGGCGCTTCCTTCCTCGGGAAGCGCCGCCGCTTGGTATCCGGCAGTGCGGGCGCGGTTACCGCGCCCGGTAGGCCGTGCGCATCGCGGCTTCGTACTGGCTGTCGTTGACGGTCAGAAGCAGGCACGGCGCGGCCTCCGCCATATAATGCACAGGCACGCCCGCCGCCTCAACGGCGGCGATCACGCGCGGGACGGTGCCAGCGCCGCGATGCAGCACGGCCAGCACGCTGAGATTTTCCCGCACCTTCACATCGTCGGGCCGCAGCGTCTGCCGGAGCGCCTCGCAGGCCGCGCGGAGGGTGTCCGCGCCGCCGGAGCCGGAGACGAGCGCCGTCAGCTGGCCGGGGGCCTGCGACATATGAAAGACCTCGACGCCGCATTTTTGCAGCACCCCGGCGGCCTCAGGCAGGCTGTCCGGCGCGGCGCCGTTTTTTTCGATGCGCACCATGGTCAGCCCGCGCCGTCCGGCGATCCCGACCGCGCCGGAGTCCTGTGCGTCCGCCGCCTGACGGCAGCAGATGCGTGTTCCGGGCAGCTCCGGGCGGAGCGTGCTGCGGATCTGAAGCGGGATGCCGCGCTCACGCAGCGGCGCGACCGCCGATTCGTGCAGCACCTGCATCCCGACGGTGGAGAGCGCCTGAAGCTCGTCGTAGCTCAGCGACGCGACGGCCTCCGGCTGCGCCACGATGCGCGGGTCGGCGGCAAGCACGCCCGGCACATCCGTCCAGTTTTCGCAGAGATCCGCGTGGAGCGCCGCCGCGGCCAGACTTCCGGTCACATCGGAGCCGCCCCGGGAAAAAGTATGGAGCGCGCCGCTCGGGAGCCGCCCGTAAAAGCCGGGCGTCACGATTTTCCTGCCGTCCGCGAGGGACTGGAGCGCCGCGTAGGATTCCTCCCGCAGGACGTTTCCCGCGCAGTCGAAGCGCAGCCAGTCGGCGGCGTCCACGAACGCAAAGCCCAGCAGCTCCGCCATCAGCCGTGCGGACAGATATTCCCCGCGCGAGGCCAGCGCGTCGCGCTCGGTCTCCGCAGAGAGCGAGGCGTAGATCGCGTCCAGCTCCTGTTCGATCGGGATCTGCAGGCCGCAGCCGTTCCGAATTTCGATATAGCGCTCCGCGATCCTGCGCCACAGCTCCCAGCACGGGACGTGATATTGCAGATAGGCATGGCAAAGATATAAAAGGTCGGTCGTCTTATGGTCGCCCGGGTGCCGTTTTCCGGCGGCGGATACCACAACGACACGCCGGGAGGGGTCGGCGCGGACGATCTCGCGCACGCGAAGAAAGCGCTCCGCGTCCGCAAGAGACGATCCGCCGAATTTGGCGACTGTCAGCATAATTTCACCTCAAAAAGTATAGCGGTAAGGCGGGACGGAAGCCGCCCCAATCCATCGTATGCGCGCGGACGCGGTTTTGACGCGGCTTCCGACGATTTTTGCGCAAAAAGCGCATTTTCTGCGCCTGCCGCAGAAAAGCCGAAAGTTTTTCTTTACTTTTTGCGGAAGCTATGCTATTCTAAACAAGCTGGCGCAATGCGCCGGTCACCCACTTCTCAGTTTCGGGGCAAGGTTCGTTTTACACGGACGTTCCGCCAGCCCGATACTTGGATATGGGACATATTTTGAAAGGTGGAAATTCACTATGATGCGCAAAGAAGAAAAGACTGCTATCATCGAGCAGTTCGCTACCCATCCCGGCGACACCGGCTCTCCCGAGGTTCAGATCGCGGTTCTGACCTCCCGGATCAATGACCTGACCGAGCACCTGCGTGTTCACAAGCAGGACAACCACTCCCGCCGCGGCCTTCTCATGATGGTCGGTAAGCGCCGCAGCCTGCTGGACTATCTGGCCAAGAAGGACATCAACCGTTACCGCGCGATCGTCGCCAAGCTCGGCCTGCGTAAGTAATCCGCAAACGCAAACCCGTAAGCCAGAAAGGGCGGTCGCAAGGCCGCCCTTTTTCACAAACACACGTCAAAATTTCTGTGTGGGAGCTTCCTTTAGCAGTTGAAAGCGCAGCTGAGCCGTCGGCTTCGGTTTCAAGTGCTAAACCTCCCATACAGGTGAAAATCAAAGGAGGTTTCTCATGATTACGCACAAGCAGTACCCGAATCACCACATTTTTGAGACCGAGATCGGCGGACGCACCTTTACCGTCGAGACCGGCAAGGTCGCAGAGCTTTGCAACGCCGAGGCCATCTGCCGCTACGGCGACACCGTCGTGCTCGTCACCGCGGTCGCCTCTCCCCTGCCCAAGGCCGGCATCGACTATTTCCCGCTGACCATCGAGGTCGAGGAGCGTATGTACGCCGTCGGCCGTATCCCCGGCTCCTTCAACCGCCGCGAGGGCAAGCCCTCCGACCGCGGCGTCCTCATCTCCCGCCTGATCGACCGCCCGATGCGGCCGCTGTTCGACGAGGAGCTTCGCAACGACGTCGTTCTGACGAACACCATTCTGGCGCAGGACTACGACAATCCCGTTGAGATCGTCGCCTCCATCGGCTCCTCCCTCGTCATCGCCTACTCCGACATTCCCTGGAACGGCCCGACCGCGACCACCAATGTCTGCTACCTCGACGGCAAGTATATCGTCAACCCCTCTCAGGACGAGCGCAACGCCTGCCAGTGCTTCGTGACCATCGCCTCGACCCACGAGAAGGTCGTCATGATCGAGACCGAGGCCAACGAGGTCAAGGAAGACATCCTCATGGAGTGCATCAAGCTGGCCCATGAGACGAACGTCAAGGTCGTGGAATTCATCAACACCATCGTCGCCGCCATCGGCAAGCCGAAGTTCACGTTTGAAAAGGCTGCCGTCAACCACGAGATGCTCGACGATCTGTGCGAGTACGGCCTGGACAAGATCGCCTACGCGCTCGACACCGACGACAAGAACGTCCGTGAGGCCCGCCTGACCGAGGCCGTCGTGGACTTCAAGGAGAAGTTCGGCGAGAAGTACGCAGACGACTGGGATGTTCAGATCGACGTCTGCCTGTACAAGATGCAGAAGAAGATCGTCAAGAAGTGGCTGCTCGAGGGCAAGCGCGTCGATGGCCGCACGCCCGACGAGATCCGTCCGCTGGACGCCGAGGTCGGCGTTCTGCCGCGCGTCCACGGCTCCGGCCTGTTCACCCGCGGTCAGACGCAGGTTCTCTCCGTCTGCACGCTGAACACGCTGTCTGCTGCGCAGAAGCTCGACACCATCTATGACGAGACCGAGCGCCGCTATATCCACCACTATAATATGCCGCAGTGGTCCACGGGCGAGGCCCGTGCGAGCCGCTCCACCTCCCGCCGCGAGATTGGCCACGGCGCACTGGCTGAAAAGGCCCTGCTGCCCGTGATCCCGTCCGTCGAGGAGTTCCCGTATGCCATCCGCGTCGTCTCCGAGGTCGTCTCCTCCAACGGCTCGACCTCTCAGGCCTCCATCTGCGGCTCCACGCTGGCACTCATGGACGCGGGCGTGCCCATCAAGCGCCCCGTCGCCGGCATTTCCTGCGGCCTCATCACCGATCAGGAGACCGGTAAGTGGCGCACCTTCACCGACATTCAGGGCGTCGAGGACTTCCACGGCGAGATGGACTTCAAGGTTGCCGGTACGACTGAGGGCGTCACCGCCATCCAGATGGACCTCAAAAACGACGGCCTGACCATGGAGATCATTGCCGACGCGCTCGAGCGCTGCCGCAAGGCCCGTCTTGAGATCCTCAACGAGATCATGCTCCCGTGCATTTCCGAGCCGCGCGCAGAGGTCTCCGAGTTCGCGCCGAAGATGGTCACCATGAAGATCGACGTGGACAAGATCCGCGAAGTCATCGGCAAGGGCGGCTCCACCATCCAGAAGATCGTGGCCGAGTCCGGCGCACAGGTCGATATCGACGACGACGGCACCATCCACATCGCTTCTCCCGACGCCGCATCCTGCGACGCCGCCAAGAAGATGATCGACGATATCTGCTTCGTCCCCGAGGTCGGCAAGCTGTACTACGGCAAGGTCGTCCGCATCCTGCCCATCGGCGCGTTCGTCGAGCTGGCTCCGGGCAAGGACGGCATGATCCACATTTCCAAGCTCGAAAACCGCCGCGTCGAGAAGGTCGAGGACGTTCTCAACATCGGCGACATGACCTGGGTCAAGGTCATGGAGATCGACGAGAAGGGCCGCGTCAACCTCTCCCGCAAGGACGCGCTCAAGGAGCTTGCCGCAAAGGGTCAGGAATAATTTCAAAAGACTACAGAAAGCCGCCGCAGGCATCGCCTGCGGCGGCCGATTTTATGCGTCGCCTGTGCGGCGCGGCCTTCTCAGAGCAGCTTTTTAAGATACTGGCCCGTGAAGCTCTCCGGGCAGGCGGCGACCTCCTCCGGCGTGCCCTGCGCGACGATGGTTCCGCCGCCGGCGCCGCCCTCGGGGCCGAGGTCGATGATGTGGTCGGCGACCTTGATGACGTCGAGATTGTGCTCAATGACGAGCACGGTATTGCCCGCGTCGGCAAGGAGCTGCAAAATGTCGATCAGCCGGTGGACGTCGGCCATATGCAGGCCGGTCGTCGGCTCGTCGAGGATATAGATGGTGCGGCCGGTGGCGCGGCGGGAAAGCTCCGTCGCCAGCTTGACGCGCTGGGCCTCGCCGCCGGAAAGCGTGGTGGAGCTTTGGCCGAGCTTGATATAGCCGAGGCCCACGTCCACGAGCGTCTGCACCTTCTGCCGGATCTTCGGCAGATTTTCGAAGAAGCCGAGCGCCTCCTCCGCCGTCATGTCAAGCACGTCGGCGATGTTTTTACCCTTGTAGAGCACCTCCAGCGTCTCGCGGTTGTAGCGTCTGCCGCGGCAGACCTCGCACGGGACGTACACGTCGGCAAGGAAGTGCATTTCGATCTTCACAAGGCCGTCGCCGCCGCAGGCCTCGCAGCGGCCGCCCTTGACGTTGAAGGAGAAGCGGCCGGGGCCGTAGCCGCGCGTGCGGGCGTCGGAGGTGGAAGCAAACAGGTCGCGGATGTCGTTGAAAAGGCCGGTGTATGTCGCGGGATTCGAGCGCGGCGTCCGTCCGATGGGGCTTTGGTCGATGCCGACGACCTTGTCGAGATGCTCAAGGCCCTCGATGGAATCGAATTTACCGGGCCGCGTCCGCGCGTGGTTCAGCGCGCCCGCGAGCTTTTTATAGAGGATTTCGTTCACAAGGCTGGATTTTCCGGAGCCGGAGACGCCGGTGATGCAGGTGAAGGTGCCGAGCGGGATCTCCACGTCGATGTGCCGCAGATTATTTTCCGCCGCGCCGCGCACGATCAGGCTCTTCCCGTTTCCTTTGCGCCGTTCCGCAGGCACGGGGATTTTTTTGACGCCGGACAGATACTGGCCGGTGACGGAGCGCGGGCAGTTTATGATATCCTGCACGGAGCCTGCCGCGACGATCTCGCCGCCGTGGACGCCCGCGCCGGGGCCGACGTCCACGATGTAGTCGGCGGCGCGCATGGTGTCCTCGTCGTGCTCGACGACCAGAACGGTGTTGCCGAGGTCGCGCAGCTGCCGAAGCGTGGCCAGAAGCTTGTCATTGTCGCGCTGGTGCAGGCCGATGGACGGCTCGTCGAGGATATAGAGCACGCCCATCAGGCTCGAGCCGATCTGCGTCGCCAAACGGATGCGCTGGCTTTCGCCGCCGGAGAGCGTCGCCGCCGCGCGCGAAAGCGTCAGATAGCGCAGGCCGACCGCCTGCAAAAAGCCGAGGCGCGACCGGATCTCGCGCAGGATCTGTTCGGCAATGACGGCCATGCTGCCCTCGAGCGTCAGCCGGTTCATGAAATCCAGCTCGTCGGAGATGGGCATGGCGCAGAAATCCATGATGTTCATTCCGCCGACCGTCACGGCCAGCGAAACGTCGCTCAGACGCCTGCCGCGGCATTTGGGACACGGGCGCTCCGCCATGCATTCCTCCAGCTCCTTGTGCATGGCCTCGGACTGCGTCTCGGCATATCGCCGGGAGATGTTGTTGAGTACGCCCTCAAAGGGTCGCTCCAGCACGCCGCGCCCATTGGCGCGCTCGTAATAGATCGTCAGATTTTCCTTGCCCGTGCCGTAGAGGATGGCGTCAAGCGCAGTTTTCGGCAGATCGCGGATGGGCTCGGTCAGGGAGAAGTGATATTTTTTGCCGAGCGCCTCAAAATACATCCGGGCGATGGAATCATCCTTGACGTTGTTGTAGCCGGAGGCCTGGATCGCGCCCTGCAAAATGGATTTGGAGTCGTCCGGAATGATGAGTGCCGGGTCGGCGACGAGCTGCGTGCCGAGGCCCGTGCAGACCGGGCAGGCGCCGTAGGGGTTGTTGAACGAGAACATGCGCGGCGAAAGCTCCGGCAGGGAAACGCCGCATTCCTCGCAGGCGTAGTTCTGGGAGAACATCGTGTCGCGGTCGCCGTCCAGCTCATTGAGAATGACCAGACCGCCGGAGAGATTGGCCGCCGTCTCGACGGAGTCGGTCAGACGGCGCGCCAGATCGGGCTTCATCATCAGCCGGTCCACAATGACCTCAATGTGGTGCTTTTTGTTCTTGTCGAGCGAAATTTCCTCCGAAAGCTCGTAGATGCTGCCGTCCACGCGGACGCGCGCATAGCCGCCGCGCCGGGCGTCCTCAAAGACCTTCTGATGCTCGCCCTTTTTCCCGCGCACGACCGGCGCGAGGATCTGGAACTTCGTCCGCTCCGGCAGCTGCATGATCTGATCGACGATCTGATCGACCGACTGCCGCCGGATCTCCTTTCCGCACTTCGGGCAGTGCGGCGTGCCGCAGCGCGCCCACAGCAGGCGGAGGTAGTCGTAAATTTCCGTTACGGTGCCGACCGTGGAGCGCGGGTTTTTGCTGGTGGTTTTCTGGTCGATGGAGATGGCGGGAGAAAGGCCGTCGATGGAATCGACGTCCGGCTTGTCCATCTGGCCGAGGAACATCCGCGCATAGCTCGAAAGCGACTCGACGTAGCGCCGCTGGCCCTCGGCATAGATCGTATCAAAGGCAAGAGAGGACTTGCCGGAGCCGGAGAGGCCCGTCAGCACGACCAGCTTGTCGCGCGGGATCTCCAGCGAAACATTTTTCAGATTGTTGACGCGCGCACCCCGCACGCGAATGGTATCCTGCATATTTGATCTCCTCTTTGCGCGTTCCGCGCGAAATTCGTCATTCCATTATACCATGAAGCGGCGGATTCTACAACTTGTTTTTTCAAACAAAAGTTTCTGCATTCGAAAAATCAGGCGCGGCTTATTGTAAGTTCAGAAAAATCTGATATAATAAGAAAAAAGCGAGAGAAAAAGAGGTTTTGTATGCGAAATTTCCTGAAACTGGTCTTTAACCGCGTCGTGATCGTGTCGCTCTCCATCCTGCTTCAAATCATCGTCCTGCTGGCGTGCGTGATCTGGCTGAAGGACTATAGGAGCTGGATCAACGTGGCACTGAGTGTGCTTTCATGGGCAACGGTGATCTACATCATGTCCGACCGGCGCAACCCATCCTATAAGATCGCGTGGATCGTGCTGATACTGGCGTTTCCGGTGGCCGGTATCACGATTTATCTGCTGTTCGGCGGCAACAAGGCATCGAGCCGTGAGAACCGGAAAATGAAGCGCATCAGCCGCGAGACGCTCAGCAGCCTGCCGCAGGAGGAAAGCGTCATGCGCGCGCTGATGGCGCGGCCGGACGCGGCCTGCAACCACGCGCGCTATCTGGCCAACACCTCGCACTATCCGATCTACGACAACTCCGCCGCAGAATACTACCACATCGGCGAGGACTGCTTCGCGCAGATGTGCAAGGACCTGGAAAAGGCGGAGCACTATATTTTTCTGGAATACTTCATCCTCAACGAGGGGAAAATGTGGGACACCATTCTGGAGATCCTCAGCCGAAAGGCGGCGGAGGGCGTGGATGTGCGCGTCCTGTACGACGATTTTGGCTGCATCATGCGCCTGCCGGCGGATTATCCGCTCCGGCTGCGGAGGCTGGGCATTCAGGCCCACGCCTTCAAGCCGTTCCTGCCGGTGCTGTCCAGCCGCCTCAATAACCGCGACCACCGCAAGCTCATGCTGATCGACGGAACGGTCGGCTATACCGGCGGCATCAATCTGGCGGACGAATACATCAACATCGGCTCCAAATTCGGCCACTGGAAGGACTGCGGCGTCCGCATCGAGGGCGAGGCGGTCTGGTCGATGGTGGTCATGTTCCTGACGATGTGGGACTATGTGGACAAGCTCGAGGAGGATCTTGCGGCCTTCCGTCCGCTCTACGGCGAGCCGCCCGCGAACGCCGGGGGCTATTTGCAGCCGTTTGCCGACAGTCCGCTCGACTATGAGGACGTCGGCGCGACGGCGTTCAGCAGCCTGATCCAGAGCGCGCGGGAGCGGGTCTGGATCATGACGCCGTATCTCATTCTGGACGATAAAATGGCGACCGCGCTCTGCAACGCGGCAAAGACGGGCGTGGATGTGCGCATCATCACGCCGGGTATCCCGGACAAGCGCTATGTCTACATCGTCACGCGCGCCAACTATGACCAGCTGCTGGCGGCGGGCGTCCGGATTTTCGAATACACGCCCGGCTTCGTCCATTCGAAGGTCTGCTTTGCGGACGGGCTTTACGCCGTGGTCGGGACGGTCAATCTCGACTTCCGAAGCCTGTATCTGCACTTTGAGAACGCGGTCTATCTCTACGACTGTGCGGCTGTTGGACAGGTCCAGCGCGACTTTGAGGATACCTTCCCACGCTGCCGGGAGGTCACGCTTGCAAGAATGCGGCACAAGGGCTTCCTCCGGCGGCTTGTGCAGACCATTCTGAGACTGTTTTCGCCGCTGATGTGAGGAGGATGGAGTATGGAGCTATTGAACCAGATCGCCGCGTACCGTCCCTGCTGTGAGCAGGAGGAGACCGACCGGCGGCTCATTCTGCAATACGCGGAGATTTTTGACGACCTGTTTACGCGCCAAAATGAGATGGCGCATTTTACGGCGTCCGCGTGGATCGTGACGCCGGACCGCAGCCATGCGCTGATGGCGTATCACAATCTGTACGATTCCTGGGCGTGGCTCGGCGGCCATGCCGACGGCGAACAGGATCTGCTTTCGGTGGCGCTGCGGGAAGCGCGGGAGGAATCCGGCGTGGCGCATGTGCGCCCGGTCTCGGAGGAGATCTATTCTCTGGAGATCCTGCCGGTCACGCAGCATGTCAAGCGCGGGAAATTCGTTTCCGCGCACCTGCATCTCAATCTGACCTACCTTCTGGAGGCGGACGCGCACGACGCGCTCCGCTGCAAGCCGGACGAGAACAGCGGCGTGCGCTGGTTCCAGCCGGACGAGGTATGCGCGGCGGTCTCGGAGCCGCCGATGCGCGTGATCTATCAGAAGCTGATGGATAAGCTGAAAACGTTCTGAATATGCAGGCCGCCTCCGTATCGGAAGATACGGAGGCGGATTTTCTCGGATTCGATTGGGTACGACGGACTTACTCCGAAAGAGCCTTTGTGTCTGCGGACGCAGTCCCGGGCGCGTCCGGACGGAGGGTCAGGAGCGTGTCGATCAGCTGCGTGACCGTGCCTATTTCCTCGGCAAAGCGCCGACGGAGGACGGCAACGTCCGTGACGCGGCGGTCGGGGGCCAGCAGCTCCCGTTCCGATGCGACGCACAGGCAGACGGTATCCTCCGCTGGGAAGGAGACGTGCCCGCCGCCCAGCAGCTCGCTGAGCCTGCGGAGCGCCTCGGCGGCTGCGTCCGGAAGCAGCTCGAGTGCGTCCTCTGAGGCTTCGGCGGAAAGCTCCGCCGGAAGCGGAAAGCCGAGGCGGCAGCGCAGACAGTAGCCCTGAAAAACAGGCTCCGCGCCCTTGGCAGGGTCGGAAAGGCGGATATTGCTCAGCTCGAACGACGTGCCCTGATAGGCGGCGGAGACGAGCGCGCTGCCCTGAACAGCGTCGAATTCCGGCAGCGGCAGGCCGCTTTCCAGAAGCGTTTCCCGCGAAAGACAGCCGGAGGGCTGATAGCGGACGTCCTCAAACGTCTCGTTCAGGACGCCGGAGGCGAGGATCCACGGCGCAAGCGCGCGCATCTCCTTTTTGATCCGGTAGCGCATGGATTCTCCGGTGAGCAGCACCAGCGCACCCGCAAGCGCGTAGGGAATTTTGAAGAAACGCACGGAGGGCAGCATGACGATCGTTCCGAAAATGGAAATGACCGTGGCGAGGATAAAGGTACGGCGCAGCTTGTGATATTTTTCGGTCAGCTCCTCCGTGGTGAGCGGAGCGGTCTGCTGTTCTTTCATGAAATGCCTCCCGCGTGAGAATTTTTTGGAGCCTCCGGCGGATGTGCCGGGGCAGTGCTTTCAGGATACCACAGTTTTTCCGCAAAGTAAAGCCGTCCGGCGGGCGGGGCCGGCAACGGAAAGCGCGGATCGCGAAAGAAAACGGAGGCCCGTGCCCGCCCGACCGTTTTAGCCGGAGCAAAGGCATGGGCCTTTGCTAGCGTCAGTTGACAAGGGCACACATGGTTTTCCCGGGCCTGAAGAGCCGCTGGCTGCGTTATCCTCGTTGATGGGCGACAGCCCATCTGCCTCGTCTGCCTTGCCATC
>ENA-UEQW01003004-UEQW01003004.1-human-gut-metagenome-genome-assembly--contig:-NODE-3004-length-12015-cov-5.296951_pt1 | contig 12015 bp, 16 predicted proteins | sample MGYA00242947_ERZ507947 | MGnify/ENA primary metagenome ERZ507947 (study PRJEB26167, sample SAMN06115421) | human gut metagenome | host: Homo sapiens | place: China:Guizhou | collected 2015-03-17... | reverse complement strand
ATAGGACCATGTAAAGAACCGAAATCCCAGGCAAATAGGATCCCGCTACAGTGAATCCAGCACCACACCCCTACATACACTCCTGAAGCCAGAGTCCCACACCCTGGAGTAGTCCTTCTCTCTTCTTACCGCCCGAGAGTAATACTCCTCCAGCTTCAGCGGATCCGTCAGGGTGTCAATGCAAATGCAATCGATCACGATGTTCTTGGCGCTCAGGTAGTTCATAAACTGAAAGACAACTTGTCTCACAGAATCATAGTAGAAGAGCTTCTCGATGCCCTTGCGTCGGACCTCGAACGCCAACGCGTAGTAGAGAGAAAATCCGTCGACAACCACGTGTGCCGGAGCGTGCCTGCGAATGAGAGATCCAAACGAGGAACGACTCTGTACTCACCACACTTGCATAAATGGAGGACGATTCAGTAATGAACTTCTTGAGACCAGAAACTCCCATAACAAAGAAATGAAACAAACAGGCAGGAAGGTTACATAAAACCAATAGCACGCTAATTGCTCGCAAACTGGTTGCTTCTGTTGCCGTAGTCTGGACGGTAATAGCCTCCCCGTCTGTAGCGGCGATTGCCCTGAGAATCTACGTCTAAGCTGCACACATCACGGGAAACAGTTGTGGTTCTTCTGACGGTACTCCCGGTTGCGCTCCTCCAGCGAAGACTTGCCGAACGTCTCGATATCCGCCTGTCTGTAGCTGCGTCCCGGGATCTTTCTAACGGTGAAGCGGGATGAAAAGGGGAACCTCTCATTTCCACCTTCCTGGAGATTGTCAAAGAAGTTGTCCTTGTTGTAGGCCGGCGCAGCACTTTCCACCGCGTCCATTTCCTTGTCGAACAGCTTGTTGGACTCCTCAAAGTCGAAATTGTCCGACATGGGGATCTCGTCCTCTGCGGGCAGGTTTCGCAGAAGCTCGCTCTGAGACATCTACAATCAACGGAATGAAACGGGAGTACTCCCCTGTTGAAACGGTCATTGCCATTTCTTCTCTTTGGGTTCCTCTATTCCGTTAGATGTGTTATAACGCATGTACAGGATACGAATTCGGAATCGGTTCAGGACTGGAGGTAAAGGGCTACGAATAAAAGAAAGCATTCATGGACAACGACAGAGCCCTCGACGGAGTCCACGATGGAAGGATCGTAGAAGGAGTACTACCCGTAATCGCCAAATGCGCAAAAGAGACTTGAGGAATCAGATTAATGGCTTTGATACCGGTCTTCGTGAAGGAGATGACGGGCTTGATCTCCTTCAATACGCCAATAAACACGGAGCACTCTCGATCTTCCGTACCGAAGATGCGGACTAGGATTCATGACCAAATCGCACTCCTACCGTTCTTGAGAGTGATGGTGTCATTGTCGATCATATAGATCGTACCTTCATAACGGATATTGGAAGTGGAGATAAGTGAAACGATTTTGTTGATATATGAATTGCCGTTTGCTCCTGACATGGTTCAAACACGACGCGACTCAATCGAATAAGAGTTCTGGAATCCTCACTCCAACCAGAATCGCCCCCGTTTTTGTCACTCAGCCTATTCCATGTGATTCTGGCAGCGCAGTGTGCAGGCAGTAGTGTAGTGGATAGAAATAATGTCTACGCGAGGGAGGGGTGATGAGAGTGAAAACACGAAACCAGGGTTTGTTCCGTGCATTCTATTCGTGTGATGCAGTGATTTATCTCCGCAAATCCTCTCGAGCAAAAGCGACTGCATATGGAAGAATGAAACTCCCGTCCTAAGAATCACAATTCATCTTCATCGCATGGACTCTCGAGAGCATTCGAGTGTGGACGATATGTAGAAGCGGGAGAAAGCGATAACTCGCAGAGACGGTCCCCCGAGTTACGAGGAGCAAGCCGGCTGGTTTTCCAAAATCCTCTTCACGTGGCTGAACCCTTTGTTGGAGAAGGGGTACAAGAAAGCCCTGAATCAAGAAGACTTGCCTCAACTCTCGTTTTGCCTTCGAAATCTGTTCACTGCGTAGAACGTGCGATAGGTCCGATGTGATTTACGGAAAGGTATCGACCGATTGGAATCAGCACCTCACCGAAGAGTGATTTCCGCAGCTGGAACTCATTTCTAGGCCTAGTCTCCTCAAGAGCATGGCTCGCTCGTTCGGTCTCCCGTTTTGTCTGGCAGCGGGATTGAAGCTGATTCACGATATCTGCCAGTTCATCGGCCCCGTGATGCTAGACAAGATGCTCACCTTCTTGAAGGATGCGGATGCGGACCAGTCCGACGGCTACAAGTTCGCGGCGATCATGTTCATCGCCGCTCTTTTCCAGAGCATCTGTTTGCGTAACTACTTCTATCTCTGCTTCAGAACGGGTCTCCGTCTTCGTTCGAGCTGCATCACCATGGTGTAAGTGAACGTCTCCCCCATCACTCCCAGGTACAACAAGTCACTGCGTTTGAGTTCCTCCGCCCGCGCCCAGTTCAATCAGGGCGAGATCATGAATCTGATGGAGGTGGACAGTCAGAAGTTCCAGGACATCACCTCGTACCTCCTCGTTCTCTCCCTCACGCACAGCTACCTCCAAACCATCTGGTCCGGACCCTTCCAGATCATCGTGTCGCTCGTCATGCTGTTCAACGAGGTGCACGCTCTCCACTGCACTCACTTGTAGCTCGGCCTCTCCACGCTCGCCGGCACGGTGGTGATCCTGCTGATGATCCCGTTCGCCCGCGTGATGTCGGCGCACTTCGCCAAGATCCAGACGGAGCTGATGAAGGTGAAGGACCACCGCATCAACACCACCACCGAGGCGCTGGAGGGAATGAAGCTGATCAAGCTGCAGTCGTGGGAGAAGTCCTTCCTCCAGCGCATCTCGGGCATCCGCTGCGACGAGATCAAGATTCTTCGCAAGTACTCGCTGCGTCCTCGCTCCACTCTAGGTACGTCGTCTGGCAGATGTTCTCCTCCGCCGTCTGGGACGCCACGCCCTACCTCGTCTCCATCGCCACCTTCGCCGCATACGTGCTCTCCGGACACGAGCTCAAAACCTCCACCGCCTTCACCGCCATCGCCTTGTTCATCTCGCCCTCGCCTCCTGACACGTAGATTCAACATCCTTCGCTTCCCGCTCACCATGTTCCCTGACGTTGTCTCGGTTCTCTCCACTCATTGCTAGACCATCAACAACATCTCGGAGTGCTCCGTCTCCTTCAAGCGCGTCCAGCGATTCCTTCTCGCCGACGAGATTGTCGTGCCCTCCAGACAGAACCGCGGGGAAACCGGCATTTCCATTTCCAACGGCAACTTCTTCTGGAGCGAGGTGGGCGAGGAGGAGAAGCGTGAGTTGTAGGCGTCGGTGAAGCGAGAACAGGAGAAGCGCAAGGAGAAGCGAAATCGGGGCTGTTTCGGGAAGTCCAAGAAGAGCGACGTCGTGATCCCCGAGGAGGAGGAACACAACGAGCCCTTCGTTCTGCGCGACCTCAATCTCTCCTTCAACGTCAACCAACTCACTGCGGTTGTGGGCCATGTGGGCTGTGGTACGAGATCGGGACGATTTCTGACCGCTAGGCAAGTCGTCGCTGCTGAATGCGATTCTGGGCGAGATGCCGCAGCTGGACACGACGCGCGCGATCGACGACGTGGTGAAGATTCAGGGCAGCATCGGCTACGTGCCGCAAACGCCGTTCATCATGAATGCCAGTCTGCGCGACAACATCCTGTTCGGCAGCGCGTTCAACGCAGATAAGTACGAGGTGTGTGAGTGGGTGTGGCGTGAGGCGTAGAAGGTGCTGGAGGCGTGCTGTCTGAAGCCGGATATCGCCATCCTGCCCGCGGGCGACGCGACGGAGATCGGCGAGAAGGGCATCAACCTGAGTGGTGGACAGAAGACGCGTATCTCGCTGGCGCGTGCGGTGTATCAGAATTGTGACATGTGTGATATGATGGAGAAAACTAAGCCATAGCTACCTGCTGGACGACCCGCTGTCGGCGGTGGATGCGCACGTGGGCAAGCACATCTTCCGCGAGTGCGTGAAGGGTCTGCTGAAGAAGAAGTGCGTGGTGCTGGTGACGCACGCGCTCGAGTACCTGCCCGTCTGCGACAACGTGATCGTGCTGGAGAAGGGCGTCGTGGAGGACGCGGGAACATTCGATCAGGTGAGCGTCAAGCAGGAGGGCGTGCTGGCCGGACTGCTGGCGGCACAGAAGCAGGCGAAGGAGCAGGAGGGCGGCAAGGAGGAGAAGGAGGAGTCGCCGATCGAGCTGTCGCCACTGGAGGAGGAGAAGAACGAAACGCCCGCAGCAGCGCCAGCGGAGAAGAAGGACGGTCGTCTGACGACGAAGGAGACGCGTGTGGAGGGTCAGGTGAAGCGCTCCGTGTACTCGCTGTACTTCGCGGCGGCGGGTGGCGCGGTGGTGGTGATCTCGATCCTCGCCGTGTTCATCCTCGCCGAGGTGGTGCGCGCCCTCAACAACTGGTGGGTGACCTACTGGAGCAACGACACGGCGCACAAGTCCGCAGTGTGGTACCTCGTGATCTACATCATTCTCGGCATCGTCACGATCGTCATCGCCGCTGTGTCCCACCTCGTTCTCTACATGCGCGGTCTCCACGCCTCCACGACGCTGCACGACAAGCTGCTGGGAGGCATTCTGCGATCGCCCATGTCGTTCTTCGACCAGACGCCGCTGGGCCGCATCACAAACCGGTTCGGCAAGGACATGAGTGTGGTGGACTCCTCAATCCCCTCCATCGTGAGCGCGCTGTTAGAGTGCCTGTTCGAGGTGGTCGCGACGGTGGTGATCATGATGGCTTCACTGCCGCTATTCATCGTGATTCTCATCCCATTGATCGTCTACTACGTGTACGAGGGCCGCTTCTACGTGCGGAGCAGTCGCGAGATCAAGCGTCTCGACTCCATCAGCCGCTCGCCCATCTACGCGAACTTCGGCGAGACGATCGACGGCACGCCGGTGATCCGCGCGTACGAGAAGCAGGAGCAGTTCATCCAGAAGAACTACCAGCTGCTCGACCTCAACCAGCGCGCGTACTTCATCATCACCAGCAGCAACTGCTGGCTGGGCATTCGGCTGGAGTTCGTGGGCACGGTGATCATCGGCGCCGCGGCGCTGCTGTCCGTGATCGGGAAGAACCCCGCCAACACCGTATTTACCTCCATGGCGGCGCTGGCGATCAGCTACTCGCTTGACACCACGCAGTCGCTGAACTGGGTGGTGCGTATGGCGACGGACATGGAGACGCAGATCGTGTCGGTGGAACGCATTCAGGAGTACGCCGAACTGCCCTCGGAGGCGCCCTCGCACATCGAGGAAACGGCCCCGCAGGCGTCATGGCCTTCTCGCGGTGATATCGTGATCGAGGACATGTCGATGCGTTACCGTCCCGAGTTGGATCCCGTGCTGAAGCACATCTCCCTCCACATCGCGCCGGGCGAGAAGGTGGGCGTGGTGGGTCGCACGGGCGCGGGCAAGAGCTCGCTGGTGTTGTGTCTAATGCGCATCGTGGAGCTGGAGACGGGTCGTATCGTGATCGACGGCGTGGACATCAGCAAGATCGGTCTGGAGGACCTGCGCTCCAAGATGGCGATCATCCCGCAGGAGCCGCTGCTGTTCTCGGGCACTGTGCGCGACAATCTGGACCCCTTCCACCAGTACACGGACGAGGAGATCTGGTCGTCGCTGGAGCGCGCGCGGATGAAGACGGTGATCGCGGAGAACACGGCGGGTCTGGAGGCGGCGGTGGAGGAGCATGGGAGCAACTTCTCCGTGGGACAGCGCCAACTGCTGTGTGTGGCGAGAGCGCTGCTGCGCAAGTCGAAGGTGATTCTGATGGACGAGGCGACGGCGTCGATCGATCTGGAGACGGACCTGAACATCCAGAAGACGATTCGCAGCGAGTTCAAGGACAGCACGGTGATCACCATCGCGCATCGTATCCACACGATCAGCGACAGCGACAAGGTGCTGGTGCTGGACTTGGGCGAGGTGAAGGAGTTCGATGCGCCGGCGGTGCTGTTGAGCAACAAGGACTCGCTGTACAGTCAGTTGGTGGAGAAGTCGAGAGAGGTGGAGTAGTCTTTTATCGTTTGGTGTTTGTTTGGATGAGATGGTGATGGGTTGGCGTCCGTCTCCGAATCCGATTTGTATACTCCTTTTCATGCGAATGACACTGCTTGGAATAAAACGCGATCCCAATTGATTCTTCACTCTCCTCAACAACGGAATGGAGCTGCGCGACTTCGAGTTTGCCTTGTTTATTAAGGACAAGTCGACAAATCCGGACGAACTACAGAATCGGAAGGCTCTCTTTCAAGGTACGCACTGTGGACCATCTCATCACGCTAGGCGAGACGTGCGATCTGTATGTGCTGATGCGGCGAAGAGACAAAGCCAAGTCTCTCCCCAATTGGGAAATGTGGATCCAAACCATCCACGTGATGCTCTTCTTGGTGTAGGTGTTCCTATACTTCATGATGTGTAGTCCAGATGACCGAAACAGCGACATCACGGTCAAACGGTTCACGAAGCCACTCATTTACAAGGATTTGTTACTGTCCGCTGTCTTTCGCGACGTCCTAAGTACGGATGAAGGGAAGAGTATCCCTCCTCCTCCCCTGTGAGCGTAGACATCCCCTCCTGGCTCTCCATTTCGCTGCGGGACGGACTCTTCGACTGCTTCTACAAGTGCTCTCTCTCCATCCGGCTTTCTGAATCCAGCCTGGAGTATCACTCGCTTCTCGAAGGAGAGGAGGCGGGAAGCTTCCTTCTTCAAGCCATTATCAAGCTGTGTCCAAACCACTTCGTATATGCGACGGAAGGAGGTGATGTGTAGTCGACGCACCATCTCTCCAATCAGATCCAGAGTCTCCCCGCATTCCCTCCCTTTTCCTACGTCGACAGTCCCTTGTGCAAGCAGCTCACCGCGCTTGCACTTCTTCCCGACAACTCCAACAATGCCGTAATCGTGTGTTCGTCGGTTGATTATAGGACCACACGTCCCTCACCCTCCCCATCGCTCTTCAGAACCCTCTTCTCCTGCATGCAGGGGGTCAGAACGGGGACATCCAACTCACCGTAATCAATTCGCTCGCTCTTTCCCCTTAGTTTGAAAATCGCGGAAATGCAGAGATCACCCTCAAGTCCTTCTCCAGCTACATCACCAACGTTGCTTTCGACGACGCTGCGGCTCCCGCCAAAGATGTGATGGTTGTATTCCCGGTATGGGTTTGGAGGGGCGTTTCATTGAAGAGTGAGTTGTCAAAGCAGACGCCAACCATTCTGAACGATGTCCACGTGACCTCCACGTCGTTCCAGGCCCCCATGTCGCTGAAGGAGAAGGAAAGAAAGGAGATTCAGGTAATTGCGCGATGCTGCCTGAACGGAAGATACACGTGGAGTACACGCAGAACGACGCCTCCTCCTCGATGGACACGGCGCAGACGGAGTGTTGCGAGTGTATCGTGTTCATGCACGTGTGCGTGGAGTGGGAGCACCCCGCCGCCTACTACCCCGTGCAACAGGAATATGAGTGGTACCCCACCGAGTGAGTCATGCGTAGTATTCAAGTGCGGCTGCACCCCAAGCCACAGCTGGAGGTGCAGTACCGAGTGAGCGATGCGCTGAAGCTGCTTCAGATGAATCGTGTTGTGATTGACGTGCTGAATCGGGGCAGTCACACGCACAGTCGTGTTTCATATCCTTGTGAAGCGGCAAGAAGTATCCTTCATGCGCACGGTCCGAATTGCCTCTTCAGAAGATGTGATTTGCAATTGCGCGAATGGATTCATCGAGGAGTTGCTGTCGCATGTTGGAGAGTTGCAATCGAATCACCCATAGTCACAAACCTCCTTTTCGGTGTTGTTGGCGCCCCAAATCCCTGGGAGAGTGACGTTGCCCACAATCACCTGCGTGGACGAGAAGGAGCGACCCATTCCCACTGCGTACCAAGTACAGACCGTGGACGTTGCTCCAATGTAATAGTGCACTGTTTCCTTTAACAAACGCGGCAATGAAACTCAGGAGCAGTAGTGCCTTCGAATCCGCTCTTTCAACTTATCATAATACAAAATCTCATCCGCCGAAAAGCCCCGTGCATCGCCCAGAAAGACGTCCAGACAATTGCAAAAGCGATCCACAACTTCAGCCGTGGGGCGGAAAAATAGGTCGGTGGGCTCACTATTCTCGTCGAGCACAGGCGAGAAGGGAGGGGGGTTCATGAATGATGCTTCCGGTCCACAGGAGCCAATCGGATTCGAGTGCTCTCTCCCGACCGAAAGTGGATTGGGGAGAAACGACGACGACGGAGGGAAGAGGGACGATTCGGGGTAGAAACCGTGATTAAACAGGTAATCTCGGAACGAGGCGTCGCGCAGACACTCGAAGACAGAACTAACGCCGTTGATGAAAGGAAGATTCTCAAGATGGAGATAGCCCTCTGCAGAGAGATGGTATTCTTGCCGGATTGAAAAGAGCGAGTAAAAGTGATTCAGAGCAGACTCGTATTCCTCTTGCGCTGCCCTAGATGTCGATTCCCTGTCGCCCTTCACCGTTCCCGTCAAAACGAGTTTGCTTTCGGCAATACACTCCACGAGGAAGGAATCCGGCATTTCCTTCCAGGCGCGCTCCAGTAATGGATAGCAATCATCAATCGAGAGGAGTCGCTTGTAACCGCGGTGGTTGACCTGCATCGACAGCAGCTTCTGCAAGAAGAGAGACCTATCTGTAACGCAAAGGAAACGGTAATACCGATACCGAAGCTTCAGCACCCTACAAATGATCTCTTTGAACGGAGAACAGAGAGCAAAGTGCGGAACGAATGCAAGACGCAGAGAGCGAAGAGTGATCTCTCCAATCTCAGGCGAAGCGAACAGAACGCGTTGCTCCTTATCCGTTTCGTTCACCGATTGAATGAGTCCCTCCACGTTGTCGAACAGAAGTAGGTGGGACGAATCAACCACATGGTCCAGCCACAGCAGTAAGCGCAGCAGTGCCCCTGCCTCCGTGTCCTTGCGTGAACGTTGCACTCCTCCCTTCTGTCTCTTCTTCAGCTTCTCAATTCTCCAATTGTCGTCGGGATCGGTCGTGAAGGAAGAGCCGAACACAAAGGGCGGGGTTCGGAAAGTCCCGTCTCCAGAATACACGACATAGCAACAGAGCTGCTCACAGTACAGCTGGTGAGTTGAGCTCCGGTTGCAGCAAAAAGGCAGGTATGGAATGCAACGATACAGCAGGGAAAAGGAATCCAGAAACAGAACGGAAGACTGGGAATTCGCGGAGAGAGGGAACTCGAGATTCCCAAGCGACTGCATTCCCATACCCATTGCGTATCCGTTCCACAGTCCGGACGCTTTCAGTTGGGGGTTGTTCTCCAGCACTTGCTCCACATCCGGCAACGAGAGCGATTCGGTGCTCATATCGCGCAATCTGAATTCTCCGATACAGATCGCATGAAGGCACTCCTTCGATAAGCTGAAGCCGAGAGAAAACGCCACACTTAACGAATCCAGCACTGCGCTCGTGATAACACTTGTCTGGGTTCCGAGCTTGGACAATCCGCGGATCGTCTTCGACTTCTTCCAACAGTAGATGATATCGGAGACAGTACTCAATCGCACGTTCTGATTCCATTCCTGAGAGAAGTGGTTTGCGATTACATGGTAGGGTTGGTGATACTTTTCCCAGTAGTCCACAATCTCCAGCTTCTGGCTTGAGGACAGTTTCAGGTACTTGGTCTTCCCCATGGAACTGATCCCCGAGTTTGGAGTGCGATGGAAAGAGGAATCTGGAAAACGAGTGGAGTCGCATTCAGAATGAAACACAAGGAAAAGAATATGAAATAGATTACGCTCTCTTGGTGGCACTCGACGACTTGGAGAAATAGAAACCAATACCCGGAATCACACGAAGCATGCTGTTCAGGACGTTCTTCATCATCAGCGCCTTCGGATCGTTCAGATCCAACGAGAATTTGGCATTGTTACCGTACACTACACATCACCTCCGAGTCGTTCCGAATACCAAGAACCTGGTACACGAAGGCAATGATGATGAACGCAAACAGGACGACGCAGCAGATATCCAACAGGATCAGCAACAAACTCAGAATGATACCTTATCGTGAGTTCTCGTCGGAATGGCTACACAAACTGTCCGTAAATCCGATGAGCATCAAAACAGAGGTGATAATGCTCAGAGCAAACGCAATCGCTCCAGCAGAAGAGCAAAGGGTCCACATCTCAATCTGTACATAATACAGTTAAGCCAGATCCACTTTCTTGAAGAAAAAACCGCACACGGCGAAGAACACGGTTGCCACTCTGAAGAACATGGTAACTCTGCACAGCTCTACTCATCAGTAAGAAATCCAAGGCAAACTCCCAGGAAGACTGAAGTCAAAGTCCTTGATATCCTACAGTTTACCCAAAACAGAAATGCATGCGTTTGAATACTCGGCCGATACGGACTGCAGCCATCCCGAGACGATAAAGGCAGCCATGACAAAGAGAAGGATTCCTCCAAGAAGAGCTCGGTTCTTCTTGGAAGGTCGTAGATAATAGCTCATCTCATCAAAGTCTTCCATTGTGACGAATAATGCAGAAACATGCGAAACGAATGGAGCGCGAGGATTGCAATCGTGGGGGGTGTGGGATTCTGGATTGTGTGCTTGGGACGCTCTAGAGAAGGATACGGATTCCATTTTGTTGTGGATGGGGTCATTCCATTGCATATCTGTCAGAATGAACACGAAAAGCCACCCATCAAAGCAAGCACACAAACGACAGCACTCCTATCCCAACAAACAGACGAAAGCGGATGAAATGTCTCAAACTTGTAGTACTTCAATCCGTTCTGCTGATGATACAACTCAAAGCAGGAAGAGTGAAAACAGAAGGGTTTGTTACACTGCAGGCACATGTACCGCGTTCTCTTGCTCGACTTGGATCCCCGCGGCGAGCACACAGAGCAGTGCCTCCGCAACACTCCCGACTTCGCGCGACGCCCCTCTACAAGAATGTGGACGTTGCCGTCGAATATATACGAAACGGGCACGTGGTTGAGCCACTGCACACTCGAAACCACCAGACACCCGTAATCGGCTGGCGACAACGCCGACTTCGCCACCTTCTTCTGCTGACAGTACAGCTCATACCCGGCGTTTAACAGCAGCTGTGTGACGTACCACAACACCATGTCCTCCTGACGCTCCGTCCCTCGAATCGCCGTCCACTCCGCGCCCTGTTTCTCGTTCAGTGAAACGCCCATACTACGCAGGGACGCCAGAACCTGCTGCGGACTCTCGTGCGCCACCAGTCCCTGAAGATAGGTCGACAGCACGTGCTTCGCGTCGATCTCCTCGGAAAGCGGGAAGACAGATTCCGCCGTACGCGAGGGAAGGGAGTAGGAATCTAGCGTCTCCATCAGAGAAGTGATGTCCGGGAAAAACAGAGTGCGCTTGATCTGGGCCCGCCGGTCGCGCGACAGAACCGCGGTGAAGCACGCCTGGCTCTTCGGACTGTCTGAGGGTTGATCCGATGGCTCGTTGGGACAAGCCGACGGATAGTGCAGTAGCGACGCACTGTACTGCAGAAACTCCATCGGCGAAACGTCTGTCCACTTCTTGGAGTGTCTGCGCTCTAGGAGTGAGAGCGCGAACGGAGTGTCACTCTCAGTGATCTTCGCGTCCGGTTGGTCTGGAAGAGAACCGAAGAGGTGGAAGTCCATCGAGTCGCCCGGGCGAGTCATGGCTTCCTCGAAGGGCAGGACTGGGATGTTGGCAGGAGGTGGCACTGGGGATGAGGACGCTGTGAGGTGGAAGTGCTAGCGATCAGTGATGCAACGAACACGAACGGAAGTGTCGTTTGCGTCAATCTTCTCTTCCACTTGGGAAGAAGGATCGACCGAAACCAAATAGGGCATGGCGGGAACTGACTCGCCCTTGCTCTGAAGATCGTCATGAAGGACTGGAGAGTCTCTCCTCCTTCTCTTATCCCGCGATCTAGTCATTACCAAACGAGAGCGAATCAAC
>ENA-UEQW01002997-UEQW01002997.1-human-gut-metagenome-genome-assembly--contig:-NODE-2997-length-12048-cov-4.005096_pt1 | contig 12048 bp, 14 predicted proteins | sample MGYA00242947_ERZ507947 | MGnify/ENA primary metagenome ERZ507947 (study PRJEB26167, sample SAMN06115421) | human gut metagenome | host: Homo sapiens | place: China:Guizhou | collected 2015-03-17... | reverse complement strand
AAAGATGGAAGGAGCCAAAGATGAACAAAGGGAGAACTCTTCCCAGCATTTTACTCTGCCGGCAGTCCCGATTGTTTACAAAACAGGAATAGATGTCGCGAAAGGAAATGAGTAAAAAGAAGGTAACGAATGGATCCGACCTATTTGTTGCCATCGCGCTATATAGAATTAGGGTCCTTATTTTGAAAGGATTGTCAAAAAGGATGATTAGGCGCATCATTAAAGAACAATGTTGAATCCCTTTGTTGATGATTTCAGAGTGAGGCCGGACATCAGTTACGAGCCTACTGTGATTCATCTTCATAGAGGGAAAGCGGAGCCCAGGAGCACTATCTGCCCTGATTACCCGAATACGGTTCAAAAGGAGCCTTGTTTGGCGCAGTCCCGCCAGTGCGCCTATCTTGATATGCTTCATGTGCTCCCACACTGAGAGTTGGTGATGACTAGAAATTGCCTTCCGATTTAGCTACCAGGACGAACATCTTTTATTCCCATCGGCTGGTGGACAGCCTTTTGTCACGTGTGAGAATCGACACCAAGTACTTGCAAGTCATTTACAGGATCGCTTTGTACGTATCCGTCGTGATGTATGGCGACAACAACGCCTATTTGGACGCGACTCTTGCTGCCATGTGTAGCTATGTGGGGGATTGCCATCGCTGCTCACGGTCTAGAAAGCACTATTGGAGTTGTGCAAGAGCCAATACTGCAGAAGCAAAGAGTGGCTGGATTACTGTGTCTGGTATACAGTCGTTTCCTCCAGCCCCTCCCTGTTTGTCGATTCCCCCTATGTTCTGTGTCACCAGTACCTAACCTCGGTTCACTTTGAATCGTTTGAACCCTTCGTCTTTGCCATTATTGACGTCGTTTGCAGTCGTTCGCTGTGCTCCCTCCGTCTCACGCCGTAGAATGCGCCTCTTCCTCTCTTTCTCCTCGCGCTGTGTTTCTTTTATCTTCTACTGTTTTAATGAGAAAGTACTACGGAAAGCAAGTCATCTAGCCTTCGCTGTCGTTCATAACAGACGATGACTTCTTTCGCTGTCTAGCCATTCTTTCATCCTCTTTCCCCGAACTTCAATGCGTGTGTATATCTGTTATGAACGAAAGGAGCAACAAGAACAGTAAAAGCGAACAGGGAGAATGCAGCTCGCCGCATCATACGTGCTCCATATTCACAACTGAATATGTTTGCTGACTCCCGGAGTCTGTTTGTTGCCCACAAACAATCTCGCTCAGTTCCTGGCGCCAATGGACCCAGACGAATCGGCGAGCGCGCAGACGAATGCAACATATCCAACAGCGATGAACTGCACTGTCCCCATTGCGTCCTTCAGTGGATATGCAGTTTCCAGCAATGTCCCCTTAACCCAGCAGCTGTACTACGTCCCCGTCTCGCAGTTTCAGGCGGAAAAGCCTCCTCTGCCGTCATATCGCGACATTCGCGAAGAATTGGGGAACAAACTAGACCACCTCAGCCGGAAGCAGAAGCGGAAGATGATCAAGAACAAGAGGAACAAAATGCGAAGAAGCATGGCTGGTTCCCAAACCGAAGAGAAGGACGAGAGCGCGAGCGACGAGCTGAACGACGAGGAGCATAAGAGGCAAGCGCGCTTATGGGAGGAGCGAAATCAGATGATGGAAGTGAACCGAGCTGATTCTCCTGATTCGTAGGAGGACAACTACTCCCACGAGCTCCAGCGACAGATGCTGTTTGAGAAGAGGGAGAAGGAGGAGAGGGAGAAGGAGTATCTCCAAGGGATCGCGTACGGCTGTGTCCTCTTCCTCACGGATAGAAAGAAGGTGGCGATGCGCGACGCTCCGCGGACACAAACCAAGGAAGGGACATCCAAGCCGGTGGAGAAGGAAGCTCCGAGCAAGGACTACTGTCTCTCGTATCTCCGCACGGGCTGCTGTCGCTTTGGCGCTCGGTGCAAGATGATTCACGTATGGCCAAAGCGGAGTCGCGGCGTGCTCATTCACGTTTATTTCGTGTCTCGTTATCACTGCGTAGAATATGTTCCAACTACCGGGAGTGGGAAGCGGCGAGGACTCATTGAGCGCCTACCTCGAAGTACGGCTCCCGTTCTTGCCTTTCCCGTAGTACACCGACGAAGAGATCGAGCAGCACTTTGTCGCCTTCTTCCAGGACGTATATCCCGAGATGGAGAAGTACGGTCGGTTGCGCTACCTTCTGGTGGCGTCCAATCCCCTCCCCTATCTCCACGGCAACGTGTACTGCGTGTGGGAGACGCGCGAGTCCGGCGAGAAGGCGCTGAGGGCGTTGCAGGGACGGTATTACGCGGGGAAGGAGGTGGGTGTGGAGTGGATGCATGACGGTTAGCTGAACGTGGAGTACCTGCCCGAGTCGGTGATGTGCTGGAAGTACGGTGTGTGCAACGACTACCTGAAGCGGGAGTGCGGTCGCGGGAAGGAGTGCACCTTCCTGCACTTCTATCGGTACGTCATTCGGTGTGCTTTCATGGAGTAGGAATCCGGAAGGGAAGTTCATGATTCGACGCGATGGGAGAGGTTCGTTTATGTAATATGGAGACTGTTTGTTCAGGAAACAGGACAAGGGCTTGGCAAGAGAAGAATCACAGCGTTGTCGTAAAGCTGGTCGATGTCGGTTATGTTAACAAGAGTGTGGGGCTGGGACGGGTGCTCGATGCACACCTTCACCACTGGCAGATACAGAAAACAACTATTGATGGTGTTCCTCAACTCCTCCAGCGAGGAACCCGAAAACAACACATCCTTCGACACGCTATCCATCAAGCAGCAAGAATGGACCCACGTGTTGAACACGATGCGCAAGTGGTACGTTCTGGAGCGACTGGAGCTGTCTCTGCGCATCAAGCGCGGAGGTGTCACGACGTCCACGGACTGGCTTCGCCGCCTACGCGTGACTCGCAACACGCTTTACCACCTCCGCGTTGGCGATGTTGGAGGGAAGCTGATGAGGTGCGAGGACGGAAACGAGGAACCCACCTCTTTCACGCCGCGTCTGAAGGAGCCCAGCGACGCTATGTCTCATGCGGCTGTGCCATGCGAACCTGAGCGTCTCCGTGTGGCTCGCTGCGGCTTCTCTACGGTCATGTACTGCATTTCAATGATATGAATAACTCCTACCTCGTTGAACACTGGGGAAAAGGGATCGGACTGGACGCCTTTGGCTCATTCACGCAGCAGAACACATACGACGAATCGGGGACAGGAGAGGAGACTTGGATCCGGGATGCTTGTACGGAGAGTACAGACTCGTGGTTCGAAGGTACATGTTGTGGGATAGTTGAATGGGAGAATAGGGACTCCTCACTACACCTCACGAACGCTCCATAGGGATACGCGGCTGATGCTCCGGCGTAGAGGGGGATCCGACTAGTCCTCATCCCTCTTCTCGCTTCTTTACTTGATTGCTTCTCCCTTGCATTCATTGGAATCGACGTCTGCATTATTTCGCTCGTGCTCTCTTCTCTTTCCTATCCGATGAAGCGTCATTCACACCCATACGGATACGCTCACGGAAATCGAAGGACGGTCATTTGCAACGGCTCTACTCGTAACGGATGCAAGAAGAACGCACTCTGACTTGTCATCCTTTGCTACAGGAGAAGAAGGACCCGTTACCGTCTTCTTTTCCACACCTGGTTCGGACATGATGCGAAATCGCGCTCCCTATGAAGAATTGGTTGATCCAAATCGGATGCTATGATTCGCACGCACAGTGGTGAATTCGGTATTGATAATCATGGAACGACACAACACAACGACGACGCCTCTTTTCTCTTCCCTCTCCCCCGCATCTCACGCGTACACAGTCCCACACCTCAACACAAGAGAGCGCTCATTTGTTAACAACGGGTGCGACGATGACCCTTCTCTCTTTGAAAAACAAACCTGTGGATGAAGAGGAGTTCATTCCTGCCCAATTCGTCTTTGTGTCGCGCCATTGATTCTCATCAAGAATGTCAAACGGGCGATATTCTATAGACGATGAATTGGACAAGATGTGGAAAGCGCAGCTGGACAACGTCCAGTCCAACCAGAGTAGTGTGTGTGGGAATCGTGCTTACGGAGTAGCCGACAAGAAGGACTTCAAGAAACACAACGACCTTCCGATCGCGCGAATTAAGCGAATCATGAAGTCGGACCAGGACGTGAGGATGATATCGGCGGAGACTCCGGTCATTTTCGCACGCGCATGTGAAATGTTCATCATGGACATCACGATTCGCTCAACGCAGTACGCGGAGTACGATAATGAGCGACTGGTTCTTACCAAGAAGTCTATACTGGATACGATTAAGAACACGGACATATTTGATTTCCTTATGGAGATCCACTAGTTGTATCATTGCCTTCCACTCCTTGTCTTTCTTTCGTCCTCTTTGTTGGCAGCACGCGTCGTCCTTCCACGCTGAAACGATCGGAACTGAAAGCGGGATTGTCCTCCCAACCGTGAGAGAGTTCACTATTTCTCTCTCTGTCTTGTCCATGTCGCAGCAGGCGTTGCAGATCAAACGAGCCAAGCGTCTCCAAAAGGTGGAAACGAAATAACGCCTCTTATCGCTCTAGGAGATCGAGAACTCCCGTTCCTGCACGAATCCCTACATCTGGTATGCCCCCGTATCGGTACGCCGTTTCTGTCGCGGTATCCCCTCTAGTCAGACAATCTGGAGTGGCACTTCACCGTTCGCGGCCCCGACGACTCCCCGTTCGAGGGAGGTCTGTACCACGGCAAAATCGTTCTCCCTGCCGACTTCCCCTTTTCTGCCCCGGACTTCTATTTCTTGACCGTTTTCGCCTTTTGCAGTCGTCACGCATAGGAAAACGGCAGATACATCATAAACAAGAAGATCTGCCTCAACATTTCGGGCTATCACAACGAAACGTGGCTTCCCTCTATTACCGGTGCTGCTTCGCCTCGTCCTTTGACGCGTAGTCGAAAAGATGGTCGAGATGATTCAGGTCTTTATGGAGGATTACACGGACGCGCGTCGCGGCATCGGCTTCATCGAAACGACCGAGGCGGAGCGTCGTAGACTCGCAAAGCTCGTTTGCTTTTGTTGTGCGTGTCACTGCTAGTCCGTCAACTTCGTTTGTCCCCATTGCGGCAGGATCGCCGATCTCATGCGTCCCGTTTCGCCTGTTTGTTCAACAAACCCGAGGCAATTACAGAAGACCGTCAAAGAAATTGTTGCCCTTGTCGTCCACCAGCAAGAAGGCAGGGAAGTCGACCACGTCGATCTTCCAGATGGCTTCCATACCCAGTTCAGGATACTCCAAGCACTCCACCTTCTTGATGTTCTCCTTCGCCAGCACCGCCGCCGGACCGCCGATCGAGCCCAGGTAGAAGCCGCCGTACTTCTTGCACGCGTCCGTCACCTGCTGCGAGCGGTTGCCCTTCGCCAGCGAGATCATCGAACCGCCCAGCTTCATGAAGGGATCCAGGTACGGGTCCATGCGACCCGCCGTCGTGGGACCGAACGAGCCTACGTCTCATCCCACCTCCTCTCGCTCACCCGAGGCGTAGCCCTTGGGGGTCTTGGCGGGACCCGCGTAATAGATGATGTGGTCCTTCATGTACTGAGGCATGGGCTCGCCGCGGTCGATTCTCTCCTTGATCTTCGCGTGCGCGATGTCGCGACCCACGATGATCGGACCCGTCAGGCTGAAGCGCGTCTTCACGGGGTACTTGCTGATCGTCGCGAGAATCTCCTTCATCGGGCGGTTCAGGTCGATCTTCACCGCGTTGTCCGTCTGCTTCTGGTTGTACTTCTCCAGGAAGCGACCCGGGTTGTGCTCCAGCTCCTCCACGAACAGACCCTCCTCCGTGATCTTCGCGAAGCACTATCCATGATTCAGTTTCAGCTACTCCCACCTGACGGTCCGCCGAGCACGACACGCCAATGCCGAAGGGGCAGGAGGCACCGTGACTACGCGTCAACTCACACACCATCACTCACCGAGGCATGCGGATCACACGCACGTCGTGGCAGAAGTACTTGCCGCCGAACTGCGCGCCAATGCCCATCTTGCGCGTCATCTCCAACACCTTCTGCTCCATCTCCAGGTCGCGGAACGCGCGCCCGTACTCGTTGCCGCTCGTGTGCAGGTTCTCCAGGTACTTGGCCGACGCCAGCTTCACCGTCTTCAGGTTGGACTCCGCAGAGGTGCCGCCGATGACGATGGCGAGGTGGTACGGCGGGCAGGCAGCGGTGCCGAGCGACTTGATCTTCGCCTCGATGAACGGCATCAGCTTGTCTACGCCTCACACGCCTCGTCATCACCCACCCGGGTTGAGCAGCGCCTTCGTCTCCTGGAAGAGGTACGACTTGTTGGCAGAGCCGCCGCCCTTCGCCATGAACATGAACTTGTAGGCGTTGCCGGGGATGGAGTACAGGTCGATCTGCGCGGGCAGGTTCGTCTTGGTGTTCACCTCCTCGTACATCGTCAGCGGCGCGTTCTGCGAGTAGCGCAGGTTCAGCTTGGTGTAGGCGTTGTAGACGCCGCGGGACAGCGACTCGGCGTCGTGCTCGTCCGTCCACACGTACTGACCCTTCTTTCCCATGATGATCGCAGTGCCCGTGTCCTGGCAGGACGGCAACTGCATCTCAGCAGCAATCTTTGCGTTCTTCAAGAAGTTCATGGCGACGTAGCGGTCGTTGTCGGAGGCCTCGGGATCTTCTAATATCTGGACGAGCTTCTCCAGATGCGCAGTACGAAGAAAATGAGAAACCTCCTTCATGCAGGTCTCGGCGAGAAGGCTATTGGTAAGCGGCTCGCGCTAGGGCTACGTCAATCCCTCGGGAGCGACCTTCAGAATCTTCTTGCCATCGACATTGATCGTCGACACGTAATCGCTGGAGATCTTGCGGTACTTGGTGGTATCCGGACCAGCGGTTTCGAAAATGTCCTGGTAGACAAAGGGCTTCTCGGCAAATGTGCGGATGAACTAAAGCGTGACGCGTCCGCAAAAGAACCACATTGACCGAGGAACGAGCGCAGACGTTCAGTGTCTAGGCGTTACCGAGCGAAGATACGGCCCACCTTGGTTAAACGAAGCATGGGAATAGTACTTTGACAGAGAATTGAAACGGGGAAGGTCATTGAGCGAAACGCCCAAACGGGGAAGCCGCGTGATGCGGCGGATTCCCGTTTCATCTCGCCGCTTCTTGATGTGTCTCGAATCGCGTCACGCTTCTCGATTCCTCCACTCGCATTCGGGGTCCATAATCCTCTCTTCGTACTATGCACAATGAACCCAGCATGACGAACTGACAATCCGCCTTTCCGATTCAACAAACAACGACAGAATAGCACTAATAACCACTATGCAAACAGTTAGACACTCTTTAACCGTCTCCCGCCCTCTCTACCCATCAGTCCTCCTCCACGCTCGTACTGCGCTGGCAGACTCATCGCCGCATGGACGTCGCCCAGCTTTATGCTGGTAATCTTCTCCGCCAGCTGGAGAGAACTGAGGCTCGATCTAGCGGTGAGGCATTTCATCCGCGCTTACGGGTAATCGCGCTCCGTCGGATTGATGTGCACGAGAATCAGGTTCTTCGACTTGCCTCCCAGCGAGTCCTACCGCTTATACAACTATCTCTCTGCAACCTTCAGCAGCATTGTTAGCTTGCTGTTGCGATAAACCACCACCTTGTTCGGGATGTTCAAATCACGCAGCACGTTGGTCAGCTCGAAGAGACTCAGATTGATTTTCTTCGCCTCCTTCATCTGGACGCTCGAGGCGTAGTTCTGCTTCAGATTCTCGCTCCCCGCCAAATCCACCATCGTCAGCTTCGCCACGACGCCGCTCTCGTCCCACAGCGTCACGATCACCAGCATGTGCGAACGACTGCTCGTGATGTTCATCTGCGTGGACGCGGTGGCGCGGATGCTCGAGCTCTCCCTCAGCAGTCGCAGCAACTCCTCCTCCGTCTCCACCGCTCTCTACGCCTCACACACTCCCATGACCTCTACCTCGCTCAGACGGTTGTCTCCGTAGGCCGCGATGTTCACCTCGTTGGCGTGGTTCAGCAGGTCCCTCACCACCTCGTTGTACAGCTCGCACACGCTCAACTACCCTTCACCTCACCTCACATCACGCACCTTTATGGACAGCTTCCTCTCTCTTCTCTCCTTCAACTCGTCGAACAGCAGTGCGCAGCAGCGCGGAATCAAGCCCTCGCGGCCCGGCTCGCCGCTCATCGTGAACGTCTTCCCCGAACCCGTCTGTCCGTACGCGATGACGCATGCGTTCATCCCGCGGAAGAGACTCAGCACGACCGGCTGCACCTCGGCAAACACGGATTCCTGGCTCGTGCACGGCGGCAACACGCGGTCAAACAAGAACGTCTTCTCCTCCTTATTCGCCGTCTTCGACCCAATCGCCAGCGAGTAGTCGTCTCTGAACCGCACGCAGTACTCCTGACTCGGGTCCGACGGCAGCAGTGGACGCACGCGGACCATCACGCGGTAGTTGCCCGTGTAGTTCTGAAGCTCGTCCTGGAGTCGCGCGACGCGACCACGGTACTCGCTGAGTTGTGTGGAGACGATGGAGAAGTTAGAGAGAAGCGACGACGCGGCAGCTGCCAGAGAGTGTTGGAAGGCGATATGTTGCTGTGCGGTGGCATCGCGCATGTCCTGGCAATCTGAGGGTGAGGTGGTTTGATGAGGCGTACTGTGATGGAGCTGTTGGATGGCGGTTTGGAGCGAGCGCTTCTCTTCGTTGAATTGGGCTCGCTCTTCTTCCGTCTGCTGAAGCAGCGATCGGTTCTCTTCTTCCCTTTGTTGAATCTGCTCCTTCCCCGTCTCCACCTCGCGTATCAGCGCAGCGATTCGTTCTTGCAACTGATTGATTGTGTTTTCGTAGTCGTTTTCGTTCGTTGTTGATTCCTTCTCGTTTGTTGTTGATTTCATTTCATTGAGTGTGGATGATTCCTTCTCATTCACAGTCGTTGATTCACTCTCTCCCACCCCCATCAACTCCCTCTTCTCTCTCACATCCACCGACTCACCATCCAACACAGAACGCTGCGACAACCGCATCAACATCTGATTCTGCTCGAAGATCACCTTGTTCTTCTCCTTCAGCGCGCTCTCCAGCACACTCAAACTCCTCTGCAGACTCTCCACCACTCCCCTCACATCGCCACACTCGCTCCTATCACCACTTCCATCCACTCGCGGCTTCTCCTTCAGCATCCTCATCTCGCCCTTCAACTCCTCGTTCCGCTGCTGCAGGCGCAGGACCTCGCGGTGCAACTCGCCGATCACGGCCACGTACTTCTCACTGTTCGCGGAAGGAAGCGGAGCGGACTGGGACAGCTGTGGGGGCGGCGCAACGATTCCTTCTGCCACGCTATCCCTTGAATCTTGGGCTTGCTCCTTTTCACGCACAACCACTTCCTGCAGTCTGCTGATCTCCATGTCCTTCTCCTTCAGGGACAGCTCCTTCTTCTGCACTTCGGCCTTCAGTTTGGCTAGTTCGGCGGAGAATGACATCTTCTGTGTCAGCACTTCCTGCTGGATCTGCTTCATATCCTTCACGTACGGGTTGACGCTTTGCAGCTCTTCCGTCAGCGTCTTGATACGCTCCTTCTTTTCCTCTATGATGAAGTGATTGCGAATCATCTACTGTTGTCGGCCTGAAGCATTCTCACATCCTCCTGCGTTGTCTCCAGCTTTCTGCGCAGCGAATCCACCTCCGTTTGTAGCTCTTGCACTCTCTCCTCCTCGATGGGGGAAACACATGCGGTTTCCATCTGCGGCGCTGCTGGAGCTGTGCAGCACTTCTTCTGTATCGACTCTATCAAATGCGAATAATACACAGCCTGCTGCTCGTTGGCTTCAAGAAGATCGTGGATGCGGCAATACGCCTTCTTCAGCTCATCACCCTCGTCTTCGTTGATTGTCGTCGTCGGCGCTATAGCCTCTCGCTCCCGAATTCGATTCTGGAGTTGCGCCCGTTCTTCGTCCTTTGTGCACAGCAATCGAAGCAAAAGAGAGAGGATTCCGTTGAATACGACGGAAAACGAAACGGAGTTCGTTTCCTTCCCCTCTGCTATATCCTTCGAGGCATCGTGGTAAACGCGTAAGAGGACCGACCTACTCATTACCGTTCAATGAAAGCAAAAGGACTGCAGGGATTCCGGAAATTGCTGCTGAATAATCTGATTGATATCAACACTACACTGAACTCTATAACACGCAATGTACCCCTCATCCGTATCGTCGTAATACGCAGAATCGTTCGGAGAATCGTAAAGCTGCGCCAGGAGGGAATCCGGTATTTGCAGGTAATTGATCAATTGGATAATCGTCTATTCGGTGAAGTGCTCTTTTTTAGCCCACTTTGGCACATCGAACCATGGACTCGTCATACTGTGCGTCTTCCACGGGTTCCATCGTGTTTCAGGCGAACTGCAACAGGGAATGAAAGGAACTGGTGAACAAAAACGAGATCAACTACAATTTGGAAACTAACTCGGGAACAATCTTGTGCAAGTCGCCCACAATTCCGAAGTCCGCAATCTGTATGTCACTCTCCATCCCCACTCCTACGTTGAACAGCGGAGCCTCAGGATCCTTGTTGATGCACACGATCGTAGTGGATTCCTTCATTCCCGCTTGATGCTGTATCGACCCGCTCACTCCGCACCCGATGTACAAGTTTGGCGAAATGATCTTTCCCGTCTGTCCCACTTGCAGGTTAGCGTCCACCATATGCATGTCCACGGCCACACGCGTCCCTCCCACAGCAGCGTTCAGCTTGTCTGCGAGGGTGTTGATGATCTTGAACTTGTCGGCGCTTCCCACGCCTCTTCCGCCCACGACCACGCGCGATGCTGTTTGCAAATCAGGCCTATTGCATGAATGAAGTCCGAGACACAAACCGAGAAGTGACCATTGGGTTTTCCTTCTTCAAAACGGCGTATTTGGGATCCGCCTGAATCTGCGCATTCAAGAGAGTGAAAAGACCAACCTCAACCTTTGTGATCGTTGGAGATGCGGAGGAAGACTGCTGGGGAACGATGTAAGAGGAGGGTCGAACGGTCATGATCTAGCCATCACGTGAAACAGCAAGGCAGACGAGAGGCTTTGATTCCACCTTCACCGTTTCGACGGCATTGCCGGCGTAAACGAACCGCTGAAATGTGGACTCGTTTACGACGTTGATCACGTCCGTGAGCATGGGCACACTCAATACGGCGGAGAAGCGAGCGAGAAGCGCTTTCGAGCACGAAGTGGAGCAGCCGCAAATACAGTCGAAGGAATGCTGCTTTTGCAGAGCCAGAAGAGCCTTCGCACGATTCTCGGGCAGCATACAAGAAGCGGACTGCATCACGGAGCTGTTTGACAACAGCACTTCTTTCACAGGAACGGAGCGAACGCCTTCTTCGCACTTCTTCTCGTCGATCGACATACCGCACAGCCATAGAGAAACCTGGGAATGAGACCGCGTTGTACAACCGTTCTACATCGCCATAACGCTTCGCGACCTCAATGGCAGACAGGGTGTTCTTTGAGAGAGCGCTTCCTTGAACTTCGCCGATCACCAACGATCCCGCAAATCGTTTGGCGAGGAAGGGAGTCTGTTCGTGAGAAGGGGCCCGGACTCGGTACGATAATCCTTGAAGCAGGGCGAAGGCGCAAGCAGGAATGCATTACGAAGGGAGTACGGCTCCGAAAGGGAGAAATGAGCGAACGGTCATCGGGGCGTTTCGTCGATTCAAAAGCGGTGCGCACCCATATTGCTCTCTCCAGATTCGTCTGCAGGCCATTCGTTTCAAACAGGGTGGTGCTCATGAATGAAAAGGACGGTAACGAGTTCATTCGGGTGTATTGCCGCGTGCGACCCTACAACCAGAAGGAGGACAAGGGTATTTGCGCGCCGTCAATCGGAGTCTCACGCCGTAGAGGGAGGCGTGTGCATCCAGTGCAAGTCGCCCACCATCGCGTATTCAAACGGGAATATGGCTGATCACAAATTCATTTTCGACGCCGTGTTCGACGAGACGTGCTCGCAAGTTGAATTCAAAT
>ENA-UEQW01002995-UEQW01002995.1-human-gut-metagenome-genome-assembly--contig:-NODE-2995-length-12060-cov-6.949178_pt1 | contig 12060 bp, 8 predicted proteins | sample MGYA00242947_ERZ507947 | MGnify/ENA primary metagenome ERZ507947 (study PRJEB26167, sample SAMN06115421) | human gut metagenome | host: Homo sapiens | place: China:Guizhou | collected 2015-03-17... | reverse complement strand
ACTAATTAGTTCATGCGAGGAAACAACATTTTATTACAAAATTCCCATGACAAACAAAATCTTGGCAATATATACTCCTGCATTTAGTGATTATGCGTACGTTTATATAGGCATGCATAAATTAAATGCAATGGATAGTTTTGATTTAAAGATATATAAGGGAGAAACAACAGAGGTTTCGCTAATTTTAAACAAACAGAAAAATGACACAATATATTATTCTGACAGGTGGGATGATGTTACATTAATTACTAAAAAAAGAAAATATAAAAGAATTGAATGGTATGATGACAAATTTTATAATAAAGATACTAATAAATGCTCTATAAATCAAAACTATATAGAAGTTGTTATTAAAGATTACGCTGCTTTTGTCGTGTATCAATTAAATAATTCATATCGGATTCTAAAACCAATCCCTGAAAATGAAAAGAATTTTGAAAACATACACCCCACTACCGATAGATTATATGTGAGGGATATAGAAATGAATGCTTATATTGATGCTCTTTCAAAGGTAATAATCATATTGAATGAGGCATATAAAGATTTAAGAATGGCATACATTACTATCAACACAAATGCATTTTTCTAGTAAAAAGTCAATCAAGGCCTCGAATTTACTCTCTGAAATGATTATCGTTTTACCATGTTTTCGGTTCAATTCTTCAAAAAAATCAATTGCTTCCTCTTTGCTATTGAATTCAATATTTCCAAAATAGGCATTATCCTTTTCATGGTTCTGGCCAGTTTTTCGTTGCGTCCAACTTTTGCGCTGTGATAAAGCAATCTTTGCTTTTGTGGCAGGGGTTCGTGGTTTACCATAATTTGGATTGTTAGCTCCTAATTTTTTTTGTCGCATTTTTTCTCGGGTCGAATTGTCTAAGTCGTATTTCACTTGGTTATTCATTTGTTTTAGTTTATATATAAATATAGGTTGAACTAAAAATGTTACATCAATTCATTTTTTCACTGGAAAAATTTTCGCACACCATCTCGTCCGTACTGATAGAGTGGGGGCTATTTTTTTTATTAAATAGTTCAAATAGTTGAACTACATTTGAACTACTTGATGTATTATTATATTTATAGTATATTTGAAAAAAAGACGAGTATGCCGGAGAACTACTTTATATATCGATTTAAGGAATTTGACAATGATAAATTCATAGAATTATACAGGGAATCTTGTACCAAGACCTTTATTTTAGATTATTCAGAATCTTATAATGATATAAACATTCCTGTATCTAAAGAAGACCAAGTACAAATCAAAGATTTAGAACCAGTAAAAATTCCAGTTAAACCAAGAAAGCCCCTGCAATCAGAAGAAAAGATAACATGGAAAGGTGTGTTCTTGTGTCACGCTATAATATATAGATGTTCAACAAACGAACATGGACATGCCCCGGTAAATGCAGAAATATTGAAGGCTGTGTTAGGTCCGGATTACAGAAACATGCTGGATGTCCTAATACAAATGAATTTAATAGAACGAATACATTACGAGAATGCTCCAGATTATTTGGCCGGTTATTACTCTACAAATTACCAACTTCTCCATAAAACGGAATTATTTCAAACCTCTAACAGAACAATTATCAAGTATATCGAAAAATTGAAAAGTCTATTGAAGAACTATTACCAGTACAAGGAAAAGCAACTGGAAGACCTTTATGGCGCTAGATTCAAGGAAAACTACATGAAATCCTTGAACATGGTGAAAATAAAGGATAAAGAAGGCTTACAATCTTACGTGCGAGAACAAATTAAACAAAACCCGGATAAAAGAAACTATTACAATTACGTGATAGACTATATATCCCGAGGTCATTACTCGATATTTAATATTGACAAGTCAAGAAGAATTTACCATGTTTTAACAAGTTTGCAAAGAGAGTTAAAACAGTACTTGAATATAAAATACCAAATTGATGCACGTAATTCACATCCTGTTTTATTCATATATTTCATTTTCAATTACAAGAACATATCAATATCTTCATCAAATAGCATAATCAATTTCATATTATCAAAGAAAGAAGAAATTGAGACACAATCTAATCATTATGTTGGTAAATATCTTTATAACGAATTAAAAAACAATAATATAGAGTTAGATGAAATTACAAAGTTGTCACCGGACGAACTAGCTTACATCTACATGACATCAACCGGGCAATTTTGGGACGAGTTTCTAGCAAGACATACAGAGGTTGACCGAAACGAGCTAAAGCAAATAATGTTTGCCGAGGTGTTTTATTCCAATAAAGTTGGTTTGGCGTGGAAAAAATTTGGAAAAGAGTTTGCCGGGGAATATCCAAGTGTTTATAAGTTAATCGCCAGATGGAAGAATCCGGCTAAGGATAAAAAAATTTCTAGCTATATCAAGGAAAATGATATTCACGCTGACAAGGAAACAGCATCTCTTTCTGTCGCAATGATGAAATTGGAATCAGTAATATTTCATGATATTCTATCAAATTTATATGCCAAGCGTATCCGGGCTGTCCATATTCATGATGCAGTAATTGTTCCCGAAACAAAAGGGAATATTAATATTACGTCAGAAAAACTTGTCGAAATAATGAGAAATTGTTATGCAAAATATGGACTTGTTCCAAGTTTTAGTATTGATTTTCGTGAAATTTGAATAGTAAGCTGAATTTGTAATAGGGAGAATATGAGTAAACTCTTTATTTTTGTTCCATAAATCATGATATTTTTTGTAAACTATATAGTAAACTATTTTAAATGATAATATTTTAATTATTTTATAATCAATATGAAGAAAAGAATATTGTTTGTTTGCTTGGGTAATATATGCCGTTCTCCGAGTGCAGAGGCGATTATGAAATATTACGTGAAGGAAAGAGGATTAGAAGAACAATATTACATTGATTCGGCTGGTATTAGTGGCTATCATTCCGGTGATCCGGCAGATAGACGGATGCAGAGTCATGCGATAAGAAGAGGTTATGATTTGACCAGTTTGTCTCGAAAGTTTTATCCGGATGCTGATTTTTCTGATTTCGATATGATTATCGGCATGGATGACCAGAATATCCGTGACTTGCAACGTATGGCTACTTCCGAAGAAGAAAGAAATAAAATACACAAGATGACAGATTTCTGTCAGCGTTTCTCTTACCGGGATAGCGTTCCCGACCCTTATTATGGTGGGGATTCCGGGTTTGAGTTGGTGTTGGATTTATTGGAAGATGCTGTGGAAGGGTTACTAATTTATTTAAACGGGGAAGACTATAAAGGTTAAGTCATATTATAGAAGTAATTCAAAACAATTATGATCGCTAATAGGTCATGTCCAGAGATATTCGTAAAAAAACCGGCACTTTGCCGGTTTTTATTTTGCATATATGTAGCGAATTATTCATTCTTAAACTGATCATCTCCGAATGCTAGTATCGGGAAGGTGATATAAGGGAAGAAAATAGTTGCGATGGTGAATCCAATGCCTTTTCCAAATTTCTCCAAAAACTCTTTTAAAGCGATAATGGAGAAGATAATATTCGCGATAGGAACAAAAATCATGATCAAAAGCCACCACCACGGTCTATTGATGATTTGAAGCATCACGTAAAGATTATAAATAGGAATAATACCTTCCCAGCCTTGTCTTCCTGCTTTTTCGTATACTTTCCACATAGAAACAAGTAATAACACAACAATGAGCAAGTAAATAATAGATCCTAACATAGTTCTGATTTTTTAATTAAATATTTATAAATGAACTCATTCTTTCCTTTAGTATACACTCAGCATTCTCATCCGCAAATGTATAAAAATCTATATGATTATCAAAGTTTTCCTCTTCTATTATCTATGTTTTTATTGCTTAAAGATATAATTCCCCTTTATTTTATTTTCTTGAAAAATCTCCGCCACACGTAGTCCTTCGTGTGCGGATCTTTTGAGGTGAGGACGAACGAGGCTTTGCCCACGATAAAGTCTTCAGGGATGGGACCGATATAACGGGAATCCCGGGAGTTGAAGACTTGGTCTCCGGCCACGAAGTACCAGTTTTTTTGAAACGTGTATTCCCGAACTAGGGAATCCCGGATGTAGAGCTGGCGCTGTTGCACATGTACGGGAATTTGGGTTTCGTAGGCGATCAGGTGACGATAGAGCGAGAAATTCAGCGTGTCGATCAGGATGGTGGTTCCTGCGGCAGGAAGGTACAGGGGACCGAAGTCCTGAATATTCCAGCGATGCCAATAATCAAAGGGGTAAGCGTTGTAAATTCCCGGGGCGTACTCCCCGTGGTAATGATGTAAGCGTTGCTGCTCTTCCATGTTTCCGAACCCCGTCTTGCCGTTGACGTGATTGATACCTTTGATGATTGATAGCGTGTCGCCCGGCAGAGCAATACATCGTTTCACGTAAAATGTCCCTAAATCCATGTCCCAGCGACCATTCGTGTGTGTGGGGAAATTGAAAACGATCACGTCATTGCGTTTCAATGAAGCAAATCCAGATACCCGTACGGTTTCCGGGTGTGAGCCGTCCAAAAAGTCGAAGTTTTTGTAAAAACGGGCTCCCATGTACAATTTGTTTACCACGATAAAATCGCCCGGTTCGATGGTGGGGTACATCGAGTCGGAAGGGATGCTGTAAAAGTCCACGATAAAAAAGCGCAACAGGGCAGCAATCACGATGGCTAGCAAGATAGCTCCCACGTACTGGAATATGGATTTGATTACTTTTTTCATTTTTTTCTTGAGATAAAAATACGTTCTAAATAGTAGTAAAACAAGGGAATGATAAATAAACTGACAAAGGTCCCGACCGTCATTCCGGCAATCAGCGTGATGGACATGGGGCGTTGTAGTTGTGTTCCGATGTCATTCCCCCACAACATGGGAACGAGGGCGAAAATGGTGGTCAGGCTGGTCATTAGAATGGGTTTTAACCGCCGTACACCTCCTTCGTGAATCGCTTCTTCCAACGCGAGACCTGACCGCTGTAGGCGTATGATCGTGTCAATCTTTAAGATCGAGTCGTTGATCACGATACCACTCATCACCACGATTCCGATCATGGACATCAGGTTGAGAGAGATTCCGGACAACCACAGGATAAGTAGCGTGAAAGCCACGTCCAGTGGAATTTCAACGAGAAGGATTATCGGTAGGGTCAGCGATTCAAATTGTGCGGCAAGAATAAAATAGAGCATGAGAATGGCCACGATGACCACGACGACCATTTCCCAAAGGGTTTCCTGACCGGAAAAATATTGTCCGTCAAACGTGGTATTTAAACTTCGATTACCGGCTTCTTTTTTAATCCTCTGTATGATTTGTGCCGTGGAATCACCGACATGATAGATGTTTAGCGGGACAACAACCCCCTCTTTACGTCCGATGATGCTCTTGTAATCCAATTTCCTTTCCATACGGGTTAGGGCAGAGATGGGAATATCCAATTGGTCGCTATTGCTCACGAAAGAGGAGTGGATAATGTCGAGAATAGTTTTTTCTTCTCCCGTGATAACGATCGGGACATATCGGCTACCCGTGTTTAATTTCCCGATATTCATTTTACTGATGTTTTTTTCCAGCACGTTAATCAAGGCTCCTTGATTGACTTTGTACAGGGCTAGCCTGTCCGGTAGAATTTCAACCACGATGCGTTCGGACGTTGAAGGTTTGTCTAGTTGTAGTGTCGGCATAATCGAATCAAGGTATTCGATGAACGTGTTCACGCTATCCAGTTCCGGGCCGCCCCGACGGGATTCTCCGCTAAAGTACGCGACTAGTGGGACGTCATTGTCTTTGAACAATTGTTCGAACAGGTTGTCCACCTTGGCAATATCGACCTTTGCCGCCGGGTAGTCCGCCTTGATGTATTCCCGGATGGAGGAGATAACTTGTTCCAGTTCTTCGGCATGGAGGGTACGTATGTAAAATTCGGCCTCGTTGATGTTCTGGTTCTTTTCCCGGTTAAGGAAAAACATCTTTTCTCCCGCGTGACAACTGATTTCTTCACATGTATTACCAAATCGTTCAATAATATTTTTCACCCGGAGCTCGTTTTCGTCCATGTGGATACTGGAATTCCAATCTACCCGTAGGATCATTTCATTCGTATCGATTGTCGGCATACGCTCCAAACGTAATTGAAATGCCAGCACGAAACCGAGCACGAGAATCAAAAGACAAGCACTCATGACAATCAACTTGTGACGAAAGATAAAATGAAATATACTCGTGTAATAATCTTCAAGGTGCTTGAAACTAATGCGTTGGATAAAGCGAGTTGCTTTCCCCTCCTTGGCGTGTATGAATAACAAGTGGAACACGACCGGGACGATCGTGATCGAAACGGCCAGCGAAACGAATAATCCAATGGCCACGGCCATTGCCTGATCGTAGAACAGGGCTCCGGCAATACCGCTCATGAAAATTAACGGGACAAATATAGCACAGGTAGTCAGTACCGAAGAAAGGAGGGGTGTGATGATTTCGTTTGTTCCGTCCAAACAGGCTTGGAACAGGGATTTTCCTCTCGTCCGGTGCTGGTTGATATTATCAATGGTGATAATGGAATTATCCACCATCATCCCGACCCCGAGTATTAACCCCGATAGTGAAATCGTGTTGATCGAGATGCCGGCTAGTTGAAAAAATAACATGCTGATCACGACCGAAACGGGAATACTGATTGCGATAATTACAGGTGACCGGGCATCTTTCAGAAAAAACAGCATGGTCACGATGGCCAGTAATATTCCTTGCCAGAGACTCTGTACAAGATTGTCGATCGAGTAGTTTAGTAATAGTGCTTGATCTCGGGAGACGGAAAACTCCACGTCCGGATACTCTTCCCGAAATTGGTCAAGTAGTTCCGTGACCTTCTCTTTCATGGCCGACATCCGTGCATTGGATTGTTTGATCACCGCCAAACAGAGGGATTGCTTGTCTTCGTGAAAGAATATGCCTCTTTTTTCTCTCGGGCGAATACCGGAATGGGCAATGTCCTTGATTTGCAGAAGTCTGCCGTTGATGTTCAAGTAAACGTTTTCCAGCTCTTCCGGGGAGGTGATTTGGGAAGCAAAACTGATGCTGTACAGGTAATACCCGTCTTTTACGGAAAGACTTCCCGAAACTTGATTGTTATTGTCGATGGCTGATTTTAGTTGATCCTGTGTGATTTTCAGGCTTCTCAGCTTGGCTTCATCCGGGAGTATATAGAGTTCGGGAGAGTACATTCCGCTGATGTCTACCATGGCAACATCCGGCAACTGCTCCAGCCTTTTTTTCAGTACGGCATCGGTAAATTCACAGAATTCCAAGAATTTCTCTTCCGAATCATATTCTTTCAGGTTGATATGAATGTAAAATACAGGCAGATCGGAAGTGGAGGCTTTGATGATCGTCGGACGTTGCACCTCTTTCGGGAAGTTATTCACACAGGCATCCACTTTCTGGTTCACCTCGATAAAGGCATAATCCAGTGAGGTGCCATACTCGAATTTCATCGTGATCAAGCCGCTCCCTTCCTTGGATTCCGATTGTATTTCCGTCAGTTTCGGTATCTGTTGCAACTGTCCCCGTAGCCCGGAGGTAAGTGTATTCTCTACCTCGTTAATCGAAGCGTTGTCCCAAGTATAATGTACGGTAATCTCCGGAATATCGATTTCCGGCATGAGCGACACGGGCAATCGGAAAGAGGCCACGATTCCTAGTACGATAAAGGCTATCGTGCTCATGATGACGGCTACCGGGCGTTGTAATAAAAACTTTACCATAGATTGATTTTAGATTTTAGATTTTAAATTTCGCCCCACAAACCAACACTTTTTTTTACCCTGTAACTTACAACCTATTAACTTGTAACTCGCCACGGGCGAACGGAATGTCATCGGTAAATAAATGATCAACACCGGGAGCGAGAAGGTCAGGCCGCTCATCGTTCCGATGGCCAGGCTTTTCCAGAAGGGGTTGATGTCCCCGATCAAGAAGGGGATAAATCCCAACAGGGTAGAGGCAATCGTTAGGAAAATGGGGATGATTTTGGCATTATAGGCTTTTATGTAGGTTCGTATTCCCCGGGGAGCGCCTTCCCGGACCTTGATGTTGTAATCGTTTAAGATGTAAAGTACAGCATTCACCGATAGCCCGCTTAACAAGATAAAGGCTGCTAGGCAACCTTCGTCAAAACCGATGCCGAAAAAGTACCCTCCCAGAAAGCAACCGATAAACGAGATGGGAGTGATACAGATGACCGTTGCAGCCTGACGCAAAGATTCCAACAAAATGGCGCAAATGAAATAGATGATCCCGATGACCAGTAATATATACAGGATACGGGCATCAATTCCCCCAATATCTCTCTGCCAGTAGTTTTTCCAGTCGTTACCTTCTTTCACCCGAAAACCGACGGGCATCATCTGGTTCATGGCCTTCATTTCTCGTTCTTTTACTTTCTCCGACAGGCGATAAGCCCCGATAAAATCGTATTGCACTTCGACTTCATACTCTTGATTTCTTTTCGTGATATTCTCGAAATTCTTTTCTTCCGTGATGTCTCCCACGTCTTCCAGGCGGAATACCGATTTGTCTCCCCGCAGGGGACGGTTTCTCACGTCCCACACGCTGGCCTCCACTTTTTTCTCCGGTCGGATGTCAATCGTGGTGTATTCATTATTTATGTATGCCCGGGTGGAAGAGATCCCGGAATAGGTCAGCGAATGTAAATTACCCAGCAGGTTACTGATATTCGAGTTATTGCGAGCCAGTTTTCCTTTGTCAACCTCCACGGCGAATGCTTTGGCTTTCGGGGAGCGGTTGCTACCGATGTATAGTTTCTTGACCCGGATATTCTTTTCCAGACGTTGTTTCAATATATCGGCGTATTGCAGAACCTTGCGATAATTGTAACCGATTACTTTGATGCTTTCACTTCGATATTCATCGTTTGTCCGGTTCGAGAATCCGCGTCCCACGCCGTTCACCTCCGAATCCCCGTTTCCGATCGTGTTGGCAAAGCGTATCAGCTCGTTTTTCACCTGTTCCGGGGAGCCGTCTTTCTCGTGCTCTTCCTGGAAGGTGATCACCATTTCACCTCGATTGGCAGAGGAAACATCGGAGGTAAACGTGGCAATCGTTTCGAATCCGGAAAGAAAGTTTTCCAATTTCTCGAAGGCCTCGTTCATTTGTTTGATCGTGGCGCCATGCGGCATGTTCATGCTCAAGGTTAATCGTGTTTTCTGGCTTTCTGTGGCCTTTCGGCTTTGTAACCATGTATCACCGCCTCCTTCCATGAACAGACGGAGCGATCCCCCCAAGGCTTTATCTATATAAGGTTTAATCGTGAGATAGGTTTCACTCCCGAAAACGGTATTGTAAGCCGCGCTGTACCGTTTCTCCCGATCTATGCTCGACGGGAGTAGGAACACGGGAAATCCGAAACCGAGAAGCGTGATGATGATGGCAATCTTTTTATACTTTCTCGTGAAACGGGCAAAACGCAAATATCTTCTGTTGAAACGGACAATTCGTTTTTGGCGGTGTATCTTGCGTTTACGATTCTGTCGTTTTAGCGGAATTTTTTCCATGAGTGCCGGCACGAAAAAGAGAGCCACGGCAAGGGATACTCCCAGATTGATGATGATGACAGCCGAAAAGTCCCACATGTTCCTCATGATGGTGTTATCCATGTTGAAAATTACCGTTAACGCTCCCACGGTTGTTAGCGTGGCTGCCAGTACGGCTAGAAAGGCTTTCAGGTTGTGAAAGTGGCGGTAATGGTCGGTCATCACGATCACGCTGTCAATGATGATACCGAATGACACGGTGATGCCGGCCAGGGTGTAAAGATGGAGTTCTATTTTGAAAAAATAGTAGAACACGAGGGCGATCGACAAATTGGCAAGCAGGCAGATCGTGATAATGCCAAGGTAACGGAAATCCCGACTCACGAGGTACACGAAAAGGAGTAGGATTAAGATGGTCACCCCTGTCCGGTTGAGAATTTGCGATAGCTCGTCCTTGATTTCGGTGCTGTTGTCCCGGATGAGCTTGACCGAGTAATTTTCAGGAAAACCTTCCGTCAGTTGTGCCATCTCTGTTTTGACCCGTCCGGCAAGTTCAATCATGTTTGCATTTTTCTCGGCATATACATTTAGGTTTATCCGGTTCAGCCCGTTAATCCGGTAGTATGATCCGGGATCACTTTCTTGGTAATCGAGTGCGACGATATGGTGTAGATAGATGATTTTGCCGTTGATCACCTTGATCGGCAAGTTCATGATGTTTGTTTTGTCATCATCGGAATTGCCTTTAAACACGAGGTACGAATATTTTTTCTCGGGGACGGTTTCCGTGAGAATCTTTCCGCCGTCTTTTCGGAAATAGTACTCCGAAACGGCATTGGAAATATCGTTTGCCGAAAGACCGATATCGGCAAATAATTCCCGGTCGTATTGCATGATCCATTCAAACGGGACGATTCCGGTAACGTTCATGCTTTCGACTCCGGGCATGGTGGAAATAATCGGGACGATCCGGTCTTCCGCGAAACTCCCCACTTCTTTCGAGTTTCCCGGGCCTGTCAACACGTATGTCATCAATAACCTGCGTTCCGTTTCCTGTATCCGTCCATCATGTATTTCCCCGCCGCTAACGCCTGAAACGCGGACTCCATCCGGTAAGCCCGGTGCAACCGAACGGATGATCGAGGAGAGGTACAATTTCACGGCATCAATATTTTCTTTTGGGTCAAGCGTCAATTCGATAGCTCCGTAGCCGTTTCCCGTGGTGGAATGTATCTCGTTTAGTCCTCGTATTCGAGCAAACGCACCTTCCAGTTTTGTGGTGACTTCTGTTTCCAGCAGTTCTGGGTTCGCATTGTTCCACGAAAACGAAACATTCAGCTTATTCGATCTGGATGACGGTTCCAATTGTAATGACAACCTCGGGATTAAGCTGATACCCAGAAGCATCATGACAACAAATATCGTGTTAATCGAAAAAGCGGATAAACGCATGTTAATTCTAGATTTAATGATTTATGATTTTCAATTTTCAATTACAACGGTGTTCATGTGTGACAGTCCGAGATTATTGTCGTAAATCACGGTGTCACCGGGGGAAATACCCTCTTCCACGCTGACTTCCGTGCTATTCTCGTATCCTGTGGTGACATATCGCCACATGGCTTTTCCTTTTTGATATACAAATACAACTTTTTTGCCTTGTCGGGGGAGAACGGCCGATTTGGGGATGATGATCTTGTGATCGATCTGGCGTTTGATCAATATGCTCACGTTCATTCCGTCCACCAGTATCCTTTGTTGGTTATCTGTGACAGCTTTCACTTTCACCATGCCGTTCTCGTCAATGCGGGGATTTACTTCCGTGATCTTTCCGGTCAGCGTGTATTTGTGATTGGCGTAAGGGGTGATCTCTACTTCCATGCCCGAATGGAGATTTCCGATTTCGGTTTCCAGTACGTTAAATACGACCTCCATTTTTGAATCGTCAATAAGCGTGCATAGAGATTTGTAGACAGAGGTTTGATTATAGGGTTTTGCCTCTAAGTCGGCAATGATTCCGTCAAAGGGAGCCCTGGTTTTTATGAGCGTGTACTCTTTTTCCGCTTTTTCGAAAGCTTTTAAACTAGATGTATAACCGCATTGCAAGTACATGGCTTCTTTGCGCAATGCGGTTAACTTTATCGTATCATCCAATGTCTTAAATCCTTCGTTTATAATAGATAATTTCAAATCAAGAACGGCTTTTTTTAGTGATAACAGAGCATCTTCCAACGTTTGTTTTGCTTTTTCATCATCCACTTCCGCGATAATATCCCCTTTTCTTATCCGATCTCCGTTTTTCACGTTCACCTTTTTCACAACATCTGCCACATCGAAATTGAGCGTTGCTTTTCGATTAGCTTCTGCTTTTCCGTTACTCACTAATTCCAAGTTAAACCGATCTTCCCGGGCTACTTGTGCTTTCACGATGGTCTTCCTGGCGAGCCAAATCGCCCGCTACGGTCAGACCTGCAGGTCCTGAACCGATGACGGCTACCCTGCCA
>ENA-UEQW01002994-UEQW01002994.1-human-gut-metagenome-genome-assembly--contig:-NODE-2994-length-12061-cov-3.443091_pt1 | contig 12061 bp, 9 predicted proteins | sample MGYA00242947_ERZ507947 | MGnify/ENA primary metagenome ERZ507947 (study PRJEB26167, sample SAMN06115421) | human gut metagenome | host: Homo sapiens | place: China:Guizhou | collected 2015-03-17... | reverse complement strand
TCCCGTGTCCGCTGGTACTTTAGGACGGCATTTTTTTCCGCTTGTGTGCTCACTATATCACCTCGATAATATAGTATCACAACGCCGCCCATGAGTAAACTCACAAAATTATCAAAAATATGAGTTAACTTTTGTGCAACATTGCCTCTAGACATGTGAGTTAACTCATGCTATGATATAGGCACAAAGCAAAACACCACACAACAGATTTGGAGGAAAACATCATGCAGAAATATCATGGAGTATTTATAACCCCCGAAATGCAATCCATTCTCTATCAGATGCAAAAAATACACGAGGCAGCAGAAGCCCGCGCAAATATCCCTGATTCCTGGGATTGTACCGCTGCCGAGCTGTGGCCTGTTTTCTGGGATTATACCGCTGCCGAGCTGGAAGAACTCAAAAATCTTCGCCACGCATACAACGCGGCAAAAGCCGCCGCTAGACTATAACACAAGGAGGAACACACCATGAAATACTTCACCACCTGCACCACCCTGGACGAACTGAAAAAAGAATATCGCCGTTTGGCAATGGCCAACCACCCCGACCGGGGCGGCGACGAGGCCACCATGAAGGCCATCAATGCCGAGTATGCTTCCCGCTTCGAGGTGCTGAAAAGCCAGCACAACACCACCGCCGACGCGTACCGAAAAACCACGGAAGCCCCGGAAGAGTTTATTTCCATCATTAACGCCCTTCTCAAGGTTCCCGGCCTGGTGGTGGAGCTGTGCGGTTCCTGGCTTTGGATTTCCGGTGATACCCGCTCCAACCGGGAGGCCTTGAAAGCCGCCGGTTGCCGGTGGAGCAGCAGTAAGAAAATGTGGTACTGGCGGCACCAGGAAGACGGTGCCCACTGGAGCCGCGGCAAGAAGTCCATGGATCAAATCCGCAAAGCCTACGGTTCCCAGGTTTTCGCCGCTGCCGGTCAGGCCGCAGCTTTGGATGCCTAAGCGGGGCGCAAGCCCCGCCCCCCATTGAAAGGAGCCAGTCATGACAACTGATTATAAGACCCTGTTTGATCGCTGCGGCTACCGGCATGAAGACGCGGACATCCGTTTTTCTATTTTCCTCCGCGCCCCGGAAGTCCTGACTACCCCGGAATCAATTACCAGCTATGACCAATCCGCCGCCCGCGAGATCGCCCGGCTGGAAACCGTAGTCCAGGCCTTGAAGGGCTACCGTGCCGCCCTGGCCGCCCGCTTTGGGCAGCTGGAGACAATGGCATATACCCGCCTTTTGAAGCTGGAACGCCGCCCATCCTGGCGCGGAAACATTGAGTATATTATCACCATAACCAGAACATTCTCCGATGGTACAAAAAAGGAGGATTCCCGGGAGGTTTTTCCCGGGAAGGAGCGGTGCAAAGCAATCGCCCGCTATAAGGCCATATTAAAGCAATACCCCGGCATTCCAGCAGAAATGGACATTGAAAAAAGAAGTTGGGAAAAATGAGAAAAGCCCCGCCCCATAGAAAGGAGATAGCACCATGTATCAGATCATCACCTACGACAGCGAGCTAGGCGCAGACGAGCACCACCGGGAACATTCCCGCCGCCGGGAAGCGGTTTCCGCCGCTAAGCGCAGCTTGTACGGAACCGCGGAATGGGCGGATACCTATGAAGGGGCGATTGTCTACGACCTTCGCCGCCGGAAGATAACGGATATCTTCGGCTATTGCCCGGAAAGATACCTCCCCACGGAAGCATAAAGCAAAAGCCGCCCCCGGATTTCTCCGGGGGCTTTTCTTATTGCTGATCCTCCCACCAGTCCACCACGTCAAGCTTTCCGCCGTACAGCTTCCAAAGCTTTTTCGCCATGTCCGCCCCGTAAAGCTCCGTCCATTTTGCCATTTTCTGCTTTTTGTTATGCAGGTCGTCGCTTTTGCTGGTGTAGATTTCATAGGCCTGGGCATACTGCGCCGGGGTCATGCCCAGCTCCTTCCGGGCGTAGTCGTATTTCAGTTCGGTCTTGTCGGATTTCGGCTTGTCCGGGTCGTAGTCCGGCATGTAGGCCTTCATCAGCTTGTCCATTGCGCTTTCGCTGATGCTTGCGCCGGTGATTGCCCGGTAGGTTGCGCTGTTTCCCGTGCCGTCGGCGTGCTTCACCGCGTCCAGCACTTTCAGATAGGCCGACGTGCTGACCCCGGCCTCCCGCGCCTCCAGATACTTTGCCGTATCGCCGGATACGCTTTCTTTGTACGCCGCTTTCTGGCTGTCGGCCATTTTGCTGTAGGTATCGTAGGCACTTTCCAGGGTTTCTTTCGCCGGCTTTTCGTCATAGCCATAATCCCACACCTTTTGCATGTCGTTGATGCCGCTTGCCATCTGCTTTGTAACAACGTCAATGACCGCCTCTTTCCCGATTTCCTCCGCGGTTCCGGTTTTCACCTCCTTGTAGTCCGTCACCGCCGCCCGGGCGTAGTCCGCGGCGTATCCCTTGACGGTTTTCAGGGCTTCCGCTTTCAGCTCGTCCGTAAGCTTCTGATAGTCCGGATTTTTCATCAGAGCACTGTAGTATTCCGATACCTTCCCGCCGTACTCCCTTTGATAGGTTTCCCGCTGTGCACCGTCCAGCTCCACCGCCTCCCCGGCGGCGTTTTTTACCTGCATAGGGGCTTGCCGTTCCGGGTAGATTTCCTTGTCGTACTGTCCGCCGGTTGCGTCGGACAGTTCACCCAAAGATTCCGTGATTGCGTTTGGCTGGTAGATTTGGCTGTTTGTCGTGTCAAACAGGCTGGCGTATATGCCGCCCCGCTTCTGTTCCTCTCCCAGGCCGGAAATCTTTTTCGGCAAATCCTGCCCGCCGCCGGGAACGTTGGTCAGGAAAGCGTTTTTGGCGTATTCCGCCGCCGTCTGGCCTCTGGTGTCCCGGTAGTATCCGTCCGCCGCTTTCGCTCCCTGCTTGACGATCTGGGGGATAAAGCTGGATGCCGTTTCCCCGGCGTATTTTGCCGCCGCGCCCAGTGCCGCCTCCGTGTCGTCCTTCTCCACCGCTTCGCTGATGTCGGAAACCATGTCCGTGATATTTTGCAGTCCCGTCACCATGGGGCTGTCCATAAAAGCCTGGAAAACCGATTTCGCCGTTGCGCCCGGAAGAGCTTTCAGCATTCCCTGAATATCGTCCTCTTTTGCCAGCTCCGCACCCAGATACATGTGGGTGTTGAACGGTTCCAGGCTGTCCAGGCTGCTGATTACGTCACCCGCCCGCCACTTGGTATCCCCGCCGGTGCTTTCCCTGGCTGCCGCCGACCAGTTGATCTGTGCCCCGCTCAGGCCGTCCGCCTGTTCCAGTGCCTTCTTGTTTTTGTCGTCGGCATTGGATACCCGGATAATTCCTTTTGCCGCCAGTGCCGTAAAGCCGCCAATCAGCGCAAGGCCGGTAACGCCCCGGCCAAAGTCGGAGGCAACCTGCCGCTGCCGGTTCACGTCGATGGTTTTCCCCTGCTTTGCGTCGTGGATCAGGGATGCCAGCTCGCCCAGACTTTTCATTACGCCGGTGCTGTAGTCCACGCCGGTCTGGGTTACGTTCATGGTCGTTCCCACAAAGGGCATGGCCGAATCTGCCGCGAATTCTCCGGCCGCTCCCAGTGCTCCGTCTCCGGATAAGCCTTTCTTTACCTTCTTGCCGTATCGGGCAAGGGCAGAACCGTGTTCTTTTGTGTCCCCGTACTTGTCCGTTGCTTCCCAGGTTGCGTCCTTGAACGTCCGCCGGTTGGCCGTGAACTCGGAAAGCCGGTCAATGTCCCCATCTCCCAGGCCGGAGTTTCTCAGCCCCTCCAGGCTTTCCGCCACCGCCGCGTTGCTGCCGCCTTCGAATACCTTGTCCGTCACTTCCAGGGCGTAGTTCATGTACTTCTGATAGCCGTACAGGAGCCGCATTCCCAGGTTGCCCGTGGAGCGGAACGTTTTTCCGCCGTACTTTAACCTGTTCCCATCAGAAACGGCGGAATAGGAAGCGTCCACGTCTGTTTCAATGGGAATATTCAGCTCCACGCATAGGGAAGCGAAGTCCGCCGCGCTTTTTGCTCCGTCGATGTAGGCTTTCGTGTGAGTGAAATCGTTTCCGGTCGTCCGTTTCCCGGTGAATTTGGAAATCAGTATGTCCATAGCCTGTCCGCCCAGGCTGTCGCTTGCCGAATCCAGAAGCCCCGTCGTTGCGTTTCCGCCGATATTCCGTCCAAAGCTTTTGATGCTGGTCAGGATATTTTGTTTCCGGATTCCCATCGTCACTTCTCTGTTTGTCCGCCGCCGGAAATCGTCCGGCATGGAGGCAATCTGAGTGTTGGCGATCTTCTTCAGGTCGTCAAAGTCCAGCTTTTTCAGGATTCTCCGGGCGTTCCAGGTCAGCTTGTCCGAGCTGCCGAACCACCCGGTCGTCTTTCTGGCCTGGGCGATCTGTGTAATCACCTTCTGCATTCCCGCCGTGTCTCCGTCCTCCACCGATTCTACGGCGATTGCAAGCCGGGTGATGCCCATGGAAACGTCCTTTCGCCAATCCTCAAAGCTTTTTCCGCTTTTGTCGGCGTTGTAGGTGGTCATTTCCTTGTTCAGTTTGGACAGCCCCTTGATGGCCGTCTCGCAGGCCGTTTCCGGGTCTGCCGCGTCCTGCATCGTCCCGCCGATGTTGAACGCCTGCACCGCCTGTCCGGCCGCCGTTGCCGTCTTTGCCAGGCGTTGGTTTAATTCCGTGTACTCGTCCACATCACCGCTGTTGAAAAGTGCCTTTACCGCAAGCCTTGCCGTTGCTACGTCCGTAGCAGTCAGGTTGTCCTTGCGCATCAGGTATTCATATTCCGACCGTACCCGTTCCGGCGTGCTGGTTCTCTCCCTGGCCACGTCCAGCACGTCCATGTTCCGAAGCTGCTGATAGTCTCCCGCCTTCGGGTCTACGGCAAGGGTTCCTTTGTAGCTTTCCCGGATGTCGTTGTCCGTTCCTCTCAGGCCGCTGTTGGTGAAGCTCTTGGACTTCACCGTCTTGCCCTCTGCGCTCGCCTGTGCGCCGGGAACATATCCGCCCGGTGTCTGTGCCTGTCCGTTCGTTTCTAGCCTCTGCGCCGTCCCCTGGGCTTCCTGTGGCGTTGTCTGCGGTGCGGTCTGCTGCTGTACCGGCTGTGTGTTCTGGACTTTCGGCCGCTGTACCGGCTGCACATTCTGCGCCTGGGGCTGCTGCTGTGCGGTCTGGGCTGGGGGCTGTCCGTCTTGTGTGGACATGCCCTGGCTGTCCGCCGCTTGTGCACTATCAGAAAGCCTATTGACTTCCGAAACGTTTTGCTGTATAGTCGTGTTGGAAGCAGCTCCCCCGGCGGACGTTGCTTCCGAGCTGGGAGCAGTCCCGCCAGGCGTTTCGGACGTAAAGGAATCGGCTTGTACAGATTCCGGGGTGGCCATGCTCCCGGCTTTTTTGTTTACATATTCCGTTTGCACAAATACGTCAAGCCGCTTGTCAGAAACTACGGCGACCACCGTTGTCGTTTCATTGCCATTTGCTTTTCTGAATTCGATGGCTGGTTTTCCGTTGTAGTCGCTGTCCGAGCGTTTAATGGAATCTGCGTTTTGCACAATGTCCGGGATTGCGATATAATCCGCTTCTGTTACCGCTCTTTGCCCCCTAGGTGCCTCTTTGCTTTCGTCCCCGTGGCTTTTCTTAATTTTTCGGATTTCGTCTTCCCCTAAGGTGAGATTATACCCGTCAACGTCAAGCCCTGTGGACTTGGAAATATCCGAGGCCAGCTCGTTTCCAATTGCGCCGAAGTACATCTTCTTGTTTGTTTTTTCCTCCCCGGAAAGCGCATTCTTGACGAACTGTTTGAATTGGTCGATGCTATCACAAAGTACAATCCGCTTGCTGGATTTCCAGTCCTCAATCTGCTCTTGGCTGTAACTTCTCAATTTATTCCAAATGCCGCCGCTTCCGGCGGTATTTTTTTGCTCCGCCGCAGGCTCTGCCGAACCTTGCCCGTCCTCCATCCCCAGAGCCATTTTTGCCCTTCTGTCCATCTCCGTGTCCGTCTTCGGTGCTTCCGTCTGGCTCTCCGGGGTCTGGCTCTGACTTTCCTGGTTCATTACCCGGTCAAAGGCCTGGTCAAATTCCGCTTCCGATTCTGCCAGTAAGTCCCCCGCTCTCGCTGGCTGCTCCTGGCCTGCCAGCGCTCTTGCCATCTGCTCCCCGTCAAGCGGGGCGGCCTTTTCGCTGTCCGGGGCTTCTGCCGCCTCCTGGGCGGGCTGTTCCTGGGGCTTCTGCGCACCGGCTTCCGGAACGTCTGCGTTTTCTCCCCGGTGGGCAAGCTTGTATTTGGTCGTGGCAACCAGGCTATTGAAACCACCGGCAAGCCCGGAGACGATCATGGAGTAAAGGATGTCGTTCACCGTTCCCCTGTCCACAATGGCCTGGGCTTCCTCCAGGCTCATGTCCGGATTCATGGTCATCATCTGGGCAACTTCCAGGTTCCGTTCGCTCTTGTCCCGCATGATTGCCGCATCCGCAAACAGGCTCGCCAGCTGGGAGGCCGCTTCCTGTCCGCCCTCAATGCCCATACTCCGCAGGAAGTTCAGGATATATCCGGCGCCGCCCTTCGCCGTGGAAATGCTGATCAGGTTGTCCAGGGGGATTTTCTCCGTCAATGCGTCCACCGCTGCGCTTGCGGTGGCGTATAACAAGGCCTGGTCGGCATTTGCTCCCCGGCTTGCCGCCGACTGCACGGCGCTTCCGAAGTTGTTCGCACCCGCAATGCCTGCGCCAAGCCAGGAGCCGCCGCCGGTGGCAGCACCCAGAGCGATCCGTGCCCCGGTGTCCGCCATGCCCATTCCCACGTCGTAGGCTCCCCCGGCAATTGCCCGCAGGGGGTTACTTCCGTCTCCGACGATGTTCCCCCTGACCTCACCCCTCGCCGCTCCGGACATGCTTTGCAGCAGATTTGCCTCGTTGTACGGGTCAAGGCCGGTGTAGTGTCCTTCCCCGTTTAACTTCTGGTCAATGGCCTGTCCCAGGTTTCCAACCGTGGAGGCCACGCCGCTGACCAGGTTCGCTGGGACTGTGACCGCACTGGCGGCAAACGGATGAGCGTCGGCAACGTCCCGTGCCCACTGCTGCTCCTGCTCCATATGTGCGGCGTTCTTGTCCCGGATGACCGTTTCCGCAAGGTTCCCCAGCTCATCGGCGTTCATGTGCTGGTTCTCGGCGAACCACTGCTCGATTTCCGATCCGCTCTCCCGCCGTGGCCCCGTTGCCCGGTCTTTCTGTTTGGCGTATTCCGTCAGCTTCTCCCGACCTTCGTCGGAAAGCCCGCCGATGATGGCTCTGTCCGATTCCGCCGTGGCCTGGTTCTGCTCCTGCTCCGCCTGAGAAACCGCCGCTTCCTTTTCCTTCCGGCCTTCCTCGTGGGCTTTCCGGGCGTTTGCGTCCGTCCAGTCGTATTCCTGGTCGTCGTAGTCCTCCAGCTCCTGCTTTTTCTGCTTGGTGTTCCGTCTTGCCTCCACGATCCTCCGGGTGGTGTCCGAAAGCGTAGTGTCGGTGGGATTGCTTGCCCGATACCACATCCGGTCTTCTGCCGTCACGGCGTTCGGGCCGTCCACCGTCTTTCCGGTTTTCAGCTGGTATTGCTTGATGGCGCTCTTGTATTCCTGCCGGGCTTTCTCCTGGGTCTTTTCCCGGTCTGCTCGGTAGGCCTCGATTGCCTCCGCCCTGCTGTTTACCCCCGTGACGGTAGCCGTGCCCTCCGGTCTTTCCGCCGGGTCTTGTCCCAGGACAGGCCGGTTGTAGGTCACTGTGGCCTTTTCCTTTTTCTTCTTTTCCTCGCCGTCTTCCTTCCTGCCGCTGGACAAATCCCGCCCGTCGCTCAGGGTATTTTTTGTCAGGTCTACAGGCCTGTTTCTCCATGCGCTCTGGTTTCCTGCCATACCGTATCACCTCACATGATGTCTTTCTCGCTTACGCTGTAGCCGCCGCTGTTATTCTTGCCCAGCTTTCCCTTCTTCTGCTGATCCCTAAGGAATCGCTGCCAGCTCTTGCTCGTTCCGGGGCTGCCGTGGGCGTTCAGCTTCCCGATCTGTTCGTCCGTCAGGCCGTAGAGCTTGCCAAGCATGGTGTAGTCCCGCTTCTTCTTGGCCAGGTCTTCTCCCACGAACTTCTGCAAGTCCACAAGCTTCTGCTGCTCCTTGCTGGCTGCGTCGAACAGTGCCTTGTTTCGCTCCGAGTTCACGCTTTCCAGGCTGTCGGCGATTCCCTTTCTGTAGTCTGCCCCTGCCTGTACCCCGGTCATGCCGCTGGTGGCATCCGCCGCCGCCTGTACCCCTCTCAGCTCCGTGAGCTTCCGCTGCAAGGCAGCGTCCCTGGCCAGTGCCGCCTGAGCCGCTACGCCGCTTCCCTGGCCGTAGGCTCCCTGTACTTCTTGATAGTTCATGGCGTTTCGCAGGGCATCCACATAAGCCCCCGTCAGGCTTCCGTCCGTCTGCTGCTGCTGTGCCCGCCGCTGTGCCTCCAGCTCGGAGAGCTTCTGGGCATACTGGCTCTGTGCCGCCGCCTCCGCCGCCTGCTGCTTTGCGTCATAAATTGGATTCACGGCGCCCTCGTTTTGCAGTACCTCCGCCCAGCTGTCGCCGGTGGTGTCCCGCTTGGGCAGTTCCCCGTTGGCCAGGGCATCCATGGCAGACCGGTCTCCCCTGCCGGAAAGCAGGGTTGCCCCCTGCTTTCGCAGTTCAAGCAGCTGGTTTTCCTCTGCCTTTGCCGCGTCATACAGGGCTTGGGCTTTCTCCATGTCGTTGTTGGCCTGTGCCTGCTTGATGGCGGAGGCGTACTGCTCCCCCAGGAGCTTTCTCTGCCGCTCAAGCTCATAGTCGGCATTGGCCTGTTTCCCTTCCAGGGCGTTCACGTCTGTCCTGCGCTGCCCCCATTGGGACAGTGCCGCCTGTTGTCCCGCTCCTTGGCTCATCGTCCGGGTCTGGAAGTTCTTTCCCATCTGGTTTGCCTCTACCTTGGTTCTGGCCAGGTGGGTCTGGGTCTGCTGCTGTACCTGCTTCTTTGCTTCGTCCAGGGCAGTGTTGTTCTGCGCCAGGTTCCCGGTCAGCATGTCCTTCTGCGCCGTGCCGGAATTTCCATAAAGCTTGTTGATGTACTTGTCCTCGTTCAGGGCAGAGGTTGCCGCCGTATCCTTGATTGTGGCCATGGTTCCGCCTCCTTAAAACGTCCCGTAGGGCAGCGGAATCGGCTCAAAGGAGCCGTCCGCATTGTTCCGCATGTCGTTTAGTGCCTCCCGGTACTGGTTCATAAACCAGGCCGATAGGGTGTCGTTTTCCGCGCTCAATAGCTCCGCCGCCAGGTAGGGCGGCAGCAGCGACATGGCAAGCCCATCGTCCAGCCGGATCGCCTGGGTGAAGTTCGGGTTCTTGAAGTTCAGGTTGCTCAGCAGAGGAACGTCGTCCTCTTCTTCTTCCAGCCGGGAATACTTGGCGATTCTCGGAATCACCGTGTTCAGAATGGAGATTGTCCGGTACTTGTATTCCCCGGTGTCCACCGTCATGGTGGATCCGTCCGTCTCCCGCTGCTCGTCCATCAGATGGATGGCCATGTCAAATACTTCCTGCACCGTTACCATAGGCTTTCCTCCTTACTTTGCCATGGAAGCGTACCGGATTTGCTGGTCAAAGCCCAGCACCGTCCCCACCGCTCCCGGTTCCGTGATTTTGATAATGACCTTGTAATAGATAAATTTCTTCACCTTCAGCCGCACCCGGTGAATGCTGGGTCGGTCGTTGGTCGCAAATGTCCATGTCCGGAAGTTCACATTCAGCCAGTCGAAAACGGAGATTGCCGTTTCCTTGTCCAGGTAGTCCCCCCGCCGGTCGGTTTCGGCAGTCACCGTCACCTTCGTACTGGCCTGGGGCAGGATGGAGAAATACAGATAGCTGCTGTATTTCCGCCGGAAGTCCGCCCCGAAGCTCATATTTCCGGATACCCAGATCGCCGGGATTGCCGCCGAGCCTTCTTTCGGCAGTGCGTCCATGTGTGCGTACCGGCTCAGGGTGAAGGCTTCCGTGTCCGTGAAGAATACCAGCCTCTTTCCGAAGCTTACGCACCGTGTCACATTCCGGAACACATCCCCCCGGTACAGCAGCCACAGGCCGCCGTCCTTCCCCAGCTCATACCGGTTCACCGCCACCGTGCCCTGACTGTCGTTCAGGAAGACGTAGTAGGTCTTTTCCACGCCGTCATCGAAGGCCACCGCCTTTCTCAGGTCAGCGTCCTGCATGGTTCTGGCGATGGCATCCGATACCAGCACCGCGTACCGTTCATCTCTGGCAAAGCTGGCCTTCAGCCGCCACTCATACACCCCGCCCTTGTTCAGCGTCCGGGGGTAATTGTTCACCGTCTGCACCTGCCCCACTGCGTCACAGCCGAAGGTGTCGTTCACCGAGCGCAGGTAAAAGCCCGCCGTGGTGGTTCCGTCCGTCAGCGTCACCGGCTCGTAGGAGATGCAGAAGGTCTCGTCCTGCTTGAAAACCAGAAGCTTCGAGTAGTGCCGCCGCAGTCCTGTGATTTCCGAAGCGGAAATATCCACGCTTACCTCGTTCAGAGCCGGGAAGTACATGGCGGTGGTCTCTCCGTTCAGGGTGGGGCTGGTGTAGTAGCATAGGTTTGTTCCGTTCCCGGCGGCAAAAAGTCTTGTGTCCGTGGAGCCGTTGTAGCTTTCATGCAGGCGGCAGCGGATGATCTGCATCCTCGCCGTTTCTGCCGATGTGGTGTCAACGCCATAGGTAATTTCCACGTTCCCCACGCCCTTGATCGGTGCGGACGTGAAAGTGAAGGTCTGGTTCTCCGGGGCAAAGCTGCCCATGGTGCTTGGCACATGGCTTTCCCCGTCCACGCTGATGAGCGTTACCTCTGCCGCCTCCGGAGGAAGCACATACTGTGTGCTCTCACCGTCCGCGCTGTAGGTGATTTTCCGATACCGGGACAGAAGGTTGATCCTTTCCATGCTCGTCCCGCCGCCTGCCGGGGAGGCTCCCGCAAGCACCGTGGGAATGTAGGCCTCCGCTTCCGTGAATTTTTTGCCGCCGTATACCAGGCACTTTCCGGCGCTGAAAATGTAGATGTCCCCACCGAAGTCGAAGATGCTCACATAGCTGTTTTCTTTTGCCGTCAGCCCCAGTGCGCCGCTCTGCGCCCTTTTTGCCGTGTTCCCGGATACATCTTCTTCGATGCAGGTTATCCGGTCTGTGCCCCCCTGGAAGTCGCACACAATAAGAAGGTTCTTCCCACCCACGGAACCAGACCACACCCCCAGGATGTCCCCGAAGCTGTCGAAGCGCACCGCCCCAGGCCGAAGCCGCAGGTTGTAGTCGTCCGTGATGTAAAAGTTTTCCATCTTGCTTGCCGTGCCCATTTCCAGCTCCGTGTCTCCGTCCCCGCTTTCCCGCAGACCCAGAAACCGGTCAACCGTAAACATTCTCATGTCCGAGCTCATTGTCTTCCTCCTCCCGGTAGTCGAATATGTAGATTTCCGCCCGTGGGTTCTCCTTGTCGTAGAGAACCCGGCTCCCGTCCCGGCTCCGGATGATCTTCCGGTCGTCGTCCTGGAGAATGCCCTCCTTCACCAGAATATCGTCCAGGGCTTCGTATAGGTTCAGGTCGTCCTTCCTGTGCCAGGTTCCGGTGTACAGCCGGTATACCAGCCGCACCTGACCGGCAATGGGGCTTTCCGGCTTTGGGTGTAGATACTGCGCCGCCTGAAAGGCATATTCCGTGGTGGTCTTTCCGTTTTTCACGAACTGCCTGGCGTACTTTCCGCACACCGGGCATCGCTTCCCGCACCCCACGATCCGGTGACTGTTCTTTTTTGTCCGCGGGTCAAGCGGAATGACGTATTTCTGCAAAAGCAATCCCTGTTTCCCCCTTTGTATCAAAAAAAGAGCCAGTGCCGCCCATTGGCAAGCACTGGCTCTAAGCTCTCGCTTTTTGCTTATTGTAGCAAACAAATTCCGTGAAAGCTAGGCATTATCCGAACTTTCTTTCCTCTTAACGTTTCGTTTCCGGGTCTCCCGCCGCACCGTGCACCCCTTTCCCG
>ENA-UEQW01002991-UEQW01002991.1-human-gut-metagenome-genome-assembly--contig:-NODE-2991-length-12067-cov-4.084153_pt1 | contig 12067 bp, 10 predicted proteins | sample MGYA00242947_ERZ507947 | MGnify/ENA primary metagenome ERZ507947 (study PRJEB26167, sample SAMN06115421) | human gut metagenome | host: Homo sapiens | place: China:Guizhou | collected 2015-03-17... | reverse complement strand
TCCCACGTTTTTCAAACCTTGTCTTGACGAAAAATCTCTCGCCGTCCACAGCCGCTGATTTAATCAGAACTTCCCTAGCTTTGTGTTTCAAAAATTAAGCGAGAGACTGGCCGCATTTGTTGCAGAAGCGGTCGTGCTCGTCGGCCTCCGCACCGCAGTTCGGGCAGAAGCGGGGACGCAGAGGCAGCACGTCCGTCGCGGCAGACGTTTCCGGGACGACGGTTTCTTCGACAGAGGCGGGGACCTCCGGAACGACCGGCTCTTCGGCAAAGACAGGCGTTTCCGGCGCGGCAGGCTCTTCAACGGAGGCGGGGACCTCCGGAACGACCGGCTCCTCGACAGAAACGGGTGTTTCCGAAATCACAGGCTCTTCAACAGGAAGCGGGATATCCGGCACGGCGGGAGCTGCCGGTGCATACTGCGCATTCGGCTGGACGGGTGCAGAGTAGCCAAAGCTGTTTCCGGATACGGCAGACGGGGCCGGAGCTGCGGGTGCGGGCTGCGGACAGACGGGAGCCGGGGCCATCTGCGGGAGCGGCTTACCGCATTTGTTGCAGAAGCGGTCGGTCGCAGCGGCCTCCGCACCGCAGCTCGGGCAGCGGCGCACAGACGCGGCAGCCGGAGCGGCCTCCGGACGGACGATTTTGGTGCCGCAGACGCCGCAGAACTGAGAACCGTAAGGAATCTCTGCGCCGCACTGCGGGCATTTGACGATACCCTTGATCCTCTGGATCTGCTCGCGCCACTGCGCGATCTTTTCCAGAGATTTGTTTACAAGCGCGATCTGCGCGGCACATTCTGCATCCGGGTCATTTTTATGGTTTTCATAATATGTCTTGCCGATCTGTGTGTAGGACTGCGCGACCATTTTTTCTTCCGTATCGATAACGCTGGTCAGGCGGGCGATCTCCGTAAGGTTTTTCGTCTGCTGCGCGACGCCCTTTCCGGCGTCCGAGACCTTTTTTCCAAGCTGATCCAAAAAACTCATGATTCGGCTCCTTCCTTTTTGTAGCTGCTTCCATTATAGCGCAAAAACGGCAGATGAACAATAGAAATCCGCATTTTTCGATATTTTTGCGCCGCTGACTGCATTTGGCGAAACAGAATACACGCGTTGTCGGGAGAAAAGGCCTCTTTCGGGCGCACTCAGTGAGAAAGAACTTGACACAGCGCATTCGGTCTGCCATGATAATAAATCGATATTTGCCGTTTCTGTGAAGCGGAGAGAATGCGGAGGGCACATGATGGGAAAAATGACCGCAATTACAGATTTTTCCGCGCCGGAGCTGGACGTGTACGCGCGGCTGACGGAAAATCAGCTGCTCTGCCGCGAAGCGCCGGAAAACGGAATGTTTATCGCCGAGAGCCTGCTTGTGATCGAGCGCGCGCTCGCGGCGGGCTATGTGCCGGTGTCGTTTCTGGCGGAAACGGGGCTGGCGCATGGTGCCGCGGCGGAGCTGCTGGCCGGATGCGGGGACGTTCCGGTCTATACGGCGGAGCTGGAGGTGCTCCAGCAGCTGACGGGTTATGCGCTGACGCGCGGGCTGCTGTGCGCCATGCGCAGAAAGCCGCTCCCAACGGTCGAGGCGGTCTGCCGCAGTGCGCGGCGGATCGCGGTGCTTGAAAACGTGATGAATCCGACGAATGTCGGCGCGATCTTCCGTTCCGCAGCCGCGCTCGGGATGGATGCCGTCTTGCTCACGCAGGCGTCCAGCAACCCGCTTTACCGCCGCGCCATCCGCGTGAGCATGGGGACGGTGTTCCAGATCCCATGGACATTTTTCCCGGAGGGCGAGGCGTGGCCGGAAAACGGCCTGGAAAAGCTCCGCACACTGGGCTTCCGGACGGCGGCGATGGCGCTGCGGGACAATTCGCTGCGCATTTCCGACCGGCGGCTCCTGACAGAGCCGAAGCTTGCCGTCGTGCTCGGGACGGAGGGCGACGGGCTTGCGCCCGAGACCATTGCGCGGTGCGACTATACCGTCCGCATCCCCATGGCGCACGGCGTGGATTCGCTGAACGTCGCGGCGGCCAGCGCCGTGGCGTTCTACCAGCTCGTGCCGCAGCCGGAGGACGGCGCCTGACGGGGCGGCTTGACAATCCGGAGAGCAGAACGTATAGTATAGTGTATATTCTGTAGAATTTTGACAAAAGAAGGGACAAACGGAATGCTGGAACGATTCCGGAAGCGGGCGGTGTATCTGCTGCGCAAGATGAATCCGCCGCAGATCATTGTGCTGATGTTTCTGGCGGTGATCCTTACCGGGGCGGCGATCCTGACGCTGCCGGCCTCCTCGGCGGCGGGAACGCCGACGGATTTTCTGACCTGCCTGTTCACGGCGACGTCCGCGACCTGCGTGACGGGCCTTTCCGTCGTGGAGACGGGCCTGCACTGGAGCATATTCGGCCAGTGGATGATCCTGCTGATGATCCAGATCGGCGGCCTCGGCTTCATGAGCATCGCATGTGTATTTTATATTGTGCTGCGCCGCCGGATCGGATTGAAAAAGCGAATGATCCTCGCGCAGGCGCTGAGTCTGGATTCCATGAACGGCGTGGTGCGGATGGTGCGGAACGTCGTGCTCGGCACGCTTGCGGTCGAGCTTTGTGGCGCGGCGCTGCTGACGGCGTGCTTCCTCCGGCGGTTCCCGTTCTGGAAGGCGTTGCGCTTCGGCATTTTCCATGCCGTCTCGGCCTATTGCAACGCGGGCTTTGACATTCTTGCGGATGTGGACGCCGGCGGCAGCCTGAGCTTCTATGCCGCCGACCCGGCGGTCAACCTTATTATCATTGCGCTTATCACCATCGGCGGACTCGGCTTTCTGGTCTGGGGCGAGCTGCGCAGGACGCGGCGGTTTTCCCGGCTCTCGGTCTATACGCGGCTGGTGCTGATCCTTTCGGCTGTTCTGACCTTCGGCGGTGCGGCGCTCCTTGCCGTGCTGGAGTGGAACAACCCGTGGACGCTCGGCGGAATGCCGGTGTGGCAGAAGCTGCTGGCCTCGCTGTTCCAGTCCGTGACGACCCGTACGGCGGGCTTCTTCACCGTCTCGCAGGCAGGCCTGACAGAGGCCGGAAAGGCCGTTTCGGATATGCTGATGTTTGTCGGCGGCTCCAGCGGCTCGACGGCGGGCGGACTCAAGACCGTGACGCTGGGCGTTGTGGTGCTTGCGGCAGTCGGGACGGCACGCGGCCGCAGCCGGGCTTCCGTTTTCCGGCATACCATCCCGCAGGAGAAGGTCAGTCAGGCCATGACGCTGTTCATGCTGATGCTGACGCTGGCGTTTGTAGGCGCGGCGCTGATCTGCGCGTGCAGCGGATGCAGCCTTTCCGCGGCTCTGTATGAAACGGTCTCCGCGCTGGCGACGGTCGGACTGACGGCGGGGCTGACGGCCACGCTTACGACGCTGCCGAAGCTGCTTCTCATCGTATTTATGTTTTTCGGGCGCGTCGGCATCATGACCATCAGCATCGGCTTCCTGACGGCAAGCCGCGCGGAGGATCGCTTTGAATATGCGCCGGCCAGAATGCTGATCGGATAACGGGAGGAAATCATGAAAAAAACCTATGTGGTCATTGGACTTGGAAGATTTGGCACGGCGATCGCGTCTCGCCTGTTCGCGCTCGGAAATGAGGTGCTCGCCATCGATACCGACGCGGGAAAGGTGCAGCATGCGGAGCCGTTCGTGACCTATGCGGTCATCGGAGACGCCAGAGACGAGGAGGTGCTCCGGTCGCTCGGCGTCAACAATTACGACTGCGCGGTCGTTGCGATCGGCAAGGATCTGGCGACGAGTGTGATCGTCACGCTCAACCTCAAGGAGCTGGGGATTCAAAGGGTGATCTGCAAGGCCACGGATGAAATTCAGAAGAAAGCGCTGGAAAAGGTCGGAGCCGACCGTGTGGTTGTGCCCGAGCGTGAAATGGGCTTCAAGCTGGCGCAGGCGCTCACGTCCTCGAGCGTTCTCGATTTCATCGAGCTTTCGCCCGACTACGGCATTGCCGACGTGCAGGTGCCGGACAAGTGGGTCGGGAAAACGCTGCGGGAGCTGAATCTGCGCGCGAAATACGGCACCAATATCATCGCCATCCGCGACGGCGGCGCCATCAACGTTTCGCCGGACGCCGACATTCCGCTGAAAAAGGAAAACGTGCTCGTCGCCGTCGGCAAGAATGAGCAGCTCTCGGGGCTTCAGAAATGAAGCGGGAGACGGTAACGAGCGCCCGCAATCCGCTGCTGGTGCATCTGAAAAAGCTGCTGGCCGCGCGGAGCTATCGGGAGGCGTGCGGAGAATTTGCCGCCGACGGGACGAAGCTTCTCGAGGAGGCGGCGAAATGGTACCCCGGACTGGAAACGGTCGTGGTGCAGACGGGCGTGGAGCTTTGCCCGCTTCCGGAGCATGTGCGTGTGGTGGAGATCCCGGAGAGCCTGATGCGGAGCGTTTCTCAGATGGAAGCACCGCAGGGCGCGATCTTCATCTGCCGCCTGCCGGAGGCGCGTCCGGCGGCGCTGCGTCCCGGAACGCTCCTGCTCGACGGCATTCAGGACCCCGGAAACCTCGGCACGATTCTGCGGACGGCGGACGCGCTGGAGGTGCCGGTTGTGCTGCTGGACGGCTGCGCGGACGCCTACAATCCCAAAACTGTCCGCGCGACCATGGGCGCGATCTTTCGCACGCAGCCGGTGCGCATGACGCGCGCGGTGGCTGTGCAGAGCTGCCGCGCGGCGGGAATTCCGCTGCTGGCGACGGCCATGAGCGCAGACGCGGTCGATCTGCGGAAAAAGAACCTGTCAGGCTGCGCAGTCGTGATCGGCAGCGAGGGCCGCGGCGTGAGCGCGGAGCTTTTCGCGGCGGCGGACGGAAAGATCATCATTCCGATGAACCCGCGCTGCGAGTCGCTGAACGCGGCGGCCGCCGCGACCATCGTTTTATGGCAGATGAAATGCTGAAAGGCATTTGAAAAGACGCATTCCGCCGGACGGCGGATGCGGAGAGAAATCAATGCAACGGAAGGAGAAGCGGCGTATGCTCAAATACTGGCTCTGGCTGGCAAGCAGAAGAAATCTCTCCCCGCGCGAGCAGCTGGCGGTCCTGCGCCATTTCGGGACGCCGGAGGCGGCGTACTGCGCGGAAAAGAGCGCGCTTTCGGAGGTGGAGGGCCTGCGCAGCACGGCTTCGCTGGAGGACAAGAGCCTCATGGAGCCGGAAGAGATCCTGAACGAATGCTACCGCAAGCAGATCTCCATTCTGACATATCAGGATGCCGCCTATCCCGACCGCCTGCGGAGCATCGACGATCCGCCGATGGTGCTGTATTATCAGGGTACCGTCCCGGCCATCGACACGGAGCCGGTGATCGCCGTTGTCGGAACGAGAAAGGCATCGGCCTACGGCCTGGTGCAGGCAAAGCAGCTCGGCTATCAACTCGGGCGGATGGGTGCGGTCGTGGTCTCCGGCGGAGCCGACGGCATCGACACCATGGCGATGAAGGGCGCGCTGACAGCCGGAGCGCCGGTCATCGGCGTGCTGGGCTGCGGCGTGGATGTCGTCTATCCGGCCGCGAACCGCGGCCTATTTGAGGATGTGCGCGCCAGAGGCTGGCTCGTCAGCGAGTACCCGCCCGGAACGGCGGCGATCGGAGCGCATTTTCCGGTGCGCAACCGCATCCTCAGCGCACTGAGCCTCGGCGTTCTGGTGGTGGAGGCGCCCGAGAAGAGCGGCGCGCTCATCACGGCGCGGCGGGCGCTCGAACAGGGCCGGGACGTTTTTGCACTCCCGGCCAATGTGGACAGCGCGACCTGCGCCGGAAACCTCCGGCTCCTGCGGGAGGGCGCGATCGTTGCGGCGGACGGCTGGGACGTTCTGAAGGAGTATGTCCATCTGTTCCCGTCGCTGGCAGGACACCGCCCAAAGACGATTCCCATGACGCTCAGCCGTGCTGAAGAGCCGCGTGAAAGGACGGAGAGCCAGAGAATCGTGGCCTCGGAGCGTACTTTTCCGGAAAGAAACGACAGAAAAGACGTTGACAAGCCGGAAAACAGAGATTATATTGACGTACATAAGATTCTGGACAGCCTGTCCGCCGACGAACGCGCCATCGTGGAGCAGCTCACCGACGGGCCGAAGCACATCGACGAGATCGTGGACGGCTGCCAGCTCCCGGCGGGGCGCGTGCTCGCGTCCATGACGCTGCTGGAGGTCAAGGGCTATATCAGGAGACTTCCTGCGAGACGCTTTTCTCTCGCAGAGAAATAAGCATGGAGGCAAAAATGCCGAAGGAAAAAACAAATCTGGTCATTGTCGAGTCGCCGTCGAAGGCAAAGACCATCGGAAAATATCTCGGCCCGGACTATGAGGTCAAGGCCAGCATGGGCCATCTGCGCGATCTGCCGAAGAGCACGCTGGGCGTGGACATCGAGCATGATTTCGAGCCGGAATACCGCCCGCTGGCAGGCAAGGAGTCCATCATCAAGGAGCTGCGCGACAGCGCGAAAAAATGTCAGAACGTCTATCTCGCAACTGACCCGGACCGCGAGGGAGAGGCGATCTCGTGGCACCTCAAGTATCTGCTGGACATTCCGGACGATAAGACGATGCGCGTGACCTTCAACGAGATCACAAAGGACGTGGTGCGCCGCTCCATCGCGCAGCCGCGCGCCATCGATCAGAACCTTGTGGACGCGCAGCAGGCGCGGCGCGTGCTCGACCGGATCGTCGGCTATCAGCTCAGTCCGCTGCTGTGGAAAAAGGTGCGCAAGGGCCTGTCTGCGGGCCGTGTGCAGTCCGTTGCGACGCGGCTCGTCGTGGACCGGGAAAATGAGATCCGCGCATTCGTGCCGCAGGAATACTGGTCGATCGACGCGCGCCTTGAGCGTGTCGGCAGACCGGGCAGCTTCACCGCGCACTACTACGGAGACCCGAAGAAGCGGGAGCTGCACAGCGCGGAAGAGGTGGAGCAGGTGCTCTCGGAGCTGAAGGGGCAGCCCTTCGGCGTCAAGAGCGTCAAAAAATCCGAGAAAAAGCGCAATCCTGCGCCGCCCTTCATCACCTCCACGCTCCAGCAAGAGGCCTCGCGCAAGCTCAACATGACGCCGCGCCGCACCATGATGATCGCGCAGCAGCTGTATGAGGGCGTTGAGATCACGGGCGAAGGCTCCGTGGGCCTGATCACCTACATGCGAACTGACTCACTCCGCATTTCCGAGGAGGCGTTGGAGGCCGCCGGAAAGGCCATCACCGCGCGCTACGGCGCGGCATATTATTCCGGCCCCCGGCGCTACAAGCCGAAATCCGGCGCGCAGGACGCGCACGAGGCCATCCGGCCCAGCAACGTCGCGCTCTACCCGGAGAACGTGCAGAAGGATCTGACGAAGGATCAGTACCAGCTGTACAAGCTCATCTGGAGCCGCTTCATCGCCTCGCAGATGGAAAACGCCGTCTACGACGTGACGGCCATCGAGGCCGAATGCGGAAAGCATCTGTTCCGCGCGACGCATCAGAGCCAGAAATTCGCCGGCTTTACGGCAATTTATGAAGAGGGCAAGGACGACGAGCAGGAGGAGATCGAATCTCCGCTGCCGGATCTTGCACAGGGAGAGCCGCTGACCCTCACCAAAACGGAGCAGCAGCAGCACTTTACCCAGCCGCCCGCGCGCTATACCGAAGCGACGCTGGTGCGCGCGATGGAGGAAAAGGGCGTCGGACGCCCGTCCACCTACGCGACCATCATTTCGACCATTGAGGCGCGTGAATACGTCGTGAAAAACGACAAGCGCCTGTCTCCGACGCCGCTGGGCGAGGTCGTCAACGGCCTGATGATGGAGCATTTCCAGAATGTCATCAACGTGGAATTCACCGCCGGGATGGAAAAGCAGCTCGACGAGGTCGAGGAGGGCCAGCTCCGCTGGAAGAAGGTTCTTGAGGACTTCTATGCGGGCTTCCATCAGGAGATGCTTGACGCCGAGGAGGCGCTCAAGGATACGCGCCTCAAGGTGCCGGACGAGGTCACGGACGAGATCTGCGAGCTTTGCGGACGCAATATGGTCGTCAAGACCGGACGCTTCGGAAAATTCCTGGCCTGTCCGGGCTACCCGGAGTGCAAAAACACAAAACCCATCGTCGAGCGGATGCCGGGCCGCTGCCCGAAGTGCGGCAGCACCATCCTCAAGCGCAAGTCCAAGCGCGGCTACGCCTACTATGCCTGTGAGCGCGGCGCCGAATGCGGCTTCATGACGTGGGACGTGCCGACCGATCAGGACTGCCCGACCTGCGGCCAGACGATGTTCAAGCGCTCCGGCAAGGGTGCGATGAAGCCATTCTGCGCCAACCCCGAGTGCCCGAACTTCCTCCCGGAGGACAAGCGCGGCTATCGGAAGAAGCCCGCCGAGGCGGCTGCGGAGGCAGACCGTGCGGCAGAGGCTGCGGAGGCCGCGCAGGCGGCAGGCGAGAACGCGCCGGAGGCGGAGCCCAAGTCTGCCGCAAAGACGGCAAAGAAGCCCGCGGCGAAAAAGACTCCCGCAAAAAAGACGGCCGCCGGAACAAAGAAAACGGCTGCGAAAAAGCCTGCCGCGAAATCGGCGGCAAAAAAACCGGCTGCCAGAAAGACGGCGGCCAAGACGGCAAAGAAGAGCGAACCGGAAGAAGAGCTTCCGTTCTGACACAGATAGAGAGACTGGCTCCTGCCCATAGACGCGGCGGACGCGGCGGTCTCACAGAAAGGAGCACACATGCAGGAAGTCAAGGTGATCGGCGCGGGTCTGGCCGGATGCGAGGCGGCGTGGCAGCTTGCGGAGCGCGGCGTCCATGTGACGCTCATGGAGATGAAGCCGCAGAAAATGACGCCCGCGCACCACAGCGCGGATTTTGCCGAGCTGGTGTGCTCGAATTCCCTGCGCGGCGACCGGCTGGAGAATGCGGTCGGCCTGCTGAAGGAGGAGCTGCGGCGGCTGGGAAGCCTGATCCTGCAATGCGCGGAGGCAAACCGCGTCGAGGCGGGCGGCGCGCTGGCAGTCGACCGCTACGGCTTTTCGGGCATGGTCACGGAGAAGATCCGGAGCCACCCGAATATCACCGTCGCAGAGGGCGAGGTCACGGAGATCCCGGAGCCGCCGGTCATCATTGCGACCGGCCCTTTGACCAGCGACGCCATGAGCGAGGCCATTCACCGCTACTTCGGCGGCGCGGATTATCTGAGCTTTTTCGACGCGGCGGCACCGCTGGTGAGCTTCGATTCCATCGACATGTCGCGGGCGTGGTTCGCATCGCGCTATGATCGTGGCGAAGCGGATTATGTCAACTGCGCGATGGAGCGCGACGAATACGCCGCCTTTGTCGAGGCGCTGACGACCGCCGAGGAGGCGGAGGTACACGGCTTCGAGGACTCGAAGGTCTTTGAGGGCTGTATGCCCGTGGAGGTCATGGCGCGGCGCGGCTTTGACACGCTCCGCTATGGGCCGCTCAAGCCCGTCGGCCTCAAGGACCCGAAAACGGGCCGGGAGCCGTATGCCGTCGTGCAGCTGCGCAAGGACAACGCCGAAGGCTCCGTCTACAATCTGGTGGGCTTCCAGACGCACCTGAAATTCCCGGAACAGAAGCGCGTCTTTTCGATGATCCCTGCGCTGCACGATGCGGAATTCGTGCGCTACGGCGTGATGCACCGCAATACCTTTCTGTGCAGCCCGAAGCTGCTTGACCGGTATTATGCCGACCGCAGAGAGCCGCTCGTTGCCTTTGCCGGTCAGATGACCGGCGTGGAGGGCTATGTGGAATCGACCGCCTCCGGCTATCTTGCCGGTGTGAGCATGGCGGCGAAGGTTTTGGGCGGGCCGCTCCCGGATTTCCCGCGCGAAACGGCCATCGGCGCGCTGGCGGCGTATATTTCCGACGAGAGCGTCGTGAATTTCCAGCCGATGAACGTCAATTTCGGCATCATGCCGGCCCTTGGTTACCGCGTCAAGGGCAAGGCTAATAAAAATCTCGCCATTGCGAACCGGTCGCTTGCCGTGATCGACGCGATGACCGGAAAAACGAAGGAGGAGAGCCATGAGAATTCTCGTTGACGCCATGGGCGGCGACCTTGCGCCGAAGGCTGCGGCGCTCGGAGCGATCCGCGCAGCGCAGGAGCTTGGCACGGAGGTCGTGCTGGTCGGACGCGGAGAGGCCATCCTCCAGTGCCTGAAGGAAAACGGCGTCGAGACGCTCCCGAAGGGCGTTGAGATCGCAAACGCCGAGGATGTGGTGGATATGCACGACGATCCGGCGGCGGTCGTCCGCAAGCGGAAGGACTCTTCGATGGTCGTCGGCCTGCGGATGCTCGCCGAGGGCGGCGGCGACGCCTTTATCTCGGCCGGCTCGACGGGCGCACTGCTGACGGCGGCGACGCTGGTCGTCAAGCGCATCAAGGGCATCCGCCGCGCGGCCATGGGTCCGGTCATTCCGACGAAAACGGGCGGCGGAGCCGTTTTGATCGACTGCGGCGCGAACGCAGAGTGTACGCCGGAATTCCTGCTGCAATTTGCGTTCATGGGCTCATATTACGCGCAGAAAACGCTGAAGCTCGAGCGTCCGCGCGTGGGCCTTCTGAACATCGGAACGGAGGACAGCAAGGGCGGCACACTCCAGAAGGAGGCGTATGCGCTGCTGAAAAAGGCGGGCGACGCGGGCTATCTGAATTTCATCGGCAATGTGGAGGCGCGCGACGTGCCGCTGGGCGGCGCGGACGTGGTCGTGGCCGACGGCTTTGCGGGAAACGTCCTGCTCAAGGGCATCGAGGGCACGGCGCTGTTCATGTCGTCGATGGTGAAGGATATGTTCAAAAAGAACCTTTTGACGAAGCTTGCCGCGCTGCTCTGCATGAGCGGCGTCAAGTCGATGAAGGCGAAGCTCGATTACCGGGAGACAGGCGGCACGCTGCTGCTCGGTATTTCAAAGCCGGTCGTCAAGGCGCATGGCTCGTCGGATGAGCGCGCGATCTTCAGCGCCATCCGGCAGGCGGTGCAGGCCGTGGAGGCGGGCTTCACGGAGGACATCCGGCAGAATGTGGACAAAATGATCGTGCCGAAGGAGCTGGAACATGCTGAGTGAACTGGAAAAAGGGCTGGGATATGTATTCCGGGACAAGGCGCTTCTGACGAACGCCCTGACCCACAGCTCTTATGCAAATGAAAACCGCGACCGCGGGATCCACGACAACGAGCGCCTGGAATTTCTGGGCGACTCGATCCTCGGCTTCGTCGTCGCGGACTATCTCTACCGCAATTTCCCGGGAAAACCGGAGGGCGAGCTGACGCGCATCCGCGCGGATCTTGTCTGCGAGACGAATCTTGCCAGACAGGCGGATACCATCCGGCTGGGCGAATTTCTCCTGCTCGGCCATGGCGAGGAAAACGGCGGCGGCAGAAAGCGCGCCAGCATCGTTTCCGACGCGATGGAGTCCGTCATTGCCGCCTCATATATGGACGGCGGCTTTGAGGCTGCGAAGGGCATCATTGACCGGCTCATCCTCTGCGATGTGCCGACCGGACGGCCCCACAATTTCGATTACAAAACGGCCTTGCAGGAGCTGGTGCAGCGGAAGAAGGATCAGCTGCTGCACTATGAACTGACCGGCGAGTCCGGCCCCGACCACGACAAGCATTTTGACGTGGAGGTGCTGCTCAACGGAAAGCCGGTCGGTAAGGGTACCGGCAGCAGCAAAAAGCGTGCCGAGCAGTCGGCCGCTGAGAACGCGATCGAACGTCTTTTCCCCGGAGAGCTGGACTGAACAGGACAGAAATGCCGCCCGAAAGGGCGGCATTTTGCGTCTCGCGCGTGATACGGGCATTTTGCGCCGGAAAAGCGACTTTCTCTTGCAATCTGTCCGCAAAATTGGTACAATATCAGGAAGATTCAACATGGAGAAGTATGCGTATGTACCTTAAGTCACTGGAAATACACGCATAATCCAAATTTCCTAGTGATATCAATGCTTTTCCTGCAATCAGATAAGCGAAAATACCCTAGTTTACACCACGTTTACACCAACTGGTATATACCAAGAAAATACGCTTTTCGGTGTTTTTCTTGGATAC
>ENA-UEQW01002984-UEQW01002984.1-human-gut-metagenome-genome-assembly--contig:-NODE-2984-length-12092-cov-6.483479_pt1 | contig 12092 bp, 31 predicted proteins | sample MGYA00242947_ERZ507947 | MGnify/ENA primary metagenome ERZ507947 (study PRJEB26167, sample SAMN06115421) | human gut metagenome | host: Homo sapiens | place: China:Guizhou | collected 2015-03-17... | reverse complement strand
ATGATGGTGGCGACTTTAAAGAACGAGAACCAGAATTCCAGCTCACCGAATACCTTCACGCTCATCAGGTTTACGGCTCACTATTTCAGCACGACCCTCACAATCAATACTACTTCTCTTGCAAACGCGCGCATTCCCGCGGAACCCTTCATCTCGCAAAACAACAGCCATTACGCACAGACACAGCCCACCGAAGTGTGTGGACGCACCCATATCTGAATAACTAGCGTGTGGATTGTGACATATTCGAATTGGTTCAGACATGACGGAAGAAAGCGATTTGGACAGACAGATTGAAAAGGTGCGTTCCTTCTTCTCGCTCCAACTCTCACGCGTAGTTGCGTCGCTGCGAGCTGATAACGGAGCAAGAGGTGGTTCGTTTGTGCGCAAAAGCGAAGGAGATCTTGCTGAAAGAGGACAATATTCGCGAAGTCCGCACCCCCGTCACTGTTGGTTTTGCGCGTCGTTTCCCTCACCGCTAGATCTGCGGAGACATTCACGGGCAGTTCTATGATTTGAAAGAACTCTTCTTCATCGGTGGCGACAGTCCCGACACAAACTATCTCTTCATGGGAGACTACGTGGATCGTGGGTACTACAGCGTGGAGACCTTCTTGCTGCTGCTCGCACTGAAGCTGCGCTACCCGGACCGCCTGACGCTGCTGCGTGGCAACCACGAGAGTCGTCAAATCACGCAGGTGTACAGCTTCTACGACGAGTGCTTGCGCAAGTTCGGAACGGTGAACGTGTGGAAGGAGTGCGTGGAGGTGTTCGACTGCCTCTGCCTTGGAGCGCTGGTGGACGGACGCATCTTCTGCGTGCATGGCGGATTGTCTCCCTCCATCGTCACTCTGGACAATGTGATTGTGTTAACGACTGAGTGATGCATAGGCGAGAGCGATCAACCGAGTGCAGGAGGTGCCTCTGGACGGCGGCATTTGCGATCTGCTGTGGTCGGATCCGGAGGAAGACACGACGGGTTGGCGTGTGAGTTCGCGAGGCTGCGGGTATCTGTTTGGCGGCGATGTGGTGAGCAAGGTGGATTGCGGGTGGATGAGGTTAGGCGTAGTTCAACGCGGACAACAACCTGACGCTGATTTGCCGGTCACACCAGATGGTGATGGAGGGGTACAAGTGGATGTTCAACAACCAGCTGGTGGACGTGTGGTCGGCTCCGAACTACTGCTACCGCTGCGGCAACATAGCGTCGATTATGGAGGTGGACGAGTACTTGCAGAACACATTCAAAACGTACGACGCTGCTCCGCACAGCGAGCGGAAGGAGCCCTCGAAGAACCCTCCTCCGGACTATTTCCTGTTGCGTGTTTGTTGTCATGTGCGATGAGTAGTCAATTTGAGAGGTGCTCCGTTCACAGGAGTCAACAAATGGTACTCAAAACCGTCGTTGTCGCCTCCACCAATCCCTGCAAGGTGGAAGCATGCAGACTCGCATTTGTTGCTCTCAGATACGAAAAACTCATGAGTAGGAGAAGGTGTTCAAGGAAGACACATTCCGTTTCATTCCCGTGTCCTCGAAGAGCGGAGTCAGCGACCAGCCCTACAGTGAGGAAGAAACAAGACAAGGTGAACAATCGGAGAGATGGAGTGAGGAATAGGCGCGATCAATCGTGTGATGGATGCACTGAAAAAGCAAGAAGAGACGCCAGACTTTGTGGTGGGTTTGGAGGTAGGGTCAAGAACGCTCGCTAACGTTGAGGGTGGAGTGAAGAAGGACGATATGCCGTTGAACGAAATGGAGACGGCGAAGAGTCTGATGCTGTTCGCGTGGATGGCGGTCTACGCGCCTTCAACGGGTCGCTGGGGTGTGCATTTCAGTTTGAAGTGATGCAAAGGATTCGGACGGACGGGCAGCTTCTACATTCCTCCTGAGATTGTGAAGATGGTGGATGGTGTTGGCGTCGATGTGTGTTTATGCATAGGCGGAATGGAGCTAGGAGTGGCGGACGACCAATTCTTCAAGGTGGGTGGCTGTGGGAGTGTCTTATGTGTAGCGAATCAAGTCGGGACAGGGATCGGGGTAGGAGACGCACACAGAGCTGAGGAATAGAACGGTGGGCATCCTGACGGAGGACTTGATCACGCGGGGATTGTACTACGAGCACGCGCTGATTCTCACCCTCATCCCCTTCATCCACCCCGAGCTGTATCCTATGTATCGTGTGTGTTGCAAACGCGTTCTGTACGACTTCCAGAAACGAGGACTATTTCTGTCGTCGTCATCATTTCGCAATATCTCACGAGCCAGAGAGAACAATGGAAGAAGAGTATGATACGGATGCTTTCGTGATCTTCGTGATCGCGCTCATCAGCATATACATCATAATCGCGTCGATCTTCATATTCCGACGAATTCGGCAGTACCGCAGCAAGAAACCCGCTGTACGTGCATTAAGGATGAAATTGATTCTCGTAGAAGTCGACGAAGAAGCAGCAGCTGGTCGAAGTGGAGGAGGAGAAGGTGGAGAGTCCGCTGACGACCGCCTTTTGGATTAACGTGGTGCTCGTCATTCTCGGGATCATCGTGGTTTCCCGATTGACGGTTCTGGCGGAGAAGGACGAGCCCGAGCTGTTCGACCCGTACACAACGCTGGGCATTCCGATTGGAGCCAGCGACAAGATGATAAAGTCCGCGTACCGAAAGATGGCGAAGATGTGGGTGTACGCGTCGTGATTCACGTGTAGCTACCACCCCGATAAGCCGACGGGCAGCGTGGAGAAGTTCCGAGACATCGAGAAGGCGTACCGAATCCTGACGGATGAGCTGGCGCGCGCGAACTACGAGCGCTACGGCAACCCGGACGGTCCGACATCAACGAAGATGGGGATCGCGCTGCCGGCGTGGATGATGGAGAGGAAGGGGAGCAAGCTGGTGATCATCGGGTACCTGTTGCTGATGATCGTGGGCATCCCTCTCCTGGTGTACGCGCTGTAGTCGCCGCTCGCTCCCGTCACCCCTAGCAAGAACTGCTCGCGCAAGGACACGAAGCCGAAGCTGAGCGAGGAGACGGTGGGCATGTACTACCACATGCTGAACGAGAGTTCGCCGGTGCAGTGAGCGTTGGTGGTGAGGGTCACCCGCAGGAGCATTCCGGAGATCTTCGCGTGCGCGGAGGAGTTCGTGCCGCTGGTGCCGCCGCAGCCGTACGACGACGAGTTGATGGTGTACCTGAACACCATGTGTCCGAAGAACCGCGACTTCGCGAACACGATGATGCGCAAGCCACGCGTGGGGCAGGCGGCGACGCGTGAGGACTAGATCTCGCTGGAGAAGGCGCGCGAGGACAAGAAGGCGGCGGTGTTCCTGAAGGTGAACATCCTGCTGCACGCATACCTGAACCACATCCCCATCACGCCGTACCATCAGCAGGACCTGCACGCCGTGCTGGCGAAGAGTCCCGAGCTGCTGCGCGCCATGTTCTCGTTGTCGATGATTCCGCGCATGAAGGGCAAGCCCGGCAGTCTGGCGCTGGCGACGACGGTGATGCACTTCGTGCAGTACATGTACCAGGGTCTGTGGGTGAACGACTCGCAGCTGAAGCAGCTGCCGCACATGACGGACCGCGTGGGTGGAGCGTGGAGGCGTGAGGCGTAGGAGGCCAACGCGAACAAGACGCGCAATCGCGGGAACGACCTGAAGGAGTTCATGGCGGCGGGCGCGAAGAAGTGGAAGGGTCTGAACCACCTGTTGAAGGAGCAGTTGACGGACATCGAGAACGCGGTGAACCACCTGCCGCGTCTGTACGTGGACGTGAGGGCGCGTGGGAGGGGTGAGAGTTAGGCGCACTTCGAGGTGGAGGACGAGGAGGACGTGTTCGTGGGCGACGTGGTGACGTGCGTGCTGAAGGTGGTGCGCGAGAACGAGCTGAAGGAGGGCGTGACGCCGCAGCAGGTGTTGGCTGGCGAGGTGAAGGAGAGTGAGGAGAGTGAGGAGAGCGAAGAGGAAGAGAAGGAGGAGGAGAAGGAGGAGAAGAACATCGTGACGGCGGAGGAGTACGAGCAAATGGCGAGCGAGTTCGAGAAGCCGGAGGCGATCCAGTTCGAGCGTGGTGTCGTGTACTCAAAGAGGTGTGGGATGTGGGGTGGCGTGAGGCGTAGCTTCCCGTTCAAGATCCACGAGCACTGGTACGTGCTTCTGTCGGACGCGGAGGACAAGTACGTGCTGGACTACACGATGCTGACGCCGCTGGAGACGGTGACGGAGGAGCGCGTGTTCCCGATCCGTCCGATGAAGGCGGAGAAGATGTGCTACCACCTGCACTTCCTGTGTCCGTGCTACGTGGGTCTGGACTTCACGGTGCCGGTGGCGGTGAAGGTGAAGCCGGAGAGCATGAAGCCGAAGGTGGTGATCAACCAGAAGGATTTGGATTTGGACAAGAAGAAGGGTCTGATCGACGTGGGCGTGGGCGTGTGGAGTGAGGGGTAGATGCTGAACGTGGAGATGGACGACGGGTGGAACAGCGACGAGGAGGAGGAAGAGAAGGAGGAGGAGACGGGAGAGGAGGAGGAAGAGGAGAAGGAGCCGGAAGTGGCGTTGAGTCGGAAGGATCGGAAGAAACTGTATCATTTGAAGGTGAGGACGAGGCGGGGAGGTGAGGCGTAGAAGAAGCAGGCGGCTCGTGAGGCGAAGAAGCAGGAAGAGTGAAATCGAGGGTATTTGTAACACCAACAGGAACATGAGCACTTGTGTGAAACAAAGCGTTTGTTGCAACCACGTCGTTAGTTCTGTTTCATGTAGTACTTGGCGAAGTACTTGTTCAGCTGCTCCAAGAACACAAAAGTGAGGATGGTGTGCGGTCCCAGACGGAAGAAGTACGGCGTGAAGCCCTTCCACAGCGCCGTCACTCCCTCGTTCTTCACGATCTTCTTCACGCAGTCGAAGGCGCCCGAGTACTCGTTGTTCCTACGCCTCACGTTCACGCCTCACGCCCACTTCATCATCTGCAGACGCGTCTTCACGATATCCACGGGCAGCGACACCACCGTGCAGAAGAAGCCCGAGGTCAGCGAGGAGGCGATGTGCAGACCCAGACCGTCGTGCTTGAACAGGTGCCACTTGTCGAAGTACAGCTCTTTCGCCTGCGAGTAGCCGCCCAGCTGCGCCGCGTTCAGCACCATCGCGCGCACCACCGTCGCCGAGGTGCCCTTCCACAGCGTCTTCACGCCCTCCTCCTTGCAGATGCGGTAGATGGCCTGGATGCAGTTCGTGTAGCCACGGCGCTGCTCGGGAGGCAGACGGTTGTCGGCGGAGGTGCGGATGAGGGTGATCTCGGCGGGGTTGCCCACGACGGCACCGCACGCGCCACCGATCATACCGCAGCACATCTTCTCGAGGAAGTTCACGTTCTCGCCGTTCTTTCTCTTGCGGCACCAGTTCAGGCAGCTGTTGTAGACGCCGAGACGCGTGGTCGTGTAGGTGATCTGGCGGAGCACAGCGGCCGTGTAGCTAGTCATCACGCCGTCTCGCGCGTTTCCCACCCCTTGTACAGCTTGAAGAAGCCCTCCGCCTTCGTGATCTTGATAATCGCATCAAAACTGTTCTTGTACTGCTTGGTGGCGGAACCCTCTCCACTACACGATTACGGGTTCTTTCCTTCGTCTCACCTCAGCTGCATACGGGTTTTGATTAAATCAAGAGGTTGCACGCAAGTAGTGGCCAGAATGCCTGCTGTGCCACCCAGAACGAAGTTAGCCTACGGTTTGAAGCGACGGTCCGCTTCCTACCCACTTAGGGAACGACTTGGTATCAACCATGTTGAACGACAAAGAATCACTGTGGAACAGAAAGAGATAACGATGCCGCCGCTCCTCTCGTCACTTCTGTTTCTTGCTCTGGTGGCGCTGCTTGCATTGCTTGCATTGCTTAGGCTGTTAGCGTTGAACGGGGAAAAGGAAAAGAGAGAAAAAAGCCTTAAGGGAGGATCGAACTCCCGACCTTTCGCTTACTAAGCGAGTGCTCTACCGACTGAGCTATTAAGGCATTCACTCGTGCCTCCACCCTCCCTTCCTTCAGTCCTGCTCCTTCTCTCCATTCTGAACACTACAACTCCTTCTCCTCTCGACCACTCCTTCCGAAGGAACGACACACGCGATGGACAAGCTGCTTCCAGAATCCGTGATCCTGAGAGGACTGAGGAGTAGTTATGGGAGTCTGGACGAACCCGCAAGTGCGGTGATGCAGAATCACACAACAGCAAGTGAATACAGTGAAGAGGGAGCGTATTCTTCTTGTGTTTTCCTTGATTCAGTAGGGAGACACGCAATGAGGAATTGGATGCACGCAATGTGTTTCAGTTGAATCGAGATGTGGTTTTCAATAATCATGGCTTCAAGGAGCTGTGGGATAGTCTGACGCGTGAAGAGGAGGTGGAATTGATAAAGGGTGAGATGAGGTATGAAGTGAATTAGCAGTAGACTCGAAGCTGAAACGGTTGGAGCGGATAGCGAAGGAGAACGCGGAGTACTCTCAGCGAATGCGTTCTCGCTTTGTGCACTCCAACATCGTTGGTGTCGATATTGAGGAGAATGACTCGGACGAGTACACTTATGAGTATGAGAGCGGCTCTTCGTATTCTTATGACTATGAATATGAGGAGGAGGATGGCTATTCCAAGTCTCATTCGGAAGATAGTTTAGAGAATCACTCCGACGAAGGCTCTTACTCCTACACGTATGACTCGTATGACTCGTATAACTCGGAATGGGACAGTGACGAAGAAATCGAGATTCATATCGCCACAGAGCAGACTCCTAGCGCGGAGAGGAAGGTGTAGTCGCTCCGTTTTTCTGTATCTTTTCTCTTTGCGATTGTTTCTTCCAGCTGCACTCATATCCTGCGGGATATACTATATCCCCTCTTCACTCTCACTTTTCCCATGAACACCTCCTTCACAGCGCCCATCCAGGAATTCGACAAGTACATTCCGAATTCAGTCCATCGGATCCAGTACATGAAGAAAACCCTCCTTCAGGACTCGGGGAGTCTCAGAACCTGGGGATTGTTCTCCCTTTTTGTTGTCATTGTGTTTCACTTTTGCTCAGATGGCGATTTCTCCTTTCTGTTGGTGGGAGAGGAGGGGAGTGTGTGATGACTAGACGATGAGCTCGATCGTGGGCACTTTTGGTCTTTTGTTTCTCCTCTACAAGGTCGTGCGATCTCGCTCCATTGAGGGTTTGGCGCTCTGCTGTGGTCTCATATAGGACTCTCCGTGAAAACGCTCCTTCTCTACGCCGTCGTCCACCTCTCTCGCTTCCTCTCCATCGCGCTCACCGACGCCTATCTGCCTCTCGACCGGTCCGGAGACTGGGTGTATCGCGTCACGGAGGGCATTGGAGCCGTCGCTGTTCTGCTGCTGCTGGCGTGCGCGCAACGCTATCGACACACCTACTACTCCTACATCGTGCTCCGAGGAAGACGGACTCACGCATAGGACGCCTTCTCCAGTCCTTCCACGAAGACCCTCTTCCCGCTCTTGCTGGTCGTACTCTTCCTCTACGCCGAGGTGCGTTTCTGTCTCGTTGTTGACCGTAGTGCGTCCATCCCGGCTTGTCGCAGCACCACTTCTTGGACGTGCTGTGGGGCTTCAGCCACTACGTCGAGGCCATCGCCGTGTACCCGCAGCTCTGTCTGTTCAGTCGCTCGCGCGTAGGAGAGGGATGCGAGATCACCCGTAGAAGGGCGAGGTCGAGTCGTTCACCTCCCACTTCGTCTTCTCTCTCGCCATCTCCAGACTCCTCGCTCTCCTGTTCTGGGTGACGTGCTGGCGAGAGCTGAACTACAACACGAACGCGCTGGGAAGAGTCCTCGCCGGCCGATCCATTCTGCTCTCCCAGTTCCTCCAGATCCTGATCATGGGCAACTACGTGTACTACTACCTCAAATCGTACGGGTGGTTGGTTGGCGTGAGGCGTAGAATCATGACGGGCACTCCTTTGATTCTGCCCATCTACCGGTTAAGTCGCGAAGAGTGCGTTGTTTGTTGGAGTCGATTGCGTCGAGGAAGAATAGTGTGGATAGGAACCGAATGCATTGCACGCGTTGGCTAGAGCGAGATACGCTACACACGAATCCGAAGAGTGCACCATCCGTACGGACCGCCTCATGATGCCGTGTTCCTTTCCGGACCATTCGATCAACCTTCTGCTTGAATTGGCAGAATAGGATCCAAAGCACGCATTCAAAGACCCGTTCACCCCTCCATGTGGTAGATTGCCGCCTCCCTCCGTTCCCAATAATTCGATCGAACGGCTGAATCGAAACCAAAATGCCCTAGGAAAGTGGAATGCGAAAAGTGAAAGAAGGATACGGCGGGAAAAACCAAAATACTCCCGATTTGTTTCGTGGAATCCCCGTGGAAGGTTACGATTCTTCCTCAAAAGGGAGTGCAGAATTACTTTCATGAAATAGCAATGTTACGTCGTGCGTACTGTGACTCCTACTTAGAACTGCAGAATGTTCAAGCAGAAACGAAAAGAGAGGTTTCCCCAATTGTTTTCTTTTGACTGTCAGGTGACTTTCTTCCAGAAGTTGCTTGTGGGCGGGTCGTCTGGCGTGCTGGCAACGTCGATTGTGTATCCGTTAGACATGGTGAAGACGACGATGCAGGTCGGAATGGGGAGATGGCATGACGAATAGAGACAGGTCGCTGGAAAGAACATGCTGTACAAGAATCCGATCCAGGCGTTCAAGGGAATCCTGTCTAGCGAGGGTGCTTCTGGATTGTATCGCGGCATGGGCGCGAATCTTATCGGCGTGTTCCCTGTCCAAGCGTTGAAGCTGGCGAGCAACGACTTGTTCCGCGATCTTCTGGCTGATGAACAGGGACACGTGTCCACCATCCGCGGTGTGATTGCGGGAGCGGGCGCTGGATGCGTTCAGGTGATCGCATCGAACCCGATGGAGATCACCAAGATCCGTCTCCAGATCCAGAACACGCTTCCTTTGACGGAACGAAAGAACATCGCTGGAGGTACGAGTGTGAGGGTGTGCGTGAGCGATAGTGCTTCGCGAGCTGGGTCTTCGCGGCGTGTACAAGGGCAGCTCGATCACGCTGATGCGCGACATCCCGTACTTCATGATCTTCTTCCCGCTGAACGCCTCTCTCGTGAATCTGTTCACTCCCGTGAACGGTCAGTGTAGTTTAGGAGGTCTCCTCGCAGCCGGTTGCGGCGCGGGCATGACCTCGGCGTTCTTGAGTATGCTGCAGTGAGGGATGGTGAAGCGTAGTGACTCCGATGGACGTGATCAAGACGCGTGTCCAGGCAGCGAAGGGTTCTGCCATGGAATCGTCCTTTGCCAAAATGCTGGTTTCAACTGTGAAGAGCGAGGGTGTCCGCGCCCTTTTCAAGGGGGCTTCGATGCGAATGGCAGTGCAGGCCCCGATGTTCGCCATTATGACGACTGCCTTCGAGCTGCAGAAGCGATATATAGCGTCCCATTAGTTTGTGTTTTGCATTCTTTCTTTCACACAGTATGCAGTCGAGTTGGTATTCTCTGGCTGGCTTCACGAATAGCAAAGCGATACACTGGAATTGTGATCGGTCTCTCTTCCGTCGATGACAAGTAGGTGCAACGGGTGCCGTTGGCATGCAGCTCGTCATCGAGCTCCTGAAATCAGAGAAATGGGGAAAGGTAATCACGCTAACGAGGTATGTGTTGACGAATCCGGTGAAGACTAGACGCGACTACACCGTTCCCTCGGAATCGGAAGGAGGCGCGAGCAGCGAGGTCGTCTCCCAGAAGTTGGTGAAGAGGGTTTGCGTCTTGCGATGAAGAATGAGCTCCAGATCGTGAATTTCGAGGATCTCGCGAAAGACAAGGATGCGTTCAGTGGCTGCGACTACATGTTCTCCACATTCGGAACAACCCGAAAGGATGCGGGTGGCGCCGTATTCTTCGTGCCTCTCTCTTATCCGTAGAAGCCGTTCATGCACATTGATCACGACTACAACGTGAATGCGGCGAAGCTGGCGAAGGAGGCGGGAATTGCCCACTACGGGCTGTTGAGTTCTGTGGGAGCGAATCCGAACAGTTTCTTCACCTATACAAAGTGCAAGGGGTTGATCGAGGAGGATGTCAAGGCGATGGACTTTGCGACGACGAGCATCTTCCGTCCCGGCCTTCTGAATCGGGGAAAGCTGGCGCGATGGAACGAACGCGTTTTTATGTTCCTTTCCTCGAGCACTCCCGTGAGCGCGGTGGCGAAGGCGATGCGGCTTCAGGCGGGTTTGTGTGTTGGATAGTTGTTAGTGTTAGAGATGGATTTGGAATGTGCGGAGAAGGGAAGAGTGACTTGCTTGAATAATGCCGAGATTAAGAAGATGGGAGCGTGCTGTGCTTGTTTTATGTGCAGTTGAATAGGAGAGTGGGAGGTGTATGAGAAGGGAGGGAATGACGAGAAGAGAGGGGATTCAAAGGAAGAGAAGGAAATCAAAAGAAGGGAATTGAAATCACGATAAGAAAATGGAAATCACACAACCAGAAACAACAAACACCCAAGATTGACAAATCATACAAATCAATAGCTCCGTTAGCACACCCGGAGAGAATGAAGTCGCCACGATTATCCATTCTTCCAATGTTGGTTAGCGAAATCACCTTCCCGCTCTCTTCGTATATGAGACCCTTCTTCTCAAACCCGTCCACCTTCATCACGGAAAGAACAGGGTTCTAGGGATGACTCCAGCGAAACGCCCAAACTCGATTCTCGTGCTCGCACGCCGTGACAACCATCTCCACACCCTCGCTCGTTGTGCAAACACACGAAGCCGTCACACGGGACTCCTTCGAGTGATGATGCAATGACAGCCCTACCAAGTTCGTTTGAGCGATCTGGACGTAATCGGGGAGGGAGAACACGATGATGTCGCCGCTCGCACTCACGACGAGAAGTCGGTTGTTTGCGAGCACGTGCAGTCCCTACTCATGACGCACCCCACCCGAAGAAGACGATGATATCGGACTGGCACACCTGCGCTTTGCTGACTCCGCAGTTGGAGAGAACGAAGATTCCGATGAGCCCGTTCTTCATGCCCAGAATCACGCTACACTGAAGGGAGGGGAGAGGCGCTACTTTCCACTGCAGTACGCAAGCGACAGAATGGGAGACTGGAAGGACGTGGTGTTCACCTCCTTGAAGACTCCGCTATCCAGAATCCAGCACTGCAGCAGGCCCGTGTCGTATCCAGCGAACAGCGCGTTGTATTCGCTGGTGAACTGAATCGCACTGATAATGCCAGTTTTCCCCTACGATAAAGGCAGGCCACGACGATCCACTTGAATCGTGATCGACTCGCTCGACGCGACGTCTACGGCAACAACCTTAGCTGCACTGAACAGCTGCGACCCACTTTGAGCGAAGAAGTACACATTGCTCTATTCGTCACGCTACCGAAGAAGCACGACCTGAATATCCATTGCTGTAACCGGAGTCTGCTCCAGGTAGCGCCCCTGGTAGGCAAAGTCGGCGTTCCACACCTAGTGCATAAGACAGCGCTTTCAGTGCTCACTCCCACGCCGTTTCCCTCCTCGCAGGAGAAGAAAAGGAAGGGAGGAAACGCTTTGGCAATGTGCTTGACGGGAGTGTTGATCATGGCCACGTTCTTTACGAAGCGAGAGGCATGCGGCTTCTTTCCGGACGATGCGCCTTCTGGCTTCTTTGTGTGTGCGGGAGGGTTCTTGATGTCGTGGCTGTATCTATGGTATTACAGTGTCCATTCCAGCACACCTACGGGCAGTCGTCGCCGTTGCGACAGCATCCCATCGCAAAGTACTTGCACGGGATGTTCTTCTTATTCACGTGCTTCTCTGGTCTGGGATTGAACTCAAATCCTTGCATCATGGTTGGCGTGCAGCTGCAGAGAATCGAAGAGAGAAAGGAATCGATTTCTGCGTTCTACCCTTCCAGGCAGCTGCTTTTGCTCTTTGTAATTCGAATTCGTTTCCCACAAACACTCCACAGCAATTAGTTATGATCCTTCGTCCATCTGCAGTGATAGCTCATTCCGCGCGGCATATCCGTTCTCTCAAACATCGCCGAAGCGTAGAAGTCGCGCTGCGCCTATCCGTCACCCCG
>ENA-UEQW01002983-UEQW01002983.1-human-gut-metagenome-genome-assembly--contig:-NODE-2983-length-12094-cov-6.048348_pt1 | contig 12094 bp, 21 predicted proteins | sample MGYA00242947_ERZ507947 | MGnify/ENA primary metagenome ERZ507947 (study PRJEB26167, sample SAMN06115421) | human gut metagenome | host: Homo sapiens | place: China:Guizhou | collected 2015-03-17... | reverse complement strand
GCTTGGATTCACAGAGAGGACACTCTTCATTGGAGCCCCCTTTCTCCCGATCCAAATTCTTGTGGACGGCTACGTTTCAAATTTCGTGATAAGTCCAAATCTTCCAAGCGGTTTGGTCCTGGATTCGCAGCATCGTCTGATTTCGGGAGTGTATAGTGGCGAAGAAATGACCCAAACGTATGAACTCACCGCAGTGAATAACGAGGATTCGGTTTCTGCAGTATTCACGCTGTCATTTGAGCGTACGCCTCCTCTTCAAGGATTACCTGTAGACTTCAACTCTTCTCTGCACGTAATCGATGTGTGCTATTACGATATCGACTCTTCGGACGCAGTGATCCCGAATGAGTGGTATTACCAGAATGCGGCGAATCACTGCGCGAACATGGATAAATTGGTGGTGGGCCCTATCGTGCATAATTTCCACGAGCCGACTCCATTCACGCTCTCCATGTTCGGGTACATCTTCCTCCCAGAATCAGGGCTCTTTTCCTTCTACACCAATTGCACCACAGGCATGAAGTTCTTCCTCAACAACGACCCGACGCCCGTCCTCTCCGTCTTCAACACCTCTCTCCCCTACACCGAGCAGCAATCCGCCTCCGTTCCTCTCCCCGCGGGACTCCACTTCATCCGAGTGTTTTACGTCAGCACGAAATCCCCCATGTTCGCTCTGTACTACCGCGACGACACACGTGTGTCGGACTGGCAACTCCTCGACACATCGCTGCTTCGACAGGGTGGTGTGAGCCCACAGCACCTGACGGAGGTGGAAGTGCTTGGCAGCGTTCACACCGCGATCGCGAGCAAGCCGCCTGCAGTGAACGGCGCTGGCTGTGTGTCGTTCTTCGTCACGTCGTCGTTGCCGTTCGGACTGGTGCTGGATAAAGAAAGAGGTGTGATTGAGGGCCAGCCCGCGGTGAGGAATCGGGACATGTTGTGATATATAGTACGCAACCTCCCGGACATACACCTTGTGTTGCGAGTCACCCTTCGGTCACGTGTTCACCGCACTTCATCTCATGATCGAAGTGCAGCCATTGCCTGGCGTGATCGTGGACTACTTCGCGGTGCGTCCGGAGGTGGACTTGTGTCGTGTGGAGGAGGAGGAGATCGAAAAGACGCACGTGGTGAGCACTGTTGAGAACGACATCAACCACTCCTACCAACCCCCGTTCACCTTCCTTGCCTCTCTCACTGCATAGATACTCCGTATGGAGCTCGCTGCCGTTCTTCCTCTTCTCTCACTTCGTCGTCCACTACACCTCCTTCATTCACATCACCACACCCGGGCGCCACAACTTCGTCGTCTCTTATCGCGACGGCATCACCCTCTCCATCAACAACACAGTCGTCGTGCAGGACTGGCGCTGCCAGGACCACTTCAACTCGCAGTACTTCTTCCTCACCTTCAACGACACCGGCTTCGTCCCGTTCGTTCTCCACTACTTCTCCAGCGGCGACGCGTTCGGCATCCAACTGTCCATGCAACTGCCCTGCGCCGACCGCTACGTCGATGTGTCCTCGTGTCTTTTCTACCTCCCTCCGTCGCGCTTCTTCTACTCCACCTCGCTCACTCACTACTTCGTCAGCACCTCCATCGAGCGCAACTCGCCCGTCTTCTTCGGGACCTCTGGCACGCCGTCGTCGTACCAAATCACGCCTCAACTGCCCTCAGGCTTGCAACTCATCAACGGAGTTCTTCAAGGCACGCCGCTGGAGGCGGCGCCACTGACTCACTACACGGTGACTGCATACCAGAGCGACGCACAGCTCGCAACCGTGCTCTCCTTCCGTGTGGAGAAGGTGACTGCGCCCTCCGCCATCATATTCTTCGACGAACACGGAAAGCCTGTGACTGCCATCACCGTGACGCTGTATGGGCTGGTGAATGTGACGATGGCAGCCGACGTGCCCGTGTTCGTGTGGTCGGTCGCCAACACCCTCCCCGACGGACTGGCGTTCGTGCCGAAGGAGCAGCGCATTGTGGGCCACATCACGAAGAAGTTCGTTTCGTCCGTGGTGTGGGTATCATGCAGTAACAACGGTGGATCGACGACAAGCCACTTCGCGGTCCGCGTGGTGGGCTGCGACTACGGGTACGTGGTGTACAGCAAGATGAATGACGGAGCGTTGATGGAGGTGCAGGTGGCTGACGATAAAGGCAAGGTGGTTGTGAGCAAAGAGATGGAGGAGGCGATGTACGAGTTGGTGTTGTGCGTCCCGCCTTCTGTCTACACGCTCCACCTCCTCTGCAAGCAAGCCGGCAGTGACTGCAACTTCCACCTGGTTCGCGAAGACGATCTCGTCATCATTAACCTGTATCTCTTCCCCGGACAGAAGACCGAAGTCGCCGTCCCGTTTAACTGCTCCCTGCCACCTGTCATCTCCACACAGTCCTCCGTCATCTACACACAGTCCAACGCCCCCGTCACCGTGTGGTTCGCTGTGACCAACCCGTACTACCGCGTGGTGGTTCAGCCCACTCTCCCGCCGACCGTGACGTTCGATCAGGACGCTCTCCACCTCACCGGCTCCTTCTCCTCGCCCGGCGTCTTCACGTACCAGTTCCGTGTCGCTAATCCGATCGGCGAGGCACAGTTGCTGTTCACAGTGTACGTCGATCACTGTCCGCAGAACACGTCGCTCATCCTTCTCCAGCGAAAGAGCACTCTGTTGGGCGAGAAGCTCTTCATTTACCGCGGGACTGTCCCCGTGTACCAATACAGCTTTCAGGTCGGGCCCTATTGCGATATGTTGTGCGTCCCATACGACGACTACACCATCCAAATGATCAGCTCCAATCAGGGCTGGGCCTGCGGCAGCGATCTCGTTGTCACCGATGAAACAGGTCATACCTGGGGGAGTTTCATTCTCGATGCGTCAGAAAGCAGTCAGTCCGACACCCTTCATTACTCGTTTCTGGTCGACAACTCCACCTCCTTTCTCTTCCTTGTGAACGCCCTCGCGCCGTCTTCGTCGTGGTTTCTCCCGCGGTTCGACGATTCGGCGTGGTCGTCGGGGTACAGTGGGCGGTGGCGCGAGATCCCCGCGGGACTCGCCACCGTGTACTTCCGCGCGAAGATCGAGGTGTCGCCTGAGGTGACATACCTTCAGGTGTCCCTGTTTCTGAAAGAAGGCGTGATTCTCTACATCGACGGCGTGGAGCGAGGACGAGAAAACCTGCCCCGAGGCGCGATCTACCACTCCACGACCGCCTCCGACAGTTTCGAGGAGTATCGGTGGGTTGATTACACCATCCCCGCTGAGCCGTCGTTTCTCCCGTTTACAGTGCTGGCGGTGGAGTTACATCGACAACACGTGATCGCCACCTCGCGTGTGACCTTCGCGCTGAACGTGTGTCCGTTCTTCACCTCCTCGCTCCTTCGCTCCTTCTCCGGAAACATCACCTCCAACGACCCTGTGAACGCCACCCATCCCGTCGCTGACGCCTTCGACGGCTCGCCCTTCACCTTCTGGGAGGCCACGACGCTTCCTGCGTGGGGCCAGCTGACGTTCAGTGATCAGCGCTGGGTAGTGGATCGTGTGGACATCCAGATTTACGACAGTCGGCGCCACGGCGTGCCCAATGTCATCCAGATCTATGGAATGACGGAAAACGAGGGTGTTTTGTTGAGCGAAGTGCGAAGTGATGTTCTGTTCCCCAGCCCGTTCAGTCGCGTGTCGTTGTTCTTCGACAACAAGAAGCCCTTCTCCGCGTACCGGCTGTGTTTCAACAGATCTCTCCAAGACGACTCGATCGTCATCGCCTCCATCGCTCTGTACCAATCCACGCCCATTTCCTGTTCCGCAGATGGCGTGTGGGGGCCCACACTTTCGGGTACGACGCTAACTCTTCCGTGCGACGGCGCTACGGAAGGCTTCATGTCGCGCAGGTGCAGTCGCAGTGGCGCTGTGGGCGTGTGGACCCCGGTGAACCGCGGGTGTGTGAGAAGATCGCCATCCATCGGAATGGTGTTTTTCGACGCGATTTTGGTGGTGACGGATTGCAGCGAGGTGGAGTGGACGGAACAGGTGCGCGACGTTGTGAAGGGCGCGCTGGCGGGCGTGTTGGGCGTGAAGGACACGAGTGTGAAACTCCCGGGCAGTGCTGGCGAAGTGCGCAAGAACGTGTTTTGTGTTCGGGGTTTCGTGCGCGTGGAGGTGCCGAGTGGCGAGAAGAATGTGCTGATGGAGCGTTACCACCGTATTTGGCCCGACTTCACGAAGTGGGTGCAGGAGCACTCGCCCGTGACGAAAGGGATGAGTTTTGTGTTTGAGGGAGAGCTGAAGGTGCAGCAGTGTTACACGGTTCTCTGGATTGTCCTGGGGTGTGCGGCTTTGTTCTGCGTGTGTGTTGTTGGTGGCATTTTCCTTTATCGGCGGTGGAGGCGTTCGCGAATTGTCCAGTTTTCAAAGAAGAGGACATTGTAGTTGCAGTATTTGTTTAAGATGATAGAGATACTGTTATCACCTCTGTTGTAAATCCACACTCAAACACTGTTGTGAACTCACACTCAAACACCTCTGGTAAGAAACACGACTAAGATAGAACACCAAAAGAGGACGGATTCTTCTTCTCAAAAGCAATCTCTCTGTTGTGAAGGGGATGCGGTTCACCTGGCTGCGCGGGAGGCGAAGCGTTCCGGAAAAAGGTGCAAAGAGAAAGAGGGATTTGCTGTGGCGACGAGATCTCGGTGGACTGCTCGATCTGAGACGAGCTGACTTCGTCAAAGGACGGCGGGTGCACAATGGACTGTCTTCGGATTGAACTGTCCGCCGCAGGCGTTTCGTCGCCGCTTCCAAACAGAGGTGCGCGAGGACTCCTTCCTCTGATGATGTGCTGAAAGAGTGATGGAGGAGGCGTGCGGTAATCGTCGTCCGTCAGCACCTTCGGAGGCAAGGAGAGAAGGAGATCCGATTCTTTGCTGGCAGAATGCGACGTCAGCACCAACGGAGCCACGGGATACTGTCTGGCGGTGAGTTGATCCTTCGCCATCACCGGCGTGCCATTCATCGACAGCGTAGGAGTGCTGTTCACACCCGTCGGACTCTTCACCATCGACGGCGACAACACACAACTCATGGGAGTCGAATCGATTCGCTTGTGTTTGTGGCGACGCGACGAAACGCCCGTCGATTCCGACAACGAACCACTGAGCAGTCGCTCATCCACCGACAGCGTCTTCCGATGCCCCTTCGGCTGAGACTCCTCTGCGATGGTGATGGTCCCGTGAAGAGGCGGAGTCAGCGGGTTCTTCGACAACCCTTCAATCGGAGATCGCAGAATCGGCTTGGCGGGAAGGTTGTTCAGTTGCAGACACGAGGACAGCGACTCGCACGATCGATCGACCTGCACAACAGGATGGCTTGGGTTCTGCAACAACGACACCTCCATGCGTTTGGTGCTGTGAGGAACGAAACCGCCAACCTTGAAAAAGTCGCACTTCAAACACTCCTCGGCAGATGGGCGTTGGCTCCCATCCCAGCATAGCAACCGCCAGAGCAGCTTCTTCAGCTCGTAGTACAGCTCATACACCTACAGTTCATCCAGTCCACTGGAACCCACTTCGCTGGATTTGTTCCCCAGGGACTCCAGGTTGTCCGGGTTCTGGTACATCGACTCCGTAATGACGTTATGATTCCGCTATTCCTCACACAGCGTCACGACTCCAACCCTCAAGAAGAACCGACTATTGCCGTCGCCACGAACTCGGGTTCGTAGGTAAAAGTCGTCCACCTTCTTTCCCTTCTACAAATCATCCGTTCCACCTTCTCCCACGATCAGCAACGAAATCGGCGGGTCGCCGAGCAACCAACTGATCAGGTACAACTGGTCCAACTCATTCCTCCCCCGAAACAACGGAACGCCAGTGCAAATCTCGTACTATGTTCAACGCACACACCCACGCCTACAAGAACACACGCCACACTCCACATGTCGATGGAGGACGTGTACGGAAGACCGAGGATCACTTCGGGGGCGCGATAATACCGGCTCTGGATGTAGGAGAAGATGCAGCTGCCCGAATAGCTGGAGCTCCCAAAGTCGATCAGCTTGATGTCGCAGCCGTTGTATTCCGTGAGAAGAATGTTCTCCGGTTTGACGTCACAGTGAATGATGCGGTTATTCTCGTTGTGAATAAACCTCAACGCGCAAAAGAGCTATGTGTGAAAGGGCGTGATAGAACGAACTTCGTAGGCGATGTGTTGAACTTGGTAGATGTTTAAGCCGGAGAAGTTGTTGTAGCGAAGGATGTCGAAGAGATTGTAGTGCAATTGCTCGAACACGAGGCAGCGATGGCCGTTGTACATAAACGAGTGTGGTCAAGGAACGAGAAGATGGGACACAAAGGGATATATCCAGCAGTTGTACGATGTACTGACGATCGGGGTCTTCTCGGCTCTGCAGCAACTGATACAGCTGAATTTCAATCTTCGACTACGAGTCACCGCTTGTGAAGGACACCACTTGTTGAAGAAAAAGGTCTCCGCTGCGAATGATCTTCACTGCAACCTGCTTCTTGGATTCGCTGTCCCACGCCAATACCACTTCACCGAACGACCCCTAGCACTAAGGACAGCGACAAGACTCCACCTTTCCGATACTGGACTTGATATAGTACTTCCCGTTCAGGCATTCGTTCATGTGATAGTTGTAGTATGCGGTGTTTGACTTCTGGTTCTGCCTACACTTCAAGGAGAGAGAATGCACCGTACACTTGTTTCCTCTTCACATTGGACTGTATTCGATTGTGGTAGTAGTACTCCTACAAAGTGAGCACGAAATGCAGCACCCACCTGATTAATGTGAATGAACGTATTCATCAACCCCGTTGTGAGTTGATTTAATATGGACGAGCGCTTCGGCATTTCTCAAGGACTGGGATACTTGCCTGATCAATGTTTGAACACAAAACACTCTCTTCACTCCCAAATGATTGTAGTCAGATGCCTATCACGAGTACAACAAATGGGCGAGGTATCAACGAATGCAATGCCACTTCTGAGAATCAAATTCAAACTCTCCTTTCAAAACGGCGCTTTGGCTCCATCAGAACCTTCGCGTTGTTCTCAACAAACACCGCAACTATCAATTTGCTCTCTTAAAGATACGCCACAACGAAGAATTCTTCTTTGTAGCCACGATCGTGTCGTCGTCTTCGGTCACATCGGGAGGAGGAGGGGGAATCCTACGCCGTCACGCACACACCCAGCACCTACATCGCAGCCTGACTCACCTTCCAGCGGAGACAGTGCTCTGTGGGCAGGATGGGCCAGTAGTAGAACACCACCTCCTTCACCTTCTTCTCGATCGGCTTCATCACCTCCTCCACCGCGCTCTCGCTTATCTCGATCTTCCCCGGCTCCTTCCTTGTCTGCGGGGCTGTCTCTTCAGGTTTGCTCTCCTCTTCAGGTTTGCTCTCCTCTTCAGGTTTGTTTTCCACCTCCTCAGACCTCTCTTCGGGCTTCTTCTCCACAACCACTTCGGGCTTCTTCTCCACCTCTTCTGGCTCTCCACACACCTCCTCTTCAGGTTTGCTCTCCATCTTCTCCTCCTCGCCCTCCACCTTCTCCACCTCTTTCGGAAGCTCCTCTCCCTCCACTTCTCCCTCCGCTCGATGCTGCTCCTCCGCCATCCGCTCCTTCATCTGCTTCCTGTTCTCCAGGTCCTCGCGGATCTCGCGCTCCACCACCTCTACCCCTCACACATCACACTCGCACCCACGCATGATGTCGAAGTCCTCCTCCTCCAGCACGCACTCGCCCATGTCGTCCTCCACCTCGATCGTCGTCTACGCCTCACATCGCGCCACTCCCCACACCGACTGCAACGCCCTCGCCTCCAGCTCCATGCAGCTCCGCTCGCTCGCGCTGCACTGGCACTGGTCGCGAGGCTGGAAGCAGTTCATGCAGTAGCACTTCTGCAACGCCTCCAGCGCGATGCGACGACTGCCCTCCTCCTGACTCTTCTTCTCTACCCCTCACACACGCCTCACACACCCACCTGACCGGTTCACTGCGCTGATCGCCGTCTTGTCGCACTTGCACTCCTCGGAGGACCGATAGCAACACGGACACAGCCCGCCCAACAGCTCCTTCACCTCCGCGTCCTCGCCGATGTTCCTACGCCTCACGCCCTCGCCACGCCCTCACATGTCCTCGTACTTCCTCGACTCGTCCACCGCCTCCACCGTGTGCTTTCTCTACCCCTCACACACGCCCCTCACACCCACATATATGTTCTTCGCCACCACTATGTCCATGTGGGACGACGTGCGCACCTTGTCCTCCGGCTTCAGCAGCCGGACGATCACGTGGAACTTCTGACCGTCCACGGTCAACACGATTCTCGAGTTGTTCGTCAGGGTCGTGTACGAGCGCAGGGCATTGCGGATCACCTACGCGTCATTGATAGCGTCGAATACGCACATCCAGCTCCACCAGGAACGAGTAGGAGGCAAAGATCTCGTCCGTCGGCTGGATCACCAGGGATTCCGCCTACTCCATCACAGATACGCACCATAAACACACCTTCTTTATCGAAAACTTCCCATACGAGAACTTCGCCCCACACTTGTCCGGAATGTGCAGGTAATTCATCATCCACTACAACCGTCACCCCTCTCCGCCGGAACCCCACCGTCGGCAAGTAACAGTCATGCTCGCCCGCACTCCACTCTATCACGCGACAGTACGTCCAGTGGTCCGACATGTCCGACGTCACCTTGAACACGTAGTACCCGAACACGTTCGGCTTTGACGGACGCAAATGGGCAGGAAGGATCGCGTAGTCGGAGCTCTCGTTCTTCATCGATTTCCGACTGATGCGATTACAGGTCAGCGGGTAATCCGTGATTTCCATCCTCTCTTTTTGAGTTTCGATCATTGACCAAATCGCCCCGATTTCGGGATTCTGTCACTCTCTCACTTTTCATTCCCCTCCGCGCATACACGATGCAGGCACTCGAGGTAGTGGAGACGCGACGAGAGTGAGGGATAGGAGCTGATCGACGGACTTCGACAGGACGGGAAGTGGGAGGAGGTGAAGAAACAGTACAAGCAGTACGTGAAGATCCTGAAGCAGCACAAGGCGTTCAAATCGAGATACCGAACCGAGGAGGAGCGCGTGGCGTACTCCGAAGTGGTCAGCGGTGTGTGGAGCGAGCTGAGAGAGTAGGTGAAGGCGGATCTGTCGATTCGGAAGCGAGGACGAGACCGAAGTGCGTGGAAACACCTCCAATTCGCGCTGAACGCATGTCCCGACTTTCCCGTTTGGATGCGGAGTGGTGTGTGAGGATAAGGAGGCGTTGGCGCTGGCTACTCTGATTCAGCTGGATCGCGAGCATTTCCCGAAGAACGTGAACCTGTTGCGCGAGATGACGTGGAGACGAGGAAGAGGATTTAGGAGTAGCGACAACTTCACGAGCAACATGAAGAAGAATCTGAACAAGATCAAGGCGCAGGCGCAGGCAATGATATCGACAGAGGAGTCCCAGGAGAACGGGTAGGTGTGGGAGTGGGTTGTGATGGAGAGAGGCGAGGGCGAGGAGGACGAGAACTCGGAGGAAGAAGGAGAGGAGGAGGAGGAGTATCCAGTTCAGAAGGAGGGGTGGAGAATCGTGTTCCGTCTCCACGAGGAGTGTGTGTTGAGTGGGATTGGAGCGTTGTCGCTGTGGGTGAGAGTGAGGGCAGTGAGGCGTAGATACGAGGTGAACGTGATTTGTGCCGGCGTGGCGCTGGGCTGGACGCAGTGCGAGGAGGGCGAGGGAGACGGACTGCTCTCGCTGTTGTGGGCGTTGTTGGAGCGTGCCAACGAGGTGTTCCACGAGGTGGACGTGGTGGGCGTGCTTGACCGTAGTCCTCTCCCGTGTGTCTTCTCTCCCACCCGCTGTACAAGGAGCGGATTCTGCACGTGTTGGCACGCCTTCCCCAGCGTCGTCTTCGCCAGCTCGCCGTGTCGGAGGCACTCGGTCTGTACCGCGCATTTCTGTACTCGGCGGGACGCTACCCACAGAGTCCCTTCCCCTCTTCGGACTACGTGGAGTTGAGTGTGGAGTTCGCGGACCTGTTGGTGCACGTGCTGTGGGACAGTGTTCTGTACGAGGAGCTGCCCGAGTCGGAGAGTGGAGTTCAGGTGCCGCAGAGCGCGTTGGAAGAGGCGATGGTGGTGGAGCACGTGCTGTGCGAGGAGATGGCGTCGATGGAGAGCGTGGAGCGTGTGTTGTTCGTCGCCCAGCTGGTGTACGACACGTATTCGCGTGCGGGACTGTACGGGGAGTGTGTTGGGGTATGTGTGTCGCGTGTGTGAGACGTAGTGTTTGGAGAGGACGGTGCAGCACCTGGGACACAGCAGTCTGGTGTGGTACCTGATCGCGATGTGCTACTACATGTCGACGAACTACGTGCTGTGTCTACAGTCCCTCCAGAAGTGCCTGAGCGATTTGGAGGGTAGGGAATGGCGTGGCGTGTGAGGGGCAGAGTATGGGAAGGACTCGCGCAACACGGAGCGTATCGATGGCGCGACGATCCGCCTGTTCTCTGCCCGCGTGTGTCTGGGTCACTTGAACCGCGTGGACGACGCGATCCAGTGGAGATGGTGTGTGGAGTTGATGTGTAGCTTCTCGGCGGAGGTGTTGAAGGAGAGCGTGAAGTCCGAGCAGATCGCCCAGGCGCTCCAGTTGACGGGCGTGTCGCACGTGTTGCAGGCGCGCGCGTCTCCCTTCTACTCGAAGCGTGAGCCGTTCTTGGTGGGAGAGTGGTGGGTGTGTGAGTGGTAGAAGAGCGCGATTCGGTACTTGGAGGAGGCGGAGGCGTACGACTCGTCGTCGAGTCCGTTCATCGAATACAACCTGTCGCTGGCTTACGCGGAGGCGAACGAGTCGTGGAGGGCGTACGAGAAGCTGAACGCGTTGGCGAGAAGGAATCCGTTCTTCGGCCCGTTGTGGTTGTTGCGCGTGCTGTTGTGTTACGAGGTGGAGGGACACGACGCGTGTGTCCGCATGTTGGAGGAGGCGGAGAGGACGATGGGACGCAGCGAGGAGTTGAGGTGAGAGAGGAGAAGAGGTGTAATGGACAGAATGGCGCGTTGTCGAATGGAGAGGTGTGAGCATGCGTTCAAGGAGGCGAAGAGCTATGTGATATCCTGTGTGAGGTGCGGTGCGTTCTTGACGGAAGGATGAGGTGGTGAGCGAGATTCGTGGGGGCATGAGCGACGCGTCGACAGTGAGTGAGAGCGATGTGATGGCGATTTCGAGGGAGACGAGTGTGTGGTGGAGGCGTGTGTGATGCGTAGACGGATCGCAGAGAGTGGAGGACTTGCTGTTCGCGTGTGCGTTCTACACGGAGAACGGGTTGAGCAACGAGTCGGAGAAGATTCTGAGCGAGATCGAGGAGTCGATGGAGTACCCGTTGAGCACGGAGGTGGCGATTTGGAACGAGGTGGTGTATGGCGTTGTGGCGTGAGGCGTAGAAGGCGCGCGTGCTGTTTCTGGAGAAGAGGAAGGAGGAGGCGTGGGTGGCACTTCGTCGGGCGAAGCTGTACGGTCCTGAGTGCATCGAGACGCGTTTGTTGGAAGCGGGAGCGTTGATGGACGAGGCGAGTGGGACGGTGTGTGAGGGAGAGTTGTGTGAGGTGTAGTTGGAGGAGCTGAAGCGGCTGAGGGAGGACAGGGAGACGACGCTGGACTGTCTGTTGAGTCGCGAGCACGAGTGTACGAAGCAGTTGTTGTCGGCGGAGCAGATCCTGCACAGAGTGATCGAGGAGGACCAGCGGATAGCGACGGCGTGGAGTATGTGGAGCGAGGTGTTGGAGTTGTTGGGGAACACGGAGAAGGCGAGCGAGGCGTTGTTGACGGGTCTGGAGTGGAGCGAGGCGAACAGTTTTGACAGTGTGAGTCGCTATCCTGTGGTGATTTGGGGTGTTTGTTGCTCAGATTAGGAGTGTTCGTTTGAGTCGCGGCTATCAGCGAATAACCGCGGTATTTGTTTACCAAGTGAAGAGTTAGTTCACAGAGTTATCCATTACCATTCTGATTCACTCGGGACTCAGTGGAGCGGTAGCAGCATGGATGCGAGTGAACAAACGAATGGT